>Ga0228701_1000176_pt1 | contig 64645 bp, 55 predicted proteins | sample McNCre117_Aug_MG_2_FD_178017 | JGI IMG/M metagenome (GOLD analysis project Ga0228701, IMG submission 178017) | Freshwater microbial communities from McNutts Creek, Athens, Georgia, United States - 11-17_Aug_MG | ecosystem: Environmental > Aquatic > Freshwater > Creek | place: USA: Georgia... | reverse complement strand
GACGAGGCTAGAAGTGGCCTGATGAAGCGATTCGAACTTTCGGAACTTCAAGCAGAGTACATTCTTGAATTGCGCTTGCGTAGACTTACCAAGTTCAGCAAAATCGAGCTCGATGCGGAAGCGGATGTTCTTCGAAAAGAAATCGAAGAACTTGAACGGCTTCTTTCAAACGATTCACTCTTGAAAAATCTCGTAGCGTCAGAATTACAGCTTGTGGCAGATCAATTCGGTGATGCGAGAAGAACCAGATTGCAAGGAGTGTCAGACGAGGTTCGTGTTGTTAGCAATGCCAAGGCCTTGGAGGCCAGCGCGGAGTTAGCTGATACAGCGTGTGTTGTAGTCGTAACCGCTTCAGGACTTGTCGGACGCGCAGGATCTTTTGCCTCGAGTGCACAGGGTGCAAAACGAAAGAAACATGACGGTATCGCCGCAGTAATTTCTACCTCGACCAGAAAAGACATCGGATTCCTGACGAGCGACGGCCTGATGCATAGAATTCACGTTGGAGACTTGCCCCCTGGACCAGAAGTATTCGAAGTGTCTTCTGCAACCGATGCGGCGAAGTTCCTGGGACTGGCTTCGAGTGTTTCCTTGGTTGAGGTGTTCGACCTGTCTAGTAGCGACGAAATTGCTCTTGGAACAGCTCAGGGAATCGTAAAACGCGTGACTGCAGACTGGCCAACAAAGCCAGAATTTGAAATCATCACCCTGAAAAATGATGATCGCTTGGTTGGCGCATTCAGTGCAACTGAAGCGAGCGAATACGTATTTATTACCAGTGACGCACAACTTTTGCGATTTGATGCCTCAACCGTACGAGCCACTGGAAGAAGTGCCGCCGGAATCGCTGGTATCTCACTTTCCGAAGGTGCGACGGCAATTACGTTCGCCACAGTTGACAACGCTGAAAACTTTGAAGTAATCACCGCCGCAAAATCAGGAAGCACCCTAAACGGAATTGATGGTGGCTCGTTGAAGCGAACACCTCTAAGCGATTTTCCTTCCAAGGGACGTGCTACCGGTGGCGTGAGATCTCAAAAGTTCATAAGGGATGAAGATCACCTTTACTTTGCAGCCGTTACTGAAGTTGGCTCGCTGGCGGCGTCCAAGGATGGCAAACCCATCGAACTTGACGACTTTGCGCTTGCAAAACGTGACGCAAGCGGCTCGATTTTAGATGTTGCCATCGCTTCTGTTGGAAAACGCGGTTAGTTTAAGCGTCGATTTTTTCGCTGTCGAAATCGTCTGCCGAATCAATGATGAATTCGCGACGTGGAGCAACTTCATTTCCCATCAAAAGCTCAAATACCTTCTCTGCCGCAGCTGCATCCTCAACTCGAACACGCCTAAGCGTTCGGTGAGACTTGTCCATGGTGGTTTCAGCCAACTGGTCGGCGTCCATTTCACCGAGACCTTTGTAGCGCTGGATAGGTTCCTGGTATCGCTTGCCCTGCTGTTGAAGTTTCGCAAGAACCTGCTCTAACTCTGCTTGAGAGTATGTGTAGAGAGTGTCGTTTGGTTTTGAACCGGGGTTAATTACTACCACTCGATGTAGCGGCGGAACGGCTGCAAATACTCGACCAGCATCAACCATTGGACGCATGTATCGGAAGAAGAGCGTGAGTAAAAGTGTACGGATATGCGCCCCGTCAACATCGGCATCGCTCATAAGGATTATCTTGCCGTATCTAGCGGAGTCGAGGTCAAAGCTTCGCCCGGAACCGGCACCAACCACCTGGATGATTGACGCACACTCGGTATTGGACAACATGTCTGAAACTGATGCCTTTTGTACGTTGAGGATTTTTCCCCTGATAGGTAAAAGTGCTTGGTATTCACTGTTTCTGGCAAGCTTGGCGGTTCCCAGCGCCGAGTCTCCCTCCACGATGAAAAGCTCGGTACCATCGGTTTCCTGGCTTCGACAGTCAACAAGTTTTGTTGGAAGTGAAGAGCTTTCGAGAGCGTTTTTGCGCCGCTGGGTCTCTTTGTGAGTACGCGCAGATATTCGTGACTTCATCTCGACAACGATCTTTTCAAGCAACAAGGAAGCTTGTGTCTTGTCGTCGCGTTTAGTGCTGGTGAGCCTGTCGGTGAGAGCCTTGCTCACAACCGATGTAACAATGTTCTTAACCGCCGGTGTACCCAAGACTTCCTTGGTCTGGCCCTCAAATTGAGGTTCGGCAATACGAACCGAAACTACAGCAGTGAGTCCCGCGAGGATGTCTTCTTTTTCTACCTTGTCGTTACCGACCTTGAGTTTCCTGGAATTCGCGTCAATCTGTCCGCGAAGGGACTTAATCAAAGCTGCTTCAAAACCGGAAAGATGAGTTCCACCCTTTGGTGTTGAAATGATATTCACGAATGACTTGATTTGTGTTTCGTAACCAGTTCCCCAGCGAAGTGCGATTTCAACACCACAGGTGCGATCAACTTCGCGAGAAACCATGTTTCCGTTCTCATCGATTACCGGAACGGTCTCTTTGTAGTTTCCAGTGCCTTCGATTCGCCAGGTAGAAGTCAATGCTGGATCGGCAGCGAGAAATTCTGCAAATTCAACTAAGCCGCCATCAAACTTGAATTTTTGTTCAACGGCTTCAGAGCCACGTTCATCTCGAATGTTGATACCAAGACCACTGACTAAGAATGTGGTTTGGCGAGCCCTAGCCACAAGTTCGTCTAGTTCAAAACTTGCATCCTTGATGAAGATTTGTGGGTCGGTCCAGTACCTGACCCTGGTACCTGTTTGACCTTTCGCAGGTTTTCCGATTTCCCTAAGGACACTTTTTTCCTCGAAGGCTGTGAATGGATTTTCGGCGGCAATTCCCTTGCTGTCGTCAAATACTCCAGGTTCACCTCTCCTGAACGACATCGCGTAGGTCTTTCCATCGCGGTCAACCTCGACATCTAGCCTCGAAGAAAGCGCGTTCACAACCGAAGCGCCAACACCGTGAAGGCCGCCCGACGCGGCGTAGGAACCGGAACCGAATTTTCCACCGGCGTGTAGTTTGGTGAATACAACTTCGACACCGGTAAGCCCAGTTTTAGGTTCGATGTCAACTGGAATACCACGGGCGTGGTCTCTGACTTCAACCGAACCATCCGCATGGAGCAAAACATCGATTTGACTACCGAAGCCAGCAAGTGCTTCATCAACGGAGTTATCGATGATTTCCCAGAGACAGTGCATGAGCCCGCGTGAATCGGTCGAACCGATGTACATACCAGGACGCTTGCGAACTGCCTCTAGCCCCTCGAGAACCGAAAGGTGTCTGGCAGAGTAGTCGTTTTCAGCCAATTTAACTAGTTTCCGCGGAACTCGCTTAAGCGCTGAGCACGTGTTGGGTGCTTCAACTTAGAAATCGCCTTGTTCTCGATCTGACGAATTCGCTCGCGGGTTACTCCGATTTCCTCACCGATTTGGTCGAGGGTTCGTGGAATTCCGTCGGTTAGGCCGTATCGCAAACGCAGGATGGTGGCTTCACGCTCACTCATGGTTGAGAGAATTCGCTCGAGCTCACGTTTTCTGGCGGCTGCTGTAACAGCTTCGAGCGGGCTAACTGCCTCAGTGTCTTCGATTAGATCGCCGAATTCGCTGTCACCGTCTTCACCAAGAGGGGTGCTTAGCGAGATTGGTTCACGGCCATACTTCTGAACCTCAACAACCTTTTCAGGAGTCATGTCGAGTTCACGAGCGAGTTCTTCAGGAAGCGGCTCGCGACCTAGGTCCTGAAGTAGCTGACGTTGTACTCTAGCCAACTTGTTGATGACCTCAACCATGTGAACAGGAATTCGAATGGTCCTAGCCTGGTCTGCCATGGCACGGGTAATTGCCTGACGAATCCACCATGTTGCATAGGTAGAGAACTTGTAACCCTTGGTGTAGTCGAACTTCTCAACAGCACGAATCAAACCGAGGTTACCCTCTTGAATGAGGTCTAGGAACTGCATTCCTCGACCGGTGTACCGCTTGGCCAGGCTCACCACGAGACGAAGGTTTGCCTCAAGTAGGTGGCTCTTTGCTCGCTCTCCATCCTTTTTGACACGATTCAGGTCGTAGAACATTTCCTTCGAGTATTTAGCCTTTGGGTCGGCTAGTTTCTCGGCGGCGTACAATCCAGCTTCGATTCGCTTAGCCAACTCAACTTCGAGTTCCGCGTTAAGAAGAGCTACCTTACCGATCTGCTTTAGGTAGTCCTTTACCGGGTCAGCGGTCGCGCCATTAATCGCGGCGGTCTGGACCGGAATGTCGTCTACTTCTTTATTGCTTAGGACGAATCCGCCGCCTGCTTCAACGGCCTTCTCTTTTTCTTTGGCGTGTTCGTCTAGAGCGTCGTCGTCATTTGAATCGTCGTCGAGTTCGTTAATGTCAACAGCTGCAGCTACCTCACTAACGATGTCTTCGACAGAATCAAGTTCGCCGTCCTCGTCTAGCTCGTCTTCGCTTTCTAAATCTTCTGAAGCTTTTGCAGCCTTTGCCGTGGTCTTCTTGGCGGTTTTGGTAGCCGGCTCAGCCTTTGCCTTTGTTGCTAGCTTTGCCGCTGCCTTAGGTTCGGCTTTTTTGGCTGCTGGCTTTTCGGCCTTTAACTCTTTTTCAACCTTGACGGCAGGTTTGGCAGCAGGTTTTTCAACCTTCTTGGCAACCGGTTTGGCAGCGGGTGCGTCTTTCTTTACAGCCTTTGGGGCAGGCTTTGAATCTGATTTTGGCTCAGCGGCCTTGGTCTTGCTAATGGTGCCTTTATCCTTTACTTCCGGTTCCGCCTTTGGCTTTGCCTTTGGCTTCGAAACTGGTTCAGGGGCAGCTTCACTAGTGGAAGATTTGAACATGCGCTGCAATAGCGATGATTTCTTCACCGGTTCTTCATTCCGGTTCTGGTCTTTCCCCACACGACTCATTCCTCTAGTTGTTCTGTCCTAATCCGAGCAATACTAAGACCCATGTCAAATCCGCAACTAGCGAACGACTGGGTCCATTTCTATTATGTCACCGCCAAGCGACATTGGCTGTCTAGGCGGAGTCTTCATCGTTTCTATTTCGCAAGCGATTTGCTAAATAGTCTTCTAGTTCCGCCGCGATTTCTTCAGCGTTTGGTTCTTCTGAGCGAGGTTGAGTTATTTGCGCACCAAAAGTTGCCGCTCGTTCGGAACGATAACCCTGCTCCAAATTGGTGACCAATTTTTCAAGCTCGCCATTTTCTTCAACTTTTTTACTGAGTCGTTCTAAGAACCTGGTTCCCTCTTCTCGGAGTTGATCAGTTGGAAATACCAGACCGGTAGCCGCCGTTATGAGTTCGAATCCGGTTACTGCGGCTTGGGGGTAATCAGAGTCGTTCAAGTAGTGAGGCACCAAAAGGACAAAACCAACTACCGGCAAGCCAATTTCGGAAAGTCGATATTCGAGAAGGTGAACAATATTGCCAGGCACCTGGGTCTCGGGGCGCCATTCGGAGAATCTATCGATCATGTCACCGCGATTGCCGCTTACGGTAACGCCAACCGGCCTGGTGTGAGGAATTGGGAATGGGATCGAATGAACCCATGTGAAGTCTGAAACTTCAAATAGTTCGATAATTCGCTCGATGGCGTCGGCAAAGGCATTCCAGCGGAAATCAGGTTCGTAACCATGAAGGAAAAGAAATGGGATCCCCGCTTCATCTCTTACTAGGTAGATCCCTAGGACCAGCGGCTCATAACTTGCCAGGTGGTCTTTTTCAAAGAACATCGCCGGGCGTCTGGCTCGATAGTCGAGCAATTCATCATTATCGAATTCGATGATCAGTTGGTGCTCGAGCTTATTGAAAATGTTCTGTGTCATCTGGTCGATTACGCAACCCGCATCGGTAAAACCGTTGATGCTACCAATCATTCGTAGCCCAGATGGAACTTCAATTCCAGGATCTACAACATCAAAAAGTTCGAAAGGTTTCACCTTAGACATTTTACTTTCGCTAGGCTGAAATTTATGACTACTCCAAAGCTCAGCACAACTCCGAAGTTCAATACCTTTAACAAAAATGCCGTCTATGTAATTCCTGTTACAAAAAAGGGCGAAAAACTAGTTTTAGGTACTTCCCCGGTTGAAACTTCAAGCCTTGCAACCATAGACCTCTCGCTCGTCGGTGCAAGCAGCGATTTTGAGTCTCTGGTAAGACTTCCAGCTCCGGACGGTTCAACTTACGCGTTGATGGGTATCGGCACCAAGCAACTCAGCCTTGTGGATTTCAGGAACCTTGGCGGTGCTGCTGTTCGCAAACTTGGCGGCTTCAAAGACGTAGTGCTTGGTTTTGAGACAGAATCTACCGAGCAGGTGATCGCCCTACTAGAAGGTGCCGCAATAGGTGGATACACCGACAACAGATTCAAGGGTGTCAAAAAGGGTGTCGAGAACAAGGTGCAGGCCGTTTCGGTAATCACCTCTCACAAGCCTTCGGCTGCCGCGGTGAACCAGGTGACCGTTCTCGCAGAAAGCGTGACCCTCACCCGTGACCTTGTAAATATGCCTGGCCGTGACCTTTACCCAGACAGCCTTGCAAAAGCTGTAGCGGCTGCCGCAAAAGGTACTGGCATTACTGTGCAGATTTGGTCAGAAGAACGCATGGCCAAAGAGGGACTTGGAGGCATTTTGGCCGTAGGCCAAGGCTCCTCACGCGGTCCACGTTTGGTCAAGATGGAGTACAAACCAAAGGTTTCGAAGAAACACCTTGCGCTGGTCGGAAAGGGAATCACTTTCGACACCGGTGGTATTTCGTTAAAGCCTTCTTTGAACATGCTTGGTATGAACTACGACATGACCGGCGCCGCTAGCGTTGCTGCTGCCGCCATCGCAATTGCAAAGCTTCAGTTACCGATCCGCGTCACCACATGGTTATGCATTGCAGAAAACATGCCAAGTGCCACCGCTCAGCGTCCGAACGATGTAATTAGGGCCAGAAACGGCATGACCATCGAAGTATTGAACACCGATGCGGAAGGTCGTCTGGTTCTAGCCGATGGCCTGTCTTTGGCATCGGAAGGCAAGCCTGATTACATCGTGGATATCGCCACACTGACCGGTGCAGTTCAGATTGCACTTGGAAATCGATACGCGGGCCTTATGGGTGACCAAGAAGCGGTTAACATCGTCAAGGAATCTGCAAATGATGCAGGGGAATTGGTTTGGCAACTTCCACTAGACCCAGCGCTTCGTCCGCTGATCGATTCAGACATTGCAGATATTGCCAACGTAAAAATGGGAAACCCATCGGGTGGAACCATCATCGGTGGTTTGTTTTTGAATGAGTTCATTGGTGCACGCGCCAAGGGCGAACAAGACAACATCAAGTGGGCTCACCTGGACATTGCAGCCACCGCACACAACGAAGGCCCAGCCTACGGATTTATTCCAAAGGGTGCGACAGGCTCATACGTTCGTACGTTGGTGGCGCTTGCCAAACGCATTGGCTAGTAAACTTACAAAGTAATCCAAGTTATAGGAGTAAATGTGGCTGACCACAATTTCGACGTCGTAATTCTCGGTGGCGGTAGTGGCGGTTATGCCGCAGCACTCCGCTCGGCACAGCTAGGTAAGCGTGTTGCGCTTATCGAAAAGGACAAACTTGGAGGCACCTGCCTTCACCGCGGCTGTATTCCAACCAAGGCTCTTCTCCACTCGGCAGAGGTAGCGGATGTTACCAAGGAAGCCGGGCAGTTCGGTGTAATCGCGCAGTTCGGCTCGATCGACATGAACCAGGTAAACAAGTACCGCGACGGAGTAGTGGAGAGACTATTCAAGGGTCTTACCGGTCTAGTAACCAGCAAGAACGTAACGGTTGTTGCCGGCGAAGGACGCCTAACTGGTCCTCGTACGGTGACCGTAAACGGTGACAACTACACCGGAACTGACGTCATCCTTGCGTCCGGTTCTTACAGCCGCAGCCTTCCAGGTTTGGAAATCGGTGGTCGTGTCATCACAAGCGAACACGCACTTCAACTTACGTTCGTTCCAAACAAGGTGATTGTTCTCGGTGGTGGAGTTATCGGCGTTGAGTTCGCTTCGATTTGGAAGTCTTTCGGTGCAGAAGTAACCATCATTGAAGGCCTTCCATCTCTGGTTCCAAACGAAGATTCTTCGGTAAGCAAGGCTCTCGAGCGTGCGTTCCGCAAGCGTGGAATCGACTTCAAGACTGGAGTTCGCTTCAGTGGAGTTCAACAGCACGAAAACGGTGTCGTTGTGTCTCTAGAAGACGGAACCGTACTGGAAGCTGAATTGATGCTGGTTGCCGTAGGCCGTGGTCCTAACACCGCTGGTCTTGGCTACGAGGAGCAGGGCGTTGCCATGGACCGTGGCTTCGTACTAACGAACGAACGACTTCAGACAAATCTCCCTAACGTTTACGCCGCTGGTGACATTGTTCCTGGTCTGCAGCTTGCTCACCGAGGTTTCGCTCAGGGCATCTTCATCGCCGAGCAGATTGCTGGATTGAACCCTGCAATCATCGACGAAAATGGTATCCCTAAAGTCACTTACTGCGAGCCTGAAATCGCTAGCGTCGGACTTACCGAAGCCAAGGCTAAAGAGGTATATGGCGATGCCAACGTATCGACCTACGAGTACAACCTTGGTGGCAACGGAAAGAGCCAAATTCTCGGTACCGCAGGTTTCATCAAGCTGATCCGAAAGAACAACGGCCCTGTAGTTGGAGTTCACATGATCGGTTCGCGCGTTGGTGAACAGATTGGTGAAGCACAACTCATCGTTAACTGGGAAGCTTACCCAGAAGACGTTGCAAGCCTTATCCACGCACACCCAACCATGAACGAAGCCATCGGTGAGGCACACCTCGCACTAGCCGGTAAGCCTCTACACGCACACGCATAAATTTAGATAGCAAAAGCAGGAGCAAAATTATGAGCGACAACGTAGTACTTCCAGCGCTTGGTGAGAGCGTTACCGAAGGCACCATCACCCGTTGGTTGAAGAAAGTTGGCGACACCGTTGCCATCGACGAGCCACTGGTAGAGGTTTCCACCGACAAGGTTGACACCGAGATTCCTTCACCAGTTGCAGGCATCGTTGAGCAGATCCTAGTTCAGGAAGATGAGACCGCTGAAGTTGGTGCCGTGTTGGCCGTTATCGGAACCGGTGCAGCTGCTCCAGCTCCTGTTGCCGCACCTGCCGAGCCGGTTGCAGCTCCAGTGGTAGAGGCACCAGTTATTGCACCTGCTCCAGTGGTTGCTCCGGTCGTTTCTGCACCTCCTGTAGTTGCGCCAGTTGTAGCGCCAGTTGTGGCGCCAGTTGCCCCAGTTGCAGCACCCGTTGCTACTTCAGATGCTGGCTACGTGACCCCACTGGTACGCAAGCTTGCTAGCGAAACTGGAGTTGACCTGCACGGTGTCGCAGGTACCGGTGTCGGTGGTCGCATTCGCAAAGACGATGTCATTGCAGCTGCCTCGGCAGCTCCTGTATCTGCTTCCGCGCAACCTGCTGCTGCTATTGCTGCTCCTGCGGTTCAGGTTTCAGCACTACGAGGCCAGACCGAACCGCTTAGCCGCCTGCGTAAGGTACTAGCCGAGCGTGCGGTCGCTTCTATGCAACAGACGGCTCAGCTGACCACCGTAGTAGAGGTAGACGTCACCAGAATCGCAGCTCTTCGTTCGCGTGTACAGGCGGATTTCACCGCTCGCACCGGGGTCAAGTTGAACTTCATGCCGTTCTTCACTTTGGCGGCGGCCGAGGCACTCAAGTCTCACCCAAAGCTCAATGCTTCTATAGACGGCGATAACGTTGTGTACCACCCAACCGAGAACATCAGCTTTGCAGTTGACAGTGAGCGCGGTCTCCTAACTCCGGTTATCCGTGAAGCCGGAAACCTAAACCTCGCTCAGATTGCTGGTCAGATCGCAGATCTAGCGGCGCGAACCAGAAGCAACCAGCTAAAGCCAGACGAGCTTGGTGGCGGTACATTCACCCTAACCAACACCGGTTCTCGCGGAGCCTTGTTTGACACTCCAGTAGTGTTCCTTCCTCAGGTAGCGATTCTTGGAACGGGCATCGTAAGCAAGCGTGCAGTTGTAGTGACCGACGAATTCGGTAGTGACTCGATTGCTGTTCGTAGCATGGTCTACCTGTCGCTCTCATACGACCACCGTTTGGTTGATGGTGCAGATGCAAGCCGCTTCCTGGTTGATGTAAAGAACCGACTAGAGGCTGCTGCGTTTGAGGGCAACCTAGGAATCTAATTTCTTAATACCGGTTACACGCTTGAGCTTTCCGAGTTCAAGCGTGTAACCGTATCTGGCCCCCTCACATTTCAAGATTCCGCTGGAGACTCCCCCCCAAAAACCAAATTTGATTCAATTTCAGCCTGTTCTCCGCTTGTGTTCCCAAGTAGTAAATTCACCAAAGACTCATGCGAGCACGCATTTTTTGCCGTTTTAATACTTTTATGAACCGTTTGTGAAGCGGCGGTCCTTGGCATCGGGATCACAGCGAGCATCGCAAGCAAACCAATGCCTAGTGTCACAAAAATAGGAATGATCCACCTTGGTTTTTCCGACTGTCGTCTATGACCAGCAAGTGCCAATTTCACCCTAGAACTCGACTCATTAACTTCTAAACTCACCCGTCTCCCCCGAAGCCGAGGCTTGACCTTTAGGTTTGAAACTTGAAGTTTCCTCATGACACCTACCCAGTTGCTGGAGAGTAACCCAAAGGTAATGTCAGTCACGTCTTGTGTTTGCGAAAGCCGCAGGTGACCCACTCTACTCACACGTACCAAGGATTTTTGTCTGCTGTGCGAACCCATCTCTTGATACTCCAACCTTCGTTCTTAGGAAATTTTCGAATACGCAAAGTTGTTAGTAAATGTGAGCGAAATAGAATTGAATGATGCCAAAATTTGAAATTGTCGGCCTGAATCCAAACTTCATTGGCTATGAAGAAGGCTGGGATTTACAGCGAAAAATACACTCGGAAGTTGCCTCCGGTGTACGAGAAGACACCGTTTTACTTTTGGAACACTCTTCTGTTTACACGGCTGGGAAGCGAACCGAAGACCAAGAACTCCCAAATGATGGCACACCGGTGGTTGAGGTTGATCGCGGTGGCAAAATCACCTGGCACGGCCCTGGGCAACTCGTAGGATACCCAATCATGCAGCTACCCCGACCAATCGACGTGGTTGGTTATGTTAGATGGCTCGAACAGGTCCTGATTGAAAGCATTCGAGAATTTGGTCTTGAGACAGAGCGCGTAGAAGGCCGTTCAGGAGTTTGGGCTAGAACGCAAGATGGCATGGTGAAGGTTGCTGCCATCGGCATTCGTGTGGCAGATCACACGACGATGCACGGTTTTGCCTTGAACTGCAACAACTCTCTTGCCGCATATGAAGCCATCATCGCTTGCGGAATTGCAGATGCCAAGACCAGCACACTTTCGAACCTGCTAGGACGGGAAATTACTCCTTCGATGGCGGCAGAAATTATTCAAAAGAAACTGGGGCAAATAGGTAAGGTGAAGCTCGATGACTGATTTGCAGCCAGAGAGGAAACTGCTTCGAATCGAAGCGAGAAACTCTCAGACCCCGATTGAGAAGAAGCCAGAGTGGATTAAGACTCGAGCAAAAATGGGTCCCGAATACCAGTCACTTCAGGGCTTGGTAAAAACCGAAGGTCTTCACACTGTGTGTCAAGAGGCTGGTTGTCCAAACATATTTGAGTGTTGGGAAGATCGCGAAGCAACGTTCTTGATCGGTGGCGCACAGTGCACACGTCGCTGCGACTTCTGCCAAATCGATACCGGCAAACCCGCTGACTTCGACTCTGATGAGCCGAGACGCGTAGGCGAATCGGTTGCGAAGATGAACCTCAGGTATGCAACTGTTACAGGTGTTGCCAGAGACGATCTAAACGACGAGGGTGCTTGGCTATATGCCGAGACTATCCGACAAATTCACGTTCAGTCCCCTGGTACCGGTGTAGAAATTTTGGTTCCTGACTTTTCTGGCAATCCTGAACTTCTTGGCAAGGTTTTTGACGCTAACCCCCAGGTCTTTGCCCACAACCTTGAGACGGTTCCCCGAATCTTCAAAGAAATCAGACCAGCTTTTAGGTATGAACGTTCCCTTGATGTCATAACTCAGGCCAGCGATGCTGGCATGGTCACCAAGTCAAACCTTATTTTGGGTATGGGTGAAACAACCGAGGAAATCGTTCAGGCTTTACAAGATTTAAGGGATGCCAAGACCGATATAGTGACCATCACTCAGTACCTTCGCCCTTCGTTGAGACATCACCCGGTTTCACGCTGGGTAAAACCAGAAGAATTTGTCGAGCTGAAAAAGATTGCGGAGGACATGGGATACCTAGGTGTCTTAAGCGGCCCGCTGGTTCGCAGTTCATACCGCGCAGGTCGACTCTGGGCAGGTTCGATGCAAAAAAAGGGCCTTGAAATCCCAGAGGGTTTAAAACATCTTGCAGAACAGGCGCTCTCAGAGGGCTTCTCGCAGGCTGTCGGCGAGTAGAATTTTTCACTATGGCTAAGAACAACGCTTCCAACACCCCTGGACAATTCGCACAGATTTTCATAGTGCTCAGACGCACTATTGAGCTCGACCGAAAAAACGTCTGGGTGATTTTTGTGCCTACGGTTGCCGTGCTGGCACTTGGCGGATTCTTGTCTGCAAGCAACTTTGGTTCAGGCAACTGGATCATGGGTATCTTGTTGATCATTCTGAGCCTTTTGAGCACCTGGATCGTTTTCTCACTTGTGCTTTCGAACCGCGCCGAAAAGGCAGCGTATGCATCATGGGAAGGTCAAGCTGGAGCTGTTGGTGCAGTTCTACAAACACTTCTTCGCCGCACCTGGAGAGGTAGCGAAAGCCCAGTTGCAGTAAACCCAAGAACTCAGGATTTGGTTTACCGAATTGTTGGCAAACCTGGAATCGTTCTTATAGGCGAAGGCAAGCAGTCGAGTGTTCAAACACTTGTAGATGCCGAGAGACGTAAACTTTCTAAGCTAGCGCCAGGTGTACCAGTACACACCATTTTTGTGACCGAAGCTCCAAACGCGGTGAAACTTTCCGGCGTTCGCAAGACTGCAAATGGACTACCTAAGGCTCTTCGTGGCAGTGAAATTCGTGTTGTTGGTGCCAGACTTGCTGCCATGGGCATGCAGCTACCAATTCCTAAGGGAATTGACCCTAGACGTTCGCGTCCAGTTCGTCGCTAGTTTCCACCTTCCGAAAGTTTTTACATTGCCGAAACATAAATATCGGCACTTGAAATAAAAGCATCGGTAAAATTTTGGTTATAGGCCTGAAGACGTGCCTGCCCAAAATTCCATTTTTCTTGAAGGGATTCCCCTATGTTCAAGTCCGCCTCCGAGGTTGTGAAGTACATCAAGGACAACGACGTTAAGTTCCTTGACGTTCGTTTCACCGACCTTCCTGGTGTTCAGCAGCACTTCAACCTTCCAGCAAGCATGATCGACGAAGAGTTCTTCGTAGAGGGTCAGCTTTTTGACGGTTCATCGATTCGCGGTTTCGCATCGATCCACGAATCAGACATGCAGCTCATTCCTGACGTAACCACCGCCTACCTTGACGCTTTCCGAGCCGAGAAGACCCTGGTAGTGCTATTCGACATCTACAACCCTCGCAACGGCGAGATCTATGGCCGCGACCCACGCCAGACCGCTCGCAAGGCTGAGCAGTACCTTGCATCGACCGGTATCGCCGACACCGCATTCTTTGCACCTGAAGCAGAATTCTTCATCTTCGATGACGTTCGCTACGAGTACAAGCAGAACGGTTCGATGCACTTCATCGACTCTGATGAGGCTGCCTGGAACTCGGCTCGCGACGAGCGCATCAACGGTCAGGGTGGAAACCTTGCCAACAAGACCCCGTTCAAGGGTGGATACTTCCCAGTATCTCCAGTGGACAAGCACGCAGACATGCGCGACCAGATCGTTCTAGAGCTAGAGGCTGTAGGCCTAAAGGTTGAGCGCAGCCACCACGAGGTTGGTACCGCTGGCCAGGGTGAAATCAACTACCGCTTCGACACACTAGTGAAGGCTGCGGACGACATCCTGAAGTTCAAGTACGTAGTCAAGAACGTTGCCGACCAGTTCGGTAAGGTTGCAACCTTCATGCCTAAGCCGCTTTTCGGTGACAACGGTTCCGGAATGCACGTTCACCAGTCGCTTTGGAAAGATGGCAAGCCATTGTTCTACGACGAGAACGGCTACGGAGGTCTTAGCGATCTAGCACGCTGGTACATCGGCGGTATCCTCAAGCACGCACCTAGCTTGCTTGCATTCACCAACCCAACCGTAAACAGCTACCACCGTTTGGTCCCTGGTTACGAGGCACCAGTTAACCTGGTCTACTCGGCAGGTAACCGTTCGGCTGCTATTCGTATCCCGATGACCGGCACCAACCCGAAGGCTAAGCGCATCGAGTTCCGTGCACCAGATGCTTCGGCAAACCCATACTTCGCATTCGCTGCGATGTTGATGGCCGGACTCGACGGTATCAAGAACCGCATCGAGCCTATGGCACCGGTTGACAAGGACCTTTACGAGCTGCCACCAGAGGAAGCCAAGAACATCCCTCAGGTTCCTGGTGACCTTGAGTCGGTACTTCAGGCTCTCGAGGCAGACCACGACTACCTTCTAGAGGGAGACGTGTTCACCAAGGACCTAATCGAGACTTGGGTTGACTACAAGCGCGAGAAGGAAATCCAGCCTCTTGCACTTCGCCCTCACCCATACGAGTTCGAACTTTACTTCGGCGTCTAGTCGTTAGTTGAAGTAATCCCCGATACGTTTTCGTATCGGGGATTACTTTTTTAGTTGTTATAGAACAACCTTTCAAAAACCATTCGAGATCTTCTGGTAAATGCAAGATAGTCCTCTTCCAAAGCCGATGCACCGCCTCTAGAGAAACCGAGAATTCTCGCCATACCTTCTAACATGCGACGATCTGTCGGCAATACGTCCGAGCGTCTACTTGCCCAGAGCACTGACGCTGAACGAATTCTTGAGGCAAGTTTCCAAGCTTCTTCAAGAACCTTCGCATCATGGGGTTCGATGAGATTCACTTTGACGCAAGCCTCTAGGGCATCGAGAGTTTTAGGTGTGCGTATTTCTGGAAATTGAGAGCCGTTCTTGAATTGGAGAAGCTGAACCAACCACTCAACGTCGCTTAGGGATCCTCTTCCAAGTTTTAAGTGACGCTTGGGATCAGCGCCCATAGGCAAACGCTCGGTTTCGATCCTCGCTTTCATTCTTCGAATCTCAGTTATGGCTTCCGTTGACGCCTGTTTTGGATAACGGTAGGTGTCAATCAGCTCGGTAAACCCGATACGCAGTTCATCACTTCCAGCGATCACCCTCGCTCGCAACAAGGCTTGCGCTTCCCATGTGTCTGCCCATTTTTCGTAATAGTTTGCGTAAGAGTCCAGTGACCTGGCAACCGGCCCGTTTTTACCTTCCGGTCTTAGGTCAAGGTCGAGTTCGAATTCGAGGATTGGGTCTTGAGCCAAACGTTTAACTTCAGCGATCAAACGTTCCGCAGTTCTCTGAGGTTCACCGTCAAATTGATCTGAGACCTGATATACAAAAATGACATCGGCGTCGGAACCAAATCCAACTTCCGCACCACCGAATCGCCCCATGGCAACTATTCCTAGGTCAAATCCGTCCACATTGACGAGGTTTAGCAGCGCAACTAGATAAGCCTCGTAAATGTCTGACAGGCCCCTAGAAACCTCTTGTAGCCCAAGTGTTCCAACAGTTGCCCCCATCGCAATTCGCAGAGTCTCACGCCTTCTGACGCTTCTGATTGCTGTTGCGGCTTTGTCAAAGTCGTCGTGTCTTTCAGAAATAGCAGAGAGTTCGACACGTAGTTCATCGATGGTAATTGGGATCAAGTTTTCGGGATCTTCGAACCACGCTGCGGCTTCGGGATGTCTTTCAAACAACCCGGTGGCAAGCTTCGACATCGAAAGTACTCTGGTTAGTCTTTCGGCCGCACCAGACGAGTCCCTGAGCATCTTCAAGAACCAATGAGAATCTCCGAGGTCTTCAGACAGTCTTCTAAACGCCAAAAGCCCGCTGTCGGGATCGGTACCGGTTGAAAACCATTCAAGTAACACGGGAAGCAACTGCTTTTGAATTTCTGCCCTTCTGGAAAGACCCGAGGTCAGAGCATTGATGTGATTGATAGCCGAATTTGGATCTTGAAATCCAATCGCCTTGAGTCGGTCTCCAATTTGGTCACTGGTCAGACTTTGTGAGTCGCCGAGTTTGGCAACGGCAGATAGTAGAGGACGGTAAAACACTTTCTGGTGAAGTGATCTAACCTCGAGTTTGATGCGCTCCCAATTCTTGGTGAATTCGTCTGCCGACTGTCGAATATTCAATCCCCTAGCCAGAGATCGTATCTGGGTTTCTTGCTCCGGCATTAGGTGGCTTCGACGCATATTGGAGAACTGAATGCGATGCTCAACCGTTCTCAGGAATTTGTAATCAACCTCAAAGACATGTGCGTCTTCCCTGCTGATATATCCGGCCTGCGACAGTGCCCTTATTGAGGATATAGTGTCTTGAGTTCGAACCCTAGGGTCAGTGCGACCATGGACAAGCTGCAATAGCTGAACCGTAAATTCAATGTCTCGTAGTCCCCCAGCACCAAGTTTGATCTGGCGATTTAACTCTGCTGCAGGGATATGCTCCAACACTCGCTCGCGCATTCTTTGAGCGGTTTCTACGAAGCCCTCACGCCCTGTAGCCAACCAAACCATTGGACTAATTTTCTGGAGGTAGCGCTCTGCAAGTTCGGAATCCCCTGCGGCGAATCTTGCCTTTAGAAGTGCCTGAAACTCCCAGTTTTGGGCCCAACGTTCGTAATAGCTAGCGTGCGATTCAACGGTGCGCACCAGCGCACCTGCTTTACCCTCAGGCCTTAGGTTCGGGTCAACTTGCCAAAGCGCTGGCTCGCTTGCCGTAGCATCCAAGGCTCTCATCATTCTGGTGGCAAGTTTGGTGGCGATTTCGAGCGCCCGTTCAATTGGCAGGTCATCTGAAATCGAGTCTCCAACAAAAATGACGTCGACATCGCTGATGTAGTTAAGTTCCCTTGCCCCGCATTTACCCATCGCCATGACGGCCAGGGAGGTTCCATCTATCTCGACCTGCGAGTAGTTTCCGAAGTCATTGCTGCTAGCCAACTCTAGTCGCGCTATCTTGAGTGCAATATCAAGACTTTCTGTGGCTAGATCCGAAAGTTGCGCCGAGATTCGTTGAAATTCAACCGTTGGATCTGACTGGGAAACGTCGTAGGAAATGAGTCGAATTAGTTCAACTCGATAAAGTCTTCGAAGTTCGATCCAGCGCAGTTCGATGGTTTCAATGCTCGGATCCAGAGCCTTTGAAAAGCGCTGACTAATGGTCTGCCGGTCGGGTAGTTCCAAAGCCTTCGTTTCAAATACTTCCAGAAATTCGAAACGGCGCCGAATAAGGTCGACCATCGCACTAGATGCTCCTAGAGTCTTGATGAACCGTGAAGCCAATTCTGGCTTTCCGAGTATTTTCTTAATCCGTGAAGCATCTCGATCTGCGAACTCTAAAAGAGCGTTAATTGCCTGATCTGGATTAGCACTTGACCCGAGTTCGGCGAGTGCGGAACGACCGTTATCACCAACCTTGCGAACGAGTTCATCGAGTTTCGATACCGTGGCCTCAAGATCTGTGAATCCATAGCGAGCCAGTTCCGAAAGACCCAGACCGGCCATTCGTTTAGAGAGTTTCTAGATTCTGGTGAAGTTCGAACGGAGTTACCTGCGATCGGTATTGGCTCCACTCGCGACGCTTGTTTGCGAGCACGTAACTGAACACCTCTTCGCCTAGAGTTTCTGCAGCTAACTCTGATTCCTCTAGCTTACGAATCGCGTGATCAAGACTCTGAGGAAGAGGCATAATTCCCATGGCACGTCGTTCGGAATCGGTTAGGTTCCACACGTTGTCCTCTGTCTCCGCAGGAAGCTCGTAACCTTCTTCGATGCCTTTCAAACCAGCCGAAAGAATCAGCGCATAGGCGAGATAAGGGTTTGCCGCTGAGTCAATAGCTCGATATTCGAGTCTCGATGACTGCCCCTTTTCAGGCTTGTACAAAGGCACACGTAGCAGGGCAGATCGGTTGTTGTGGCCCCAGCAGACGAATGACGGAGCTTCTCCGCCACCCCAGAGACGCTTGTACGAATTTACATATTGATTCGTTACGGCGGTGATCTCAGGTGCGTGCTTCAGGACACCGGCCATGAACTGACGAGCAGTCTTCGAAAGGTGGTACTGCCCACTCGCATCAAAAAATGCGTTGGTATCCCCTTCGAAAAGAGACATGTGCGTGTGCATTCCAGAACCTGGGTGTTCAGTGAATGGTTTAGGCATGAAAGTTGCATAAACTCCCTGCTCTATAGCAACTTCCTTAATCACGGTTCTAAACGACATGATGTTGTCTGCCATGGTTAGTGCATCGGCATAACGTAGATCAATTTCGTTCTGACCAGGCCCACCTTCGTGGTGACTAAACTCAACAGAGATTCCAAGCTGCTCAAGCATTTGAACAGCACGTCTGCGGAAGTCGTGTGCAGTTCCACCAGGTACGTTGTCGAAGTATCCAGCCTTGTCAACCGGAACTGGCTGACCATTCGCATCTAGCTGTGCTGACTTTAGGAGATAGAACTCAATCTCTGGGTGGATGTAAAAACTGAAGCCAAGGTCGCTCGCCTTATTAAGCGCACGTCTGAGAACATTTCTTGGATCCGCAGCTGCAGGTTGCCCATCGGGCGTCTGAATGTCGCAAAACATTCTTGCCGTTGGATCGATTTCACCTCTCCAAGGAAGAATTTGAAAGGTGGAAGGATCCGGCATGGCCAGCATGTCTGCTTCATACGTTCTCGCTAGGCCCTCAATGGCACTGCCATCGAAGCCAAGACCTTCTGCAAATGCGCCTTCAACTTCGGCGGGTGCAATTGCCACGGACTTCAGGGTTCCAGCAACATCTGTGAACCAAAGTCTTACAAATTTAACGCCGCGTTCCTCGATAGTGCGTAAAACAAAATCAGTCTGTTTGTCCACGTTAAAGTTCCTCTCTCAAACCCTGCTACTAGGCTAGTCGTTATGCCAAACATTCGCTTAGGTCTGTGCCAAACCAATCCAATCGTTGGCGACATTTCTGGCAATGTCGATGAGATTTTCAGGCGGTGCAAAAAGGCTGCGGAATCCGGTGTAAATCTTGCCGTTTTTGGTGAAATGTCGATCACTGGCTACCCGGTTGAGGACTTGGTCACCAGACACGGTTTTGTTGCGGATGCGGAAGTTGCGGTAAGCGAACTTGCAACTCGCCTGGCCAATGAAAAACTTGGCCACATGGCAGTTGTGGTTGGCGCACCGAGCCTCGCTTCCAAGGTCAATGGCTGGGCAATAGCTCACAACACGGCATTTGTCATCCATGGTGGTGGCATCATCGCCAAATACAACAAACATCATCTTCCGAACTACTCGGTGTTTGACGAATACCGAAACTTTGTCCCAGACGATGAATTTGTTGCCTTCAACTTTAACGAACACAAGGTCGCCTTGGTTATTTGCGAAGACATATGGCAAAACGGTGGCCCTGTCGCATCAATTTCAAACAATCAAGTCGACCTAACACTGGTACTAAACGGTTCCCCATTTGAAGTAGACAAAGACGATAGACGTCAGATACTTGTTCAAAACTTGGCAACTAAACAGAAAACCGCAGTCGCCTACGTGAATCTTTTCGGAGGCCAAGACGATCTGGTTTTCGATGGAGACAGCATGTTTGTCGATTCGAGCGGAACTGTCATTGCCAGAGCTTCACAATTTACGGAAGACCTTGTAATGGTTGACTTTAATCGTGGCATCGCGACACTTGCTAGCAGACACAGCCAGTTGAAATCATCGGATGGTCTTTGGCAAGTTTGGAATGCCCTGAGCCTTGGTCTTCGTGACTATGTGCAAAAGAATGGTTTCAAGTCGGTAGTACTCGGACTTTCCGGTGGAATCGACTCTGCTGTAGTTGCTGCTATCGCCACGGATGCTATTGGCGCGGAAAATGTTTATGGCATTTCAATGCCATCAAGATATTCAAGTGACCACTCCAAATCGGATGCTCAAATTTTGGCTGATAATCTCGGTTGTCATTTTGAAACAATTCCGATTAGAAACATGGTGAGCACCTTTGAATCGGATCTTCCGCTTACAGCCTTGGCTTCAGAAAACATCCAGGCCAGAATCCGCGGAATGATTCTGATGGCGCAAAGCAATAACAGTGGTCACTTGGTGTTGACAACTGGAAATAAAACAGAGTTGGCAGTTGGTTACAGCACTATTTATGGCGATTCTGTAGGTGGCTTTGCCCCTATCAAAGACATTGAAAAAACCCTCGTTTGGAAATTGGCAATTTGGAGAAATAACCAAAATGCAGCCAAGGGTCTTGGTGAATTGATTCCGGAAAACTCAATCTCAAAACCTCCTTCGGCCGAACTTAGACCAGATCAAACCGATCAAGATTCACTCCCTGAATATGGAGTACTTGATGAAATACTTGAACTTTATATCGGTATGAGGCTTGGCTTCGATGAAATAGTTTCTGGTGGATTCGATCCAGAGGTTGTGCGACGGGTGATTGATTTGGTCGACAGAGCAGAGTGGAAACGACGCCAGGGTGCAATTGGCCCTAAAATCACTTCGATGGCCTTTGGCCGCGACAGAAGACTTCCAATAACCAATAAGTACAAAGGATAAATAATGGCCGCAGACAAACTTATTTCTTCTGGTGGACCTTGGGAAGCCAAGATTGGCTACTCACGTGCAGTGGTGGCTGGTGATTACGTTCACGTATCTGGAAGTACGGCAACAGTGGATGGCGAACTTCAACACCGTGGTGATGCTTACGGCCAAACCTTGGTTGCGCTTGAGACCGTCATCGCTTCTGCTCTCGCACAGGTTGGCTACACACTTGGCGATGTCGTTCGCACCAGGGTCTATCTCGCTAATGCTGAGGACATGGATAAGGTAGGCGAAGCTCACGGCAAGATTTTCGGCGAAATTCGCCCAGCAGCCACCATGTTGGCCGGAATCCAGTTCATCAACCCTGAGATGCTCGTTGAGATCGAAGTGGATGCTTGGAAACGTTCCTAAATGCCCCTCTTACAGCCGAAGAAGATTAGAACCTCAACTCTGTCGGAGTTCAAGTTAGCCGGTCAAAAGATCGCATGCCTAACTTCTTACGACTCCTTGACTGCAAGGATCTTCGACTCAGCCGGGGTCGACGTGTTACTTGTTGGTGATTCTGCAGCAGATAACGTTCTCGGTTACGACAGCACACTGCCAGTGACGGTTGATGAGATGATCCCATTTGGTCGTGCAGTGGCCAAGGCTGCTTCTAGAGCACTAGTAGTTGTCGATTTGCCTTTCGGCAGCTATGAAATGGGTAAAGACCTGGCAATGGAAACAGCCGTCAAGGTTATGAAACTGACGGGAGCATCAGCCGTAAAGCTCGAGGGTGGAGTTAGAAGTGTCGAACAGATTTCGGCCTTGGTAACGGCTGGAATTCCGGTAATGGGGCACATTGGATTCACACCGCAATCGCTCCACGGGCTAGGCGGGTTCAAGGTTCAGGGTCGAGGCGCTGGCGCCGAAGCACTTCGTGAAGACGCCATTGCAGTTCAAAAGGCCGGCGCATTCGCTGTTGTGCTTGAGATGGTTCCTGCCGAAATCGCCGCAGAAATTTCCAAGGAACTGAGCATTCCAACAATTGGAATTGGCGCCGGGTCTGGCACAGACGGACAAATCTTGGTCTGGACCGACTTTGCTGGGATGCACCCTGGTAAAACCAGAAAATTTGTAAAGAAATACGCTGAGTTGTTCGACGTTCTATCTAGTGCAACGGCTGGTTACATTTCTGATGTTAGAGCAGGTAACTTCCCTGCCAAAGAACACGAATTCGAAGACTAGTCTTCTTCAGCGTCAGCCTCTCGCCAGGCTTTAGATCTGGAAGCTATTGTTTGCAAAGCCAACCTTGCTTCTTCCTCGGTTTGAAATGGTCCTATTCGGTACTGTGACGCCACAAGTTTTCCGCTTTCAACCTCGCCGGTTCGAATGTTGAACCAAAATTCAACCGGATTCCCCGCCGAGTCCAACGAGCTTGCAGACATCTTCACTCCTAAAATTGACTCATGCCCAAAGACCAATCTGGCCACCTGATTGCAGGGCTAGTCTCCCCCAGATTATCGATACCTAACTCGATCAACAAGCCAGAGTATGTCGGCAAGGCGGCTCCGGCACCTTTCACGGGTTCTGATGTAAAAACTCAGGAACAGATTGAAAAGATTAGGATCGCTGGCAGAATTGCCGCTCAGGCGATTGAGATGCTCCGGCCTCTCATTATCCCTGGCGTCACAACAGACCAGCTTGACAAACTAGCCACCGAATTCATTCTCGATCACGGAGCGTACCCATCTGCTCTTGGTTACCGAGGTTTTCCAAAGTCTATTTGCACCTCGGTAAATGAGGTTATTTGTCACGGAATTCCTGACAACACGGTTTTGGAATCGGGAGACATCGTAAACATCGACGTCACCGCATTCAAGGATGGATTTCACGGTGACCTAAATCAAACCATCGCTGTCGGCCAGGTTTCAGATGAAGTCCAACTTCTCGTTGAACGTACCCGAGAGGCTCTTAATCGGGGTATCTTAGCGGTCGCTCCTGGTCGTGCTGTAAACACCATTGGACTGGCAATCGAGAACTATGCAAAACGCTTCAATTACGGGGTTATCAGAGACTTCACCGGTCACGGAGTAGGCGAAGCCTTCCATTCTGGCCTAATTATTCCTCACTATGACAGTGCGCCAAATTATTCGACGGTAATCGAGGTCGGAATGGTCTTCACAATCGAACCTATGCTAACGCTAGGTACCTATCAATGGGACATGTGGTCGGATGGCTGGACGGTCACCACTAAGGACAAAAGTTTGACGGCACAGTTTGAACACACCCTAGCGGTAACGGAAACCGGCGTAGATATTCTTACGCTGCCTTAGGAGGAAATGACATGGCAAAGACCGCAATCGGAATCGACATTGGTGGAACCGGAATCAAGGGTGCACTGGTTGACGTGAAAAATGGTGAGCTCGTCAGCGAAAGGCTGCGAGTTGAGACACCGGATGGGGGCAGACCAAACGACATCGCAGAAGTCGTGAAATCGTTAATCAAGACTTTGGATCCGTCTTCCAAAGCTTCGCACATCGGCATTTGCTTCCCCGCGGTGGTTCAACACGGTGTCACAAAATCTGCTGCAAATGTTTCTCAGGAATGGATCCACCTCGACGCAGACAAGCTTTTTTCGAAGGTAATCGGAAGGCCGGTTCATCTGGTGAATGATGCCGATGCTGCGGGTGTTGCCGAGATGCACTTCGGTGTTGGAAAAGGTAACCGAGGACTTGTGATGATGACCACGCTGGGTACTGGAATCGGAACTGCCATGTTTATCAAAGGCCGCTTGGTACCAAACACGGAACTAGGTCATTTGGAAATCGACGGTGTTGACTACGAAACGATGGCTGCGTTTTCGGCAAAGGAACGGGAAAACCTAAATTGGGAGCAGTGGGCAGAAAGACTTCAAAAGTATTACTCGACTTTGGAACGACTCTTTAGCCCAGATCTTTTCGTCGTTGGTGGTGGCGTATCCAAGGAACATGAGTTCTTCTTACCGCTGCTAAAACTCGAGGCTGAAATCGTACCTGCAAAATTAAGGAACGCAGCCGGCATTATTGGCGCAGCCATCGAGGCTAGCGAGCAATAACTCGTTAGGTGATGGGTTGGCCGATACGCCGGGTTTTGTCGTGGACGATCATCTATCTACGAACACCGTTGCCGATGCCCTCTAGCGGTCTACCCGGAAACTTGAGCGAGTAGCTCTCAGTCATTTCCTGTCTGACCTTGCTCCAAGTGAGGTTTACCTAGCCATTCAAGTCACCTCAAATGCTGGTGGTCTCTTACACCACCGTTTCACCCTTACCCTTGCGGGCGGTCTGTTTTCTGTGGCACTTTCTTGCGAGTTACCTCGAGTGGGTGTTACCCACCACTTCACTCTTTGGAGCCCGGACGTTCCTCGTTATTTCTAACGCGATCGCCTAGCCAACCCATCAAATACAGGTTACTTGATAAGCGGCTAAAGGTGAGCGGTGAAGTTCGCCGCAACCAGTTCCGCGAATGATTCGCCCCAGTGACGAATGATGGTGAGAGAACAAGGTGCTACCTGGGGACGCCAATATCCAGCCGCCCCAGCATCCATGGCCAGTGTCAAGAAACCACGAATTGGCATCACGTGAGCAACCACGACGATGGTTTGACCGGCGTACTTACTCAAAATCATTTGACGCGCTTTACGAATGCGCGCATCAAACGCTTCAAGCGATTCCCCGTTTGGAGGAGAACTTGTCCAGGACCCGCGCCAGGAATTGAATACTTCCGGCCAATTACGTGCCACTTCTTCGTTGGTATGCCCGTCCCAGTCTCCAAAAGAAATCTCTCTGAGCTCTTCTAATGTTTCGACTTCCAAGCCCAACTTTTCGGCTATAAATCCGGCAGTTTGTTTGGTTCGATTCATAGGCGAAGCGATCACAACTGTTGGCTTTGGTAAGTGAGCGAATGTACCTTTTTTACCGAATTCCTCGATGAGACCCGCAGCTGCTTTCGCATCGCCAACTCCAACCTCGGACAGGTCGGGGTCGTCACCAGTGCCTCCAGAGATTTGGTGCCTTTCGGTAAGTGCCGTTCTGCCGTGCCTAACCAGGATCAATGTTGTAAGGGGATCTGAGACATCTCCTGGTGCTCTTATGGAACTCGGTTGAACTGGATTGAATTCGGTTGACGCGCTGGTAGTTGGCTCAACACGATCTAGATGCACAATTCGATCTCGCTGTTCATCCATTGCTACGTTCGCAAGCGCGTCAGCTCGATGATTTTGCTCACGCGGTATCCAGCTCCAAACAACTTTTTTACCGGCAATTAATTTCTGTACGTCAATGGCCAAGGCTTGCATGTCTGGGTGTTTAATTTTCCAGTTGCCCGACATCTGTTCGACAACTAGTTTGCTATCCATTCGAACAAGCACCTCGGCCGAAGGGTTAATTCGAAACGCTTCGGCAAGACCAGCCAAAACTGCTTTGTATTCAGCTACATTGTTTGTGGCAATCCCACCGAACATTGCGATTTCGGTGACTATCTCACCGGTATTGGCATCAATGATGATCGCGCCAGAGCCGGAAATTCCAGGGTTTCCTCTCGAACCCCCATCGGCCTCGATGATCAATTTGGATTGATTCATCTGATGAGCATCGCATTGCAGTTTGGACAAAGCGGGATTCGGTCAGATGCCTCGGAGGAAATGGTTCCCAATTCTGTGGAATTGATAGTTAGATTGCAAGCCGTGCAGTTTCTACCCACAATCTGACCGACCGGAGTTTGCCTCAATGCTCTTTTAGAATATTCGTTTTTCAGCTGTTCGGGCAGACTCTCAAATTGATCGTTTCTTGAGGAATTAAGCTTTCCAATCTCACTCGAGATCGATAACTTTATGGCATTTTCTGCTTTCAGGTATTCTTCGATCTCTAGACTCAACTGCGCTTTTTCCTGGCCGAGATTTTTCAAAACAGAGTCAACTTTTGCCTTTTTTTCAAGCAACTCAAGTTCAGAGTTCTCCAAATTGTCTTTTCTATCCGCGAGGCTATCCAACTCGAGATTAATTGCCTTGACTTCACGGTCAGAGGTCAATTTGCTAATTCGGTTTTTATCATTTGAGATGCGTTTTTCAACCAGCTCGAGGTCTTTCAAAACTTTTTCAAGCTCCCCAACTAGGTTCTCGGATTCGGCATGAATGCTTAAAAGTTCATCTGAAATCTTTAGGCTCTGAAGCCGAAGCACTTCTAGCTTTGAGTTTCGATCAATCTGTACCAACTCGTTTTGAAGCCTGACAAGCTTTGAGTCTGATTCTGCAATCTGCAAGATCGTTGTTTGCTCCAGTTTGGATGCACTTAAACTGCTAATTTTTCACTCCGGTCCAAGGGTCTGTATTCAAAGCACTCGCGATGAACTCAACACCATCAATTGTTTCAAGTTTCTGGACAGCGACTTCGACCCAAAGTGACTCGAAGGCCCAGTGCGACACATCCATTAATGCCATCGGTGCACCATCTCGTTGGAATTCGATCGCATCTTGAACTAGGTGGTGTCGAAGATCGCCGGAAATAAACAAATCTGCATTGATAGCCAAGGCATCACCGATGTATGAGTCGCCAGCCCCAGAGCATAAGGCAACCGTTTTCACTTTGGTTTCTGGACTCCCAGTGAATGCAACTCCTCTTGAAGTTCTAGGCACGCTTGCGGCGACACTCGCGGCAACACTCTCAAGGCTCCTGGAGTCGATGAATTCTCCATAGATTCCATGCCACAAACCGTCAACTTTCGAAACCAATGACTTTAGGTTCTGAAGGTCGAGTCGCTTTGCTAACTGATATGTAGCGCCATCCACCGATACGTCAGCGTTCGTGTGTGCACCGAAACTCGCAATTTTTGCCTCAATCAATGCCGAAACAAGACTCCCCTTTGTCGAATCATCTGCGAGTGTATTAACTGGTTTCAAAAGAAGAGGGTGATGGGACAGAATTAGTTGGCAGTCTCTAGCCTTTGCTTCCTCGATCACATCCATGGTGACATCGACCGTAACTAGTGTTCGTTTGATCAGCGAGCTTATTCGCCCAACACTTAGACCAACTCGGTCCCACTCTTCGGCTGTTTCAACAGGCCAAATATTATTTAGTTTTTGAACTAGATCCTTAAGTTGCAATGTTACTCAACCACAACATCCACTAAATCGAATCTTCGTTCGGCAACTGCACGTGTCTCTTTTTGCTGGCGAACGATTCTAGGAATTGCGGTTGCAATCGTAAATAGCGCCGATAGCCCCATGGCGATCCATGCCGCCACAACTATAGGAACACTAAAACCTGTCGAAGATTCTAGGAATCCCAACCAGTTGAGTTGCCCAAGTGGCTTTGAAATCCCTAGAGAAAAAACTGTAGCAAGAACGAAAATGGCAATTGCTGTCCAGTTGACTGCTCCGTAGAACCCATAGGCGCGGGTAAGGGAGGCATCATGAAAAACGCCTCGACGGAGCACTGTTTCAGTCAATACCGCACCAATCCAGATTGCGGCTGGAACTAGAAGCAATGCGGTCAGCTCAATGTCGAATTCATAGGCTTGACTTTGGAAAAGCGACTGCACCGAAATGACTACTAGGTAAATACTGGCAAGCAAGATTGCCAATCCATAACCAATATGGTTTGTGCCGAGAGCCTTGAGCGCTTCAATCAGTCGGTGAATACCGAGGTAGAGCAGCCCGACAATTGCGATCACGCCAACATCAACTAGTACCGTTCCACTAACAGATCCAGAATTTGTGAGTAGAAGACCGATTACTTCTTCAACGGACTTCAAAGCATGTCCGTTGAGTAGTGCCGCAAAGTGCCCAAGGACCAGAAGAGGAAGAAGGAACCCGAACACACCCATTGGCCAAACCAAGCGCTTATTAGGAGCATTCCAGGATGCCAGCGATAGAGCCTCACCGTCGATGCCATAGCCAAAAACACTTACGATAAGCGCAAAGGCCGGCGCTACGAGTAGGAACTTATCTAATTGAAAGAAACCAGCCAAGTTCAAATAATCGATTTGGCTGATAGTACCAACGGCGAAAATCCCAAAACCAATAACCAGGATTGAAGCGATAGTCACCTTCAGAACTCGAGAAAACATACCGCCGAAAATTGCCAAGACGGCTGCCAAAGCAGCAATTGCAACTGTTACCACGGAACCGACATTGAAGTTGTCGAGCTGTCCAAGCGTCAATACCGTGGAAGCGAAGTCTGGCAGTCCAACTATTAGGCCATTTAAAAACTTGCCAGCGCCAAAATTAACAGAAGCGAGATTGAATATTCCAGCAAGAATCAAAAATACTCCGGGCACAATTGCACCAAAGACTCCGTAGGTTGCCCTGGATGCCACTGCCAAGCCTCTCGAGGTACGCTTTGCAGTAATCAGACCCAGAATGTTGACCTTTAGACCGACCAAGATGCCAACGAGGCCGGCTAGAACAGTGGTAACGAAGTTCAAACCGAGAACCGCAGAAACAACTGCAGCCGCGGCAGGCGCCAAAACACCGACGCTGATCACCCAATTGGCAGAAGACTCTGCTTGAAATCCTGAGACACGTTCCTCTTGTGAAACGGCCTCATTCTTGACTTCAGGCTCCGGTTCGCTTGTTGCTATTGGCTCACTGATAACAGCAGCTGGTTTAGTGAAAACCTCTTCGAAAACTTCAACTTCTTCCTCTGCAGCAATAGCGACTGGAGCCTCTACCGCCGGTTGCTCGATATCAGGAATTGGAAGTGGTTCAAGACCGGATTTTGCTCTTTCAAGATTCTCCAATGCAACCTTGGCTCTCGGGTCTTCCGACGAGAGCATCTGCTCATGCCAGGTGTTAAAGGCAAGGTTGTCTTGCTCACGAAGGTTGGTTTGAGTCTCGACCAACTCCATCGCTGCCAACATGCCATCGGCATCGGCGGTAACGGAACCTATTTGACGATTTATCTCTTCATCAGTCAACGACTGGCGCACCGGCGGAATGAAGTTGTTTTGGTCCATTAAAAGATAATACCCGCGCCGAAGTCTTATCGACTTCAGCGCGGGCTACCTTCTTGTGGGCCCTACCGGGCTCGAACCGATGACATCCACGGTGTAAGCGTGGCGCTCTACCAACTGAGCTAAAGGCCCAAAAGCGAGAATACACAGCATCTCGCCGCTTCGCAAATCGCTTAGCTATTTAGTGATGCAAGAGCCTTCGAGTATTCGTCGAGTGAACGTGCCTGACCAGGAGCGGTAATGAACTTCGAAACAAGCTCGCCTTCCTTATTGATAACGAAAGTGGCACGGTTTGCGATGCCGGAATCCTCGATGAAGACACCGAATTGCTTGGCAACGGCTCCGTGCGGCCAAAAGTCGGCCAAAACCGAGAACTTATAACCCTCGTGTTCCGCAAATTGCTTCTGCACGAACTTGGAATCAACAGAAATCGCCAATAGTTCAACATCGCTTCTTTCGAACTGTGAGAAGTTGTCTCGAAGTTCACAAAGCTCACCAGTGCAAATTCCAGAGAAACTGAGTGGGTAGAAAACAACCACTACATTTTTCTTACCGCGAAAGTCCACCAAACTTACGGTCTCACCGTATTGGTTTACTAGGCTAAAGTTTGGAACCTGATCTCCTATTAGCAGTGACAATTTGTCTCCTTAAATTTGCATTGATATTCAGAATAAGTGCCCTCAGGTTAGTTTCATTCCCCTCGACAGTCATAGACTTAATGAGCCTTTACCAAGGTGACAAAGTTGTCCTTTTACAAATCCCCCACGAAAGGGAGTATTCGGTGTCACTGAACAACAACGATGCCTACGCAGTTCACAGCCCAGACCAAGACCCTGAGGAAACTCGCGAATGGCTTGAATCGCTCGATGCGGTTGCCAGAGTCCACGGTCGCGGTCGTGCCCGAGAGATCATGCTCAACCTGCTGCGCCGCTCTCACGAACTGCAGTTGAACGTTCCAATCGTTCCAACCACCGATTACATCAACACAATCGCACCGGAAAATGAACCGGAATTTCCAGGTGATGAAACCATCGAGCGTACCTACCGTGCTTGGATGCGCTGGAATGCAGCCATGTTGGTTCACCGAGCACAGCGCCCTGGCGTTGGGGTCGGAGGGCACATTTCGACCTTCGCTTCATCGGCATCGCTATACGAAGTGGGTTTCAATCACTTCTTCAAAGGACAGGACCACCCATCGGGTGGAGACCAGATTTTCATTCAGGGCCACGCATCGCCTGGCCCATATGCTCGAGCCTTCCTGGAAGGGCGCCTAACGGCCGATCAACTCGATGGATTCCGTCAGGAAAAGTCGCACGCAGGTGGCGGGCTATCTAGCTATCCGCACCCGAGACTCATGCCGGATTTCTGGCAGTTCCCAACCGTTTCAATGGGTATTGGTCCAATCAACGCGATTTACCAGGCCCAGTTCAACCGCTACCTTTCTGGTCGCGGATTCAAGGACACCTCGGAGCAGCATGTTTGGGCTTTCCTCGGCGACGGTGAACTTGACGAGGTCGAAAGCCGCGGCGCGTTGCAGCTTGCTGCCAACGACGGACTAGACAACCTAACGTTCGTGGTCAACTGTAACCTTCAGCGCCTAGATGGTCCGGTTCGCGGAAATGGAAAGATTATTCAGGAGCTCGAGAGCTTCTTCCGCGGCGCAGGCTGGAACGTAATCAAGGTCGTTTGGGGTCGTGAGTGGGATTCACTCCTGGCCAACGACTCGGACGGCGCTCTTGTCGACCTAATGAACAAGACCCCGGACGGTGACTTCCAGACCTATAAGACCGAGAATGGTGGATTCGTCCGTGACAACTTCTTCGGCCGTGACCCTCGCACCCTAAAGCTAGTTGAAGGCATGACCGACGACCAGATTTGGGGACTTAAACGTGGTGGCCACGACTACCGAAAGGTTTATGCCGCCTACAAGGCAGCCGTCGAGCACAAGGGTCAACCGACCGTAATTCTTGCCAAGACCATCAAGGGCTTCACCTTAGGTAAGTCGTTTGAGGGTAGAAATGCTACCCACCAGATGAAGAAGATGACTCTGGACAACCTAAAGGGCTTCCGCGACGAACTTCGAATTCCAATTACCGATGCGCAGCTCGAAGAAAACCCTTACCAGCCTCCTTACTTCCACCCTGGACAGGATGCACCGGAAATTCAGTACCTCCACGAGCGTCGTCGAGCACTCGGTGGTTACCTTCCAGAGCGTCGAAGCAAGTATGTTGACTTCAAATTGCCAGAGTCGAAGGTCTACGACATCTCGAAGGCTGGAAGCGGTAACCAAGAAGTTGCCAGCACCATGGCTTTCGTTCGTTTACTAAAGGATCTGCTTCGGTCCCCTGAGTTTGGCGAGCGTATCGCAATGATCATCCCTGACGAGGCCCGAACCTTCGGCATGGACTCGTTCTTCCCAACCGCGAAGATTTACAACCCTAAGGGCCAGCACTACATTTCAGTAGACCGCGACCTCCTTCTTGCATACAAGGAATCTCCTGCCGGACAAATCATCCACACGGGCATTAACGAGGCCGGATCGGTTGCTGCCTTCGCCGCTGCATCTACCAGCTACGCCACCCAGGGTCAGGCGATTATTCCGTTCTACGTGTTCTATTCGATGTTTGGATTCCAGAGAACCGCAGACTCGATCTGGGCTGCTGCCGACCAACTCGGTCGAGGATTCCTAATCGGTGCCACCGCTGGTAGGACCACCCTCACCGGTGAAGGTTTGCAACATGCGGATGGTCACTCTCCTATCCTCGCTGCTACCAACAATGCCGTCATCAGCTACGACCCTGTCTACTCCTACGAGATTGGACACATCGTACGCTCCGGTATTGAACGCATGTATGGCGGAACCCACACTGATCCAAACGTGATCTATTACATGACCGTTTACAACGAACCTATGCAACAGCCTGCCGAACCAGAAAATGTGGACGTCGACGGAATCGTTCGCGGTATCCACAAGATCTACAACAACCCGGCAGATGGCCGCAAGGCTCAAATCCTTGCCTCGGGTGTAGCCGTTCCTTGGGCGCACGAAGCCGCAAAGCTTCTTCAGGCAGACTGGGGAGTTTCGGCAGACATCTGGTCGGTCACCTCATGGACAGAACTTCGCCGCGATGGACTTCGACGCGACGAGAAGCAGTTCCTAAACCCGAACGAATTAGTTGAGCCTGCCTATCTAACAAGCAAGTTGGCGGGACACCACGGTCCGTTTTTAGGTGTCTCGGACTACCTTCACCAGGTTCCTGATCAGATTCGCCAGTGGGTCCCTGGAGACTACGCAACTCTCGGCGCCGAAGGCTTCGGTTTCTCTGACACTCGCGCAGCGGCTAGACGTCACTTCAAGATTGACGGCCCTTCCATAGTGGTTCGAGTCTTGGAGCAGTTAGTTGCCAGAGGAGAGATGGACCCTTCGGTTCCAGCGCAAGCCATCGAGCGTTACCGTTTGCACGATGTCACAGCCGGTAATAGTGGTAACGCTGGCGGCGAGGCATAAACTTTAGAAATGCTAGTAATCGTTTGTCCAGGACAAGGTTCACAAACCCCAGGTTTCTTTAGCCCATGGTTGGAGATTCCAGAATTCAAACAGACGATTGAATTGGCTTCAAGTGCGTCGGGGCTTGACCTAGCCACGTTTGGAACCATCAGCGATGCGGATACCATTCGAGACACCGCTATAGCCCAACCTCTGATTGTTTCTGCCTCCCTGGCATCTTTCGCTGCGTTGAACGCACGTGGTCTACCTGAAAGCTTTGGCACCGCCGGACACTCCGTCGGTGAAGTAGCCGCGGCTTCAATCGCGAATATCTTCGATGTAGAAACCGCTATGAAGTTTGTCACCAAACGAGGAACAGAAATGGCTCTTGCCGCAAACGCGTCTGAATCCTCAATGGCGGCAGTTTTGGGTGGAGACCAAGACGAAGTGGTTTCCGACCTGGCTTCTAGGGGTCTTAGTCCCGCGAACTACAACGGAAGCGGCCAGATTGTCGCCGCCGGTTCCAAGGAGAAGGTTGCTGCGCTAGTGCAGGAACCGCTTGCCGGAACTCGTGCCGTTCAACTTCAGGTTGCCGGCGCCTTCCACACGGAATTCATGCAACCTGCTGTTTCAGAACTCGAAAATTACGCTGGAGACCTCGCCATTTCTCAACCTAGCCGCACCATTTGGAGCAACCAAAACGGCCAACAGGTTTCTTCGGGAAAGCAGTACCTTGAACTACTGGTAAGCCAGGTTTCGAACCCGGTTCGCTGGGACCTTTGCATGCAGACGATGGTAACTGCGGGAGTTACCGCACTGATTGAGCTATCACCGGCAGGTACGTTGGCGGGTCTAGCCAAACGAGGAATGCCCGGCATTGAAATTTTGGCGTTGAAGACCCCGGATCAGCTGGACTCAGCCATCGAACTCGCTAAGAATCACGCCTAGGAGCCGAAATGACAGTGTCTCTAAACCAGTACTCACCGGTTAAATTTTCCAGAATTTATTCTCTTGGAGCGGCACGAGGCGACCTCGTGGTTACAAACGATGACGTAGCCGGACCAATCGATTCGAGCGATGAGTGGATCAGACAGCGCACTGGAATTGAAACCAGACGACGCGCAAGTCGCGAATTAAGCCTTATGGACATGGCTGTTGAAGCTTCACAAGAAGCCATTGCCAAGGCCGGCATCGACCCTAAGGATATTGGTGCAGTTTTGTTTAGCACCATCACCCACCCGTTCCAGACCCCGTCGGCAGCGACCCTACTGGCCGACAAAATCGGTGCAAACCCAGCACCCGCATATGACATCTCGGCGGCCTGTGCCGGTTACTGCTACGGAATTGCCCAGGCCGATGCTTTGGTTCGCTCTGGAATGGCAAAATACGTCCTTGTCGTTGGCGGTGAAAAACTTAGCGATTTCATCGACCCAACAGACAGAAGCATCTCTTTCCTTCTTGGAGACGGAGCCGGCGCAGCAATCGTCGGACCATCGGATGTCCCTGGAATTTCTCCAACCGTTTGGGGATCCGATGGCTCGAAATGGGATGCGGTCAGTATGACCAATTCGCTACTTGAACTACGCGATGGTTCAGCTGCGTGGCCAACCCTTCGCCAGGAGGGTCAGACAGTTTTCCGCTGGGCGGTTTGGGAAATGGCCAAGGTTGCAAAGCAGGCTCTGGAAGTTGCCGGCGTGAAGGCAGAAGACCTATCCGCTCTGGTTACTCACCAGGCAAATATTCGCATCATCGACGAGTTGGCAAAACAGCTTGCTCTACCTGATTCGGTAGTGGTTGCCAAGGACATAGTCAAGACCGGAAACACTTCGGCGGCTAGCATCCCTCTTGCCATGCACGACCTATTGGCAACGGGCAAGGTCAAATCTGGTGGTTTGGCTTTGGAAATTGGATTTGGTGCCGGGCTTGCCTTCGGCGCTCAAGTAGTAGTTCTACCCTAAAATTAGTAACTGGTAATCAACCACATAAGGAGAAAACATGGCACTGTCAAAGGATGAGGTTCTAGCTGGTCTCGCCGAGCTAGTAAACGAAGAAACCGGTCTTGCAGCCGACGCAGTACAGATGGACAAGAGCTTCAGCGAAGATCTAGACATCGACTCGATTTCGATGATGACCATCGTTGTTAACGCAGAAGACAAGTTCGGCGTAAAGATCCCAGACGAGGAAGTAAAGAACCTCGTAACCGTTGCTGACGCTGTTAACTACATCGCAGACAACCAGTAATTAAAACGAAATAAATCTCGTGAAGATCGTAGTTACCGGTATAGGCGCGACCACTCCTCTGGGTGGCAACGTGGAAACCACCTGGAAGGCACTGCTAGCAGGCGAATCAGGTATAGCAACGCTAAAAGGCGATTGGGTAGACACCTACGAACTTCCAGTAACCTTCGCCGGGCAGGCTGCTGTGCCTGCCCGCGAGGTGCTTACTCCTCAGGAGTGCAAGAGACTTGACCCATCGAGCCAATTTGCCCTAATCGCTGCGCGCGAGGCATGGGCCGATGCCGGTAGTCCAGAAGTCGAGCCAGAGAGGCTCGCAGTTGAATTTTCCACCGGTATCGGTGGCGTTTGGACCCTGCTTGATGCATTCGACGTTCTGAAGGAACGTGGTGCCAGACGAGTACTTCCAATGACGGTACCAATGCTCATGCCGAACGGGCCAGCTGCTGCTGTGGGTATGGACCTGGCCGCTCGTGGTGGAGTCAGAACCGCGGTATCTGCCTGCGCATCGAGCACGGAGGCAATCGCGAATGCAATCGCAAGACTGAAGTCTGGCGAAATCGATGTAGTCGTGGCAGGTGGCTGCGAAGCCGCAATCCATCCGCTTCCAATCGCTGCCTTCGCTGCCATGCATGCGACTTCCCGCAGAAACGATGAGCCAGAACTAGCCAGCCGTCCTTACGATGTCGCTCGCGATGGTTTCGTGATGGGCGAAGGTGGCGGAGCTTTGGTCCTAGAGACCGAAGAACACGCCAAGGCACGCGGCGCAAAGATTTACGCAGAACTTGTTGGTGGCTCTGTCACCAGCGATGCATACCACATTACTGCTCCAGACCCTGAGGGTTCTGGAGCAGCACGTGCGGTTCTAGCAGCACTAGATCAGGCCGGGGCAAAGCCCGAAGACGTGATTCACATCAATGCACACGCAACCAGCACCCCGGTTGGCGACATCGCTGAGTACACTGCGCTTAAGCGTGTTTTTGGAGACCACCTTTCAAACATCGCCATTTCAGCTACCAAGGCTTCTACCGGTCACCTACTCGGCGGAGCTGGAGCCATTGAGGCAGTGTTTACCATTCTTGCCCTCAAAGAGCGTGTGGCTCCCCCAACTATCAACTTGGATAATCAAGACCCAGCCATTCCTTTGGACGTTGTTACGAGCCCTAGAGCGCTCCCTGAAGGTCCGCTATTGGCAATCAGCAATAGCTTTGGCTTTGGTGGCCACAACGCCGTTGTAGCATTCCGTAGTTACGAATAAGCCTCAATCAAGAAGAAATCCCCTGGCCGATTGACCAGGGGATTTCTTCTAATGAACTTAGTGTGCGTGCTGTCCGCGGTAGTTTTCGAAAACGAAACCAATCAGCGCAACCAAAGACAGTGGCAGACCAATGAAGAACAACCACCAACCGATTGCAAACGAGGCAAATACCAAGGCTCCGAAAAGACCGAGGAAGAATGGCCACCAGCTCCAAGGGTTGAAGAAACCGATTTCAGATTCGCCATCGGAAATCTTCGCGGTCGGATTGTCCTCAGGTGCTAGTCCCTGGTTCTTATCGGTTTTTCCAAGGTAGAAAGCGATGAACATCGACATGATCGAAAGCATTGCGAGTGCCGCAGTACCGATGATCTCGAAGCGGAAACCGCCGATGCCGGATTCGATGTTATTGGCGAAAGGTTCTGCCATTACCCAGTAGGTGTAACCGGCTGCGGCGAGCAGGTAGAAACCTGCCAAGAACCAGAATAGGCGAGCATTAAAGCGCATTTACTTAGTCCTTCTTGGTCTTCTTGGTGGCAACCGAGTCGGAAGCCTCCGGGTGGTTCATGTCAAAGGCAGGAGCCTCAGAACGAATCAAAGGAATCGAGGTGAAGTTGTGACGAGGGAATGGTGAAGCAGTTGCCCACTCCAAGGAACGCCCGTAGCCCCAAGGGTCGTTCACGGTGACCTTTACGCCCTTGCGGTGGGTGATGTAAACGTTCCAGAGGAATGGAATGAACGACAGCGCAAGAATTACCGAACCAGCTGTTGAGATCTCGTTCATCAGGGTGAAGTTGTCTTCTGGAAGGTACGTTGCGTAGCGACGAGGCATACCCATCACTCCAAGCCAGTGCTGGATGAGGAAGGTTCCGTGGAAGCCTACGAATAGCAGCCAGAACTGAATCTTTCCGAGACGCTCGTTCAACATTTTTCCAGTCATCTTTGGGTACCAGAAATAGATTCCAGCGAACATTGCGAACACAACGGTTCCGAAGATTACGTAGTGGAAGTGAGCAACCACGAAGTAGCTGTCGCTCAATTCGAAGTCAAGCGTTGGGCTCGAAAGGATTACACCGGTAAGTCCACCGAAGATGAAGGTGGTCAAGAAGCCAAGCGCCCAAAGCATTGGGGTTTCGAAGCTAATCGAACCTCTCCACAGAGTACCAATCCAGTTGAACACCTTCACACCGGTTGGAACCGCAATCAACATTGTGGTGAATGCGAAGAACGGAAGAAGGATCTGACCGGTGACGTACATGTGGTGTGCCCAAACGGTCATGGATAGAGCTGCAATGGCGATGGTCGCGTAGATCAGAGTCTTGTAACCAAAGATTGGCTTACGGCTGAACACTGGGAAGATTTCCGAAATGATTCCGAAGAACGGTAGCGCCAAAACGTATACTTCCGGGTGGCCGAAGAACCAGAACAGGTGCTGCCACAGCATCGCTCCACCATTGGCAGGATCGAAGATGTGCGAACCAAACTTACGGTCGGCTCCCAGTGCGAACAGCGCTGCTGCCAGTGGAGGGAACACCATGATGATCAAGATCGAGGTAACGAGAGTGTTCCAAGTGAACACAGGCATACGGAACATGGTCATACCAGGTGCGCGCATGGTCAGGATGGTTGTGATGAAGTTCACACCACCCATGATGGTTCCGAAACCACCCATGGCCAGACCGAAGACCCATAGATCTCCACCAATACCTGGCGAGAAGGTGCTTGTCGATAGCGGAACATACGCAAACCAACCGAAGGAAGCCGCACCCTGAGGGGTAAAGAATCCGGCAACGGCAATGAAGCTACCGAAGAAGTAAAGCCAGTAAGCAATGGCGTTAAGTCTTGGGAAGGCAACGTCTGGAGCACCAATCTGAACAGGCATCAAGATGTTTGCAAAGGCTGCGAACAGCGGAGTTGCAAACATGAGGAGCATGATTGTTCCGTGCATGGTGAAGAGCTGGTTGTACTGCTCCTTGGTGGCAACGATTTCAAGGCCAGGAAGAGTCAACTGTGCACGAATCATCAGGGCCATGACACCACCGATTAGGAAGTACACGAACGAGGTGATGAGGTACAGGTAACCGATCTTCTTGTGGTCGGTGGTGGTCAGCCAATCAACAAGGATGCGTCCCTTTGACTTTGGAATAACCGGAGTGGCTGGGGTGATTGTTGCGGTAGCCATTTACTTAGCCTTCACTTCCTGCAGGTGCAACTACACCAGGCAGGTTCATGTTCCTGCTGGCATCAATCGAAAGCTGTCCAACTTGACCGGCAGCCTTCAGGCTGTCTAGGTACTGCTGGTACTCAGCGTCTGAAACAACGTGGACTCGGAAAAGCATCATCGAGTGGTACTCGCCGCAGAGCTCGGCACACTTACCGTCGTACCAGCCTTCCTTGGTAGGAGTGAAGTACTCGTGGTTCCACTTTCCAGGCAAGGCGTCCTTCTTATAGAGGAACTGGATCACCCAGAACGAGTGGTCAACGTCTCTAGAAGATAGGTCGATCTGAATTCGCTTGTTCACTGGAAGTACCAGGGTTGGGAGATCCTTCAGGTTGTCGCCCGCTTTGCCGGCGTACTGAGACTGAATGCCTGATTCATAAACATTTGAGTCAAGGTAGTTGAAGTCCCAGCTCCACTGCTTACCGATTACCTGAATGTGCACCTGGGCGTCATTTGGGGTTTCGATGGTCTTCATGTCACGTGCCGTTAGACCAAAGAATCCAACCACAAGGATTAGAGGAACGATGGTGAACAAGGTTTCGATTGGGTTGTTGTATCGCATCTGCGGAGGCAGGTGGTCATCGCCCTTACGGCGACGGTAAACAATCAAAGCCCAAAACATGAGTCCCCACGCCAACGCACCTACAGCCCAAAGAACTGCCCAAGACAGATTCCACAGGTCGGTAATGGTGTCGGTGTGGTTGGTTACACCAATGCTCGAACTTGGCATTGGCATAAGAATTGCTGCACTGAATTGTTCCTGGGTACAGCCAGACAAAAATAGTGATGTGGCTACAGCGGCAACCGATGCTGCTGTAACTCTGAGAGCACGCTTAGAAAGCACAATCGACCCTTCGAATCGTTACGCTTTTAGTCTATGCCTGAGAAGAACCTGTGATGGCTAAAAACGCGACAAAATCTAAAGAAAATCGATGCTTAGCAGAAAGATTCGCCGCAGGCGCAGGTTGAAGTTGCGTTTGGGTTTTCAATAACAAGACCCTGTTTGGTGAGGGTGTCTTCGTAGTCGATGGTGGAACCGTTGATCATAGAAAACGAACCTTGATCGACAACAGCCTCGAAATCACCAAACGGAAATACCTGGTCCAGTTCCTCGACCTTGTCGTCGAAGTAAAGGTCATAGTTCATGCCTTGGCAACCACCAGGGCGCACCTCGATGCGCAGGCGCAGCTGTTCAGCCGAGTTTTCGCTTGCCAAAAGGCTTGAGATACGCTCTACGGCAGCATCGGTCATGGTAAGCGGTGCAACTGAAACATCAGACATGAAAAACTCCTTATTCGATTTACAAGTCTAAAACCACTAAGCACAAAACCGACCAAAACATTCCGCTAACCTATAAACCATGACTGATTCCAAGCCAAATAGCGCCAAGGGCCGCCCTACGCCAGCTCGAAAGGCACAGGAAGCTGCCAGAAAGAAGCCTCTGGTTGCTCCAAAGACCAAGGAAGCTCGCCAGGCATCTAGACTGCAGGCAAAAGAAGAGAACCTCAAGGCTAGAGCGGGATATGCCGCCGGGGATCAAAAGTACCTAACTAAGCGTGACGCCGGACCACAGAAGGCTCTTCTTCGCGACATCGTTGATGCTAGGTGGATTTCAGCCGGTGAGGCACTGATCCCAATCATGTTCATTTCTCTGCTTACCGGCACCTCCGGTGTTATGGCTGTAGTTTTGAACATTGCAGTACTAGCAATCTTCGGAATCTACCTCGTAGACACCTTCATTTTGGTTCGTAAGGCCCGTAAGGTTCTCGCGAGCAAATTTGGTGCTGGTCACGTTGAAAAAGGCATTTGGCCGTATGTAGCAATACGCGCGATTTACCCTAGGTTTATTCGACTTCCAAAGGCTCGAGTGCCTAGAGGTTTCAAGCTTTAGATTGCTTGAACTTGGTATTTATTTGCCTTGCCCAAAATGGGCCGGCATAGATAAATTCCGTATACCCCTGAACTAGATCTGCACCTGCTGCAAGACGCTTTTCTACGTCTTGCTTGGTCTGCACTCCCCCAACGGAAATGATGCTCAAATCGTCTCCGATCTCACTTCGAATCAGTTTCAATACCTCTTCAGATCGATCCTTGAGGGGTTCTCCCGAAAGTCCACCGGCACCAATTTCGTCAATTCGATCTTGAGTGGTTTTTAGCCCACGTCTTGAGATGGTGGTGTTGGTTGCAATTAGTCCGTTAGCTCCAAGCCTGATAGCCATTTTTGCAATTTCAATAATGTCTTCATCGGCTAGATCAGGAGCAATCTTGACCAAAACTGGTTTTCCGAGCGCAAACTTCAACACCTCAGCAACAATCGGTTCAAGTTCTGAAACCTGCTGAAGGCTTCTGAGTCCTGGTGTATTTGGCGAAGACACGTTGATCACTAGGTAATCGGCGAGCGGTGCCAACAGCTTGGTGCTGGTCCGGTAGTCGGACACGGCATCCTGAAGTTCCGTTACCTTGCTCTTGCCAATGTTCACTCCAATAACTGGAAGCGATTTGTTAGACGATCTGAGCTTTTCAAGCCGTTTTGCAACGACCTCTGCACCATCGTTATTAAAACCCATGCGGTTGATTAGCGCACGATCTTCGACCAAACGAAACAGGCGAGGTTTTGGATTTCCCGGCTGAGCCAAAGCAGTGACGGTTCCGATTTCCACGTGCGAAAAACCAAGATCGAATAACGGCAGAATCATCGTGGCGTTTTTATCAAAACCGGCCGCCATGCCAAATGGCCCGGAAAAACTAAGTCCAAAGGCATCAAATTTCTGAATATACTTCGGATTTGGTCTGAGAATCCTAGAAACTCGCGTTGCGCTTCCAACGCGTAGCAAGAAGGCTACAAAATGGTGAACCCGTTCAGGGTCGAATTTGGAAAAAAACGTTCTAAAAATAAACCGATAGAAATCCATTACTCAAATCTCGCTTTGATGGCTTCAAAGTGCGCAGGTAGGCCTTCTTCGCCAGCTAATGCTTCTACCAACTGGTCGACCTTTTGTAGTGCCTCAGAGTCGTATTCAACGATCTGCTGGGCTCGGAGAAAGGTGTGAACAGAAAGTCCTGCTCCAAACTTCGATTGCTGATTCGTAGGCAAAACGTGATTCGAACCCGCCATATAATCGCCAAGCGAGACCGGTGAATAACTTCCGAGGAATATCGCACCAGCATTGGAAATCTGACCCAAAATCGCATGAGGATCCTCGGTCTGAATTTCAAGATGTTCGGTGGCATAGGCATTGGCCACTTCGACAGCGGAAGCCATGTTTGAAACCAAAACAATCGCCGACTGCTGGCCGAGTAATGCCGTTGTTGCTCGATTGGAGTGCAAAGTTTGTTGAACGCGTTTTGCAAGGGCAATCTGTACTTTAGACGCGAGTTCCTCGCTGTCGGTGACTAAGACCGAAGCTGCCGCTTCATCGTGTTCTGCCTGTGAAAGCAGATCGGAAGCCACGAATTCGGCATTGGCGCTGGAGTCGGCAATGATCAGAATCTCTGTGGTTCCAGCTTCAGAGTCGATTCCAACCAATCCACGAAGAGCCCTTTTTGCCGCCGTAACGAAAATGTTTCCAGGCCCGGTGATCATTGAAACCGGTTCCATCGAAATCTCAGGAATACCGTGTGCCAAGGCTGCAATTGCGGCTGGGCCACCAACATTGAATACGTCTTTCACTCCTAGCAATGCCGCAGCTGCCAGCACTGTTGGATGCGGACGTCCGTTGAAGTTCTTTTGCCCAGGTGTGACAATCGACAGGTTCTTAACGCCAGCCACCTGAGCTGGCACAACATTCATGACCACGCTAGATGGATAAACCGCCTTGCCACCCGGTACATAAAGTCCAACGGAATCAATTGGTTGCCAACGCTGATGCACCTTGCCGGTTGGAGAAAGACTGGTTGTTACCGTCTTTGGAAGATTATTTAGCGAAACTTCACGAACTCGCTTGATCGATTCCTCAAGCGAACTGCGCAAGTTTGGATTCAGTTGTTCCAGCGCTGTTTTAAGTTCTTGTTCCGAGACACGGATCGGATTCGGATCAAAACCGTCGAACTTTTGGGCGAGTCTCGTTATCTCGGCGATTGGATTTGTTCTGACGGCTTCAATAATCGGCGAAACAGTTTCAAGAGCATCTTCGATTTTGAGACTTGCTCTTGGGAGAAGTTCGTTGATCCGCACAGAGTTTGGAACGCCGTTACGAAGGTCTACAACCCTCAAAATGCTTTCGTTCACAAAGTCTCCAATTTTCTTTCAATTCTAAACTGCGAGCGGGTTGGGTAACCTTTACTTGTGAACCAAAAACTAAGCGACATGGCCAAAATCGAGTCATCCGTTGACACTCTGAAAAACACCTTTAGAAACCACGCTGCTGGAGTAGCCGTAATCACCATGCTCGACAAAGACGACCAACCGGTTGGGTTCACGGCAACGTCAATGAGTTCACTCGGCGCCAACCCTGCCCTGGCAAGTTTCAACGTTGCCAGCGGTTCCTCTACCTGGCCTTCACTTTGCAGCGCAACCTGGGTTGCGATTCACACGCTCGGCGAAAACAATCAAGCTCTTGCCCAAAAAATGGCGACCGACCATACCAAGCGATTCTTAGACGACGACTGGGAATTCGGTCCGAGGGGCTTGCCTATTTTCCCAGGAGTTACCTCAGTTGCTATTGCAATGATCAGAGAAATCCACAATGTCGAAAATAACGCAGTTGTTATCGTTGACGTTATTGAAGGCCTAACCGGCGTCGAACAGAGGCCCCTGATTTACTTCCAACGAGGCTACCTCGTCGGCTAATTCGGTCTCTGCCATTCGAAGACAGTTTGCCCCGAGAAGAATCTGAAGTTCGCCGAGTAATTCCGAAGAGTATTTGACACGCTGAGGCAGCAGGTAGCTACGTGAATCAGTGCCTGATTGCATCGTGATTTTCACCTCGGATGCCCCAGGGTATTGTTTCAAAATGTATTGAAGGCGCTCCAAAACTTCCCTCGTTGCCCTGTCGCTCGAGATATAAAGCTTGACTTGAGCCAAGATTTCATCAGCGGAAGGCGCATCAAGAATTTGTACGCTGTATGCGTTGATGGCTCTGCCATCATCACGAAGGTTGGTTCTGCCGCGAACGGCGATTACAGCGTCAGTTTGGATTTCGTTTTTGAATTCGTCATATGATTTGCCGGTGAGCATGAAAGTCAACTCACCTTCGAAATCCTCGATTGTCACCAAAAGATAAGGCTTTCCAGATTTCTTGCCAACTCGGGTTGAGACCGACGTAACCAGACCGCAAAGAGTCACCGGGGATCCATCCTCGATCGATGGCGATTCTATGAAGGTACCGATTGAGAAATTCGAATTGGCCTGTAACTGACTCTCCCTGCCAAACAATGGGTGGTCACTCACGTAGAGTCCGAGGGTTTCACGCTCGAAGTTAAGTTTAGTTTTGCGATCGAACTCTTCGTGTTTCGGGATTTCGATCATGGTTGGATCGGATTCGAATAGCCCACCAAAGAGGTCCATCTGACCCTTTGCCTCTTCTCGCTTGCGAGTAACAAGCGAATCGACAGCTGTTTCAAAAATGGCAAGGAGCGAACGTCGAGTGTCTCCAAATGAATCGAAAGCACCGGCTTTGATTAGAGATTCAATGGTTCGTTTGTTACAAACCTGCATGGGAACCTTGATTAGAAAGTCATTGAACGATGTGAATCGACCTTCGGTAGTTCTTGCTTCGATGATTCCCTGTACGACTGCCTCTCCAACACCCTTGATAGCAGCCAAACCGAACCTAATTTTTTCGCCAGCACCAGAGAAGTGGCCGATCGATTCATTCACGTCTGGAGCGAGCACCTCAAGACCCATCTTTCGGCAGGCGCTCAGGTAGATTGCTAGCTTGTCTCGAGAGTCACCAACGCTAGTCAGCAGAGCAGCCATGTACTCAGCCGGGTGATTAGCCTTCATATAGGCGGTCCAGTACGACAAAACGCCGTAAGCAGCGCTGTGCGATTTGTTAAACGCATAGCCGGCAAATGGAAGCAAGGTATCCCACAGCGCCGTAATTGCATCGTCTGCGAAACCGTTTGCCTTCATGCCCTCGCGGAACGATTCAAGCAAACCGTCAAGTTCTTTGGCATCCTTTTTACCCATTGCCTTACGCAGGTTATCCGCCTGAGCCAGAGAGAAATTTGCCACCTTTTGGGCGGCAGCCATTACCTGCTCCTGGTAAACAATTAGACCGTAGGTTGGGTCAAGAACTTCCGAGAGAGGTTTTTCAAGTGTTGGGTGGATCGGGATGTTCGCCTGCAGGCCGTTTTTACGTTTTGCGTAGTTGGTGTGAGCGTTTACACCCATCGGACCTGGACGATAGAGTGCGATAGCTGCCGAGATGTCATCGAACGTGGTTGGCTTCATGAGGCGAAGGAGGCTTCTCATGGCGTCACCATCGAGCTGGAAAACACCTAGCGTGTCTCCCTGACCCAAAAGTTGATAGGTCCTATCGTCACCGTTTAGGTCTAGGTCTTCCAGAATTGGCGGTTCAATCCCGTTAGCCCTAAGGTTTTGAAGGGCGTCTTCCAAAACAGTCAGGTTTCTAAGGCCCAGGAAGTCCATCTTCAGAAGCCCAAGCTTTTCAAGTGGCCCAGCATCAAACTGGGTTATGTAACCCGATTCCCCTTCTCTCGTCATGAGCGGAATAACATCCACAAGCGATACCGCGGAAATGATCACGCCAGCGGCGTGAACGCTGGTGGACCTGCGCAAGCCTTCCAAACCAATCGCTAGGTCTAAAATTCGTTGGTAGTCAGGGTCTTCGTCGATGACATCGCGGACCTTCTGTGCTTCTCCATAGCGTTCTCTTGTTGGATCTACGATATCGGCAAGGATAATTTCGTTACCTAGAACCATCGGAGGGAAAGCCTTGGTTAGTTTTTCACCGTGCGCGTAGCTCAGGCCAAGCACACGGGCAGCATCCTTTAGCGCAGCCTTCGCCTTGATGGTGTTGAAGGTTCCGATCTGTGCCACGCGGTCATCGCCGTATTTCTGATAAACGTACTTGATTACGTCACCGCGACGACGATCATCGAAGTCAACATCGATATCGGGCATGCTGATTCGCGAAGGGTTTAGGAACCGTTCAAAAATCAGACCGTATTTGATTGGATCAAGCGCGGTAATACCCAGTGCATAGGCAACGATTGCGCCTGCGGCCGAACCTCGGCCAGGACCTACTTTTATACCCTGCTCTCTTGCCCAATTGATGAAGTCTGCAACAACCAGGAAATAGCCCGGATAACCCATCTGCTTAATTACACCGATTTCGTATTCGCACTGTTTAGCCTGAGCCTCAGGAATGCCATCTGGGTAACGACGTTTCATTCCTTCTGCAACCTCGTGCTCAAACCAAGAAGCCTCGTCGTGACCTTCGGGAACCGGGAACTTCGGGGTGAGTTCCATGTGTTCAAATTCGATTTGGCACTGTTCTGCGATCTTTACAGTGTTATCGCAAGCTTCCGGAATGTCGGAAAAGAGTTTGCGCATTTGCTCAGGAGACTTGAGATAGAAGCTGTTTCCACCGAATGCAAAACGGTTCGGATTATCTAAAGTGTCGTTAGTTTGGACACACAGTAGCGCCTCTTGAGCCGTCGATTGATGCTCGTGAACGTAATGTAGATCGTTGGTTGCAATGAGTGGCATACCGGTCTCGCGGGCAAGGCGAATTAGGTCTGCTTCTGCCTTATTTTCAATCTCTATATCGTGACGCATGATCTCGCAGTAGTAATTTTCCTTACCGAAAATTTCCTGCATTTCGCGTACTGTTGCAACCGCATCATCCCAGCGACCTTTTCGAAGCAATACCGAAACTTCACCAGCGGCACAACCCGTTGTTCCGATGAGGTCTTCACCGTAAAGTTTCAAAAGTTCTCTGTCAATACGAGGCTTGTAGAACATGCCGTCGGTGTATGACATTGTGGATATTTTGAAAAGGTTGTACATACCTTTGGTACTTTTAGCAAGCAGAGTCATGTGGGTGTAGGCGCCACCAGAAGAAACATCCTCGTTGTCACCGTTTCCAAAATTCACTCGGGTTCTGTCACTTCTGTGAACTCGTGGCGCAACATAGGCTTCCATGCCGATGATTGGCTTGATTCCATATTTATCTGCGGTTTTTACAAATTCATACGCCGCATGAAGGTTTCCGTGGTCGGTAACGGCGATGGCAGACATTCCAAGATTTTTGGCCTGTTCCATGAGCTCACCAATTCTGGCGGCACCATCAAGAATCGAATATTCTGTGTGAACGTGAAGATGAACAAAAGAGTTTTCAGGCACGAGTCACCCCTTGAGAAATTGGATTGGGCTTAAGAGTAACCGAAGAACCGCAGGACATTATTTAGCCACGCAGTTTGCTTAATACGCGCTCTAGTTCTGCAGGATATTCGCTTTCAAAATGCACCTGTTCAAAAGTGATCGGGTGCTCAAAAGATAGCCGAATAGCATGAAGCCATTGGTGATCAATGCCAAGTTTCGCAGCGAGACTAGGGTCCGCTCCGTACATGGTGTCTCCAACGAGTGGATGCCTAAACGCCGAAAAATGGACTCGAATCTGGTGAGTTCTTCCAGTCTCCAAAATGACTTCGAGCAAAGATGCCCCGGCAAATGCCTCGATTGTTTCATAATGGGTAACCGAAGGTTTTCCGTCCTGATGAACCTGAAACTTAAATTCGGCCTTGGGATGGCGTCCAATTGGAGCATCCATGGTTCCAGAAGATGGATCCGGGTGACCTTGTACTAGTGCGTGATAAACCTTATGCACGGTTCGGTCTCGAAATGCCTGTTTGAGACGGGAATAAGCAAGCTCCGATTTTGCCAAGACCATGAGACCGCTGGTTCCAACATCTAGCCTCTGTACGATTCCTTGACGTTCCTGCGCACCCGATGTACTCAACCTAATTCCTAGAGCCAACAAAGCACCTGGAACTGTTGGTCCATCCCAACCCATTGACGGATGTGCCGCCACACCAGCAGGTTTATCGATGACGATGATGTGGTCGTCCTGAAAAATTACCTTGAAATCTTCAACATTGTCTGCCTGGATAATCAGTGGGTCTCGTTTTTCAACTAGTTGCACTTCAATCAAGCTACCGCCGACCAGACGATCGCTTTTCGACAGAGGTTTACCATCTATGAGTATTTGGTTAGCCTCGAACATCTCGGTTATCGAAGATCTTGAAATCCCGAGTGCTTTTGAAAGGCCTGCGTCAGCCCTAAGCCCAGCAAGACCATCTGGGATGAAGACATTTTTAGTTTCAGACATTAGGACTTGAGTGAAACCCCACGCATGATCAAAATCACAACCATGGTCATCGACGAGGTTATACAAATATCCGCGAAGTTGAAAATTGGGAAATTGAACGGGATTTGCAGAAAGTCAACCACCTTGCCCACGGGAAAGCCTGGGTTTCTGATCAGTCTGTCGATCAGGTTGCCCACAATCCCGCCTAGCAAGATTGCCAACGTAAACAACCACGCTGTATTTCTGGTGCGATAGATAAACCAAATGGCTACAAGCATTGCCACCGAGGAAATGGTGGTGAAGATCCAGGTGGCTCCGAGGCTTAGTGAGAAGGCGGCAGAATCATTCCAAACCAGATAAAACTTCAGAACTTCTCCCAAAAATGGGGTGCTGGTAAATGGCTTTAGAGTTGCAATTGCCCAGTTCTTGGCAATCTGATCGACAACGATGAGTGCGAGACTGAGAATTAGAAATGGAATAGCACGCGTTGCCTTTGATGCACGCGCCATGTTAATTGCCAAGCATTGACTGACCGAAGCCAGGGTTATTTGGCGGGGTTTCTAGTTCCCTAAGCTGCGACTCTATGAAGGATCTAATGCTTGCACGGTAGTCGCGTTCGTAGCTTCTAAGTTCTTGAATCGAGTGCTCGAGTAGAGCCTTTTCTTGTTCCAAACGTCCGAGATCGCTTCGCTGTTGTGCCTCAGCTTCGCGGATAAGTCTGGCTGCAGTTGCTTGGCCTTCTGCAATGAGTGCATCGCGCTTGGCAATTCCCTCTCGAACATGCTCGTCGTGAAGTTTTCTGGCCAGCTGAAGAAGATTGTTGGTGTTATTGCCGTCGACTGGGCTGGCATCGGCAATGGCTTCGGGGAATGCTGCCCCAGGGTTCGTGATGGAAACCGCTATATCATTGGTCAAGGCTCCGGTCATCGCACCAGCAATGGCACCAGGTGTGCGCTGAAGCTCTGCAATACGTCCGTCGGCGGCCAGCAAACGCTGCCTTAGGTCTTCGTTTTCCTGTGAGAGTCGACGAAGTTCAACGATGATTTCATCAAGAAAGTCGTCAACCTCAACCTGGTCGTATCCCTCACGGAACTTGGTAGGTTGGAACTTTTTATTGACGACATCTTCAGGAGTTAAAGACATGAAAACCTCAGCTTAACGGTCGTGTTTATTCAAGGATACCAACGGCCGCTGCTGGCGAAACCGCATTGTGAAGAACTAGGAAACGGTCTCTTCTGTTTCTTCTTCCTCGTCACCCTGGTTCACAATCATGTTGTGTGGGGTAAGGAGGAACACCTTAGGGGTTACCCGCTTTAGATTTCCGTCGCGTCCCTCTTTCAAACCGAGCATGAAGTCACGAACACGGACGCTGTCCTTTTCGGAAAGGTCGAGCATGTTAACTACAACAGTGACATCAGAGCAGAATGCGTCGGCGATCTCTTTTACCGAGTCAAAGCTGGTTGGGTTTAGCGTAACAATCTCGTGAGTGTCTGAACCGCTGCGGTAGTTACGGATAGGAGTTACCTTACTAACGGTGCTTTTAACCGCTGCCGCTCTTGAAGAGCCGGAAGCTGGCTTTGGGCTCATGCCAATCCAGTCTTTGAGGTTTTCAAAAATCGCCATGGAATACTCCTTAGTTTTCTAGTTTTTAGATTAAACGCCAATGGTTCTAATGCCAGTAATTGCCGTACCGATTCTGAGGTGTGTCGCCCCAAACTCTAGAGCGTCTGCATAGTCATGGGACATGCCTATCGAAAGTTTCGAAGCAGTTGGCAACTCTTGGATAAGGCTCTGACTCAGAAGAGCCATCTTTTCGAACTCTAAACGCGGATCAACATCAAGCGAGGCAACAGCCATGAGTCCTAGTAATCGTAGTTTCTTGGAATTTGCAATTTCCATTGCAAAGGACTGCAGTTCCTTTGATGCGATACCACCACGATTAGGGTCAGTCGTAAGGTTTACTTGAATGAATACTGGAAGCTGATGTTCAAACTCCGCTGTGCGTTTCACAAGCTCTTGCAGCAGCTGCGGTCGATCCACCGTGTGCAGAACGTCCGTGTATCCAAGCGCAGTCTTCACTTTGTTGGTTTGCAACTGCCCAATGTGATGCCGAACAATTGAGCGCTCTGGATGACTATGAGTAAATTCTTGAAACTTTGGGGCAGCTTCTTGAACACGGTTTTCCCCAAAGTCGCGCACTCCTAATTCAAAGAGCTCGTCGACGATCGAGACCGGGTGATTTTTAGTCACCACTATTAGCGTCGGCTCATCTCTGCCAAGAGATTTACACCTAGCCGTGATATCTTCACGGACCGCGGATAACCTTTCGGCGACTGCCGACATTATTTTAGGAAGTCTGGGATGTCCAGGTCATCGCCGAAATCGCCTTCGGACGCTTTAGCGATCTTTGGAAGTTCGATTGCTTCGGTCTTTGGTTGTGCCGACTCGCGACTAGCTAGGTAACCGCCGAAGGTGTCATCGTTACTGCTTGCCTCATTTGCAAAACCTGTTGGCTCAACAAGAACAACCGAAGGAGTTTCGGTTTCTTCTACTTCGATGATTCTTATCTGATCGGTGTTTGCCTTCGTAACAATCGATGGGCTTGGCTTGCGGATTGGGGCTCCGCCATCGAAACCAGCAGCAATTACGGTCACGCGAATTTCATCGCCGAGTGAATCGTCATTCGAGAAACCGAAGATTACGTTGGCGCCTGGACGCACCGACTCTTCGATAAGCGCAGAAGCCTCCGAAACCTCGTGGAGACCCATATTGCTGGCTCCCTGCATGAGCATTAGAACGCCGTGTGCGCCATCAATTCCTGCTTCGAGAAGTGGGTTGTTAATTGCCTTTTCGGCTGCCTTTAGAGCACGATCTTCACCCTTAGCGCTTCCGATACCCATGATCGCGGTACCAGCGTTTTGCATGATTGATCGAACATCCGCGAAGTCAACGTTCACCGTGGCAGGAATGTTGATGAGGTCTGTGATGCCTTGAACACCCGAACGCAGAACGTCATCAGCAATCTTTAGCGCGTCAGCAAAACTTACAGTGACATCCTCGATGTCAAGCAAGCGCTGGTTTGGGACCACAATCAGTGTGTCCACCTGAGCCTGCAACTCTTCGATACCCTTTTGCGCCTGCTGAGCTCTTCTTGAGCCCTCCCAGTTGAAAGGGCGACTAACGACACCCACGGTCAGAGCGCCGAGCTCCTTAGCCACGCGAGCCACGATTGGTGCTGCACCGGTTCCGGTACCTCCACCTTCACCGGCTGTAACGAAAACCATGTCGGCACCCTTGAGAGCGGCCTCCAGCTCCTCGATGTGTTCTTCAGCAGCTCTGCGGCCAACTTCTGGGTCCGCCCCGGCACCAAGCCCCTTGGTAGTTTCTCGACCAATGTCGATCTTGACGTTAGCCAGGCTCATAGCCAACTGCTGGGCATCGGTATTAATGGCAATAAACTCGACCCCGCGTAGATTGGCTTCAATCATGCGATTGACGGCGTTTACACCGGCACCACCTACACCGGCTACCTTAATTTCCGCCAGATAGTTGTTTCTCTGCTGAGACACGTTTACCTCCAAAGGTGACAACCTTAAACCTCACGCTGAACGTTAAAGAAAGTCACTGTTTTAACACTGCGCCTAGAAGTTACGGGCAAAATGGGTGAAATTTCGTAAATGCGAGAGGTGTGTCGCACTAATAAACAGACGGTTGGTTCGGCGCTGAAACATCAAAGGTAATTCCCTGTTTGCCCTGGTAGTGCTTCATTAGCGCAGAAAGAACCCTGGCCTTTAGACCTGGTTGAGAATCATCCCCCCAGAGTACCTTTTGCCCGGATTGATTGAGTTTCAGTAAAACGTTATCTTTCGAACTTGCGGAAACCACATCAACAATTGGCAGTAGTGAAACCGGTAATTTGAGAATTACCGCGATGGCTTGCTTAAACGAACTTGAACTGGCTGGGTTTCCCGCATTTTCGATATATGGAAACTTATCGGCAGCATTGGCTCGCCCCAGTTGAACACCAGCCGGGTCATAAAGGTAACTTAGTCCGTTGATCAAAACGATTGCAATTGGGCTGCGCTCGATTACTTGCACTTGCAGGGTGTTCGGTGGCAGGATCACCATGGAAACCGACTCTATGAGTTGGTAATTGGCAAGCCTGTCGGCAATATCCTGGTTTGAAATTTGAGGCAAAGGTTTACCCATCAGGGGCTTCAAATCACCCAAAATGGCAGATTTAGAAACTCGGTTTGTGCCAACGACGTTGATCTGTTTAACCGCAAGCCAAGGTGAAAAATAAGCAACTAGCACCAATGAAATAAGAGCCAGCAATCCAGCGATGACCGAGATTAGCCCTCGCCTACCCAAATTTGCACGAGGCTTCATCCGAATCACATTGCTCGGAAGCTTCTTGGATGTCACTGGTTTTGGTTTTTTTAAAACCGGTTTTGCATTGTTCGACGATTTGGCGACCGGACTGGGTTTGGTCGCTCTAGCTTGCTTTAAAGGTTTCGAGTGGGAAGATCTCGAGGCTGGGCGTTTCAAATTGCCTAGTCCTCAAGTGCATCCAAGAGCTGAGGAACCATGCGATACACGTCACCACAACCCATGGTCACGATGAAGTCTCCGGCTTCGGCAAGGCTAGCTGCCACAGCTGGTGCATCGTCCCATTCTGGAACGTAGTGCACCTTGGTCTGGTCCTCAAAACTATTGGAAACGAGTGCACCGGTTACGCCTGGCTCAGGATCCTCTCTAGCGGCGTAGATATCCAGGACGACTACCTGGTCGCTCAAAGCCAGAGCCTTAGCGAATTCGCTGTGCATCAGCCTGGTCCGGCTATATAAATGCGGCTGGAAGACGGTTATAAGTTTTCCAGATCCAACAACAGCCCTCGCGGCCTTGAGAGCTGCCTCAACCTCGGTTGGATGGTGTGCAAAATCATCGTAAACACTTACTCCACGCTTCGTACCGTGTAGCTCAAAACGTCGTTCCGTGCCCCTAAACGTCTGGATTCCTTCAAGCGCAGGTCCCGCTTCGAAACCTAGGCCAACCAAGACGCCCAATGCGCCCGCCGCATTGACTGCGTTGTGCTCACCTGGCACGTTGAGCGTGGCCGAATGGCGTCCTCCATTTACCTCTACCGTGAATGACACTTGAGGCCCTGACGAATCGGCTTCGACGATTCTTACAGTGGCGTCATCGGCAAAACCAAAGGTAATTGCCTTCTTATTTGCAATTAGTTTCGTTACTCGTTTGGCACCATCGTCGTCCGAGCTAATGACCACAAACTCTTTTGCACCATTGGCAAACTTGGCAAATTCAGCATCGAATGCATCTCGCGAGCCGTAGTGGTCAAGATGGTCTGGGTCCACATTGGTAATCAAAGCGATGGCAGTCTCATAGTGAAGAAACGAACCGTCTGATTCGTCGGCTTCAATAACAAAAAGATCGTCTTTACCCTTGGCACTTGAAGCTCCGAGCTCGGCAATGACTCCACCATTGACAAAACTTGGATCGATTCCGAGTCTTAACAACCCTGTGATGACCATGCCGGTGCTAGTGGTCTTTCCATGAGCTCCTGCCACCGCAATCAAACGATGTTTGGTGGTTAGATACGCGAGTGCAGCGGATCTGTGGAGAACGGGAATTCCGCGCTCCTTAGCAAGGACATATTCGGGGTTGGTTGGCCAGAGCGCTGAAGTCACCACAACGGTGTCGGGATTCCCTAGATTTTTAGCATCGTGTCCGATATGAATCTCCGCACCTAACTCACGAAGAGCAGCCACGTTTGAGGTGTCACGAAGGTCTGAACCGGTCACCTTGTGCCCCATCCCAATGAGGATTCTGGCGATACCGCTCATACCGGAGCCACCGATTCCGATGAAGTGAACAACCCCGAGGTCGTCGGGAACTGGTTGTGAAAAGTCTGGTTTAATCATGATTCCTCAATGAAAGGTTAGTGTTTTCTGCTTGATCGGTTCGAAAGCACACCGAGTATTAGTTCGTAAAGTTTTTCGGTGCCGTTGCTAATTGCCACTTTCTTTAGGTTTCGTTTCATGACCGAGAGCCCACGAGTGTCAGAAACCAAAGGGATAACCACGCTCTTCACATAATCCGAAGTGAAATCCGCATCAGACACAGCAATCGATGCCCCAGACGAAACAATCGAGGTCACGTTTTTTGCTTGTTCACCATTGCCGATTGGGTATGGAACGTAAACTGCTGGCAGGCCAAAAGCGGAAAGTTCACTAACAATCGAAGCTCCGGCGCGGGTCACAGCCAGGTCTGCTGCCGATAGTGCCAAATCCATGCGATCGCAATAATTTATTCGAACCAATGACTTGGATGATACCTCGGGCAGTTCAGACCTGCCGCCGGTTATGTGCAACACCTGAATGCCTGCAGCATCTAAAGTGGCCATCGAGTCAGAAATTGCATCATTGAGACGTTTTGCACCTAACGAACCTCCGGTAACCAAAAGCGTCGGGGTCGAAGTATCCAAGCCAAAGTGTGCTCTTGCAGACTTTTTGTCAGCTGCCGAAATTGCAACTTGAATTTCACTTCTCAAGGGCATCCCCGTAAGTGTCGCCTTAGGCAAAGGTGTTCCTGGGAAGGTGATCGCTACAGCATCTGCGCGACTTGCTGCAAAACGATTTGCCATTCCCGGTAGAGCATTTGCCTCGTGAACGACGTAAGGAACTTTTGCCTTTCTTGCGGCTACATAGGCGGGGGCACTCGCGTAGCCACCGAAGCCAACAACCACGTCAATCTTTTGGTCAGCGATCAATTTGACCACTCTCGAGACTGCCGCTCTAAACTTCCCAGGGAACCTCAGCGCATAGATACCGAGTCTTCTAGGAAATGGAAGGCGTTCAATAGTTGAGAGTTCAAAACCCCTCTGCAGAACGAGTGTAGCTTCCAGCCCCTCGCTGGTACCTAGGATCACAAATCTTGCCGAGTCATCAATGTTTCTGATATGTTCAGCCAAGGCTAAAAGTGGATTCACGTGTCCAGCGGTTCCACCACCGGCCAATAAATAGTTGGTCATTTGGTTCCTCGCTGTGACACTACTCGCAATTTTGGCTTCGAACTATTTGAGCGTTCAATTCCAAGTACCAAACCCAGAGTAGTCAAGGTGATAGCAATCGAGGTTCCCCCAGCCGAAATCAATGGAAGGTTGACGCCAAGTACCGGCAGCATTGTGAGAACAACCGAAATATTGATGAATGCTTGGGAAATGATCCATGCGGTCACACCATAGACAACCAACTTTTGAAATTTGTCCGCCGTTTTTCTGGCAATTCTCATCATTATCACTGCCAAAAAGATAAACAAGGCAATAACCACCAAACAGCCAATCATTCCGAATTCTTCGCCGATGACAGCAAAAATGAAGTCGTTTTGAGCCTCAGGAAGCCAGCTCCATTTCATTTGAGACTCCCCGAAACCACGACCGATTAACCCTCCGGAGGCAAAAGCCCAGATACCGTGATCCGCTTGCCAGTTGAACTGGTTCGGATCTGGCCTATTGTGGTCAAGCCAAGCCATTATTCGACCCGCACGCGAAGGGCTAGACAACATGGCAAATGGAATACCGACTGCACCAAGGGCTAAAAATCCCATTACGAACTTCCAAGGTAAGCCACCTAGGTAAAACATTCCAAAAGTTATGAAAGCCATGATGATGAAAGTTCCGAAGTCCTTGCTGGCAACTCCAACGAGCCCGAAGATGACCACGAAAATAGCTACCGGATAACTCCAGTAGCGCCAATCCTCTTTTTCAACCTGTCGGTTCGTTGCAATGTGGCCCGCAATTACCAAAATCAGAGTGACTTTGAGCAACTCCGATGGCTGGAAGCTCAAGGGGCCGAGGTTTAGCCAGTTTCGGTTTCCGTTTACTTCTTTGCCGAGAAAAGTGAAAACCAAACCCTGCAGGAATAACGACACGACCAGGGCAAGGTTGGTGAAACGCCTAATGGTCTCTGGATGCATTCTGAGCAAGATCAACATACCAATCAAACCGATTAGGACTCCGATGAACTGCACAAACAGCTTGCTGAACGGGCTTGCGTCGCTCTGCACCTGACTCACGTAAGACGCCGACAGAACCATGAACAGGCCGATTACGGTGAGTAGTCCAATCGTGGCGGCCAGTGCGTAAAACTCGAAAGACTGCCCCTTAAAAGAATCTTTGAGAATTGTCCGAGACCAGTTCCCGGCTCGAGAGGCAATGGTTCTAACCATCGATACCGCCGATGATTGCCTTTACTGCAGCGGCAAAACGATTACCTCTGTCCTTGTAATCCTTGAACTGGTCCATGGACGCACTCGAAGGAGCAAGTAACACAGAATCTCCGGCTTGCGCTAGCGAATTTGCAGCCGAGACAGCTCGTTCCATAACATTTTCGCCATCTGAAATCTCTATCACTGCTACTCCAGGTGCTTCTGAAGTTAGCGCGTTAAGTACGGGTTCGCGATCAACGCCAATTACGATTGCCGCTCGAATTCGGTCTTTAAATCTGGTGACCAGAGGGGCAATGTCTACCCCCTTTAGTAAGCCGCCAACTATCCAAATCACCGAATCGAAAGACTCAAGAGATGCTGCGGCAGCGTGAGGATTAGTGGCCTTCGAGTCGTCGATCCATTGGATGTCGTTTGACTCGGCAATTAGTTCAATTCGGTGTGAATCGAGTTTGAATGTGGCAACACCTTCAGCAACCGCGATGCTACTAACACCGTAGGAACGAGCGAGAGCAGCCGCAGCGGCAACGTTTTGAAGCAGGTGCTTAGTGACCACTCCAATTTTCGAAATCTCTTCTCGACCAGCCAATGCTTCGATTTCTTTGGCACTGCGATTTGGAGAAAAGGCATTGTCGACCAACACGTCTTCGGCAAAACCAACATTTGAAGCTGCAGGAAAACCTAGACCGAAACCAACTGCTCGCGCACCGTCTTGTACATCTGCGTCTTCAACGAGTTTTAAAGTGCGCTCATCGGTGACGTTATAAATGCAAGCAGACTCGACATTTTCGAAAACCTTGCCCTTCGCCAAACAATAGGCATCGAATGAACCGTGCCAGTCGATGTGGTCAAGGTCGATATTCAAAATCGCTGATGAAAAGGGAGCTATTTCGCCAAGGTAGTGAAGTTGAAAACTCGAAAGTTCTACAACTAGGACGTCGTATCCGATCTCGTCCCTAACGCAGTCAAGAATTGGAGTGCCGATGTTTCCGCATGAAGCCACTCTCAAACCTGCGGTTTCTAAAATGTGGGTCGTCAGTTGAACGGTGGTGGTCTTACCATTGGTTCCGGTCACACAGAGCCAATCCGCGCTTCGTCCCGTCTTATCGCGCAGGCGCCAAGCGAGATCGATATCCGTCCAGATATTTAGATCGTGTGCTATTGCCCAACCGATTTCAGGTGAGTCGGGGCGGTATCCAGGCGAGGTTATGACCAAGTCAGGTGCAAACTCTTCGGCAATCGGCTGAAAGTTCTTTGCCTGCTCACCAATCAAAGAATTCACACCTATGACTGAAAGAAGGTCTAAATATTCCGCTTCGGCATTTCCAGCAACAACCAAAACTTCACAACCGAGTTCTGCCAAGGTATCGGCAACGGAAAAACCTGAAACCCCAAGTCCAAAAACTAAGACTCTAAGGTTTCTCCAATCCGAATGCCAGCTATTGAGCGAATCTAGCGCCTTCACTTTAGGCATATGTCCATTCGAGATAGAACAGGCCAACACCGGTCAAAACACACAGTGCCTGAATCAACCAAAAACGCACAACAATGGTGATTTGTTCCCAGCCTTTTTGTTCAAAGTGATGATGCAGTGGACTCATCAGGAACACTCGTCTACCTGTTCCGGTTCGCCACTTCGTGACCTTAAAAAAGACTCTCTGGATGATTACCGAACCAGTCACAATTACGAAGATTCCGCCGATTGGAACCAGCAACAACTCAGTGTGGGTCAGAATCGCAAGCGCTGCCAATCCTCCACCGAGTCCGAGAGAGCCGGTGTCACCCATAAATATCTGCGCGGGGGACGTGTTCCACCAAAGGAAACCTAGAAGAGATCCAACAATTGCGGAGGCTACAACTGCTAGGTCTAGTGAATCTTTAACCATGTAGCAGTTGTGAAGCGCCTCATTTCTGAAACAAGATTCATTGAATTGCCAGAAGCCGATGATCGTGTACGCACCAATTGCCATTGCTGTCGAACCGGTGGCAAGACCATCTAATCCATCCGCAATGTTCACTCCATTTGAAGTCGAAGCGACTAGAAAGTAAATCCAAACAACGAAAAGAATTAGACCGATACCGGGACCCCAGCTGAACAGGTTGATTGCGGTATCTCGGGTGATCGAAATAGCTGGTGAAGCGGGTGACCAACCGCCATCATCTTTCAGCATTAGCGAAAGAAGTGCGAAAACTACTGCCACGACACCTTGACCAAAAATTTTCGCCCATCCGGAAAGGCCAAGTGACCTTTGTTTGTGAGTCTTGATGAAGTCATCAACGAAGCCAACTAAGCCAAGCCCGACCATCATGAACATCACCAAAAGGGCAGAGTTGCTTATCCCTTCACCGTTGATGAATTTCCCCAGGAAAACTCCGAGCAATGCACCGCCGATGATTGCAATGCCACCCATGGTCGGGGTGCCGCGTTTGGTGTGGTGCGACTGAGGCCCATCGTCACGAATGAATTGACCCCATCCAATGGTTTTGAAAAGCCAAATGAAAAACGGAGTCGCAAAAAGCGTAAATGCCATGGCAATTCCGCCAGCCATGATTATTGCTCTCAATGTAACGCCTCCAACTGGTCACCCAGGAATCGAAGATTGGCAGACTTCGAAGATTTCACTAAGACGATGTCGCCTTGAACAAGCATTCCACGAATGTGCGCCAAAGCATCGGAGGCTTCATCAAAATAGACGGATTCGCCGTCCCATGATCCTTCTTGCATTGCGCCCATGTGAATCAATTTGGCGTTAACCCCAATGACCACTAGCTGATCGATGTTATAGCGAACAACAAGACGACCAATTTGATCGTGAGCCTCTCGAGAGAATTCTCCAAGTTCTGCCATTTCTCCTAGAACTGCAATAGTTCTCCGGCCAGTTTTCCCAAGTTGAGCCAAAGTTTGAAGCGCAGCCTTCATCGAGTCAGGCGATGCGTTATAGGCATCGTTAATGATTGCAATTCCATCGCTGCGGTTTGTAAGCTGCATGCGCCATTTCTCTGCCAACTCCATTGATTCCAGCGCCTTGAAGGCGGAACCCCTTGGCAATCCGAGTAGTTCAACAACGCTTAGGGTTGCTGCGGCATTCATTAGTTGATGCTCTCCGAGAATTTTCAAAGTTAGTCGACTTGAATCTTGTTCCTGGGAGTAATGAATAGCAGCCGAGGTTCCAGCAATTGTAAGGTTGACGTCATTGAAGTAGAGGTCTGCTTTAGGTGAGGTTCCAAAACCAAATTTCTTAGCATTGGTAAGTTTGAGCATCTTTGCCACTTCACCGTCGTCGACGTTGTGAACCAAAAAGTCATCCGCAGTAAGAACTTCTGCAAGTTCTGCTTTGATCTTGGCCGTTACCTCTACGCCGCCAAACTCTCCCGCATGGGCAAGGCCTACCTTGAGGATGACACCGATATTGGGCTTAGCGATTTCGGCAAGGTACCGAATACTGCCGAGCCCACCTGCACCAAGTTCTACAACCAAGTACTTGGTTTCAAAATCCACTTTGAGTATCGAAATTGGTGCACCGACCTCGTTGTTGTATGACTCGATCGGAGCAATCGTTGGTCCAAAGTTCTCCAGAACTCGACGCAGCATATTCTTGGTGCTGGTTTTACCATTGGATCCGGTAACGCCGATTACGGTGAGGTTGGTTTTCTCTCTAACTTTTTGAAGCACCGATGCAGCCAGTTTTCCAAGTGCCACGACAACGTCTGAGACCAAGATCTGCGCGATTTGAGATTCGTCTACAAGGTGTTCTACAACGGCGCCTACAGCACCTAGGTTTTCAGCACTTGCTACAAAGAGATGGCCATCTGTAACCTCGCCTGGCTTTGCGAAAAATAGTGAGCCGGCTGTTACCAATCTTGAGTCTGTTTCAACTTTGCCAAAGATGACTTTATCTTCGCCAAATAATCTGCCATCGACAATTTCGGCAATTTCGGAAAGCGCTAGTTCAATCACTGCCAACCAGCTTCTCTCAACGCCTGTCGTGCTAGCTCTCTCGCGCTGTACGGAGTTCGCACTCCCCTGATGTCGCGGTAATCCTGATGCCCGGGTCCCGCCCAAAGAATGGAATCTCCCGGTTGCACGAGTGAAACCGCCTTCACAATGGCATCCTCAGGGGGGCTCACCTCATAAATCTCACCGCCAGGTTTTGCTGCGTTGGCCGCTTCCATCAATGCGGTTCTAATGCTCTGCGGGTCCTCAAATCTTGGGTGGTGGTCAGTGATGATCAAGATATCGCTGTTCAACGCTGCCACGCTTGCCATGGCAGGACGTTTACTTGCATCACGATCTCCGTCGGCACCAAATAGCATCAAGACTTTTCCCTTGGTCACTTTCCTCACAGCGTTCAGCGTATTTAGAAATGCATCTGGAGAGTGGCCAAAGTCCACATAGACCGCCGGCGCACCGGCCGGAGAAATCAATTCCGCGCGCCCGGGGAGGTAGCAGTCCACACCAGCTTCAATGGCCTCTCGTACTCTCTTTATAGTGAAACCTGCTTGAAGGAGCATCACCACTGCAAGTCCAGCATTCGAAGCCATGTGTGCACCAATTATCGGAATACTGCTCTCTATTTTTTCTCCGGTTGGAAGCAATACTTCAAATGTTGTCCGGCCTGGCAACTCATGAAGGATATTGACGCGATAGTCTGCTTCCACGCCTGGCAAGGCAGAAACAGTCACCGTTGGGATCTTTGCAAGCTTCAAAAATTCAGCACCGTATTCCGAGTCGAGGCAAACCACACCACGATGGGCACGCTTAGGTGTAAATAATTCTGCCTTTGCCTCTAAATACTCGCGCATATCCGCATAGTCGTCGAGGTGATCGTGGCTAAGGTTCGTGAAACCGACCACATCAAATTCCAGGCCATCGACGCGAAGTTGGCTTAGTGCTTGGGCGGAAACTTCAATGGCAACCGAGGCTACCTTGCTCTCTCGCATTCGTGCAATCAACGCCTGCATTTCGGTTGATTCTGGTGTTGTAAGGCGACTAACGATTACCTCACCAGCGATGTGTCGTTCAGCGGTTGAGGTTAAGCCGGTGACTTCGCCGAGTTGTCTCAACATTGCTTCGAGAATGTATGACGTGGACGTTTTTCCATTGGTACCAGTTGTGCCGAACAGTTTTGGCATATCGTTCTTGTTGTTTCCGTAAATGAACGCTGCAATTTCGCCGAGTCTGGCTCTAGGATTTTCCAATTGCAAAATTGGAATTTCGATGTCACCTAACTGCTCAACACCGTCGGCATCGGTAACCACCGCCACCGCTCCAAGTTCAACAGCCTTCTTGGCGAACTTGGCTCCGTGAGTTTTTTTCCCAGGCATTGCTACAAATAGGTCACCATTCCGGAGGTCCGCAGTGTTCATGCTGACACCCGTGACTTCGAGATCGAGCTCCCCCTTCACTGCGATCAGATCGAATTGCTCTCGGAGCTTATCGAGTGAAATAGGTGTGACACTACTCGGTCTGAGGATCGGAGGAATCTGTTCTTTCATGACTACCACTCTGTAGGGATGTTTCTAGATTTAGTTGTTGAAGGGGGAATTCTGAAGGTTCTAAGTACCTGTTGCATGATTTGTTTGAACCACGGAGTTGCACCAAGCGAACTTGTAGTGCGACGTGACTTGTAAAGCATTACAGCAACAACATACTTCGGGTCTTCCGCCGGCGCCATTCCAATGAAGGAAATTGCGTGTAGATAACCATAGGTTCCGCCCTCTTGAATCTGAGCTGTTCCACTCTTACCAGCAACACGATAACCAGCAATTGCTGCTGTTTTTCCAACATGCCCCTGCTCCACAACCTTCTCTAGCATGTCAATGGTGTCGCGGGCGGTCGATGCCTTGATTACCTGAGATGATGGCCCCTGTTGGAACTTGGTCACTGTTCCGTCTGCGGCCGTGCAAGATTCGTAAAGTTTCGGAGAGAGCCTAAGCCCTCCATTGGCAATTGCCTGATACACGTACGCCATTTGAATCGGGGTAACAGCGATGCCCTGCCCAAACATGCTCGTCTTATCCGTGAGGAGGTCCCAGTTTTTAGTGTCACCGAGAATACCGCTTGCCTCACCAGGGAAGTTGATGCTGGTTGCTTGACCTAGACCAAACTTCTTCATGTAGGCAACTCGAACCGAACGGTCTACCTTTGCGCCAATCTGAATGATCCCAGTATTGGAACTATCCCTCAGGATTCCTGCAAGGGTTAGATGCATTGTCGGGTGTTTTTCAGAGTCCTTGATCCATGCACCAAAACTGGTTTTCAATTTGTATGGGGCTACAACCTTCGAAGTAATCGTTGCCTTCCCTGTATCGATAGCGGTGGCAGCAGTGATGGACTTCATGGTTGACCCAGGCTCATAACTAGTGGTGAAAATCTTGCTCTGGCGATCACGTTCCTTGGCAGCCCCAGGATTATTTGGATCAACGGTTGGCGCTTCGGCTGCAACCAGCAATTTTCCTGTCTTCACCTCGATAACGACAGCCGTACCGTAATCGGCGCGTTCGTATCGAACGGCATTTTCTAAAACCTGTTGGGAGAAGTACTGAAGATTGGTATCAAGCGTAAGCTTCAAATTTCCACCATTTTTAGCCATTACTGTTGTAACCGCAGAGTCAGGAATACGAATTCCATCGGCACCGCTGTCAAAGGTTTCTTTACCGTTCACACCGGCTAGGCAATCATTCATTTTGCGCTCTGTGCCGGCCATGGTTGTTCCATCTGCTGTGATGAATCCGAGTATGTTTCCAGCGACCGCACCATTCGGGTAAAGACGTGAGATCTTTTTGTCGAAGTAAACCCAAGGGACGTTTAGAGCTTTTAACTGCGAGTAAACGGTTGCATCGACGTCTTTGGCGATGTTTGCGTAAAGGCCAGTACCAGCCATTTTTCTAAGGATGTCATCTTTGGTTTGACCGAGAATTATCGACATCTCCTGGGCTACCTGGTCAACGGTTACTGTTACAGAATTTCCGTTGACCTGCTGGGGAATATTTGCCACGTGTGCCGGAGCCACGTTCACGTCGTAGGTGAACACAGACCTTGCCAAGACATTACCGCTTCGATCAAGAATTGATCCGCGTGAAGCGAGAATAACCCTGGTTACACTTCGTTTATCTGAAGAGATCTTATTGATGTTGGGTGCATCAATAATTTGATAGTAAGAAAGGTGACCAACAAAAAGGGTTACCAAAACGACCATCGATACTCGGATCAGACCGAAACGACGTCTTTCTTCATTGGGTGGCAACAAGCTCATTTATGCCTGCCTGCCATTTAGTTCGTTGGAGACGCCTGAATTGAATCTGGCCCTGCTGCGGATACCGCTAGTCCTGATGCATTTGAACCTAACACGCCCGTTTGATTCTGGCCGGTTGACTTGCTGATTTTGGTGTCAACAGTCATCGCCGAGTTCGGTACTAGGTTTTTGGCTACGGTTCTTTCGTTAGCCAGTGCACGCTTTGGCTCACCGATTACAGTTGAGTCACTCAAGCGAAGAAATACTGGGTTTACGTTTGAAACCATTCCAAGCGCGTGTGCAACATTAACTAGGTTTTGGTTTGACGAAAGTGAGCTGACCTGGGAGCCAACTACATCTGCCTTGGTGTTTAGGTCAAGTTTTTCATTCTTTAGCGAAACCAGTTGGTAGGCCTGAGCCGAGGTTTGAGCCATGATGGCAACGTTCACACCGAGAACCGAGAACATTCCGATGATTGCAATGATTCCGATTTTGAAAACCGGACGGTTCCAGAGCCGAACATTCTGCTGAACTACAATGCGTGGCTTTGATTTACTGTAGCTGTTTGCCTTTAGCGCGCTCATGCTGCCTTCCGGATTTTTTCTGCGGCACGCATCTTCACCGATGCGGATCTTGGATTAATTTGTTTTTCTTGTTCGCTGGCAACGGCAGTACCCTTCGTCAGCATCTTCAAAACCGGAGCGTGCTCCGGAAGTTCAATCGGCATGTCGAGAGGCGCAGAGGAAGTAGCCAATGAGGTAAGAGACTTCTTCACGATTTGGTCTTCAAGGGAGTGGTAAGACATGACCAGGATGCGACCGCCGACTCTAAGCGCATCTACCGCAGCAGGGATCGTCTCTTCCAGAATTTCAAGTTCACCGTTGACCTCTATGCGAATGGCTTGAAAGACTCGTTTCGCTGGGTGCCCGGTGGACTTTCCAGGAATAAATGGAACAATCTTGGAAATTAGTTCGGCAAGTTCTGAAGTCAACTCGAATGGCTTGACCTGACGTGTTTTAACGATTTCCTTGGCTATTTGCTTGGCGAATCGCTCTTCACCGTATTCTCGGAAAATCCTTACCAACTCGGCCTCTGAATAATCGTTGACCACAGTTTTGGCGGTGAGTCGATCCGACTGGTTCATTCGCATGTCCAGATCTGCAGCATAGGAGTAAGCAAATCCGCGCTCCGACTCATCGAGTTGCATCGACGACACTCCTAGATCCAACAGGATTGCATCAACCGAATCAAAGCCTTCGCTCTGAACCTTGCCATCAATCTCGCTGTATAGACCGTTGATGAAAATCACGCGATTTTTGAATCGAGCTAGTCGCTGCTTAGCCTGGGAAAGTGCAGACTCATCGCGGTCGATTCCAATGACCGTGAGAGCTTCGAAACGCTCGAGGAATGCTTCCGTGTGACCGCCCAATCCGAGCGTTCCGTCAACAAGTACTGGGTTCGATCCAACAAGCGCTGGGCCAAGCATTTCGATTGCGTACTCAAGCGCAACGGGTACGTGTTTTTGTTCGATTGGCTTGGTCATGGTGTTCCTAGAAAATTCCAGGAATCACCTCCTCGTCCAATTCCGCAAATTCAGCATCCTGCTGAGCCATGTGAGAAGCCCATGTCTGCTGGTCCCAAATTTCTATGCGGTTGTTTACGCCGGCCATGATTAGCTCGCGACCGAGACTCGCGTACTCCCTTAGGTGAGCGGGAATCACGATTCGCCCCTGTCGGTCAGGGGTTTCAAGTTCCGCGGAAGCCATGAAGTTTCTCACGAAGAAACGGGCAGCTTTTGTGGTCTGTCTGGCAGCCTCTAACCGTTCCGAGATTTTTGCAAACTCTGCAGTTGTGTAAACGGAAACGCAATGGTCTTGCCCCTTGGTTAGATAGACGCCACTACCTAGAGCTTCGCGCCATTTCGCAGG
>Ga0228701_1000174_pt1 | contig 64844 bp, 48 predicted proteins | sample McNCre117_Aug_MG_2_FD_178017 | JGI IMG/M metagenome (GOLD analysis project Ga0228701, IMG submission 178017) | Freshwater microbial communities from McNutts Creek, Athens, Georgia, United States - 11-17_Aug_MG | ecosystem: Environmental > Aquatic > Freshwater > Creek | place: USA: Georgia... | reverse complement strand
TCCTACATTCGCTAAATCTTCCGTCGTCGATCCATTGCTCCAACTATATGTGTAGCTAGGCACCCCACCATTTACCGTTAAGTTTACACCGCCACTTGTACCGCCAAAACATAACGATGGTGTCGAGGTGAGGCTAATTGTTAAAGAGGAACCTGGTTCAGTAATTTGACCAACATAACTTTGCGAACATCCATTCGCATCATGAATGGTTCCTGAATAGGTTCCAGCTGTTAAGTTGGACAAATCTTCTGTTGTTTGACCGTTTGTCCATATGAATGAATATCCTGGAGTTCCCCCAGAAACCGTTAAATCTATCACACCATTTTGCTGACCAAAACAAATGACATTATTATTTTGACCTGTCACCGTCAAAGGACTAGATGGTTGTCCAACAGTAAACGTCATGAACAAACCACATCCGAGAACATCGTCAACATTCACAAAGTAATTTCCAGGAGATAAGTTGGTTAAATCTTCAGCGATTGCACCCGTGCTCCAATCAAAGACATAGCCAGGCATACCTCCAGAAGGGGATAAATTAATGGATCCATCCGCACCGCCAAAACAATTCACAGAATCTACAAGGGCAGTGACTACGACGGTATTTGAAGGGTCAATGACAATTACTGTCAAATTGGATACACACGCATTATTATCCGTTACTTGAACAACATACGTTCCACTTGATAAGCCCGTGATGTCTTGTGTGGTTGCTCCATTATTCCAAGAATAAGCATATGCTGGAACACCACCCGTAACGGTTAAATCAATGGAACCACTAACCGTGCTCATACATGATGCGTTGGTATGTGTTTCTGTTAAGTTCAATCCAGAACTTGGTTGGACAATCGTTGTAATTAAGGTGTCAGAACAGTTATTTGCATCATACGCAATGACAGAATACATTCCTCCTGTTACATTAGCAATGTCCTCAAGCGTTGAACCGTTATTCCATAAATAGGTAAACGGAGCTGCACCACCAGAAACGGTCAGATCAATGGTTCCGGTCGTGTCTCCAAAGCAAAGTACATTTGTATGCACTTCACTCATCAGAATTGGATTCGACAAATTAATCAAGGTTACCGTCAGTGAGTCTTGACATCCATTTGCATCTTCCACTTGAAGTTGATATGTTCCCGCCGGAATGGAAGTAAGGTCTTCTGTATAGACAAAATTGCTCCAAGCAAAAGAATAAGGTGTTGTTCCCCCCACAGCTGTTACATTAATGTTTCCCGTTGCGGCGCCAAAACAGTAGATATCGTTATGCGTTTCAGAGAGAGCCAATGGAGATAATGGTTCAATAATCGTATAGGAAGAGCCTAAAGTACAGTTGTGGCTATCTGTAATGAGAACGGAGTAATTTCCAGATGGAAGCGCAGAAATATTCTGTAATGAACTACCATTACTCCATGAATAAACATAAGGCAATGTTCCTCCCGAAACACCGATATTAATGGCCCCTGATGATTGTCCTAAACAACCGATAGGTGTCACCAAACCAGAAATTGATAAAGGCGCGACAGGTTGAGATATCGACACTGTATATTGAGATGTACAATTGTTATTATCCGTAATAACTACGACATATGACCCTACTGGAAGATTGGATAAATCCTGAGTAGTTGCACCTGTATTCCATGAATAGGAATAGGCAGGTGTTCCTCCCGAAACCGTTAAGTCGATGGAACCAGTTGAACCTGCGTAACACAAAACATCGGCATGCGTATCTTGACTATTGAGTGGCGCTGAAGGTTGTGTGACAGTCGCTTGTGCTGATGTAATACAACCATTAACATCGGCCACTTGAACAGAATATGTTCCTGCAGAAAGTCCATTTAAATTCTGAGTGATTTGACCATTTGACCAAATATAGGTATAAGGAAATGTTCCTCCTGTCGAGCTTAAAGATACGGCACCTGTTGATCCACCAAAACAGAGAACAGGTGTAGAACTTGTATTCAATGTAACCGCTGTCGGCTGTGTTAATGTAATCGATTTGATTGACATACAGCCATGGGCATCGGTTACGGTTACGGTGTACGTTCCTGCAGCAAGTCCGGTAGCCGTAGCACTAGTTTGTCCATTGGACCATAAATAAGTATAGGGCAATGTACCTCCAGTTGCAGAAGCCGTTGCCGATCCATCCGCTGCGTTATAGCATGAAATATTTTGTCCATGATAGTTGGAAGAAATCACAATATTCGAGACTAAGGTATCTGGCTCGGTAATCGAGTAATTAGCCGAATTTGTGCAGAGGTATGCATCTTGGATATTCACTGTATATATACCAGGGCTTAAATTTGTAATGTTAGCTGAAGTATTTCCTGTTGACCAAGTGTAATTAATTGGGGCGCCTCCTGAGGCAGAAACGGTAATCGTTCCATTATCAGAATTATAGCAAGAACTATTCGTTAAATTGACTAAGTTGATCAACGGTGTTGGATTAACGGTAACGACCTTTGTTAAATTACTGAAGGTACAGGAGGAACCTGTGAAAGTGATGTTCAAGGCATAGGTTCCTGAATTGTTACTCGTTAAATTCGGAATGGATGGATTTTGAAGCGTAGAAGTAAATCCATTCGGGCCTGACCATGAATAATTTGCCCATTGTGAATACAAGGAGCTCAATTGAAGTGTTCCGCCTACACACAGAGGAGGATTCGAATTCACACCAACGACAGGACAACCTGAAGTATTGATTGTAACCAAATTATTAGCAGAAGTCGCACAACCTAAAGCATCATATACATCGGATGCACCCCCATTGTTTACAGTACTTCCCGAAAGAACCCCCGTTCCATAAATGTAGGCTTTGTTTTCAAGGGTACTATCACAGGCCAATATGAGGCAGTCATTTGCTACTTGGACCCTAAATCGAACAACAGAACTATCCGCTCCATTCACAGAATTTAGCATTTGTCCTCCAAGTGTTGCAGTCGCACCAGTTCCAACGCGCATTTTCACTACACGGTTTACAGCATCATATTCCGCTTGATCATCACTTGCTACATCTGTTTTTGATCCAATGAATGGGCCGTTTAAGTAGGTGATGGAATTCGGAACATATGAGGTACGAATATCTAAGGTATCTGTAATAAAGGTGTTTATAGAAACGTCGGAACCAATGTTTTTTCCAGTTACTGTGTATTCCAAAATATCTCCAGGTACGACCGCGCCCCCATTCAAGTCATTTACGGTTACTGAAGCACGTAAATCTGGTTCGTAAATATCAATTGCGGATGTAAGTACCCGCGTTATAATGGTTTCAGAGGAAGTCGTTACACGAATATTAGCGGAAGTTGCATTGTTGCCTAGATAGTTTTGAGTCGCGTTATTAGGCAAATAAATCGTGGCATCATAACCAAGGTTGTTATTATTACTTGGATTCCTAAACGGCGTTAAAACTCCACCATATGCAATGGTACTGTTGAACATGTCGGTTGCATTGTGTAACGCATCCGTCACTTGAACATAATTCGTTCCAACCCCATTAAACAATAATTGATCTCCTGTTTGATTGCGGTCACCATCATAAGCAACTACACCAAGCTCGAAGTTCACCGCGCCGCTGATTGGCGTTAAAAATCCAGAAACGGGTATCGTCACCGTGTTGGAACCCGTTCCTTGACTAACATTCGCTAAACCATCGAAAACTGTGATGTTTTTATACGATTGGGCCGTATTTTTATAAGCAACAACAATTGTCCAACCACCCCAAAGGTTGGTTGAATTGGTCTGAGTAACTAAATCCGCAACGGTAAATCGCGCTTTGATTCCCGCAGACTGAACAATACTTGTGATATTCTTAAAACAGAAATATGAAACCGTCCCGGAGTAAGCGAGCGTCTGATCAGCTGTAAGTGTTTGGTACGTTCCATTATTTACTTTCAACTTCACATTACTACGATTCGCATAATTCGTCGTAGAGGTTGTAATTTTTGCTCCCCAGTATAATCCGGCCCATAAAATTTCACTACAATTTGCTAAATTCAAACTATCCGATGAAGACATGTAGGTACTTGCATCCCCATCGATATCGATGTAGCTCATCGTGAAATTATTATTTTGACCCGTTCCTGCTGGTGGAACTTCTGCTTTAGCCGTGGTACAAGTTGTCGAAGAATTACAAGTTACCGAGGCATTTGAAATATAGCGAAGCCCTCCTTTTTGAGAAGTTTGGTAACGAATGGTAAATGGATTGATTACTTGAGCCTGAACATTCCAATCCACCAACCCGCCTAACATGGCTAGTGATAGAAATAAATAGTTCAGATTAAAAAAAGTAGTTTTTTTCAATTCATTCATAGCTTTTAGGAGAGTTTATAGCTTGATTATAACGAAATTGGAGCGAAAAGGTTGCCAAAAGTTAGATGCACTTTACATCTTTTACTTGTTGTCGTTTACAATGGAATATTTCCATGTTTTTTTCTCGGTAGAGTCTCGGCCTTTTTCTCCAACATTTTATATCCTTGAATAAGCTTTTGACGCGTTTCTTCAGGTAAAATTACATCGTCAATAATTCCTCGTTCAGCAGCACGATAAGGGTTAGCAAAAGTATCTGCATATTCCGCCTCTTTTTCTAACCATTTTTCTTGTGGATTTTCAGATGAAGAAATCTCACGCTTAAAGATGATTTCCGCGGCACCCTTCGCGCCCATTACTGCGATTTCGGCTGTTGGCCAAGCGAAATTTAAATCAGCACCTAAACTTTTTGAGTTCATCACGCAATAAGCCCCACCGTATGCTTTTCTGGTAATTACCGTAATTTTTGGAACGGTCGCTTCAGCAAATGCATACAATAACTTAGCACCATGTGTAATAATTCCCCTCCATTCTTGATCTGTGCCTGGAAGGAATCCTGGCACATCTTCAATGACCAATAATGGAATATTAAATGAGTCGCAGAAGCGAACAAAACGCGCACCCTTGCGTGAAGCATCAATGTCTAGGACACCTGCCATAGCAGCTGGCTGATTGGCAATGATTCCGATTGTTTTTCCTTCTAAACGGCCAAATCCAACGACAATGTTTTTTGCAAAATCTTCTTGGACTTCTCTAAAACTTAGGTCATCGACAAGCGCATCAATCACTTTTTTAATGTCGTAAGGTGTATTTGTATTCTCCGGTAAGATCTTTCCAATATTCGATCGTTTTGACGGTGTATATTCAAACACACTAGGTTCCGGAGCTAATTCGTATGAATTTTGCGGTAGGTAGGTAATGAGGTCTCGAGCTTTCTTAATGCACTCCATGTCATTTGCCGCGGTGAAATGATTTACACCAGACTTTTCAGCATGTGTTTTCGCACCGCCAAGGTCTTCTGAGGTTACCTCCTCATGCGTTACAGTTTTTACCACATTTGGCCCTGTCACGAACATGTAGGAAGTTTCTTCCACCATAAAAATGAAATCTGTTAGAGCCGGTGAATATACAGCACCACCAGCACACGGACCCATAATCAATGAAAGTTGAGGTACCACACCAGATGCTCGTGTGTTGCGAAAGAAAATGTCCGCATATCCACTCAAAGAAACAACCCCTTCTTGAATACGCGCACCTCCAGAATCATTCATGCCGATAATTGGCGCACCATTTTTCATGGCTAAATCCATCACACGGCAAATTTTTGCTGCCTGCGTCTCGGATAAGGATCCACCCAAAACAGTAAAGTCTTGTGAGTACACATAAACCAATCGTCCGTGAATAGTTCCGAATCCGGTAATGACGCCATCACCCGGATATTTTTGTTTTTCTAAACCAAAGTTTGTGGAACGGTGTTCAACAAAAGCACCAATTTCATTGAAGGAATTTTCATCTAACAACAATGTTACACGCTCTCTTGCGGTTAACTTGCCTTGTTGATGTTGTTTTTCGATGCGTTCTTTACCACCAGCTAAATGCAACTCTTCTCTTTTTTGAGTTAAAAGTAAATTTTTGTCCATAATGTACTACTAAGTACACAAATTTAAGGGAAATTACCTCGGGAAAAAAGCCCTTAGTTTATCTGCAAAAAGTGTGATGCATGTAAAGCCAAAAATGAGGCAAGAAAAACTCACTGTTTTGGACATAGAGAACATGGTTAATCCTAGACTCAACATAAGAAACAAGACAAAGTAAGAAAGCAATTGAATCGTGTGATTTTGCCAAGATTGAACGTGCATTTCATCCGAAAATTGTTTCATATTCATTTTAAATCGCATGCGTTCGCTAAAAATCACAAGTGGAAATAGAATAAATCCTTGCGGAATTCCCGTGTCTTTGTACCAAAAAAATGCCGTCATTTCGCGCGCAAAATTTATGGTTGGATGCAACATGTAATTGTATACATGAACCATGGTAACAAAGCCGATAAAAATCAAAATGTTCAGCAGATAGGATATCGGGCGAATTTGAAAGCGACTTTTTAGGTAGCGCATTCGAAACAAGTGAGATACCTCACGGGATAGTTGGTCCAAGAGGAAGAAAAGACAAATAAAATAAATGCTCCAATGCCAGAGAAAAAAACCCAAAATCGGAATTAAAATATCCCCAATTAAGGCGGCTATTTTTTCTTGTCGTTTCATCGCTTATTCTTCAAAATCGCTACACGTTCTTTCGTTAACACATAATCAGGATCGATTTTCAAGACTTTCGCATACGTGAAAAGTGCATTCGTGATGTCATTTTTTTCTTCGTAAATCAAACCAAGATTGTGGTATGATGGAATGTGTTCTTGATTGGCTTTAATGGCTTTTTTGTAATAAATGATGGCAGAATCTAATTGCGGTTTGTCGAATTGATAAATGCGTGCAATGTGGAAATAGGCATCAGCATAGGTTGAGTCAACTTTCGCCATGCGGCGATATAACGACAATGCTTCATTCGTTTTTCCATTATTTTCTTTGGCAAAAGCCAAGGCATAAATGACCTCTGTATTTCGCGGTTCTAATTGATACGCCGTGGTGTATTTTTCCATGGCTACATCTGGCTTTCCGTTTAGTTCGTATAGCACTGCAAGCGACAAATAGGCGGTGGTACACTTTGGGTCAATTTGAACGGCTGTTTCGTAGGAGGAAATAGCCAAATCTAAATTTTGTTTTAAGCGGTAATTGGTTCCTTTTAAGATATAAGCATCGCGGTAACGTGGATTGATGCGCAAGGCTTTATTGATGTATAAAAAAGAGTTGTCCATGTCCTCGAGCATTGTATAGGTGTTTGCAAATCCAACCAAGGCTTTTTCACTTTTTGGATTTGCTTTTACCAAGGCTTTATACATCAGGTGTCCACGTAACATGTCATCAGCTGTTCGACTCGGTTTATTGATCAGTGCTTCCGCGTAGAGTACACGAGTATCGAATTTCAAACTATCCAATCGATAGGCCTTTGCAGCAACTTCTAAAGCTTCTTGGTACTGCACTTTTTCCATTAATTGATTGCCTTTTTTCACCAATAACTCCACACTATCTGGATAAAGCACGATTAAACTGTCTAAAGATAATTTGGACGTATCCACTTTTTTGGCATTGAAATCACAACTAGTCAATGGCACGAAAAGAAGTCCGGAAATAAGAATTAAAATAAATCGCATAAGCAAAAGTAAGTATTTTGAATTGGAATTAATCTTGACTACTTTTGTTAACGAATATTTTAGATATGAAGGTTAAATTACTAGGGCTGTTCATCGCAGTTATTTCCGTTTCTCAATCGGTTTTTGCACAAGGATGCTCCCAGTGTAAGATGTTGGCGGAACAAAATGCATCATTGGATGAAGATTCCTTTGGAAGTAACATCAACGGAGGAATTCTTTACTTGATGATTATTCCCTATTTACTTTTGATGTTTTTATTTCGAAAACAAATTATTGGATTTCTTAAGTCTTTATTTCAGTCGAAAAAAGTCTAATCCCACTTCACGGTAATTTTACCCATTGATTTTCCACTTTCCAATAAAGCATGTGCCTCGCTCATTTGTTGCACGGAAAAGATTCCACCAACATACGTCCTGATTTCGTTTTTTCGGTATAAATCGAGTATTTCTTTCATGCAATCTGCGATGATTTCTGGATATTCATCTGCGATTTTTAGCATATTGACACCAATGATACTTTTAGACTGCATCATAAGTCCTATGGGTAGAAGGACCCCCATTTTCACTATAAAGTTAAGTTTAGAGAAAAGTCCGTATTTCCCTCCAACCATTTGCGATCCACCAAATAGAAAAAGTCGTCCGTTCGGACCCATCAATGACAAATCCTTCTTGGTTGTATCTCCTGCCACCGGATTAAAACTTGCACTTAATCGATGTGAACCAAGGAGTTTCAAAAGTTCTTCCTCGTAATTGCTTGTTCGATAATTTACTACGTAATCCGCCCCTAATTGATGTGCTAGTTCCCGTTTGTCCTCTGATCCTATTTTTGCATAGACAATCGCTCCTTTGCGCTTTGCTAACTGAATGAGCAAAGACCCTACCCCTCCCGCCGCCGCATGAATGAGAACATGCTGGTTTTTTCGAATGGGAGAAACCACATCTGACATATAGTAAGCCGTTACACCTTGAGTGGACAGGGACATCGCTACTTCAGTTGGAATGTCTTGAATGTCCACAATGGCTTTTTCCTTTGTATGGACTTTTCTTGCGTATCCACCAAAACGAGCGAATGCCAAAACGCGTTTTCCAATCCAATCTTGTGACACATTTTCACCAACATTGGTAACGATTCCAACGAGTTCGTAACCTAATACACATGGCAAAGGTGGAGCTTCTTTATAGAGTCCATGTCGTGCCATGACGTCGGCATAATTCAGTCCAAATGCCTCACTTTCAATACAGACCTCATCAGAGCCAAGTGCTGGCAAATGCACTGTTTTTCGTTCAAATGCATCGGATGCAGGGCCGATTTTTGTGAGGACAATTGCTTCTGTTTCCATTGTTAGAAACGAGCGGTAATTCCACCCATTACTTGGAATGGTTGAACAGGATAATTATACCAACGGTTGTAGCGTTGTGCTGCCACATTATTCAATTGTAAAAAGGCAGAAACTCTTGGACTATAGCGGTATTCGACACCTAAATTGACATCAACAATGGTCCCAAGATTCACAAAGTACTGTCCATTTTCCTCTTTTACTCCTTCGCCAGCCGCGTAAACCAAGGCATTTCTACCCGTTTCCAAGGTTCCATCCAGGTTAATCAAGAATTTATCGTACAAGTTGTATGAGCCGCGAATCAAACATTGCAATTGTGGCAAATTCCATGCGCGTGCTTGATTGTACATTTCGTATGAATAGAAGCGAGCAATTCCGTCGATTTTCAGTTTTTCATTCATTTGATAACTCAATGATCCTTCAATTGTTGTCAAGTTAAGTGTATCGTAAATGACATGGAACTGATTGCGGTAAAGCCCGAATGTATCTGTCACAAACAATGCCTTGTTTTCAATGTGTGCGAAACTAGCTCCAATGTTAAAGCTCATTCGTTTACTTAACGTCCCTTTGAATCCACCATAAATATCGAAAGGATTATGTTCATTCAACAACTGTTGATTCGTACGAATAAATGGATTTTGAGCCGATAAACTTTGGAAGGTATTTTGTTTCAATCCACCACGAATGCCCAAATAAGGGATAAAAATGTCGTGGAACATGGAGTATTTAAATTCCGCATGCGGATACAAGTAAACCACATTTTTATCCGTGTGTAAATCCGCTGTTATTCCCACACCAATTTCAATTTTCAAGCGATTGTCTAGCATTTGGGTCCAAACGCCCGGTTTAAAATCAATGATTGTATTTTGGTTCGCAATTCCTGTATCGCCGGTTGACATCACCGAATCTAAAATGCCGTATTTGTATCCATTGTATCGGACACCAATGTCTCCATAAAAACGCTCGTTTCGGTTATTGTACCACAGGCGAGATTTTAGATTAAAATGATTTTCAACAGCACGCCAATCCGCAAGAACATCAGACGGTTTTCGGGATTGAAAATTGGTGTAATCTGTTTTAATTTTTAAGTTTAGACGCGCACTATCTCCCCTATTTGCTACGTATTCCGCTGATCCATTGTACAATTGAAAACGTTGAGCGATGGAATCTTTAGAAATGCTATCTTTCTGAATTCCGTAATAATGAAATCCATTATTTTGGTAATTAAAATCACCCGACAAATTGTAGTTGCGTTCATTTATTTTTCCGAAAACATTCGCGCTTGTGCGGTCATATTGAGCGGGTGCATACACCACTTTATTTCGGTCCTTGATGTCGCCAAAAGAGCTCAGGTGTTTGACGCTCGCCCCGTATTGATATGCTCTGGAACGCGTAGAGTTATAATACAATTCCCCCATTGGCATAATGGTTGAACCTACCCCCACTTTTGCATAGAATGGATACAATTGTTTCAATTTCTCGGTTGTTTCAACACTTGCCGCCTCGATGGTATCTAAAGAGATTTTTGTTGGCACTTGAAAAAACAACAAGGGATACGCTTTTACTTGCGCGGCCTTCACTGTATCGATAATTTTCGGGTGAGCCAAAATTCTAAAAGCTGGTTCAACGGTTCGTTGAGCACGCATTTCGAATTCAATATCATCTCGCTGAGCGAGAAGTTGAGAGGCGAAAACAAGTGTTAATATGGTGAATACGAATTTCATGCGCTTAATTTTCATTGATTTCAATTTTCATTTCAGGTTCCTTTTCTTCCGTCGCAGGTGGATTCTTCAACTGCATCAATTCATCCCACAAATCTGTTGCTTCCGACTGAATGCCATCATTCGAATCCGGATAGAAGTCAATGACTGATTTTAAGGTTTGTTCTGCTTGGAACAAGTCATCGTTCAACATGTGAATTCTCGTTTGCAACATGAGTCCTTTCGCTACCCAATAGTTGTAACTAGGTTTCATCTTAACCAGCGCTTTGATTTCTGTTTCGGCCAAGGCTAGTTCTTTGTTTTTAAAATAAATATCCGCCAACAAATACTTCGCTTCAGATCCCATTGCAGTGGTGGTATTTCTAACCAACCATTCCAAAGACGGCTTCGCGCTGTTGTATTCTTTTAAGTTGTAGTTCGATAATCCAATGGAATATTCAGCCTCTACTTTAATTTGTGGCGTAATCGCTGCGTTTTCAAGGACAAATTTTGCATTTGTAATGGCACTTGCAAAATCTTCCGTTAAGAAGGAACAGCGCATTTGACCAAGTTTTGCTTGGAAAGTAGTCGTTGGTTTCGACGCCAACTCATCCAACTTTTTATAATATCCATTCGCTTTTGCATAGTCTTTTTTGCTGTAAAAATGCGCCGCTAATTTCGCCGCAGCATACTCAGAATAAGCGGTGGTAGGTGTCTCTAAGAACTTGGCAAAATACCCCATGGCATTTGTCGTGTCCTTGATTTTCAAATAACTATTCCCTAGATAAAAATACGTTTCATCCACAAATCTTCCAGTTGGGAATTTACTCAAGTAGACTTCAAATTTTGGCGCAGCTTCGGCATAATTACTATCCAAATAGCTGTTCCAAGCTGGAGAGTAGAACATGTTTTCTTTTTCCTCTTTGGACACATTGGCACATGGATACTGGTCTGCGATGCTTGAAGCCAATTCCGGATTCTTTTGTGCGTTGTACACATCCATAAGGGACTTCACGACTTTCTCGCATACCTCACGTTGCTGTTCAAATTCGGCCAAGATGCTTTTATAGGCAGATTCTGCTTTCACATAGTCCCATTTTTTATAGTAGGCATCCGCCATATCCAAACGAACATCTAAAACGAAGCTTGAATTCGGGTATTCTTTTAAGAAATTATCAAAGGTGCTCAATGCTTGGTCGAATTCACGTTCTGTCATATACGTTCGTCCCAACTCGTAAGAAGCTGTCATGCGGTATTTAGACTTTTTGTAATTCGTAAGTAGGTCATTCAACGTGTTGATTTTTTCTTTCGGTTGACCATTAAATCCGTAAGCTTTTGCGAGGTAATACATGGCTTTGTCGTTCAAGCCAGAATTCAACGCTAATGCATCTTTGTAAAATTCAACAGCCAATAAATTTTGGCGTGTTAAGTAATAGCAATCTGCTACGCGGAAGGTAGCGTCCAATACTTTGTTTTTGTCTTTCGGAGCAAATTGTAAGTATGTTCTAAAGGATTCAATGGATTGATCGTATGCTTCTTGATCCAAATAAGCGTATCCAATATTGTAATACGCATCAATTTTCTCTGGTAAGGAATTCGAAGCTGGTGAAGAAATAAATTCACGGTACATGGAAATGGCTTCTTTCAATTCTTTTTGACGGAAGTGAATGTCCGCCACCCAATACCTCGCTAATGCGACCATTTGCGGGTCCATTGGATATTTCTCAACGGATTTAAACGCTGACATCGCTTCGGTAAAATTGTTCTTTTGGAACAATTCAACTCCATAATTAAAGGCGACTGTTTGATACACACGTTTCAATTTTGCATCCATAGATGGTAACTTATCCAAACTTTCTAAGGCCTTGGAATAGTTACTGGTATTTGTGTAAACGTTCACCAAGTATTGGAAAACATCAGATTTTCGTTTGGTATTTGGATAACGGCTTAAGTAATTTTCAAAGGCACGAACAGACTCATCGTACGGATTGATGTCCACTTTAAAAGAAATGACAGCAAATTGATAGAGTGCATCTTCCTGAATGTTCGGAAGACTGGTCATATCTGAGGCACGTTCGAAGGCGCTTCTCGCGGGCAATAGTTTATCTGCTTTTAAATAGCAATCCCCAATTTGATACATCGCGATGTGTCCAAGACTATCGTCTACACGAGTGACTTTATCAAAATTCTTAATTGCTTTTTCGAATTGATTCGACTTGTAATATGCAAATCCAAGCTCATAGAAATCATCGCGTGTTCCTTTTGATTTTGAATGGAATTTCTCCAAGTAGCTAATGGCTTCCGCATATTTTCCCAATTGATAATAGGCATCACCAATAATGTGTTGAATGTCTGATTCATTATTGACAATGGAACAACTTAATACCGTTGGAGCAAAATCAATCACCTCTTGGTATTTCCCTTGTTTGTGTAAAATTTGAGCGATGTAATAAGGTACAACCCCACAGAAGGTAGAGTCTGTGCGCAATTTTTGGAATCCTTCCAATGCCACTTGCAAGGCATTTCTTGTATAGGAAATGTGTGAATAAAAGTACAAGCTTGGTTTGGCATATTGTGTACTTCCATCTTTCACGTCTCTAAATGCATCATAGGACGTCTCCATGTCGCCAATTTGAAAAGCAGAATAACCCAGTTTGAAAAGGACCTCTTCTTTTTCTTCGGGTTCTACTTCGCGGATAGGCACTTTCGCATAGGCCAATTGAGCGGACTCATAATCTTCGTTTTGAAAATGATAATTTCCAACTTTAATGGCAATTTTATTCTTGTAGAGATTGTCTGGATATGCCTTGTTGAAGGCATCTAACAATGGAATAGCATCATTGTTATACAATTCCAACGCGGAGATTCCCTCGTAATAATACGCTTTGACTAAAAGCGGGTCATTTTGATTTTTATTGGCAGAAACACTCCCATTAATAAAGCTACGGAATTCTTGTTTTGCCGCACTGTATTGGGCTTTTTCAAACAATTCTTCTGCTCGGTAATAGTTGGCATTTTCACCGGCATATTTTGCCGATTCCTGAGCCCAAAATTGGATTGGGAGCAAGAATGCAAAGACGAGATGGCGCAAGTTACGATTCATAGAATGTAAAATTACAATTGGGGACGTGCGGGAAAGAAAGGGTCTTTAAAAGTTTTAAACCTGAAAGTGTTAAGATATTATCGGAGTAGGATTTAAATGGTTACAGCAAAATGAGCACTTTTGTTCCAAAGTATATGCCGTGTCAAAAGTAATTACCCTTGCAAATGCCCAAATCTATCAACAGGATAAGTTGATTTTGAAGAATGTTTGGTTTGATTTAGAAGAAACTGAATTTGCCTACCTCATCGGTAAAACTGGAAGTGGGAAGAGTAGTTTATTAAAAACGCTGTACGGTGAATTGCCGCTAACAGAGGGAGAAGGACATGTGTCTGGATACAACCTTAAGCGCATTTCCAAAAAGGAAATTCCTTTTCTTCGAAGAAAAATCGGCATTGTGTTTCAAGACTTTCAATTATTGCCGGATCGCTCCGTCATTGAAAATTTAAAATTCGTATTGGGTGCTACGGGATGGAAGGACAAAGACTTGATTCAAAAACGAGCATTGAGTTGTCTCCAATTAGTAGGCATTGAACAAAAAGCAAATAATTTTCCGCATACCTTATCCGGAGGGGAACAACAACGCGTTTCCATTGCACGCGCCTTGTTGAATCAACCTTCACTGATATTGGCAGATGAACCAACAGGTAATTTAGATCCAGAAACATCTGAAGAAATCATGCAACTTTTAATCGCGGTTGCGAAAGAAGAAAACACGGCTATTTTAATGGCTACGCACGACATGAACATGGTGGAAAAATATCCCGGTAGAATCGTGAAAGTGGAAGAGAGCGAATTGATCGAAGTGAAAAAACTTTAGTCCATCTCACCGACTAGGGATTCCTGTAATTTTTGCGTTAAGGTTGCGGTCGATGTTTGACCAAGCAGATACATTAATTTTGTGATGGCCGCTTCAGAAGTCAGGTTTCTGCCACTAACCACGCCCACTTTTTCAAAGAAAGAACTGGTTTGATATGCTCCTTGTTGAACTGCACCGGATCCACATTGCGTAATGTTTAGCACCACTCCACCTCGTTGGATGAAATGGGTGATTAACGCTTGAAACTTCGCGTCTGACGGTGCATTTCCAGATCCATAAGTCTCTAACACGATCGCTTTAACCTGAGAATTAGTAAAAATCGATTCATACACATCGAAATTGATGCCCGGGAACAAACGAATCAAGGCAAGTTCATTGCTGAATTCAGTGAAAACTTCTAGTTTTCCAAGTGAACTTCGGTATAAACGATCTTTTTGCCATTCGATCTGAACACCAGCTTTTGCCAATTCTGGATAATTCGGTGATTGGAAGGCCTCAAATTGATTGGCAGATATTTTACTACTGCGATTTCCGCGGTACAAGGAATATTCGAAGTACACAGCTACTTCCTGAAGAATCGGATGTCCATCCTCATCCTGCATACCGGCAATTTCAATGGCTGTAATCAAGTTTTCTTTTCCATCCGTTCGTATGGTGCCAATGGGTAATTGCGAACCTGTGAAAACCACTGGTTTCTTCAGTCCTTGTAACATGAAACTTAACGCGGATGCGGAAAATGCCATGGTATCTGATCCATGTAAAATCACGAATCCATCATATTTATCGTAGTGATCCCGCACCAATTCAGCCATGTTTTTCCAATGGCCCAAGTTCATTTCGGAGGAATCAATGGGTTCTTCGAAACTAATGCTTTCAATGTGAACATTCAAGCGTCCCAGTTCGGGAACATGATCGTGTATATGCTTGAAATTAAAACTTTCTAATTCTCCTGTCAATGGATTTTTAATCATCCCAATGGTACCACCGGTGTAAATAAGGAGAATGTTAGTCATGGGATAAATTTAGGAATTTTTGCAATTGAAATAATTCGATGGCATTTGAACTCGTTGTTTCCTTTACCTCATCCATGGAAATCCCCAAGATGTCTACTATTTTTCCTGCAACCTCAGCGACATAACTAGACTCATTGCGTTTACCTCGGTAAGGAACAGGGCTCAAATAGGGAGCATCTGTTTCAAGGACAAGTCGATTCAATGGAATGTGTGGAAGAACTTCTTGTAAACCGGCATTTTTATACGTTAACACACCACCGATTCCAAAATAGAATTGTTCGTATGTCAATATTTTCTTGACTTGTTCAACACTTCCCGTGTAACAATGAAAAACACCTTTTAAGTCCGGCGTCCATTCTTCGTCCATAATGTGGAACAATTCATCAAAAGCCTTACGCACATGAATCGCAATGGGAAGCTTTAGCGCTTTCGCCCATTGAAGTTGTCTACGAAAAACGATTTTTTGTTCTTCGATAAAGGTTTTATCCCAGTACAAATCCATGCCAATTTCCCCAACGGCACAATATTGATTTGGATTAGCAAACAACTTTTTCTCGATGTGAGACAATTCTTCTTCCCAGTTTTCTTTCACATAAGTTGGATGTAGTCCCATCATTTGAATGCACTGCGGATAAGCCGCAGCAATTTTTTCCATGGGTTCGATGGAACTCACGTCGATATTGGGTAACAATACAGCGCGCAGTCCGGCATTTTCACCACGTTGCATCATCTCAGCTAAATCTTCTGCGAATTCTTCCGCATACAAATGTGCGTGTGTATCAATTAAAAAGGACATCTTATGCTTGCTGATTTAAGGCCAATTCCCAATTCCATGCATCGCGCACAGCGTCTTCGATGGTACGCGTAGCTTTCCAAGATAAAAGTGTGTTCGATTTTGCTGCATTGGCGTAAATCTCGATCACATCCCCTTCCCTTCTTGGTCCGATTCGGTAGTTCAATTTTTGATTGGTGATTTTTTCAAAAACGCGAATGACTTCTAACACCGTTGTTCCTGTCCCAGTACCAATGTTAACCGCTTCCAAGCATCCATTTTCTTGTTTTTCCAAGAATTGAATAGCTTGTACATGAGCTTCTGCAAGGTCCATGACATGAATATAATCTCGCACACAAGAACCATCTCGCGTTGGATAGTCGTCTCCGAAGACCGTCAAACAGTCTTGTTTTCCAATGGCAGTTTGAGTGACAAATGGCAATAAATTGTTCGGTTTTCCAATCGGGAATTCACCAATTTTCGCACTTGGATGTGCACCAACCGGATTGAAATAGCGCAAGTTCATCAAGTGAAATTCTGGTGCAGATTTGAAGAAATCAGAGATGATCTGCTCCCCAATCCACTTTGTATATCCATAAGGAGATTCAGGTAAACTTTTTGGCGTTTCTTCGTGCACTTCTTTTGTTTCTTTTGGCTCTCCGTACACCGTACATGAAGATGAAAACACAAAGTTTAAGACCTTGAACTCTTCCATTAATGAAAGGATATTCACCAATCCAGCTAAATTGTTTTGGTAATACATGAGGGGTTTTTGCACGGATTCTCCCACTGCTTTATAGGCGGCAAAGTGAATCACACCATGAAAAACATAGGATTGAAAAATCGCTCTCATGGCACTTGGATCACAAATATCCACTCGATGAAGAATAGGTTCGAAACCTAAAATAGTTGAAAGTCCGTTCAGTACGACTTCATTCGCATTTCGAAAGTCATCTACAATGACGGGTGTGTATCCTTTTGCCGCTAAGGCCAGTACGGTATGAGAACCAATGTACCCTGCTCCTCCAGTAACTAAAACATATTTACTCATGACACAAATTTAGGTAGGATTATGGGGAAAATGGCATTTTATTTCCTTGAATCGAAACAATTAATTGTTATCCTTGTTAAGATTTTATGAAAATTATTTACCTATTTCTTACATTCGGCATCCTCTCTTTCACTTCGGAACATCGGTCGGAAGATGCGCGATTTGACTTAACAGTTACCGTGACAAATATCCAAAACGCCAAAGGGAAAATTTCTTTTGGTCTTTTTAGAAAGCAAGATTCTTTTCCCATAAAAGGAAAACAATTTAAAGGTGTGTTTATCGAAACAACGAAATCAAAAACAAAATATACGTTCCAGAATTTGGAAAAAGATGACTATGCCGTAGCAGTTTATCATGATGAGAACAACAATGGTATCTTAGATAAAAACCTTGTTGGCGCACCAACAGAAGCGTATGGATTTTCAAGAAATGCACGAGGCATGTTTTCAGCACCTAGTTTTGACGAAGCGAAAATTGAACTTAAGGACAATAAGTCCATCGAAATTTGGATCAAATAGCTCAATCAAAAGAAACCAACACGGCTCCTTTTTCTACTACATCTCCTTGAGCAACATTGATTTGACTCACCACACCCACTCCTTCGGCCTTCAATACATTCTCCATTTTCATGGCTTCCAGCGATAAAATTTGATCTCCCGGTTCAATGGCTTGACCTACTGCGACATGAATGTTGGTCACACGTCCAGGCATCGGTGCTGCCAGTTCTTTTAATTTGCGAATTTTCGGCTTATCAAAGCCTAATGAAGCAATGATTTCATCTAATTCACCTTTTCGTTTCACTTGAAAAACGCGGTGATTGATTTTTATCGTTAAGGCGCGGTTTTCAGAATCATCAACCATTATTTCACCATGAAAAACGACCCCGTTGTGCGTGATATCAAAAAAGCGATGATCGTGCCAAGTGATTGCCGCTCCGCCTGCTGTAGCGACATCTTTTCCGTCAAATATCCAATTCATAGCTTAATTCGTTTTAATTAGTTGAATCATGGTGTCTCCTTCTGATTCGATGTCTTCTTTTTGTCCTTCTTTCAATTCGTGAAAGATTAATTCCGTTGCGAGTACTTCATTGCAAATATACGCTTCAAACTCTTTACATGCTACTTGAATGGCATCCGTTGTATCTATCGTAACCGCAATGCGATCTGTCACCTCCAAGCCTGCGTCTTTTCGCATATTTTGAATTCGGTTTACCAATTCGCGGGCGATTCCTTCCGCTTTTAATTCTTCGGTGATGGTGATGTCCAATGCAACCGTGATTCCACCTTCGCTTGCCACCAACCATCCTGGAATATCTTGGGCATTGATTTCAAAATCTGCCATATCCAATTCAATGTGCGTTCCATCCACTTCGCCGGACCAACCTCCTTGTTGTTCAACGGACGCAATGTCTTCTTGCGACAATCCAGCCACCAAACTAGCAATGGATTTCATTTGTTTTCCGTATTTCGGTCCAATAGTTTTAAAATTCGGCTTTATGCTTTTCACCAACATTCCTGCTCCATCGGTTAATAAATCCAACTCTTTTACATTCACTTCGGAAAGGATCAATTCCTTCACGTGCGTAAGCTGATCTGCAATGTCTTGATTCAAGACTGGAATCATGATTTTTTGTAGCGGTTGTCGCACACGAATCATGTGTTTCTTTCTCAATCCAAGGACCAAAGAACACGATTTTTGAGCCAGTTCCATTTGACTTTCCAAGCGTTTATCAATATACGCTTCATCTGCTTTCGGGAAGTTCGCCAAATGCACAGATTCCAATCCATGTTTACCCGAAACAGCGGTTAAATCTAAAAACAATTGGTCCATGAAGAACGGCGCAATTGGAGATGCCAAAATAGCCACTGTTTCCAAACATGTATAAAGGGTTTGATATGCGGCAAGTTTATCCTTCGGATCGTCATTTTTCCAAAAACGGCGACGGCATAAGCGCACATACCAATTGGATAATTGTTCTGTAACGAAATCCTGAATGGCTCGTCCTGCTTTCGTTGGCTCGTATTCATTGTACGCCTGATCCACTTCTGCTACAAGAGAATGAAGTTTAGAAAGTACCCAACGGTCAATTTCTGGACGCTCATTCAACGCAATTTCTGCTTCTGAATAATCGAATTCATCTACATTGGCGTACAGGGCAAAGAAGGAATACGTATTGTAAAGCGTGCCGAAGAATTTTCGTTGTACTTCGGTAATTCCATCCAAATCAAATTTCAAATTATCCCAAGGTTGCGCATTGGTGATCATATACCAACGGGTGGCATCAGGGCCATATTTCTCTAGCGTGCTAAATGGGTCAATTCCGTTTCCAAGACGCTTGGACATTTTTTGTCCGTTTTTGTCCAACACCAATCCATTTGACACGACATTTTTATAGGCAACAGAATCAAATACCATGGTTGAAATAGCGTGTAACGTATAAAACCAACCACGTGTTTGGTCGACTCCTTCCGCAATAAAATCTGCTGGATATCCCGTTCGATTTTCGATGAGTTCTTTGTTTTCAAATGGATAATGCCATTGTGCATACGGCATGGATCCTGAATCAAACCAAACGTCAATCAGGTCTGCTTCGCGTTTCATCGCTTTACCAGAAGGTGAAACCAAGGTAATCGCATCCACACGGTGCTTGTGTAAATCGATTTGTGCATAGTTTTCTGCGGACATATTTCCACTTTCAAAGTCAGCAAGTGGATTTGTCTCCATGATACCTGCGGAAACTGCTTTCTCACATTCCGCTTTCAACTGCTCCACCGACTCGATGCAAATGCGTTCGTCACCTTCCTCGGTAGACCAAATCGGAATTGGAATTCCCCAATAACGCGAGCGAGAAAGGTTCCAGTCATTGGCATTTTCCAACCATTTCCCGAAGCGACCAGTTCCGGTGGACTCTGGTTTCCATTGAATCGTTTGATTCAATGCTACCATGCGGTCTTTTTTGTCTGTCACACGAATAAACCATGAATCCAATGGATAATACAATACTGGTTTATCGGTTCTCCAACAATGTGGATAGTTATGCTCGTATTTTTCGACTTTGAAGGCTTTGTTTTCTTCTTTTAATTTGATGGCAATTTGGACATCCGCAGAACGTTCCGGCTCTTCACCTTCGTTATAATATTCGTTTTTCACGTACATCCCAGCGAATTCACCCATTTCTGGACGAAAACGTCCCTGCAAATCGACTAATGGCACTAAGTTTCCTCGGTCATCGTGAACCAACATTGCTGGTACTCCGGCATCAGCAGCTACTTTCGCATCATCCGCACCAAAGGTTGGTGCAGTATGAACGATCCCCGTACCATCTTCCGTTGTCACAAAGTCGCCTGGAATCACCACAAATGCTTTTTCTGGGTTTTCCGCAGGAAGGGCGTATGGTAATAATTGCTCATATGAAAACCCAAGTAAGTCTTTTCCTTGAACGGATCCTAAGACGACATATGGAATCACTTTTGAACCCGCTTCGTAACTTGATAATTCCGCGATAGATTCTTTCGCTTCAAATCCTTTACTGAACTGGTAACCAATTAAATTCTTGGCAAGAATTACGGTGATTGGTTCGTAAGTATATTGATTAAAAGTTGAGACTAATGCGTAATCAATCGCTGGTCCAACTGTAAGCGCAGTGTTTGAAGGAAGCGTCCAAGGTGTCGTAGTCCAAGCTAGAAAATGAATATCTTTTGTGTGCGCACTTACCTCATCACTCACCTGAAAAGTAGAAGCAATCGTTGCAGGATTGTTCGCCTTGAACATCGCAACAACGGTTGTGTCTTTGACATCTTTGTAGCATCCTGGTTGATTCAATTCGTGAGAAGAAAGTCCAGTTCCCGCTTTCGGTGAATAGGGTTGAATGGTGTATCCTTTGTAAATTAAGTTCTTTTGATACAATTGGGACAACAACCACCAAACGGACTCCATGTATTTCGGTTCATAGGTGATGTATGGATTTTCCATGTCCACCCAATAGCCCATTTTCACGGTTAAGTCATTCCAAATATCGGTGTAGCGCATCACCGCTTTGCGACAAGCATCGTTGTATTCGTCGATGCTGATTTTTGTTCCAATGTCTTCTTTGGTAATGCCCAATTCTTTCTCTACACCAAGTTCAACTGGTAATCCGTGGGTATCCCAACCCGCTTTTCGTTTCACCTGTTTTCCTTTCAAGGTTTGATACCTACAGAAAATATCCTTGATGGCACGTCCCATCACGTGGTGAATACCTGGCAATCCATTCGCCGAAGGAGGTCCTTCGAAAAAGACATAGGAATCATTCCCCTCTCTTGTGGAAATTGATTTTTCGAAAATGGATTGGTTTTGCCATTTTTCTAAAACCGATTGAGCCACATTGGGCAGATTTAATCCTTTGTACTCTGGATATTTCGTGTGCATCTTTTTGGAACTTTTGAGTCGCGAATTTACGATAAATGACGCAAAGGCACAAGGCTAATTGAGAAGACCGAAGGATGGTAATTCCATGGATAACTTTCAAGCACTTTTTCGCAACCTTCAATTTCGTTACATTTGTTTAAACCAAGTTAAACTGAAACCTATGAAGAGAGGCCTACTATTCATTTGGAGTGTCTTTGCATTTCATGCTGTTTTTGGACAAACGCCATCCGCTACAGGTTGGACACGTGAATTTGAAAAAGCCCGCGTTTTCATTGAAAACAAAGGACAATTTGATGAATTTTCAACGAATGAAACTGGAAAAATCCTCTATGGTGTCGACTTTGGGTCCACGCGTATTTTCTTTGGAAAAACGGGAATAAATTACTCGTTTTTAGAAGCCGTAAAAATTCCAAAAGCGGAACGCGATGCCTTGAGAGCATCACTCGCACAGGTTCCACAGCAGTACAAAGAACAAGAGCGAATTGTCGGAAAATTCAAGTTTAAAAGCGATGAAGTAGCGATGAGCTATGTCCGTGCAAATGGAAAAGTGAAACTATACGGATTGAAACCCACTGCCGATGACCACAATTATTCAGTTCAACGAGTGGATGGAAGTTACGAAGGGATTTCACATGCCAAGGCTTATGAAGAACTCATTTATGAGAACATTTATCCATTGATTGACCTCAAATTTACCGTTCATCCAGAAATTGGATTGAAATATGTCTTCATTGTTCATCCCGGTGGAAATCCAGCAGATATCGAAATGGAATACGATCGAAATGTGCAATTAATACAAGGAGAAATTCACATTCCAACGTCCTTCGGAGACATCATAGACCATGCGCCCTTTTCATTCCAAGGCACGAAAGAATCTGAGTTAAATAGCTCCTTCCGCGTAAACCAACGCACCGTTAAATTTGATGTAGCGTCTTATCAAAAAAATGCAGATTTATACATCGACCCTTGGATTCAAACACCGGTTTTTGCCACAAATTGGGATGTGGTTTGGGAATGTGACCGCGACGGCGCTGGAAACGTGTATGCTCTCGGAGGAATTATGCCCATGCAAATCTTAAAATACAATGCGGCCGGAACCTTGCAATGGACCTACAATACACCGTATGACACCTCCAATGTTTGGCTAGGAACTTTTGCCGTGGATAATGTCGGTAATTCTTACGTCACAGCCGGTTCCGTGGCGCAAATTCAGAAGATCAGTCCAAGCGGAGCGTTGCTATTGAATAATGCAAGTCCAGGTGGAATCCTTTCTAGTGCTGAATTTTGGACCATCGCCTTTAATTGTGATGAAACAAGTTTGGTGATTGGAGGAACAGGAGGTGCTTTGTTGCAATTGGATGCTGTCATTTACAACGTGAATACCTCCACCCTAAACATTACGAATCAACAGTTTATTTCCAATGGTCCAACAACGAGTATTCCGCCAAATGTGGAGGAAGTTCGGTCCATCACTTCCGCAAAAAATGGGAAGTATTACTTCATGACGCAAGATACGCTGGGCTATGTAAACGACAACTTCACGCTCTGTCCGAATGGAACATCGAGTTTTTTCAAAATGAATCATGGCGCAGGTTGGGGATATAAATTGGAAAATTACCGCTACGATAACTCTGGGATCTGTGCACTTGCTGCGGATCAATACCATTTGTTCATTAATCGCGGAAATAAAATCGAAAAACGTTCTTTACAAAATTGTGCTTTCATACAAGATAATACGATTCCTGGTGGACAATACAACAGTGTGTTCCTCGGGGGTTACACTGTTGGGAATTCTGGAATTGCCATTGATCAATGTGGGAATATCTATGTCGGGTCAACTACCGGTGTGGTGAAATACGATCAACTTTTAATTCAACAAGCTTTTTATCCAACCACCTTTGCTGTTTATGACGTTGAAATAAATACAAATGGGGAAGTTATCGCCGTAGGTGGAACAGGTACCTCCACCTCGAGTACGCGAAGCGGAGCAGTTCGATCTATTGCCGTTGGCGCTTGTCAACCAATTTCCACCACTTGCTGTGATGCAACGATTTGTCAACCGACTTCGGTGTGTGTCACAGATGCTCCAATCACCCTAACGGCTGGAACCTCAGGAGGAACATGGTCTGGACCCGGAGTAAATGCGAATGGTGTTTTTAATCCGACTACAGCTGGCTCGGGTGTTCAAACGATTGTGTATACACTACCCTGCGGAGCGGACTCTATCCAAATAACGGTGAGTCCTTGTGCTGGATTACAAGTATGTGTGGAGACAAATGGACAATTCACAGTGTCCGGTGGTGTTGGTCCTTACACGTGGCAAAATTATGTACCGGCAACAAATACACCGATTACGAATCAAACGGAATGTCAAAATTGTGGCTATACCTGGTTTTTTGGACAATGCCTGAATGGATTCACCCCTGTTACTTCGTGTAGTTCACCAGCTGCTTACGTGAATTTCGCCACAGGAACAACGGTTACTCCACCAGCAGGATCCACACAATTCCAAGTGACAGACAATGCCGGAACGGTCTATCAGTTTACGGGGGCGAATTTGGTTCCGTGTACAACAAGTCCATGTACTTCCTTAACGGTCACCAGTAGTAACGTAACCAATGTTTCTTGCTTCGGAGGAAACAATGGTTCGGTCACTGTCTCTGCGAGCGGTGGAATTGGACCATATACTTATACCTGGACACCAGCAGTTGGAAATGGGGCAAGTGTAAACAACCTAGTGGCTGGCACCTACTCTGTTTCGGTCCTTGACGTCAACAATTGTCCGGGAAGTTTAACCGTGAACATTACTCAACCAGCAGCTGCATTGGCCGTAAGCACCAGTTCTGTCAGTACCTTGTGTGGGACCTCGAACGGTTCTGTAACTGCCGTGGCGAGTGGTGGAACGAGTCCATACGGCTATGCATGGACCCCAGGAAATGCCACTACATCCACCATTTCAAATTTAGCCGCTGGGATTTATTCAGTGGTCGTCACGGACGGGAATGGTTGTACGAGCAATGGCACAGCAACAGTGAGTAATTCGAATGGGCCAACAGTGACCTGTGTGGTTTCAAATATTTCTTGTTTTGGTGGAACAAACGGCGCTGCTATGGCCCAAGTTTCGGGCGGAACAGGCCCATACACGTATGTATGGACACCAAGTGGAGGAACGAATGCGACGGCGAGTAATTTGAGTGCTGGAACCTATGCGGTTCAGGTGACAGATAATACCGGTTGCGTTGGAACGACCAGTGTTACCATTACAGAACCAACACAAATTATCCTAACAGAAACCATTATTCCCTCCTCTTGCACAACGGATAATGGATCTGTTTCTGTTGTCGTTACTGGCGGAACTGGACCTTATACGTATACGTGGAATCCATCTGGACAAACCGGTACAAGTCTTAACAATTTAGGTCCAGGAAGCACACCAACTTTATCCGTGAGCGACGCCCATGATTGCGCGACCTCAGAATCCTACTTGATTCCAGGAACGGGTGCGATAAACGTGACCGCAACTCCGATTTCCACCTCCATTTTAGCAGGACAAAGTGTCGTCATCAATGCATTTGGTGCTTCAAGTTACCAATGGAGTCCACCAGACGATTTGAGTTGCGCAACTTGTGCCAGCACAAGCGCAGCTCCAACTGCCACAACACTGTACACCGTCACGGGGACTGCTCCCAATGGTTGCACTGGTCAAGCCGAGGTGATGATTTACGTTACCGAAGTATGTGGAGACATTTACGTGCCCACCATCTTTTCGCCAGGGAGTTTAAACAACGAAAATAAGCAAGCCTGTGTGTATGGAAACTGCATTGCGGAATTGGATTACTCGATCTACGATCGATGGGGACAATGCGTCTTTCAAACCAAGGATCAAAACGCTTGTTGGGACGGAAAATACAAAGGAAAAGAAATGAATGCCGGTGTATTTGCTTATAAGTTAACCATCAAACTCCAAAGTGGTGATTTTGTCATCCGCTCTGGAAACCTAACCCTTTTGAAATAAGTCATGAAGAAAGCACTCATCTATTTTTGCCTTTCATTCACTCAAATTGGGTTATGGGCACAAGATTTACACTTTTCACAAGTCGATCAAATTCCACTGCTTGTCAATCCAGCTTTAACGGGAAGTGAAGCACAAATTCGCGCAGGAATTAATTACCGAAACCAATGGAAAAGTTTGGCCAGTCCTTTTCAGACGATGGCAGCTGGATTCGATGCGCGACTTCAAAAAAACAAGCGTCGAAATGACGGCTTTTTTGCACTTGGATTACAGGTGTACAATGACCAAACAGGCGATTTATCGATTCGCACTTCGCAAGTTTCCCTGAGTGGCACGTACCACTTAAGTTTGGGACGAAATTCCACCTTAGGACTCGGTATTTACGCTGGATTCGGACAACGTAGCATCGACGGAAATAACGGTCGCTGGGGAAATCAATACAATGGATTGGCGTATGATCCAAGTATTTTGAACGGCGAACCCATGCCCTCCGCCCAATTTTCCTTTAAAGACGCGGGTGCCGGTGCGTTATACCGCTATCGAAAAAACAATGCTGGGAGTCAATCATGGGTGGTTCATAGTGCTACTGTAGGACTCGGATTTTTTCATGTGAATCGACCGATGTATTCCTTTCTAAGCAATGACAGTGAACGACTTTGGATGCGTTATTCTATTTTTGGATCAGCAGAAATCTCCATGAAAAATACCAAAACAGCTTTGATTCCATTGGTATTTTATCAGCAACAAAAAACCTCGCATGAATTGGTTTACGGAGCCTCTTATCGCTATTACCTGAAAGGAAGTCTTTCTGGAAAATCAGCTAGTAACAACTTCTTGTCGTTTGGATTATATAATAGATGGAAAGATGCGATGATTGGAAAAGTCGGGGTACAACTAAATCAGTACCAATTCAATTTATCCTATGATTTCACCATTTCTGGACTCTCCGATTTAGCGAAAACACAAGGAGCTTTTGAATTGTCATTTTGCTATTTACTTGGAAAATAATCCCATGCTAAAATCCTCCGTTCACGAAGCGTTAACTCAAAACCTTCTTCAAAAACACATTGATTTAACTGCCATTCAAACGGACGCTTCGGATGGGAAATCGAATGATGCCAAAAGTTCTGCCGGTGACAAACACGAAGTTGGTGTTGCAATGGTTCAGCTGGAACAGGAAAAACTCGGGAAACAGGTACAAATCATCGAAGAGCAACTAACCTTATTGTCTCGCATTGACCTATCCAAAAATCACGTAAAAATCAGTTTAGGATCCTTGGTTCAATGTGAAAATCAGTGGTATTATTTCTCCATTGGACATGGGCTTTTACAAGTAGAAAACGAGGCTGTTTTTTGTTTAAATCCACAAGCGCCATTAGGAAAAGAGATGCTCGGAAAAGCTGCAGGTGATCTCGTTTCTTTTCAAGGACGGAAAATGGTCATTCAATCCATATTTTAGGCTAATTTTGCCCTTCATATGTCCAAACATCACATTGTCATTATTGGAGGAGGAGCTGCCGGATTTTTCGCGGCCTTAAGCGCGAAGAAGCACCATCCGTCGGCACAGGTAAGCATCCTTGAAAAGTCATCTAAATTACTCGCAAAAGTGAAGATTTCTGGTGGTGGACGTTGCAATGTAACACATGCTTGTTTCGACAATAAACAACTTGCTGGATATTATCCGAGAGGAGAAAACTACCTGAAAAAAGCGTTTGAACAATTCAATGCGCAATCGACCATCGACTGGTTTTTAGAACGAGGGATTCGCATGAAAACCTATCCGGATGGCTGTTTATTTCCGGAAAGCAATGATTCACAAACGATCATCGATTGTTTTATCAACGAAGCGAAAAAACGAGGGATTCACATCCTCATGAACCAAGGGATAAAGAAAATCGAAGCGGTAAAAAACGGATTTAAGCTGCATGCCGATCAAAAGGTATTTGATGCCACACGGGTCATTGTGACTACCGGCGGACAACCAAAGCGAAGTAATTTTGACTGGTTGGAACAACTGGGACACGACATCATTGAACCACTTCCATCGTTGTTTACATTTAATATGCCCGAAAATCCCGTGCGTGAGTTAATGGGAACGGTCGTAGAAAAAGCGAGTGTCAGAGTGGAAGGAACGAAACTGCTCGGACAAGGGCCATTACTCATTACCCACTGGGGAATGAGCGGTCCAGCAGTACTTTTGCTTTCCGCTTGGGGAGCACGAATTTTAGCGGAAAAGGGCTATCATTTTCATGTCCTAGTGAATTGGTTAAATGAACTAAAGGAGGCGGAGTTGCGAGAAGAAATAGACACGACTGCACACTTGCACGGAGCTAAAAAAGTACAAAACTTAAATCCTTTTCCCATTACGAACCGGCTGTGGCATTTCCTGTTGAGCAAAGCAGAAATTCCGAGTGAAATACGTTGGCATGAACTCGGAAAAAAGAATACGAATAAACTCGTAAATATCCTCTTAAACGATCGCTACGAAGTAAAAGGTAAAACGACCTTTAAAGAAGAATTTGTTACCGCAGGTGGCGTTTCTATGACCAACATCGATATTCGTAACATGGAAAGTAAACGCGTTCCAGGATTGCATTTCGCGGGAGAAATACTCGACATTGATGGTGTGACGGGTGGATTTAATTTCCAAGCCGCTTGGACCACCGGTTTTATTGCCGGGAAAAATTGCTTGGATTAAAATTCAGCGTTCAAAGGTGTACGAGGGAACGGTATAACATCACGAATATTCGACATACCTGTCACAAACATCACCATGCGTTCAAATCCAAGACCGAATCCAGCATGTGGAACTGTACCGAATTTACGTGTGTCCATGTACCACCAAAGTTCTTCAGCAGGAATATGGAATTCTTCACATTTTTGAAGCAATACATCGTAGCGTTCTTCACGTTGAGATCCCCCAACAATTTCGCCAATTCCAGGGAATAGAACGTCCATCGCAGCAACTGTTTTTCCATCCTCATTCAAACGCATATAGAATGCCTTGATTTTCGCTGGATAGTCTGTTAAAATCACTGGACAGTTGAATTCTTTTTCGACCAAGTAACGTTCGTGTTCGCTTTGCAAGTCAATTCCCCATTCTACTGGGTATTTGAATTTTTTCTTTTTGTAATGATTGGAATTCATCAAAACGTCAATGGCCTCTGTGTATGTCAAACGTTTAAATGGATTGTCAATGACAAATTTTAATCGTTCCAACAAGCTCATCTCGTTTCGTTCGTTCTGTGGCTTTTGTGCTTGTTCTTGCGCGTCGCGCTCACTTAAAAACTTCACATCCTCGGAACAGTTATCCAAAATATACGAGCAAATGTATTTCAAGAAGTCTTCGGTCAAGTCCATGTTGTCTTTCAAGTTATTGAAAGCAACTTCCGGTTCGATCATCCAAAACTCAGCCAGGTGGCGAGACGTATTTGAATTCTCTGCTCTAAACGTTGGTCCGAAAGTATATACTTGTCCGAGAGCAGTCGCAGCTAATTCCGCTTCTAATTGTCCGGAAACCGTCAAGTTCACTGGCTTGCCAAAGAAATCCTCTTTAAAGTCAACGGAGCCATCCTCATTCAGCGGTGGATTCTTTGCATCCAAGGTTGTCACACGGAACATTTCTCCGGCACCTTCTGCATCGGAACCTGTAATGATCGGAGTGTGTAGGTAATAAAATCCACGGTCATTAAAAAATTGATGAATCGCAAATGCCACGGAATGACGAATACGAAAAACCGCACCAAAGGTATTTGTTCTAAAGCGCAAATGTGCTTGTTCACGTAAGAAGTCCAAGCTATGGCGCTTTGGTTGCATGACGGTTTTTTGCACCTCATCTGGATGCGCATCTCCCAAAATTTCGATGTGTTCAACTTGCAATTCAACCTGTTGTCCAGCACCTTGAGATTCCACCAATTTTCCCGTAAGTGAAAGAGCAGAGGCAGTTGTGATTCTTTTTAAAATGGATTCATCCCATTGTTCAAAATCAACGACAGCTTGAATATTAGCCATGCATGAACCGTCATTCAATTGGATAAAACGGTTACTACGGAAGGCGCGTACCCACCCTTTTACATTGATTTCCTCTCCAATTTTTAATGGAGAGTTTTCTGCTAAAATCTCGGAAATTCGGTATCTTTTCATGGTGGCAAAGTTAGTTGATTTCAGCTAAATAGCCGAGTTCGACACTCAATTCCTCCAAGAAATTCCTAGTTTTTGAAGCTCTTCCTCTGAAATCGTTGGTGGAAAGGTTCCCTTTTCCATTTTTGAGCGCACCAATTCAGCGACTTTCAGCGCCTCTTCGGACGTTTTAAATCCTTGATTTCCTGGTACTCCAGGAATAGTCTGCTGGTTGATGATTTGCTTGCCATTTTCGCTGATGTAATATCCCCATCCCTCGGGCTGCAGAAAGGTCGCTACGGAATATTTCGATACGGGTGAAGGCAATGTCGGCTTTACGACTGATTGTTTTTTACGTGGCAACACTTTTTCAACGACAGGCGAAGGAGACGGTGATTTAGGCGACTTCTCAGAATCCGAACAGGAGAAAAGGGAAATCAATAAAAGGAAGGGCAAGATTAATCGCATTTAACAAATGTTTTCACGTTTTTTTTGCCCTTGATTTCACTTTGAAAGAGATAAGTGCCAGCCGGCCACTGAGACACATCTAATTTCAGTTCATTTGCTTGGTTTAAGGAGGCAAAAAGTTGTTTTCCATCCATCGAAAAAATGCGCAACTGTTGCATCATCTCGCTAGATTGAATCTGTAAATAATGTTGTACTGGATTGGGAAATAACTGCAGGGTTATCGTTTCAAGCGGATTTATTCCTGCCGTTCCTGAATAGGCCCAAAAATCCTCTAAGAAAACTCCATTGTATCCGGCACCGACATAGGAAACCCCATCGATGTAAAAAGCAAAAGCATTTTTTCTTCCAGGAGCCGGCATATTTGCACGTTGCACCCAAGCGTTTAAGAAATAGTTGTACTCGTACAAATCATTTTTAAATGCCCCTGAGTCGTCCTCTCCTGTACCCAAATACGCAACTGGGAATGCGCCCCAAGCAACAGCTCCCGCACGAGGTGTTCCTGGAAAGCTGGCTTTGTCAATCCATGTGTCAGATTGAAAATCGTACATCCAAAGGTCATTTTTCAGCGTGCCATCATCACCAGTTCCAACGAATCCATATCCATTTAATTCAAACGCAACAGCATCGCGTCTAGCGGTACCTGCAAAATCGGCCACTTGTGTCCACGAGTTTGATTCGGGATCATAGGCATAAAAGTCTTTTTTCAATCCAGAAGCATCCTCTCCGGTACCGACGTAAGCCACATTTGCCGCGGTAAAGCAAACCGCTTGTCGTCTTGGTGTCCCAGAAAAATTTGCTTTTTGGGACCATGTTTCGGTCTGTGGATTAAACTCCCACAAATCCTTCATATACGGAACTGTTGGCGTTTGTCCAAGACACACGTATGCTTTCTGCATGTTTTCATGATAAAGGGTAAATGCGCATGAGGAACCACGTTCTAATCCATCCCCGGAAGGCCCACCCAAAGAAACTTCTTCGTCCCAATCATCTTGAAAGGGAGAATAGGAGTACATTTTGCGTTTGAATCCAAATTCATCTAGTCCCCCGATGATTAGCCCAATGTTTTGAAATGAAGTAGCAGCCATAGCTGACTTCGGCGAACCTTTTACCGTATCGCGTACAAACCAGTAATCCTGAGCGAAAAAGTCGAATGAGAGACTGATCAGTATGAGTAATGTTAATTTATGCATTGCCTAATCTATCAATAATTGTTTTTGAATGGTCTCTCCGTTCAATGTCTTCAAAAGAACATGGTATACACCCATATTTAAGTGCGATAAATCTATCTGATTCAAGGCAGCAGGGACCTGTTGTTCAAACGCTAAATTCCCCGTTTGATTATACACTTGTATGGATTGTAAAGCGATCGTTGTTTTCAATTGAACCAGGCCATTGGATGGATTTGGGTAAATTTCACAGGCATTCTCAAGTTCGGATAACTGTGCATAATTGGGTGCAGCATATTCTTGAATACTTGCCTTTTTACCCGAATACCCCTTGCCTAATCCTACGAATGCGCGACCATTCACCACAAATGCGACCGCATTTTTTCGTTCACTTCCACCATATGCGCAACGTAGCTCCCATTCGTTTGATGTTGGATTATATTCAATCAAATCTCCCAAGAGTCCGCCGTTTGTTCCCAAACAAACGAAACCATGGTTGTTCAACACAAAAGTACATGCACTACCTCTTTCACTTGCGATACAATCAGCTATTTGGGTCCATTGATTTGATCCCGGATTATAGCGGTAAAAATCTTTTTTAAAGACGTCTTGACTAGCTCCTAGTCCGACATAGCCTTCGTTTCCAATACTAAAGGAGCTCAATTGGTAACGCACACCCGGCGGAAAATTTGCCCGTTGAATCCATTCGTCATTACTTGGTTTATATTCCCATAGTTGATTGGAATACAAACTTGGACCCCACTTCCCTCCACAGACGTATCCTTTGTTATCGACCGTGAAAGCTGTTGCAAAATAAATTCCATTGGCACCAGAACCAGGAAAATCGGCTTTTTGCGTCCAGGCATTTGTGTTGGGATCATATTCCCAAAGGTCTTTTAATTTGTTTCCAAGTAAAGCATTGGCGTTGTCCATTCCAGTACCAACATATCCCTTCCCATTGACAGAAAAAGCAATCGCATCTCTTCGGGCAACACCAGGCAAATTCGCTTTTTGAGTCCACGTGTCAAGCTGCGGATTATATTGCCATAAATCGTTTAATAATGTTTCTGAGGTGTCAACTCCTGTAGCAATATATCCATAATCACCAATGGAAAAAGCTACGGCTCTTTCTCTTTTTCCAGCAATAAAATCGCTTTTCTTTGTCCAGGTATTGTATTGTCCATGGACTAAAAGTGGAAAAAAGATGGAAATAAAAATGCAAATGTTTGTTTTCATATTACCAGATTTTAAACATTTTATTGAGCACTTTATCTCCGTATGGAATAGACAAAAAATAGGTTCCAGAAGAAACTTGGGATAGGTCTATAAGTGTGATTCCAGGAAGAAGTTCTACCTGTTGAATGACTTGTCCATTCAAATTACGCACTTCCCCTATCAGTCCAGACTCGTATTCGGAAGGAAGTTCCACTTGAAGAAAGTCGTTGGTTGGATTTGGGAAAATCCGGCATTGGACATCTGAGTTTTCAGGTAGTCCCGACGTGTTCAGTGTTGGATTGTATTGCCAGAAATCATTCATGTTGATTCCATTCGTTCCTGTTCCAAAATAGCCGCGATTATGAATGGCGAAGGCCACAGGGAAACGTCTACTAATTCCAGGGAACTCAAGTTCCAATTGCCAAGAATTGGTTCCGGGAAAAAATGACCAAACTTGACTTGTGACAGTGGCTAATCCACCAACATAACCACAGGTAACAAATCCACGTTGTAAGATGGAGAATCCACTGCTTCCGCCGGTACTCGCTCCAGGGAAATCTGCGCGTTGCGTCCAAGTATTGTGAATTGGTTTATATTCATAAAGTTTCGTTCCTGCTTTCACATAGCCACTTCCTTCAATCGTGAAAGCACATGTCCAAGAACCAAATGTCACGGGTGGATTCGCTGTCAAACTCCAACTATTTGAACTTGGATCATATGCTGCCATTTGCTGAGCGACATATACGTATCCTTTGTTATTTACCGAGAACCCTTGTGTATCCCCTGGATTAAAAAATGGACAAGGCGCAATGGCTGTCCATGTGTTTTCGAGTGGATTGAATTGATAAAATTGACCGTCGAGGGCCGCACCTCCTCCAACACAAGGATGTCCGTTAACCACAAAACTTGTCGCTCCATAATTGGCTACCGGATAATTTGCGCGTTGAGACCAAGAATCCGACGATGGATCATATTCCCACCAATCTTGGTATGAGTAATTGACTCCCGTTCCATTCACATGTCCTAAACCTAGGTACCCTTTGTTTTCTGTAGCACATCCAACGGCACGGTGACGTCCCACCCCAGCAAAGGATGCCTTCTGAATCCAATATTGAGCTTGTCCGCCAATGGATAGTAGGCAAAAAAGCAAGGCGAATACACTTCTCATTTTACCACATTTATTTTCACCGTAACTGCTCCGTCTTCAGATTTCAGGAAGTAGCTTCCCGATTGAAAGGGCGTTAAATCAATCGCCTGTGTTGAATTGGTGTCGTAACTTCCTAAAAAAGTCCCATTCACGTGATACAAGCGCGCTTTTCCAATGGACTTATTCAAGGAAATCACTCCGTTTGTTGGATTAGGGAAAACCTGTAAATCCGATAAATCATTTTCTGATATTCCCACATAATCCGCGTCAATCGTCAAGGTATAATTCCCCATCTCAATTCCCCAACCTTCCACAATGATGTAGACGGATCCAAGTCCTGTTGTTTCGAACGTTAAGGCTGACTGACTTCCGCAATTCGTAGCGTCATCATTAAAAGCAATGACATTTCCATTCATATCAACCACACTCATAAAGGTATCAAAGGACGATCCACAAAGTGAGGCATGAATGGAATGCATGAGTGGATTTGGGGATAGTTTATAATAAATGTCAGGTGACGGGTAGACGTAATTGTTATTTGAATAACAATAAGAATTATCTCTTGTATCCGTATATGGAAATGTACTTACAAGAATTGGATCATTTTGATCGTCCCCAATGAATCCAGTACAATCAATCCCATTTCCAATGGTAATGCCAAAATCCATAACGGAACCCCAAGCATACGATGCACATGGATTTAAGGGCAAGGTTCCCGCTTCGTGTTGCATAACGCGCATTCTTGTGGCTCCATTTTGCGCATTTGCAGGCACAACAAAATTCATGGGTGTGATATTCGCAGGAGGTGTTCCTGTCCAGGTTCCGATCGATTCATATGGATCAAAGTTGCCGTTTTGATCAAAGTCAATCCATACTTCACCTGCTCCGGCGTAATTTCCTCCACAAGTGCCAAATTTCACGTTTAACAAATAGGATCCCCCAGCGTTTAAAGCTACAGAAAGCGTGGTCAAGTCTTGCACGCCTATCACACCAGGACAACCAGTGTAATTTATATTTCCAGAAGCGCCAGAGATTTGAACCAATTCAACATTTGAATCAGCTGTTGAAGTTGGTCCAACATTTAGCGTACAATATTGCGCAAATGCGACCGAAAAATAACAGGAAAATGCCGTGAGTAAAAATTTAATCATGTAGTAGTATTTATCCGAATGTACGAATAATACTTCATTCATAAAAAATTAACATGGGGTTAATTTACTTTCCATTCCAGTGCGTCATCGTCATATCTAGTCCGACAAAGGCAAAGCTTTTGATGAATTCCGTTGCGACTTGAATGCGTTCAGGCAGAGCAAGTTGCTCCTCTTTGTTCCATTCACCGAGGACGTAATCTGCTTGTCGACCTTTCGAAAAATCATTACCAACACCAAAACGCAAACGCGCATAAACTTCGGTTTTCAGCACTGCTTGAATATCTTTTAAGCCATTATGTCCTCCATCACTACCCTTACCTTTCATGCGTAATTTACCAAAAGGAAGTGCGATATCGTCTGTGATGACTAGAAGGTTTTTTTGTTCGATTTTCTCTGCTTGAAGCCAATAATTGACTGCTTTCCCAGAGAGATTCATATACGTAATTGGTTTAATGAGAATCAAGGTGCGTCCTTTGAACTTCGCTTCAGCACGAAAAGCCGCCTTATCCAAAGAAAAAGAAGCGCCTAATTCTTTGGCGATTTCGTCGACCACTTTAAAGCCAATGTTATGGCGGGTTTCTTCGTATTCTCTGCCCGGATTACCTAGACCAACAATCAAAAATTTCATGGCTTACCAATTTGGACATCCACCACATTTATCGCCTTGATTCAAATAGAATAAAGCCCCAACAACAATGTTTCCCTCGCCGTAAGCGAAGACTTGTTTCGCGTGAGAGTCGTAATCGTTCGGACGCGTTTTCACACGAGCCTGATCAATGAATCCAGTGCCTACATTCGCTTGAACGAAAACACGTCGAAAGAACTCTGCTCTAAGTCCTGCATGGGCAGAAACTCCGAATCCAGACAAAGATACTGTTGCAACATCCTTTTGTCCCGCGAAGGTGAAATCATTAAAAGATAAAATCGGTCCTGTTCCAAATCCCCAAAGGGTTGTCAAGGCAAAACGAGCTTTATCCGATTGATATACTTTGAACACATTGGAAATATCCGCATGAATGTAATTTAGTCCATTTGTATTTTCGTAATGAAATGTGTTCGACTGAGTGACAACCGGTTGATTCGTATAGGTTCCTGACCAGTTCGTTACTGGATCTACCCCTGGATTAATGGTTCCATTTAAGGAATAGGTTCCATCCGCCATGACATACTTCATGTGGTCGTATCCCAATGTAATTGCCCAGTTTTTTTTGATGTTATACCCAATTCGGAAATTAAATTGCGGAACGGTGAAATCGGTTAAACTCACATACGTTTTGATGTCCTGAGACGGACGATCGTGTGCCACAACACCTTTCAACGTGAAGTCATAACCTGGTCCAATAAACCGCAAGTTACTTTTTGTATAGGCACTGCGATTATATCCCCAATAAAAAAACATTGCACCTTTTGCGGTTGATCTTTTATTGTTTTTGGAAGGCTGTTGCGCTTGTGCCAATGAGCCAATGAGCACTAAGCAAATGAGAAGTGATTTTTTCATCGTGTAATTATTTTTATCCATTCTTGTTGGGTAAGTACTTGTTCTAGGCGGTAGTGAACTTTTTTATTGATACTGTGCCACTCTACTAATCCATATCCATCCGCAAAATAACTGATTCGCGTGGTCTGTTTCGCTTCTTCTTTCTTTGTAAACGGATTTAAAACGGTTAATCGCATCAAGTCAGAGAAAACAAGCGTTGGTTCTTCATCCTCCATGACCAAATGGTTTTCCTTGCGTTTAAATTGGCGTTTTACTTCGCTGAGCATGACCGTTGAATCGACAACTCCTTTAAATTTTGCAGCAAACCATGTTCGTTCATTTAGGTGCATTGGGAAAAGTTTGTCCTTATAAAGCAGGGCCTTTTCTTTTTCTTGATTGACATCCACCACCATGTAATCCTGCAAATTTAGCGAGTCAATGTTGTAATTAAACGCCTCCTTAATGCGCCCATCACTTGCGTATATTTCAACAATAAGGTGAGGTCCTTCCTGATCTTTCACTGTGTAAATACGGTGAAACTCCTCATCCAATCCACCAGAAACATCGCGGTACAAATAGATTTTAGGAATGGAGTCTAACGGATAGAAAAATGCCGCATTTGGATTCTCAGAAGTATAATCTGAAGCATTTGAACAGCCATAAATTCCCAACACAATAGGTAAAAGCAACAGTAAAAAAACGCCTAGACGCATCATTATTTTGTCATTTTTAAAAAACTAATTTCTTGTTCTGTCAAGTGACGATAATAGCCTCTTGGCAAGTCTTTTTTGGTCAATCCGGCAAATTGAACGCGGTCCAATTTGACTACGACATACCCCATCGCTTCAAATAAGCGTCGAACGATGCGGTTTTTTCCGGAGTGGATTTCCACGCCAACTTCGGTTGATTTTCCGTTTTCAATATACGAAACCTCATCCACACGTGTTTTACCATCTTCCAAGTCCACTCCTTTTAACAAGCGTTCCATGTCCTCTTTAGTAACGGATTTATTGAGCTCAACGTGGTATATTTTTTTCGCTTGATAACGTGGATGCGTCAATTTTTTAGCCATGTCACCATCGTTGGTAAACAATAAAAGCCCTGTCGTTTCACGGTCTAATCTTCCTACAGGATAAATGCGTTCGCGGCAAGCTTTCTTCACTAAAGCCATGACTGTTTTTCGTCCACGAGGATCATCCATTGTCGTAATGAATCCTTTCGGTTTATTCAACAAAACATAGCGCTTTGTTTCAGCATTAATGGTTTCCCCATCGTATTGAACCACATCTTCCGGTGCGATTTTATATCCAAGTTCTGTGATGATTTTTCCATTGACGGTAACAACACCCGTTTGAATCAACACATCTGCTTCTCTTCTTGAACAGACACCTGCATTCGACAAGTATTTATTTAAACGCACTTGATCCTCATTGAAGGATGGAAGTGGATCTCCCTTTTTTACCTTGATTTTATAATCAATGTATTTTCGTTTGTCACGTTCAGTGACTGTTTTTTTATCTGCTGGACTTTTTTTATCCGTTGGACCCTTCTTGTCTGTAGTTGCTCGTTTGGATGTTGCCGGCTTTCTACTTGTAGAAGCTGGACGTTTGTCCGTAGCTTGAGTTCCTCTCGATGTTCCGCGTGTATTTTTCATAATTCAAGCAAAGATAGAGAAAAGTGTTCGGTATTCCTTTCAATCACTCCGATTGCAAACGTTTGATGTCCGAAATCAACTGATTTACTTCTTTTTGAGAGGTTCCATCGTAGTATCCGCGAATACGCAATTTAGGATCGATGAGCACAAAATTATTGGTATGAATAAAATCACTTCCCGCATCACCTAGGTTTTGGGCTTCCGCCGGTTTCAGGACAAAAAACGATTTTCGCGCTAAGGCATACAGGTCAGCTTTTTCACCTGTCAAAAAATGCCATTTTCCTGGCGTGTAAGCATGTTCAGAAGCGTATTTTTTCATTTGCGCGACCGAATCGGTTTCGGGATCAACGGTAAAACTGAAAATTTGAACATTTTTGTTTTGTTGAAAAGCATCATTCACGCGTTGCATTTGACGGTTCATGATGGGACAAATGCTTTTGCAAGTGGTGAAAAAATACTCGACGACTGCTATTTTACCCTTCATGTTTTTATCGCTAATCCAAGCACCATCTTGATTTTGAAAAGAAAATTTCCCTACGTGATGTCCGAAGCCTAAGCGCAATAGTTCAGGGTCCACCATTTCTTCATTGACATCGATGGGATTAATAATTGGCAAAGGTTTTTCCTTTTTTGGATTCATTAAGTAATACCCAATGGGCACACAAATCAGAAATAAGAGGGCTAAAAAGAAAATGCGTTTCATGTCACAAAGTTAGGCATTAACTAGGCTCTTCCATACCGATTCACAGACTTTTTGACGCTCCGAAACACTCCCGTAAAGAATGGTAAATGGACGATTTAAATCATTCAATTCGTGTAAATAGAGGTCAAATAACTCATCGCGATTCGTTGCATTCTCTCGAAGCGGATCCGCTTCCCAAGGAATATCAGGAGCACAGAGGAAATAATGATCAAAAAGTTGTTCCGAATAAGCTTGTGAAATAAGGGGCGAAACTTCTTTATATCGGTAATTCGACCAAACTTTTAGGACCGTCATTTCCGTATCTGCAACAAAAGTATTTCCCAAGGACTTCCAATGTTCGAGTTGACCTTCACAAATTCGGTCCAAATCTAATTGTTCGTAGCTTGATCGAGTGGCAAGGTATGTTCTGGCAAATTCCTCACTTAAGGAAAGTTGAAATGCGGAGGCAAACCAAGTCGCCATGGTAGACTTTCCACAAGATTCCGGACCAGTAAAAGCGATTTTCATTCCTTATTCTTTTTTATTCCATTGAATCAATCCGTAAATTCCCAATAAGAAATAACTAAGGTATAGCAGCGCTGTCGGATACAACCCTTGCTGTATGAATAAGCAAATACAAGCGAAATTGATGAAAAGCCAGTACAGCCAATTCGTTTTTTCTTTGAGGATGCCCAGCGTGGTAGCGAAAAAAGAAAACAAGGCGATATACAGATCCAAAATGAAGGTTTCCTTTTGGGCAAAGCTTTGAAATTGATCCTTTTGAAGATACAAAATGAGTCCACCAATCAATAGAATGGACATCATTGCTTGAAGATGCTGACTTGTTGTCCATTTGATGAGTTTGACCTCTCCTTCCCTACTCCATGACCAAAAGGCGTAAATGCTCATGAAAACATAGGCAATGGACAAGTAAGCTTGGGCATACACTTGGGATTGATAAAAGACGAAAATATAGATGAGGGAACTCACTCCTCCTGCAAACCAAGCCCATTTATTTTTTTTAGCAATGAGCCATAAGTAAAGTGCGCCCAACAAGGCAGCGGTCCACTCCAGGAAGACGTGTGTGTCTGTCATTTAGTACAACAGTTGTTTTTTCGCGGCATTTCTCCATCCAGCCTGACTTTCATACTCAACAAAGTAAATTTTCAAATCGGCTTGACTTTCATAATCAACAAAGTAAATCGATTTTTTAGCTTGACTTTCGTACTGCGTAAAAAACCACTTTCCGTTGTTATCACCTGCCTGACTTTCGTATTTAACTTTATACACTTTCAAATCAGCTTGGCTTTCATATTTTACGACATATACTTTAACATCTGCCTGACTAGCATAATTCACAGAGAATACTTTTTGAGAGAATCCAAGGGTAGAACAAAGCACAAAAAAGGTGCAAAGAACAAATTGTTTCATGACGTTTTTTTATCAAAAATAGGAATCCTTCTTGAGATGAACTAGCGAATCACCATCACTTTTCCAACTTTGCGATCACGCCCATCGGCATTGGTAGTTGTCCAGAAGAAATATACCCCGGTAGGCACTTTTTCTCCTTGAAGATTTTGTCCATTCCAAGTTGCCGTTCCTCCATTGGATGTCGTGCGGTAAATCAAATTACCGGCTACATCGGTGATTTTAACATCTGAATTGTAGCGAATCCCTTGGATTGTAATCGGCCCAAAATACGTTGGCTTCACCGGATTAGGGAATATTTTCACATCGGAATATTCTGGGTCTTCATACGAAGCGTTGGTACGATAAGAGACTAAGCCCTTATCCGTAACGATGTACAATTCCCCTGTTTCTTGATTGAGTTGCAAGTCGTAAATTGTGTTCGAGATGATGGGTGAATTTTCCATCGTATGTTGTTCTAATATCTCAGAACCATCTGCCGACATGAGAATAATTCCTGCGTTCGCGGTTGCCATCCATTTGCGATTTCCTCCATCCACTTCAATATCGGTGATGTGCGTTTTACCGAGAACGTATTCCACATTTCCTTCAAAATTTACCTTGATTTGTTGTGCATTATAGTCCCCCGGTTGTGCATCGAAAGCAGCAGCGGCATTGTACAAAATAGCAAAACCAGATTCGGTCCCGATCCACAATTCTCCATCAAAGTCCGCCGCAAGCGCTGTTACCGCAATGGAAGGCAAGTTGCCTGATAAAGGTCCATCGTTAATGGATACATATTGATCATCACTAGGATCTGAAATCGTTCCGTTGTGTTTGTATCCGACGATGCCATCTGTTTTTGTTGCAAACCAAAGGATCTCGTCATAATCTTGAATCATCTTCGTCGTAAACTTATTTTTTCCATCGCTTCCGCAGTCATAGGCATACCAATTTCCAGTTTTATCGCGAACAGTTAAAGGTCGATCGGAATACCCGTTCAACGCCCATAAATTTCCGCGATTATCAAAGAGCACATCTGAGACAAGGGTCCAACCATTGCCAATGGATGTCGGCTTAATTGGCGAATTCGCCCCGTCAAAAACCAAGGTGTCGGTGGCGTTCATTAACGTTAATGGTCTATAGGAATAGGTTGCCATTGCGACCTCATCAGTGTTATTTGGATTTATTGCTACGTCAATGAAATCCCAGGTATCGGATTCAGGCCATGCTGTCACTTGTTTTACGTTCAGTAAACTCCACGATCCTTCTTCGAAAAAATGCACCCCGTTTCTCGTGAATCCGGGTAAATTATCGTTTAAACGTCCTGATGCGATCGCCAATTTCCCTTTTTGAGCATCCATGGCATAGAATTGATCGTTTTTGGTTCCTTCAACGGGATAAAATTTGACGGCTATTTCCGATGGATACATGACTAATCCAGCTTTTAAATCAGCCGACCAAAGTCCTACTTGATTGCGTGCAGTGCGTGCGGAAGAAAACCATGTATTGAAATTTCCCGCACCATAGGCCTCAGGAATTTGGAGGTTGTCGTTATACATGTTGATGACTCCGTCAATGTTGACAGAGAGGTATTCTCCGGCCACATTTATCGAATTAATTTCCACCGTGAATGGCAGGTTTGTCACCACTTCTAAATCAGACGCGTTGATTCGGTAAACCGTATCCGAACCATAATCTTCTGATTTTTTCAATACAACCAGACGGCTATGAAATAAGTCCATCTCAGTGTATTTATTGGCCGTTTGATAAGGAAGACGGATGTCGCGAACCCATTGAGAAAAATCTGGTAATAGGGGATTTGTTAGAAAACCCTTTAACAATTGCGTTGGGGTCAACGCGTAAATGGAATCTTGATAAATGGCCACATCCACCACTCGTTCTGTGGCATTGGTAGGATAAAATGTTTCCTTCACCTCATCTTTATTCGCATCTAATTGAATGACTGAGAAATCATTGGCAACATACAAATAAGACCCATGGCGTTCAAAACGATTGATGCGTTTAGAGGCGGAAATCTGAGCAAGTTTAATGGCTGGAATATTAGATATGTGGCCATTTTTCAATTTGTCGATGTTTCCATTGGTGTAACCGATGTACACGGCATCTTGAATCGAATCATAGTAAAGACATGAAATGTCAATGTCTGAAAGTCCATTAAGGGCAGTCATGAGCGCATGTTCATCGCTCGCTATGTCATAAATGGAAAGCCCATTGACATAAGCCGTGTAGACTTTAGATTCCGAGGCAACCACATCAATGGCTTTGGCTGTCGCGACATGTAGTTTCCATGTCCCCATACCGATTTGAGACTTCGATTGAAGGGCAACAAAAACGAGGAGGATGGAGAGAAAGAGTTTCATGTCGAGCCTATAACGCATATTTTTCAATTAAATTGGCTTACTACCTTTATTTTTTCGCTTATATGGTCTTAAATCAAACAAACGAACATTTCCTTTTTGATAAAGGGGATAATGTAAAAACACTTCCCAATCTTTTCGCGGTTCCCAATTCGCCTCTGTAATGATCAGTGCAAAATTAGCTCCTTTCTGCATCCATTCTGCCAATTGTAATGTTTCGTCATCGAACGGTTCATGGAAACTGTATTGTGAATACCCCACTCGATTTAACGTGTATAACTGAATGTTAGGTGAAGGGTCTGATAAACAAATCACCGTGTCAGATTCCGGAATTATTTTTTGAAGATCCTTTACTGCTGATTGCAATTGTCCGAGGTGTTCTTTATAGTAAAAGTGAAAATACCCCCAGTTCCCTTTCACAAATTGACTAACAAATGGCGTGTTTTTCGTAATGAAATTCTCTTTCCCAAATGACCAATGCGCATAGGAAATGGCCTGTAAAAAAACCAATGCAATCCAAATGATTGAGAAGCTAATCCTGCTTCTTTTTTCCATTCTCAAGTGATCCATTCCGATGAACAGTAGGTAAAAGAGCAACAAAGGGAAAAACAAGATTTCAATGAGGTAATAATCATGTACATCAAATACCCAGAACCAAAGGATAAAATAGGAAAGGCACCCGATAAATCCGATGATAACGAGGCAAATTATGAATGGAGACAACCATTTTTTCCATGCCGCATAAAAAAAGAAAAGGACAGCAATAAGCAGTAAACTTGGGTGATACAATCCCGGCAACATGTGCCTCCAAAACTGTTCCCATATCGCTTTTCGTGTGTCTGCATCCACTTCCCAAATTGGACGAATGGTTGTCGAAAATAAGTCGGAACCCATTGCTTTATTGTAATGAATCGCATAGCGATACCAGAGGAATGTCGCAGTTAATATCAATGCAAATGACGATATGAAAGCAAGGTAAAAGAAAGCATGTTCTTTAAAGGATTGGCGATGATACAAGATGCTATAAACCACCCATGCACCTCCAAAAGTCAGAATAGAAATAAGCGCTGTAATTTTCAAGAGAACGGCCAATCCGAGAAATAAGGTGAAGAATCCAAGCCAAAAAACTTGTTTGGATTTCAAAAAATGAAAAACGCCATACGCTCCAAGAAGGAGGAACGAAAACGCAAAGATATTCGGCAAAATGGTATCCGCATAATAAATAAGTACTGGTGAACTCGCCATCATCAAAGAAAAAAGCAAGGCCTTTTGCTTGTTTTTAAGTACAAATTCCATGACTTCACTGAAGAGCGAAATGGACATAAACAACAAGGACAACGAAAGTACTTTTGATATCCATTCGTGGTAACCAACAATGTTCCAGATGTTTCCAAGCAAGTAATAGATGATGGGGAATTCCGCAGCTGCATTGCGATTTCCATTCGCAGAAATCCATTGTGTCTGTGGTTCTAAAAAGGAGGCCCCTTTGGCGTAATTCAAGGCAATGGAAAGGGAATCTGTTTTGCGCCATTCGTGGATGGGCAATATTCCTGAAAAAAATTGACTAAACACCCCGTACAGACTGAACAAGATAACCAACAACAGAAGTGTTTGAAACTGAATGGGCCATTTGCGCACAGCAAGGATCATGCTTCTAGTTCTTTTTCTGTAATCAAATAATTTGGACGATTCTTGCTTTGAATAAACAATTTACCCAAGTATATCCCGACAATTCCTATCATGATCAATTGAATGCCTCCAATAAACAAGATCGATGCGATAATGGAGGTCCAACCAGTGATTGCCTGATCTGTAAATGCCGCAATGTAAATCGCATATAACCCATAAAGGAAAGCGAGCAGAGCAAAAAACAAGCCTGTGTAGATGGAAAAATATAAGGGTTTCGCACTTGAGGATGTAATCCCATTCAAGGCAAAGCGAAGCATTTTCGAAAAGGAGTATTTTGTCTGTCCAGAGACACGTGCATTAGGGATGTAAGGAATCCCTATTTGTTTAAATCCAAGGGAAGGAATGATACCGCGTAAAAACAAATGGGCTTCTGTGTACTGACGTAGTGCCTCAATGACTTTACGGTCCAGTAAACGGAAATCTGCTGTTCCTTCCTCCATTGGAATTTCTGCCAATTTATTGGTGATGCGGTAAAATCCTTTGGATGTCCATTTTTTCAATAATGGTACTTTTTGATCGTCTTTGCGAATCGTATATACGACTTCAAATCCTTGTTTCCATTTTTCCACAAGGACCGGAATGAGCGCAGGTGGATGTTGCAAATCGGCATCCATGCTGATGACAGCCAATCCTGACGCGTGATCCAACCCAGCTTTCAGCGCATTTTGGTGTCCAAAGTTTCTACTTAACTGAATGAACTTCACGCGACTGTCCTTTGCACGCAATGTTTGCACATGAAACAAGGATTGGTCGGTACTTCCGTCATCGACAAAAATAAACTCGAAATGAGGGATGTTTATTTCGGCCATGACAGCGCACAATTGCTCGTACATCGGGACAATATTTCCTTCTTCGTTACACGTTGGAATGACCACCGACAATTCGATATGTTTGGAATTCTGTTCCATGTGAAGCGAAGTTACACAATTATCTGTAAGTATCCGAGTGTCTTGTTCGGCCTAGCGGACAAAATCGATTGCTTTTCGTATATTTGCCGAAAGATTTAGAAATGTCAAATCAAAATCGTATTTCCACAAATAAAGCACCGAAACCTGTTGGATTGTATCCACATGCGCGTCGTGTAGGAAACCTACTTTTTTTATCCGGTGTTGGTCCAAGAGTCGCAGGTTCAGATGATACCGATTCCGCTGTACCCGGATTAAAATTAGACAAAAATGGTAATTTCATTGAATTCGACTTTGAAGCGCAATGTCGAAGTGTTTTTGACAACGTTCGCATCATCCTGGAGGAATCTGGTTCAAGTTGGGATCAACTGGTGGATGTGACGGTATTCTTGGTTCACATGAAACGTGATTTTCACGTGTATAATCGGGTGTACGCTGAATACTTTAAGGACAATTTACCTTGTCGCACAACTGTGGAAATCAATTCGCTTCCAACGCCTATTGCGATTGAATTAAAGTGTATTGCTACCATCGATTAACATTGATTTAAAAATTAACTTATGATTGCTTTTATTATCCGCATTGTTTTAGCCCTTGTTGCAACAGGATTTAACGTTTATTTATTCACTTCTGGACATTGGGGATGGGGTATTACCTTCCTATTCGTTACAGCGTTGATTATCCTTTCTTTTTTCAGAAACGAAAATGTATTGTTAGCCTTAAATCAGATGCGCGTTGGAAATACGGATAAAGCGAAAAAATACATCGACCGAATTACACAACCACAGTATTTACCGAAGAGACAGCATGCATATGTCTTGTTTTTAAAAGCGGTGATGGGCGGACAAGAACTTGGATTTGCACAAAGTGAAAAATTATTGAGAAGAGCAATGGAGCTTGGATTAAGAACAGCGGAAGACAATGCCGTTGCACGGATGCATTTAGCAGGAATTTGCGCACAAACAGGCAGAAAAAGCGAAGCAGTTTCATTATTAAATGAAGCCAAAAAATTGGATAAAAACGGCATGATGCGCGACCAAATTAAGATGATGCAAAGTCAACTTCAGATGGCGCCTTCAAAAAACCAAATGCGCATGGCCCAAATGATGGGTGGACGTAAGAAAACGCCAAAAATGCGTTAATGAATGAGCGATATTCCTAGAATTTACGCCCAACCTTGGGCAGATTACGAGTTACTTGATGCAGGTGGTGGTAAAAAGCTAGAACGATGGGGATCGATCATTACGATTCGTCCCGAAGTTCAAGCATATTTCCATAGCGGGAAACCATTCACAGAGTGGCGCGAGATAGCACATTGGGAATTCATCGAAGGAAAAGCCCAACAAGGGAAATGGAAGTGTTTGAAAAAAAATGTTTCGAGTGAATGGACCATTCGGTACCACCGACTTCAATTCACACTTTCGCTGACGAAATTCAAACACATTGGATTATTTCCAGAACAAGAAGCCAATTGGCGATTCATTGAAGAACAGATCTCCGCAGATGAACGTTTCTTGAACCTTTTTGCATATACCGGTGCGGCGTCGTGCATGGCTCGATTAAAAGGCGCGGATACTTTCCACGTTGATTCTGCCAAGTCTACATTGAACTGGGCGAAGCGAAATATGGAAGAAAGCAAATTGTTAAACATTAAATGGGTGCATGAAGATGCTTTGAAATTTGCCGCGAGGGAAGTAAAACGAGAAAATCGTTACAAAGGAATCATCATGGATCCACCAGCATGGGGAATTGGTGCCAGTGGTGAAAAATGGAAACTCGAGGATAAAATCGATGAACTGATGATGACAGCGTCCAGTTTATTGGAAGACGATGGATTCTTGATCATGAATACATACTCCCCGACCGTCGACAGCGACTTTTTACGCGAGTTAATTGACATTTATTTCCCTAACAAAACAAGTAGCATTTCCCAACTTTACATGGAATCCAAAACGGAAAAAACCATGTACTTCGGCGAATTGGTTCGTGTTCAGTAATTACTAAAGCAAGTCGTTGGCTAAATTGGCCAATTCAGAGCGCTCTCCCTTTTCCAATTTTACGTGTGCAAACAAGGACTCTCCTTTCAAGCGATCTATCAGATAGGCTAAACCATTGCTGTTTTCGTCCAAGTAAGGTGTATCGATTTGATGGACGTCTCCTGTGAAAACAATTTTGGTATTTTCACCAGCGCGTGTGATAATTGTTTTGACCTCATGGGGTGTTAAGTTCTGAGCTTCATCGATGATAAACATGATGTTAGATAGGCTACGTCCACGAATAAACGCAAGTGGCGTAATGATAATTTTCCCGGATTCTTGCATTTCCAAGATAGCTTTATGTTTCTTTTCATTTTCTCCAAATTGGGCTTTAATAAATTTCAAATTATCCCAAAGCGGTTCCATGTACGGTCCAATTTTATCATTTGCATCGCCAGGTAGAAAGCCAATTTCTTTATTCGAGAGGGGGACAATTGGCCGCGCAAGGATTACCTGATTGAATAATTTTTGCTGTTCTAACGCTGCCGCCAAAGCTAATAACGTTTTACCCGTACCCGCAACTCCTTGCAAGGCAACTAATTTGATGTCGTTATTCAACAGCGCATGAAAAGCAAAGGCTTGTTCCGCATTTTTAGGTTTAATTCCGTAAATAAACTCCTTTTCAATGCGATCGATTTTGTCTGTCAGGTGATTATAAAAAGAGAGAGCGGATGTTTTGCCATTTTTCAAAATGTAATAGCCATTCACCTCTTTTTTTTCTCCTAAAATCCCTTCTTCGGCAACACTGCCTTTGGTGAATATTTCACGAATGACAGATGATTCGAGTCCATCAATATTGTAGGTGCTCGAAGCTTGAATTTCATCTGAGTGCACTTTTCCTGTTTGATAATCCTCCGCAACAAGTCCAAGTGCTTTGGCTTTAATGCGCAAGTTGATATCCTTGGTGACCAGAATGACCGATTTACGTTTTTCCTTTTCTTTTAAATAAAGGGCGGCGTTGATGATTTTATGGTCGTTTTTTTGGGAGCCATAAACCACCTCCGCATTGATTTGATCCAAAGGCTGTTCCATGATGATCTTAAAACTTCCCAATCCCGGGCCGAGTGGAATCCATTCTTGAAGGGACCCATTTCCAGAAAGACGATCGATGAAGCGAATGACTTCTCTTGCAGAAAAATTCTTCGTGTCATTACCCACTTTGAATTTGTCCAATTCTTCTAGCACGGTAATCGGTACTGCTACAAAATGTTCATCGAAATTTGATATGGAATCAAAGTCGTGTAATAGAACAGAGGTGTCTAAAACGAATATTTTTTGAGATTTTGCCATTCCTTTTTTCTTTGAAAATAGTTTTTTTTATTTTTCAAAGCTTCATTTCGAATGTTAAATTTCAAACAATTTATTTAGAAAATAGTGCCTTCAAGGCTTTGTTGAGTTGATCGTACTTGAACGTGAATCCAGCCTTTTTGATCTTATCATTGGAAACGCGAAGATCTGATAATACCAAGCTTGCTCGCTCACCTAAAAATAACGTTAAGATAAAACTTGGGACGGACGGCATGAAGAAGGGACGGTTCATATATTTAGCAATTCCTTTCATCATGGTTTTATTGGTATCACAATGAGCGACAGCGTTGTAGGTTCCATCTAAGTTTTGTTCAATACCGAATAGAATCATACGGCAAAGGTCTTCGATGTGAATCCAAGGATGGTATTGCGTTCCCGGTCCAATTGGGGATCCTAGTCCGAAAAATACAGGTCTCTTCATCGCATTCATGGATCCCCCACGATTTGACAGGACCATTGCGATGCGTAATTTAAGGGTGGGGCAAATTGCTGAAAATCGCTCACTAGCTTGTTCCCAGTCCTTCACCAGCGTGCTTAGGAAATCACTTCCGTACGCATCCTCTTCCGTGAACACTTTATCCACGTTTAAGTCATAGCAATTCACACCAGAAGCTCCAACGTAATAACTTAATTTGGGCATTTTTGCTGCCATCTCATGCAAGAATTCAGTAGATTCAACTCGTGAATCGATGAGTTCCTTTTTGCGCTTTGTACTCCAGTTTTTATCGCCGATACTTGCTCCTGCGAGGTTAACTAAGATATTGACGCGACTCAGGTATTTTTCGTCGACTTGTTTCATTTTCGGATTCCATTGTACATGACCTTGTTTTCTCGCATTTCTAGAAAGCTTATATACACGATAGCCACGTTCCTTGAAAACTTTTGTTAATTGTTTTCCAATGAGGCCTGAACCACCAGCGATTAATACCGTTTTTAATTCTTCCATGCTATTGACAATCCGCTTTCAAAGCCATTAATTCTTCTCCATTTTTTGAGGCATACTCCTCGCAGAGTTGGTTCTTCGATGCAATCAGTTTTTTTAAGCGCAGGCTATCTTGAGCATTGCCCTCATTTTGCCAAATCTTTTCACTCAATTGATTTACTTCCTGACTTTTGTCCATGCAAGAACAGAATTTCTGGTCTTTATTGTGACATGCACTCAGCGCGAGCGTTAAAAAGATAAAGGAAGGAACGGTTAATTTCATGAATGATTCGTAATTATACACCTTCAAAAGTAACATTTATTCAAGTAATTCCGTTAACTTCGAGACACTCTTCATGCAAAAATATAGCATCATCTTCCTCTTCGTCACCTTGTTTCCACTAATCGGATCAGCACAAGGGTGTCTTTCCTATTTTGATTATAGTAAAGATGACGTGAGTTCCGCTATTCTTTGTCCTGAAGCGATGAAAGCCGATATTGAACAATTGCATGAGCACATATTAGAAACGCATCCGAATCCAACGCTCTATTGTGGTGTAGAGGCATTTGTCAATGGTTATAAGCAAGCCTTGGCAGCTTGTTCGACCGAGAAAACAATGATGCAATTTATTCAGATTGTGAATGCGTATTTGTCCGTGATGAAGGATTCACATACCAATCTAAACGCACGTGATTTTCTTTACTTAGGTCCAAAAGACCGAGCCGTTTTACCTTTTTTCACGGTGAAAATCGACAACAAATTTTATTTGGAAGGCATCTACAAAAATGAGTTGCCGATAGGAAGTGAATTATTATCCATAGATCACATTTCCATGGATAGTTTGTTTGAACTGAGCAAACGATTGAGTTTTTCAGAAGGAAATGCCCTTCAGGCCAGAGATGAAATTGCCCAGCGCATGATGGGAGCAAGTTATAATTTGATTCATCGAGCCGCTTTAACGGATAAAGCACTGATTAAGCTTGTGAATTTAAATGGCGACACGGTAGAGTTTCAAGCCAAGTACGTCAAATCTAAAACGTATTTACGTGACCGCAGTGGTGAAAAAGAGCGTCCGATTCGGTATGTAATCGACCAACAAAACCGATGCATTTTAACGATCGAATCATTTGATCCCTATTCCTTAAAAAAATTCAAAAAGCATATTGATGCTTGTTTTAAAGAGATACAGGAAAAGCACGTCCAAGAATTGTACATTGACCTGCGCGACAATTTGGGGGGCATGTTACGGGCACAAGAGTATGTTTTAAGTTACTTAAACACCAAAGAGGAGGCCATACAAATGAACTATTTGTATAAGCGAAGTCGTTATGATCGATTTGCACTTTTACCTTTTTATCAAGAATGGCAATTCGAACAGCGTGCAGAGCGCGTTTATCCGAATGGACTGATCAGTCAAGAATATGACTTTTACAAATCTCCATTGGGTACGACAAGAACAATTTTATACGATTACATTCCACAAAACAAGTTGAATTTCATCTATACCGGAAAATGTTACTTGTTAACGAATGGATTCTCCATGTCAGCTTCTGTATTATTTGCGGGTTGGTTCAAATACATGAATCGAGGAAAGATCATTGGGACTCCTTGTATGGGTAGTGTTTGTGGGACATTTGGGAATAGTGCACCATATTCCTTGAATCACTCGCATATCCATTTATCCGTTTCTACCCTAAAGTTCACGCCAAAAAACAAATCCAAAATTGAATTAAATCCCATTCAACCAGATCAAGAAATTTGGATTAGCAGACAACAATTGATTGATCACAAAGATCCTGTTTTCGATTTCTTGAAGATTGATGTTAAAAAATAAAATACAGTAAAATTACGGCGCCATAGCGTAGGAGTTTCCCAATTCCGAAGAAGGCAAAGGAAGGGAGCATTGGAGCACGGAAAAATCCTAACACCACACCAATAAGATCTCCAACTATTGGTAACCAAGAGAATAAGGCAAGCCAAATCCCATAGCGTTGAACGCGTTCCCTCCACTGATCAATTTGTTCCAAGGAGACGCCAATTTTCTTTAACCAGTTTGGATGACCAATATAACCAATGAAATAATTCAAGATGGCACCAAGTGTATTTCCAATGGTAGCAATGATTAAACACAAAGTCGGATCATAGCCTAATCCAAGCATACTAAGCAGTACTACCTCAGAGGCAACCGGAAGTATGGTTGCTGCCAAAAACGCGCTTAAAAAGAGTCCTAGATAGCCTAATTCAAATTCCCACATGACACAAAAAAGGCCGGTTAATACCGGCCTTTATTAAAATAGGTTGTTGTTTATTATTTCTTAACGAATTTTTTCGTCAATACAGTACCATTTGAGGCGATGTTCACAAAGTAAACACCACTATTCCAATTAGCAGATTCGATCGCCACTGAATGAGCGCCGTTCGCCAATTGATTCATTGTTACGTTCTGAACTTCTTTTCCAGTAACGTCAACAACAGACACAGTTACATCAGAAGCATTCATCAATTCAAATTGTAATTCAGCAACTCCGTTAGATGGATTTGGCATAATTACCGCTTGTTGTACTTGTTCTAAATCTTCTGTTCCTAATACTGGATCAAAATTCAAACGAACATATGGAGTTGAAGTTTGGTAGTACAATGTAGAAGTTGCGATATCGTTTCCATCTAATAAGAAAGATGTTTGAGCTGGAGAAGATCCGGCGTTAGAAACTTTTAATCCACTTGTATAAGAACCAACTACCGCCAAATACGTTGTACCAGCCGTAACGTTTACATAAGGATCTAATTCAATCACCAAATTCGTGTTCAAGTTATTTGCAGCTAAAACCAATGGAGCTGATTCAGACTCGTAAACGAAATCTCCTGTAGTAGGATCGATTGAATACAAACGTGCATAGATTTCCGTTCCAACAGTTGCGCCACTTGTTCCATTTGGAAGACGTGTGTTGATTGCTTTCAATAAAGCATCTTGATAAATGTCGTACAAGTTTCCTGTTTCAAATCCTGTTGTGCCATTTGATGTACTTCCAGAAATCGTATTGTTATCACGTGCATAAATAAAGTCCGTCACGTTGAAGGTAATGTCAGACAAGGCATTGTTTGCTGGAACATCGTCTGTTGAGTCAGCAGTGATGTTTCTTGTTACTGTGTAAGAAGCAATCGTCGAAGCAGGTGTAAATTGTGTAGCAAGAGTTACGCTCATGGTATCTAATGAAACGATTGTTGCCGGTGCGCTTGAACCAACAAAGGCTCCACTGTTCACGTTTGCATTTAACTTGACATTCGTTTGATTGTTTACTCCACCGTTGAAAATGTCAGCTGTGAAATCAATTGGTGCAATTTGCGCTGTAGGAATTTGGTAGTAATGTAAACCTGCAGATCCCCAATCAGAACCAGTAATTGCCAAATCATTCGTTGGATTTGTTACTAATTTCACATCGTCGATGTACCATCCGTAAGTAATCCAAACGTTTGGATTCGTTGCAGAACTTGGGTAGTTCGTTGTCCATTGAAAACGAATCCAAAGTTGCGTTGGCGCTCCAGTTAAGAATGGCGCTAAGTTTAATGTTTTCGTATCTGGATTTGTATAAGCGGATCCACCTGAAGCAGACAAAACAGATTTGTCTAAGTTGTTTCCAACGGATGTCCAAGTTGTACCATTTGTACTAATGAACATTTCTTGCAAGTCGTTAAAACGTGCACCGTATTGTTTGAATTGCAAAGAGATTTGGTTTGAACCTCCCAAAGATGCAACATTGATTGGATTCGCAGTAGTCAACGTATAAACTACGTTTAATGCTTGCGTTGCAGGTGAAGCAGTTGGATCACCATTCACTAATTCTGCATAATTTCCACCTGATGTAGAATTGATTCCTGCTGTTGACCACCAACCATCAGAAACATTGTTGATGTTCCATCCGAAGTCAATTCCTGTTTGACCACTATTGTCGATTGTCCAATTCGCTGGAGTGGAGAAGTCATCAGACCAGATTGTTACACCAAGTGTTTTCTCATTTGATTCTACTGGACCAGCATGGTTTGGCGCTTTCACTAGGTCTTGGAAAGTTTCCAATCTAGGCGCTTTTTGAGCAAATGCGAACATCGATGATGTCAACACAACAGCCGAGAGTACAATTTTTTTCATTTTTTACAATTTAACGTGTTATCAAATATACAAACTATTTCCTATCCTTCAAAAAAGGCAGGTTTAATCTCCAATTTTGCATGGATTCATAGGACAATGTCACTATAGAAGTATTTTCTTGGTCATTCATTAGTAACTTGGTTTCTCCGAGTCCATCGTATATGGCGGAAGCGCCTGAATAGACTAAGTTGTTTCCGTCAGTTCCGATTCGGTTCACCCCAACGACAAAACACTGGTTTTCAATGGCGCGCGCCTGGAGCAAAGTCGACCAATGCAGCACACGTTTTTGCGGCCAATTAGCCACATAAATCAGAACGTCATATGCCGGATTCCCGTCCGAATTGATGCGGTTGCGGATCAGTTCAGGAAAACGCAAGTCATAGCATATTTGCAAGTTAATTTTCCACCCTTTATAATCCACAATGACCTCTTGATCCCCTTGAGAAAATACACGGTCCTCTCCACCAAGTCCAAACGATTTTCGTTTATCATAGTATTGAACTGAGCCATTCGGTGAAACAAATACTCCTCGATTATAAAACTGATGCTGTTCTTTGACCATCAAAGAACTATAGATTGCCGCTTGACTTTCCAAGGACCATTGTTTTAATTTTTCAACAATTGGATTATCCTCCCAATCTTTAGCCAAAGAGGTATTCATGGAGAAAGAAGTATGAAACATTTCTGGCAAAACAATCAAATCAGTATCTGACTGTTTTTGGATCAATGACTCAAACTTCGTCAAGTTGGCAGAAACATCCTCCCAACATTGATCTACTTGAATTAAGCTAACTTTTAAATCTTGCATAAGCGTTCTGTTGCGCTTGTTAGTGTCTCATCGTCTTTGGCATAACAAAATCGAATCAATTTTCGATCCGCTAAGTCCGCATTAAATACAGACATTGGAATACTAGCCACCCCAAATTCTTGTGTTATTCGTTTGCAAAATTCTACATCTGATTCATCCGAAATGTTGGCAAATGACGCGACTTGAAAATAGGACCCTTCAGCCGGCAACAATTCAAAGCGACTTTCTTTCATTTTACTGCGGAAGAAATCTCTTTTATGCTGGTAGAATGTTCCTAAGGAATTCAAATCCATTTCTGGTAAATAAAGTGCCAACACAGCTTGAGCTGGGCTGTTGACACAAAAGACCAAAAACTGATGGACTTTTTGAATTTCGGTCATTACTTTTTCAGGTGCGAACAAGTAGCCTATTTTCCAACCTGTGATATGGAATGTTTTTCCGAAGGAAGAAACAATGATGCTTCTTTCTTTTAGGCCATCTATTTGATGAGCAGAAATATGTTTACTCACAAACGTGATAAACTCATAGACTTCATCCGACAGCACCCATAAATTCGGGAAATCGTTGATCAAGGAAGTTAATTCGTTAAAATCTTCCATGGACCAAACTTTTCCGCTGGGGTTATGTGGATTATTCGTAATGATCAAACGTGTTTTATCCGTCACCGAGGATCTAATGCGATTCCAGTCAGGTAAGAAAGATTCGTTTAAGGGAATGCGTATGGATTTAGCGCCAGAAAGTAACACTGGGCTTTCATAACAATCGTAACTTGGGTCCAAAATAATTACTTCTTCCCCTGGATGAACGAGTGCTTGTATGGTCGCAAAAATGGCCTGTGTTGCTCCCGCAGTGATCAAAATGTTCTGATCCGAAACTTCACGTTTATAATGCGTCTTTATTTTAATCGCGATTTCCTGTCTCAACGCGGGCAATCCAGCCATAGGAGCATACTGATGTACATTTGCATTGATTTGCTCCTTAAATAGTTCCAATAAGCGTCCATCGACAGGGAAATTAGGAAATCCTTGGGATAAATTGATGGCATTGTATTCGTTTGCCATTGCTGACATCACCGAAAAAATGGTTGTCCCAACGTGTGGTAGTTTAGATTTCACGAATGAATGGAAATGAACCGACTATTGTTGCGCCAATTTTTTCGCTTGTTCAATGGTGATTCGTTTGCCTTGATTAAATGCAATAACGAATGCCTGGGCATATCCATTTTGACGCATTTTTTCTTGGAAATCAACCGCTTCTTTCAAGGTTTTGAACGCTCCACCAAGACAGTATTTATAGGAATTGTCCTGCTGATATTCGTAAACATCTTGTGTTTTGTATTTCACCGTTGCATTTGGAATCTGTGTTGGTGAAGACTCTACTTGCACACGGAAAATCAACCCTTCATTTTCTTCCGTTACCGGAGTAATTCTGAAATCAGCTTGATCATCTTCATTGAAAGTAAAGTTTCTATTTCCATCAGACGGCAAAGCAACACCTACTTTCGGTTTTACATTTTTTCCTCCTGTTGAGATATTCAAGCTTTTAATCGTGAATTCAGTTCTACGATTTAATTGGTTTTCTTCTTCCGAACATTTTGAACGAATGCGTCCTTCACATGGACAATCGACTTTCATCATCGTTTCACCATATCCTTTGTATGAGATACGGTCTGGATTTGAAATACGCGCTTTGATGTAATTTGCAGCAGATTGAGCACGACGATTGGATAAATCCAAGTTGTAGATTTTTGGACCACGACAATCGGTATGTGAACCTAATTCAATTTCAATTTTCGAGTGTTTGTTCATGAAGGCAACCACTTTATCCAATTCGATGATCGCATCAGAGCGCAAATCTGCTTTGTCGAAATCGTAGTAAATGGATTTCAAACCTAACAGTTCATTGATAATCATATCAATAGAAAGAGGTTCAAGATTCAAATCGACCAAATCAGCCACATTGATTTTATTTGTGTCAAGCGCTGTGATAGAGAAGACTACTTCTTTCGATACATATCCATCTTTCTCCATGGAGATTTTCAACTTCTTTACAGCATTTAATGGAATGCTATCCATTGTTTGCAAGAAGTAACCTAATTCATCTGTAGAGCCTTGGAAAAGAATCATTCCGGTGGAATCATCTACTACCTTTACTGCCACATCTTGAATTGCTTCTCCAGAATTTTTGTCTTTTACTACATATGCCAATTGCACATCAACAAAAAGATCGATTAGTTTAAACTCATAAATGTCATCGGTAACTCCGTTGTTTGCACGATTTGAAGTGATGTAACCCGATTTTTTATCATTAAACATGATAGCTAGGTCATCGTATTTCGTGTTGAACTTATCACCCATATTTTTCACTTCAAAGTTTTCCATGACAAATAAGTCATATCCACCCAAAGTGGTAAATGCGTTTGATGAAAAATACAATTTGTTATCAAACATGAATGGGAAACAGTCGTGACCTTTTGAGTTCACATAACGAACAAGTTCTTTGTCACCAAATTTCTTTCCGTCAAAGTTTGCGCGATAGATATCCATTCCGCCTAAACCTCCAGGCATGTCAGAAGCAAAGTATAATACCTTGTTCTTTTCGTCGTAGAAAGGATGGGTCACATTGTAATTATCATTATTAAAAGGAACAGGAATCGGTTTAGACCACTCCCCTTTTTCGTTTTTCGTTGAATAATGAATGGTTAATTTTTCATATTCATTGGAACCAAAGTTGTTGGTAAAGAATAACAAGGTACCGGCAGCATTCGAGCTAATTGGGCCATCAAAGTAACATGAATTTACATTTAATAATCCTTTTGTTTCAGCACTTAATAATTTTGCGTCTTTTGTTTTACATCCATCCACCTCATATAAATCAGAATAGGGTTTTTTGGTGTAAGGGTCCATCATGATATCCTCACATGGATCTTTTGACGCAGACAAAACATACAATTTATCGCCCAACTTTCTCGTTCCAAAATCATCAAAAGATGTATTGAAACAAGCTGGAGTTAATTGTACATCCTGCTGAGCCAGAATAGATCCTGTAGCAAGGAAAACAAGAATGGTAGTTAATAAAAAGCGCATCTGCAGAGTTCTATATTATCAGTTGAAGAAACGTGGTCCTTGACAACGACTCGTATTATTATTGAATTTCCAACGCAAAGCAATCTCATGAGACTGAACCGTTACTTTATTCATGTTTGTCATTGGATAAGTGTATGAATAACCCAAGTAGAAGCGATTATTAAAATCGTATCCTACGATCGCACCAATGGCACTTTTCAATTGATAGCTTACACCAAAGTCCAACCCGATTTTATGAGATGCAATCGCATTGATATCAACTGTCCAAGGAAGTCCTTGCATGTAACGAGCAACAACATTTGGGCGCAATTGTAAAGTTGAATTTAACGGAATGGTACCACCCATATATCCTAAATAACCACCTTTTGTATCCACATATAAGTATGAATTACGATCCACAAAATTCATTTTACCTACGCGTGGTTGAGACGCACCGATATAGAAGTTTTTGTGGTACAACAATATACCCCAACCTGCATTAAATGCAAGTCCTGTGGTTAGATTTGACATCATATCCGGATCATATGGCTGTGTAATATCCAAGTCCATCAAGTTCACAGAAGTATTACCTGCAATTGCACGGATACCCAAGGACAATCTCCATGTATTTGTCAATTTCAAATGATAGGCTCCACTTACAGAGAATTGAGTCGTTTTAACTGGACCTAATTCATCTTGTAACAAGGTTCCACCTAGACCGAAATTTTTCAAAATATTGAAATTCCCAGAAAGCGTCATTGTTCTTGGCGCCCCCTTGAATCCACCCCATTGCGCATTCGCTAGGGTGGATATATCGGAGTAAGAGTTTGCTCCTGCTTGTGCAGGATTCAGCATCAAAGCATTGAACTGATTTTGTCTGTAGTTCGGGTCTTGCCCTAGTGCTTGAAAAGAAGCTACTACAATTCCCAATGCGACGATTATGCTATTTGTCTTTTTCATATCAATTGTTATCTATGAAGTTTATTTTTGAACTCGGTTGATATATACATATCCATTTACAATTACACCATTATCAAATGTGAAGATGTAATAGTAAGTTCCATCTGGCACTTGTTTTCCTGTATTCAACAATGTACCATCCCAATCGTTATTGTACATGTTACTTTCGTATACAAGTGTTCCGTAACGGCTATAGATAGATACTTGACGAGTTTTGTATCCTTCAATTCCTGGGATGACGAAGTTGTCATTGAATCCGTTTGCGTTCGGTGTGAATGCCTCTGGAATAACTGGACCACAAAGGTCTGTATCTAAGAAGTCATAAACACCATCGTTATCGCAATCCTGACCAGCTTCACCAAGTCCTCCGAAGTCCCATTCGAAGTCATCGCTTAGACCATCACCGTCACTATCCGTATCAAGGTAGTTCGGAATACCGTCTCCATCCTGATCACCAGTACCTTCGATGATTGATGGAATACCATCACCATCATCGTCAGAGTCAAGGCTATTTGGAATACCGTCTCCGTCTGTATCACCAACAACTTCATTTGCATCATCGATACCGTCACCGTCATCATCTGTATCACATGCATTCAACATTCCGTCGTTGTCTGTATCTGTTCCAGAAGTAACTACTGTTACCAGAATCGTTGTTGTTGCCACATTTCCATTGTTATCTGTTACCGTCACAGTGATGTTGTTCTCACCGATATTCGAACAGTCGAATGTGTATTGGCTCAATGTCATGGAAGCGATACCACAGTTATCTGTTGTTCCATTATCTACATCACTGAATGTGATTGTAGTAGAACCATTGTCATTGATTACAACTGTGATGTCATTAACATTAATTGTTGGTAGAATGTTATCAACCACGTTCACCAATTGTGTCGCTGTTGAAATGTTTCCTGATCCATCGACTACTGTCCATGTTACTGTTGTCAATCCTAATGGGAAGATTGCTGGTGCATCGTGAGACACCATAGCTACTGAACAGTTGTCTGTCGCTACTGGCGTTCCTAGATTCACACCGATTGCATCACAACCGAAGTTAGGAGAGATTGTCACATTTGCTGGCGGAACAATCACTGGATTCGTGTTATCACCAATGAACACACTGATCGGCAATGACGTCGCTGAACATCCACTTGCATTCGTTACCGTCACCGCGTAGTTTCCTGTTTGGTTCACTGTAATGAATGGCGTATTAGGACCATTTGACCATTGGTAGTTCGCACCATTTGAAGCGAATAGGATCACTGTTCCACCTGGACACATTGTTGTCGCACCACTTGGTGTAATGATTGGAACAACTGGGTTGTTCAATACATTTACAACCGCTGTTACTGCGTTTGTACAAGCTCCGTTTGTTACTGTGTAAGTGATGTTTGTTGTTCCTGCATTTAATCCAGTAACAACCCCTGTATTGGATACTGTAGCGATGAAGTTATTCGCACTTGTCCAAGTTCCATTGATTGTTGAACTAGTCAAGTTGATCGTACCGCTCTCACATACGTTATTAGGTCCAGTAATTGCCGCTACTGAAGGCATTGAACTAACAGTTACCACTGTTGTTGCAGAAGTTGTTTGACAACCACTTGCACTTGTTCCAACCACATAGTAGCTACCTGCCGCACTTACTGTAATACTTGATGTGATATCACCTGTATTCCATTGGTAAGTTGCTGCTCCTGTAGCAGTCAATGTTACGTTACCACCCTGACAGAACAATGTAGGTCCGTTTGCAGTCACTGTAACTGCTGGATGTGGATTCACTGTTACTGTTTGAGAAGCAGTAGAAGAACATCCAGAAGCGTTCGTTACTGTTACTGTGTAAACACCAGCTGCATTCACCGTGATGTTTTGAGTAGTAGCAGTCGTTACACCATTGCTCCATAAGTATGTCAATCCTGTTCCTGCTGTTGCTGACAAGGTAACGTTAGATCCTAAACAGATTGCTGTAGGTCCATTCGCTGTAATCGTAGCTGTTGTTACAGGAAGTACCGTTACAATTGTATTCGCTGCTGCAGAAGTACATCCGTTTGCATTCGTAACATCTACTTGAATGTTCTCACTTGTAGACACCAAGATAGATTGCGTTGTCGCTCCTGTTGACCATAAGTAGCTAGATCCACCAGTTGCTGTTAACAATACACTGTTTCCTTGACAGAATGTTGTAGGACCATTCGCTGTTACAACTGCATTTGGAAGTGCATTTACCGTCACAGTGATTGTGTTGGTATTTGCAGAACATCCAGCTGCGTTTGTGATTGTTGCGAAATACGTACCTGCCGTATCAACTGTGATACTTTGAGTAATTTGTCCATTATTCCATAAGTAGTTTGTACCTGCTGTTGCTACAAGGGTAACTGATGCACCTTGACAGAATGTCGTTGCTCCGTTAGCTGCAATTGCTGCTGAAGGCAATGCATTCACCGTTACCAATGTTGAAACGCTAGCTGTACAACCGTTTGCGTTTGTAACTGTATAAGTCATTGTCGCTGTACCTGCTGTTACAGAAGTAACTAATCCAGCTGCATCTACAGTTGCTACGTTGTTGTTAGATGATGACCAAACACCACCTGTTGTTGCATCCGCTAATTGCGTTGTTGCACCAATACAAACGTCTGTAGTTCCTGTAATTGCTGCTACCACTGGAAGCGGATTCACAATTACTTGAGTAGAAGCTGAAGTTGCTGTACAACCTGACGCATTCGTTACATTCACGTAGTATGTACCAGAAGTAGATACCGTGATGCTTTGTGTCAAGTCACCTGTACTCCATGCGTACGATGCTCCTGGGCTAGCTGTCAATGTTACACTGCCTCCTGCGCAGAACGTAGTTGCGCTTGATGCAGAGATTGTTGCTGTTGTACCTGCGTTCACTGTCATTGCTGCAGTAACTGCATTTGTACATCCATTTGCATTTGTTACTGTGTAAGTCAAGACTGCATTTCCTGCAGCTACACCTGTCACAACACCCGTTGCACTTACAGTTGCTGCTGCTGTGTTACTTGAAGACCAAGTACCACCAGTCGTTGTCGTTGCAAGAACCACTGTTGATCCAGCACAAACTGCATTCGGACCAGTGATTGCTGCTACCGATGGCAATGGATACACTACTAGGTTTGTATTAGCTGAAGTTGCTGTACAACCTGCAGCGTTCGTTACAGTTACAGAGTAAGGTCCATCTACATTCGCGATGATCGATTGTGTCGTTTCGCCTGAACTCCATAAGTAAGATGCTGCCGCACTTGCTGTTAACGTTACGTTAGCACCTTGGCAGAACGTTGTTGCACCACTTGCCGTGATTGTTGGTGTTGGCAATGCGTTCACCGTCACTACTGTTCCCGCTGAAGTAGCACTACATCCTGCAGCATTTGTTACTGTTACTGTATAAGTACCAGCTGTCGATACCGTGATGCTTTGTGTGTATTGACCGTTGCTCCATAAGTAAGATGCTCCTGTCGATGCCACTAATGTTACGCTACCACCTGCACAGAACGTTGTTGAACTGTTCGCTGTGATTGCAGCAACTGGTAAAGCGTTCACTGTTACCGCGATTGGTGCCGATACTGCCGAACATCCGTTCGCGTTAGTTACAGTTACTACATAGTTTCCAGATGCATTCACCACGATAGACGCAGTTGTTGCTCCTGTACTCCAAACATAACCTGTTCCCGTGCTAGCTGTTAATGTTACACTTCCACCTTGGCAGAATGTTGTAGCACCGTTTGCTGTAATTGCCGCTGTTGGAAGGGCATTTACTGTGAAGTTCGTTGTCACAGCATTTGTACATCCATTTGCATTTGTATAAGTATAAGTCAATGTTACGTTTCCTGCACCTACACCAGTCACAAGACCAGTTGATGGATTAATCGTTGCAATCAAGTTATTTGCACTTGACCAAGATCCACCTGTTTGTGCATTCGCCAATGTTGTTGTTGAACCTTGACATACAGCTGCTGATCCAGTATTCGCTGCCAAGATTGGCAATGGATTCACAGTTACTGTTGTTGCAGCTGAAGTAGCCGTACAGATATTGTTCGCTGTAATGGTCACTGTATAGTTTCCAGATGCAGAAGCTACGTACGTACTTGCTGTTGCACCTACGATAGCTGTTCCATTTAAGTTCCATTGGTATGCGTATGTTGAACCCGCTGGTGCATTTGCAGCCAACAAGGTTACACTTCCACCTTGACAGAATGTTGTATTACCAATTGTAGCGATTGTTGCTGTTGGTAATGGATTCACCGTTACTGTTGTAGAAGCAGTATTTGAACATCCGTTTGCATTCGTCATGCTGTAAGTAATTGTTGCCGTTCCAGCTGTTACACCTGTTACAACTCCTGTCGCACTCACTACAGCAACCGCTGAGTTGGATGTTGACCATGTAGGGTTCAAGCTTGTTGTTGCCAACGATGTTGTTGAACCTACACATACTGAAGTTGTTCCTGTGATCGCATTTGCTGTTGGCAATGGATTTACTGTAACCACTGTTGCAGTCGATGTTGCTGAACATCCGTTCGCATCAGTCACTGTTACTGTGTAAGATCCCGCCGTTGTTACAACCAATGATTGGTTGTTCGTATTATTGTTCCATTGGTAAGAATAACCTGATCCTGCATTTGCATTTAAGGTTACGTTACCACCTTGACAGAATGTTGTTGCTCCACCAGCCGTAATTGTTGCCGTTGGTGTTGCAAAGATTGTTACTGCCACTGGCAATGAAGTTGCTGAACATCCACTTGCATTTGTTAATGTCACTGTATAAGTTCCTGAAGTAGTCACATTGATAGACTGTGTTGTTGCACCATTGCTCCAAGCATAGGTTGCAGCAGTTCCTGCAGTCAATGTAACACTTCCACCTTGACAGAATGAAGTAGGTCCATTCGTTACAATCGTTGCTACTGGTAATGGATTCACTGTTACAGTCGTAGCTGCTGATGTCGCTGAACATCCACTTGCATTAGTAACTGTTACGTAGTAAGAACCACCAGTAGTTACTGTAATGCTTTGTGTTTGAGCTCCGTTAGACCACAAGTATGAAGCCCCTACGTTCGCTGTTAATGTCACACTTCCACCTTGACAGAATGTTGTTGCACCGCCAGCTGTAATAGAAGCAGTTGTACCTGCATTCACATTCACACTTGCTGTTGCCGTTGCTGTACATCCATTTGTATTGGTTACTGTGTAAGTAATCGTTACGTTACCAGCCGTCACTCCTGTTACAACACCTGTAGCAGATACTGTTGCAACTGCTGTATTACTTGAAGACCAAGTTCCACCTGTTGTTGCTGTAGCTAATTGTGTTGTCAATCCAGAACATACATTCGTTGCTCCTGTGATTGCAGCTACTGTCGGTAATGGATTCACTGTTACTGTTGTAGCCGCTGATGTCGCTGAACAACCACTTGCATTTGTTACTGTTACGTAGTAAGAACCACCTGCAGTAACTGTAATGCTTTGTGTTTGTGCTCCATTAGACCATAAGTATGTTGATCCTGCGTTTGCTGTTAATACAACATTACCACCTTGACAGAATGTCGTTACACCACCAGCTGTAATTGAAGCAGTTGTACCTGCATTCACATTTACAGTTGCTGTTGCTGTGTTTGTACATCCATTTGCATTTGTCACTGTATAAGTAATGGTTACGTTACCCGCAGTTACTCCTGTTACCACACCTGTAGCTGATACTGTCGCTACTGCTGTGTTACTTGATGTCCAAGTTCCACCTGTAGTAGCAGATGCCAATTGTGTTGTCAATCCAGAACATACATTTGTTGCTCCTGTAATCGCTGCAACTGTTGGTAAAGGATTCACTGTTACTGTAGTTGCCGCTGAAGTTGCTGAACAACCACTTGCATTTGTCACTGTTACGTAGTAAGAACCACCTGCTGTGACTGCGATGCTTTGTGTTTGCGCACCATTTGACCATAAGTAAGTAGCTCCTGTGTTTGCTGTCAACGTTACACTACCACCTTGACAGAAGCTTGTCGCACCTGCTGCTGTGATAGATGCTGTCGTTCCAGCGTTCACATTTACTGTTGCTGAAGCCGAACTTGTACAACCATTCACATTTGTTACTGTGTAAGTGATTGTTGTTGTTCCAGCTGTTACACCTGTAACTACACCTGAAGCAGATACCGTTGCAACTGCTGTGTTACTTGATGTCCAAGTTCCACCAGTAGTTGCTGATGCCAATTGCGTTGTCAATCCTGAACAAACATTTGTTGCTCCCGTTATTGCTGCTACCGTTGGCAACGCATTTACTGTTACTACTGCTGTCGCTGTGTTTGTACAGTTGTTTGAGTTTGTATATGTGTACGTAATTGTCGCTGTTCCTGCGCTTACA
>Ga0228701_1000171_pt1 | contig 66670 bp, 160 predicted proteins | sample McNCre117_Aug_MG_2_FD_178017 | JGI IMG/M metagenome (GOLD analysis project Ga0228701, IMG submission 178017) | Freshwater microbial communities from McNutts Creek, Athens, Georgia, United States - 11-17_Aug_MG | ecosystem: Environmental > Aquatic > Freshwater > Creek | place: USA: Georgia... | reverse complement strand
GGTACATCGCCGTCAGGTATGCCTAGACTAGCTCCACTTAGATCCAGATCCTGCCACCAACCATCACCAACGATATCAGTCATTTGATCGTCTGTGTACCAACGTCCGGATTCGCCGCCGCCATTACCTGGAGCAAATTCATTTAATGAGCTTTCTGCAATCTTCTTAACAGTTGCATCCTTGAATCGTGGATCACGTTTCTTTAAGTTGTTGGCTGCATCTGCGCCATCTACTGTTTTAACTAGCTTGCCGTTGATATACAATCCGTGGCGTTGATCTGGATCTGAGTTATCTACGCCCATTTGTCCAGTTTGCTTATCGTATGCAACTCTAGATTCTTTAAACTCAGCAAACTTCTCAGCCAGCTCTCGTTCTACCGCACCCTCAACGATTTGTTTGTCTAGATCTTGTAATAGGTTTTCGCTTTCGGATGCACCAACCATACGACTACGGCTTAGTTTAGCTGAATCTTTGCCTTTCCAGTAACCTGGAAATTTTGGGCCTGTGGGCTTTTTTGTAGCAGAAGACATAGTGCCTTCGTTAATTGCATCCAATGCAGCTAGAGATTTGCGTATATCCATTAGTAGGCTCCCTTAACTCTAACTTGTTTACCCTTAGAAGTAATGTTAGTATAATTGCCTAGTTTTTTATTTAACTGGCGCTTGTTCATGCCCTCTTCTCCTAGCTCGCCAACTACTGTACCAACTACGCTAGAGCAGGTTGCTCCCCCGGTGGCATCTTCGTTTAAGTTAGCATCAGATTCAATGCCCAGTAAGTGAGTTACATAGTCGACGGCTTTTTTGTTGTTTCCACCAATATGCCATGCATATTCTCCCATTGGTGTGCTGCCTGTCTTATAATCATAAATGCTGGCAACTACTCCGTCTTTAAATGTCAGTATCCATTCACATGATACTTTATCGTATGGATCGTTAGTTGGTCCACTAATGGGATCCCCTAATACGCTTTTGATATGGTCAAACGTTGTGGTAACTGAGCCTTGATAGCTGCCAGTACGTTCACCGCCACGTCTCCAATTGTGCGTTGCTATGCTGGTTGCAGCACGTTTACTAGGTGCAAATTCGTCGCTTTCTAACAGTTGGTTAAAAAGGTCAATGCTTTCTGTACTAAATGTGGGGATTTGATCTTCTTTGCCTAGCTCTTGCTGGCTAGTAACGTAGTTCATTACGTCAACTATCATACCTTTGACTTGTGCAATCTTCTCTTGGCACCATTCTGGCATGTTGTCGTTGTCGCCAATTTCCTGCTCTAGCTGAGTTGACGCACGAATGATGGTATGTAAGTTGTTCTTAACTGCACCAGCTTCGTTGTTGTACTCTAATTGATCTACACCCTCGGTGTACTTATTAATGAAATCTACGGTCTTCATACAAAATCCAATGTTTTGTATATTTAGCGTCAGATTGTAAAGCTCAATTCTCTATATTCGTTATGTTGGGACACAAGTACCGGCGAGCCGTTGATTATTAAGTTTTTAAAAGAAATGTTACTGTCTGGGGAACAGTTGTGGATTATGACTTTGTGTGGCCCGGGTTCTATGTCAACTTCTATGTGTTCTTTAATAAAAACCTCGTAAGATGGCCAGCCCCATGTGCGTTCTGTTAACATTTCGTCGTCAACATATACTCGGTATACAGGTCCGATATCCCAATTTCTATGGCAATATACATCTACTGATATACTGGTAGTTGCCATTGCTTACGCCTTTTTAAACCCTGCTGCCATTACAGGTTTAGGAAGCTTCGGTACTCTAGTGGATACTGATTCAGTTTCTGTTTCAGCAGGAATCTTGTCCATAATAACCCCTAATTCTGGGTCATTGCGCCCGAACATCTGCATCAAGTACTCTGCTCGTTGTTCTGGATTACTTCTAACTTGATTCCACAAGTCTCTTGCCGCAGTACCGTGACTTACATCGTGGAATTCACCACCTAGTTTAATTAGTTTTTCTTGTTCAGGTACAATATAAACAAATCCATGTTTGTCTGCGGTAGTGGCTTTTTCCATACCTTCCCACGTTTTGTAGTAAGTGGGATCACCAACTTGTTTGCCAGCAGGGATTCTAGTATTAGTTCGTCCACGCTTGTCCACAGCTTGATATGTAGAATCTACGCTCAAACGGTCAGCATCGGGTTGTCCCATGGCAGTGATGAACACTGTACGGTTCTTGATGTTTTCTAGTTGTTTTGGGAAATTGTAAGGGCTGTTTGACTCCAGGATGTGCGATTGAAACACACCCTGTGCAGTCATAAATTTAACTCTGTCACTGAAATCAAATGGACTCTCATCTTTTACTACGTTGCTAGTAACGATGTAAACGTTGTCTCTGCCAAACTGACTTTGCAGTAGTTCGTACACCTCTTTGTGATTTAACCCAAATGGCTGAAACCGCCCTGGGTAGGTTACAACCAAGTAGTAATCGTTTAGTGATTCAAATAATTCAGTTAAAAACATAGTAGTCTATTATACTACTATATTTAGTTTCTTTAGATGTTCTCAAGCAACCAAAGGTAAAATGGGCTATGTGATTCTAACACCCAAGTGCCGTTCCACCCTAGATCAACACAGTTATCTAATACAGGTCTGGATGGACTGTCTGGATTAAACACGCTTTTGGCATAGATCAAGTTGGATAAATCAATCTCATCAATCTCTACGTGCTTGATATTGAGCAACATATCGCCAATGATTGTAAAGTTATTGGGATCGTCGTAATTGTCTTTTAGTACGTCTGCATCTGTCTTGTTTTCGAGACGGATTTTAAGTACAAATGGACCTTCATTGATGTCTCTATCAAATTCGACATCAAACGATTCCCCAGAAGGTGTGGTAACCTCCTGAGAAACTACAACATCATTGTCAATAATAATGCTGTACTTGGGGGCTTTCTTCCAGTAAGTGCCCGCCAAGGTGATCTTAAAATGTAATTTTTCTACATTAGACATATTATTTTTGTGCTGGTTGCACTTTCATTTGTGCGCCTTGTGCTGCAAGAGTGTCTTCAATAATACCCATGCTGCCACGTTCTGCAATCTTTAGTTTATCTAAGTCGCCTGCGTATTCATAATGGCCAACGTGGTTCAATAGGACCTTGCTGTGTGCCCAGATGTCGCCACCAAGTTCTTGCCAACGACGGCAGAACAACCAGTCTTCACTTAGATAATGTCCTCGCTCGTCGATCTTACAATCAAAGATACTATACATCATTGGTTCATACTGTTTGCCCAATCCCACATCGTCAACATACTTTGTTTCCGGGTGTGCTGCAATTAGCTGTGAATAAACATCACGTTTAAACATCAAGAAACCTGTACCCATTGTGTCAACTGTAAAGATGTCGCCTTGGATCTTGGTTTCTGGTTTTAAGTTAATGACGTAGTTAACTGGTAAAGCCTTCTTAGGATACAAGCCACCGATTACATCTTTATTGTATGCAAGCATCGACAAGATACTATCGGGTTGGAATCGAATATCAGCATCAATAAACATAAAGTGCGTTGCATCTTTATTGGTCATCATTTTTGCCATCAAATTGTTACGTGCACGAGTAACCAACGATTCGTTAACCATTGTATCTAGGCTCCAATTCAGGCCTGCTTGTTGTGCCAACAAAGTAAAGCGCAAGAAGCTGGTCATTGTTGGTTCGCTAACCATACCGCCATAACATGGAATACCAATGTGCAAGTGAATCTTGCTAAAATCAAACGGCACACCTTGTTGTTGTGCTTGTTGTGTTTGTTGCTGTTGTGCTTCTTTTTGCTTGGCTGCTGCTGCTTTGATTAAGTTGACCGCGTCTTGTTGACTAATTTTCTTGTCGCTCATTGATTTCTTTCTTGATTAATTTGATGTTACTTCTACGACAAAACTCTTGTCATTTAGTAATTCTTCTACTACAGACTCTAGTGCAGATGCCATTTCATCATTGATGTATGGATCATACCCATCTGCAAAAACTTCTTTAACTAATTTACTCACAGTAATTGTTACTGTTTGTGATTGAACGTGTGCCATATGGCTCTCCTTGAATAATATGCTATTATTTATGTGGTAGCACTACCAGCTCGTGACAATTTGTAATTATACCAGGACATATTACACTAATAAATGTGTTGATGTCAAGATCATTGCAGTAATAATAGCAATGCCACATGTATTGAGAACTACGACTTAACATGTCTACAGTTCCGTTGGGGATTCCCACTACATCGGTGCCTAAATTTCTTAGATAGCTCAGTATGCTTTCTTTAATTTCAATTGGATAGGCTCCGTCTTTTAATATAATTTTGTATTTGTACCCTATGTCGTTCTTGCGAATAATAGCGCCACTGTTTAGTGCGGCTTCTGCTACAACATCGTATGGGCCTGCAATGGTTTCAATATAGCTTGGGGGAAACGACGAAAAGTATTCAGTGACAACATCTTGCAATTGCTCCATACTATCACCGTATATTTGTACCCTAGGCTCTTCAACTCTAAGTTTTATGCCGGGAATTTTACGGTGTTTTAGAGACCTAAGGGTAAGTAGCAGTTCTGCATCAGCATCGCTTAGGCTACTGTCATGGCGATACCAACTACCGCCCCAATTATAGCTTTTACGAACCTGTAATTCTTGGCCAATGTCTCCCTTGGTATGGATTAATCGGCCTGCAGGAGCATACAGCACAAGTTTATACAGATATTTTCCGTAGAATTTCTTGGCAGTATGCTCTACACTAATTTTAGGATTGTGTTGTATCCAGTATGATATATCCATCGTTGTTAATAATCGGCGCTTTCGCGGTGTGCTTTTCCAAAGTACGGAATGTAAACTCGTCATCCACAAATCCTACTTCGATAATACTGTTTGGTTCAATATTTTCAAACAGTATCTTCTTACTTAGCGGAACTTTGATTAATTCATTAATCTTTCGTCCCAGTGGTCGTGCACCCAACTTAGCATCGTAACCGATGTTGGCTAAATGATCCACTGCTGCTTCTGTCAATCGAATCTTAATAGACTTTTCAGACAGCAATTCGTTAACTTCGGCAACAAATTTGCCCACAATCTTCTTGATGCTGGTAATATCCAACTTGTTGAACTTGCAAATACCATCTAAACGGTTGCGGAATTCGGGCTTAAAGAAGTCCTTGACTGCTTTATCGTCTTCGTCGGTCTTTTGTAAGTCGCGTCCAAAACCAATGTTGTTACGTTCATTTGCTGCTGCACCCAAGTTACTGGTTAAAATAACAATGGCGTTACGTGCATCGGCTTTTTTACCGTTGCTGCTGGTGATAACACCTTCGTCCATCAAGCTGAGTAGAATGTTCATGATGTCTGGGTGAGCTTTTTCAACTTCATCCAACAAAATAATACAGTTAGGGTTCTTCTCAATGTCGCTGATCAACAAGCCACCACCCAAGTTGCCATCATCGTAGCCAACATATCCAGGAGGGGCACCAATCAATTTAGCCACGCTGTGCTTTTCTTGGTATTCACTCATGTCATATCGCAACAGTTTCATGCCCAGGTTCTCTGCCAGCAACTTGGCCAGTTCAGTTTTACCTGTGCCAGTTGGGCCCAGAAACAAAAAGTTACCAATTGGCTTGTTCATTGCCTTCAAGCCAGCTCGTGCCACGTAGATCTTTTCCAACACGCTACCAACAACGTGGTCTTGACCGTAGAGCTTGCTCTTAACATTCTCTTCCAAGTTAACCAATGTGTTGGTACTTTCGTTGCCAATTTGATCAACTGGGATCTTAGTAAACTTGCTGATAACATCGACAATCTGACTCTTACGAACAGTCCAGTTGACTGCATTGATTTTGAGTTTAGCTGCTGCTGTGTCAATCAAATCAATGGCTTTGTCGGGCAATTTCTTATCTGGTTGATAACGAACGCTTAGATCAACCGCGGCATCCAGTGCTTCGTCTGTGATTTTGCCCTTATGGAAATCTTCAAAGTATGTACGCAAACCACGCAGAATCTCTTTTGCAACCTGCGGAGTTGGTTCTTCAATGGTCATACGATAGAAACGGCGCATCAACGCACGATCCTTCTCAAATGATTGGGTGTATTCCTCCCATGTAGTGCTGGCAATGACCTTGATAGCACCTTTAGTCAGTGCGGGCTTGATCATGTTGGCAAAGTCTACACTGCTGTTAGTGCCACTACCTGCACCACGCATTTGGTGAGCTTCGTCGATAAACAAAATGCTCTTACCAACAGCGTTCAATGCTGCAATAACTTCTTTGAATTTCTCTTCAAATTCACCGCGATACTTGCTACCTGCCAATAATCCGCCAATGTCCAGATTATAAACAGTATGGTCTTTCAAGTAGTCGGGCACATTACCTTCAATGATGTTACGTGCCAGTCCTTCTGCAATGGCAGTTTTACCTACACCAGCATCGCCGACCATTAAGATATTGCACTTGTTACGCTTGGCCAAAACCTGCGCCATTTCGTCCAGTTCAAACTCTCGGCCCACAACTGGATCAATCTTGCCTTCGCGAGCTTGTTCATTCAAGTTCTCGCAGTATTCTTTTAACACTTCTTCTGCACGAGCAGGAGTAGTTGTTGCACGTTTGCCTTTTGCTTCAACATAGTTCTGTTGATAGTACTCTAAAAACTGACTACGTTCTAATCCATACTTAATAAACAAGTAGCTGGCAAAGCTGTTGTTTTCTGCTGTAAGACTTAGAAAAATGTCAATTACTTGCAAGTTGTGTCGGCCACTAAAGAACACCTGGGTTAGTGCTCGATTAAACACACGCTCCAGGCTGTGCGTTTTTTTAAGTGTATTGTCTTTGCTGACACTGACAATGCTGGTTTGTTGTTGTAAGTAGTCTTCAATTTCTTGCAATAACAAGTCGCCATCTGCACCAAACGAATTTACAAGGTCATTAAACGGCTTGTAACTAACCAGTCCATGCGCCAAGTGTTCTAATGTAACATACTCGTGGTTGTAGTGTTTTGCTAGGTCTGTTGCATTAGCAATGACGATTTCAATCTCTGGGTTGTGTTGGATGCTCATAAAAATATTTATTGGTTAGGGTTGATTAATGATTTGATTTTTTCTTTAATCTCGTCACTGACTGTTGGTGTTGATAGCATTACTTCTGCATACAAGTGCCCTCTGTTGTTTGAGTTTATTTGATAAAGTCCTTGCCCTGGAATCCTAAATTTAAGACCGGGCTGAGTTCCTTCTGGTATTGTAATAACAAACTGTTTATCGTCAATTCCTGTAACTGTGGCTTCGCCGCCTACTAGAGCTACGAGCGAATTTACGCTAATTGTAGTATATAAATCAATACCTTGCAACACAAAATTGTCTTTACTTTGCAACAATATCTGCACAAACAAATCCCCTCGGGGCAAAGTATTGAACAAATTATCGCCTAAATTTTGGTATTTTAGCGTTGTACCGTGGGTAACACCGCGAGGAATACGTACTTGTACTGTTTCTCGCTGCCCATTTGACGTTTGTACGCTGACCGTTCTAACCTGTTCTTCTAGTGTTTCGCTTAATTGTATAGCAATATCAATACGCATATCGCGATTTCGGCGTGCTTGATGCTGCTTACCAAAGTGTTCCCACCCAGAACCAAATCCAAAGTTGCGGAATATCTCTGCCATTTCGGGAGGAATTCCGTCTGCACCATTTACATTAAACCTAAATCCGCCAGGATTTCTTTGAGCATGGTCGTATTGCTCTCGTTGAGCTGGATCAGATAGGGTTCTGTACGCTGCTTCAATTTCTTGGAACTTCGCTGTATCTCCGCCCTTATCCGGGTGATGCTGGCTGGCCTGTTTTCGGTACGCTTTTTTGATTTCATCCTGTGTAGCACTTTCGTTTACACCAAGGGTTTCATAATGAGTTGACATATTTTAATTGGTACCAAGTGTAGTCTTGTTCAGTTGCAAACACTGGTGTAACTCGGGCGTTTGATCCTTCTATATTGAATTGAACATCAACTAGCCCGGGAATTTCCAAATCCAAAATTTCTTTTTTAAGTTGGTTCTGCCTGGCAGCATCCCACGGCTCAAATTGAGCCTTCATTAACAGTTCGTAAATTGGATTCATTTCATCTTTAGTAATAAGAATGTAATAAACGCCGGAGTAGCAACATCACGTCTGATGTATAGACGTCCAATGTTTGTGAACCAAGGTCTCAGATGGTACTGCTGAAAGATGTCATTGTCGCCCAGACTTTGCCGGCAAGCGGCAATGGCATCAGTGCCTTGCACATTGTAACCTACATGTGTTTTTATATATGTGTTGCTCATAAAAAAGTCCTGTACGCAATTATACAGGACTTTTGGTTTCAGGTCAAGTTACTTTTTCTCAGGAACTTTGGTGCCTTCAACTTTTTTGTGTACCTTAATGGTTTTACACATTTGTTTTGTGCTACCGTCTTTGTTCTTAACAAGTTTGCCTGCCTTGTCTTTTACGTCTGTGCATACTTCTTTGGTTTCTGCTGCAAACGCTGTACTGGCCAATGCAAGTGTTAAGAGAGCAATTAGATGTTTCATGTTACTTCCTTATATTAATGGTTGTTCAGCATCTGGTATTATTTTCTTACCACTTGCTGTTGTTGCTAACGCTGGTGCTGCTCCCCATGCTGGGGTAGTTGAAGCTGGTGCTGCTGCACCGAAACCGCCAAATCCACCTGTGGACGCTGCTACTGGAGCAGGTGCTGGGGCCGCAAAGCCTGCATTTGACGGTGCACTAAAACCCGCTGGTGCTGCTGCTCCACCGTTGTTTGCTCCGGCAATCTTTTCCTGTGTACGACCCAATGCTGCGATACCAAGAACTGCACCCATTGCCAAGTGATACAAACCTGCACCTTGCAAGGTCAATGGTTGCCATTGTGACATGGTTGTTACGTGCATGAATGCTTGTAAAATGCTCCATAATACTGGGAATAGAACAAAGTCACAGATACATGTAACCATGTAGCTCCATCCCATCATTGGACGCCATTTGGCATTCATCCAATCTTCTTTTTTCTTTTCGCTTTCGCTTACTGTTGCTTGATCACTCATTTCTAACTCCTAGTTATTTTTATATTAGAACCACAGGAATAGTCCGTTGAGGCTTAGTAAGATACCAAACCCTGCAACTACAAAACTACCCCAGAACATTGCCATGCTAACCGCAAGAATACTTGCTGATAGAACAACAATAGCCAGCTGGTATGCTGTGCTAGCATAACCAATCCATGGACTGGACTTCTTGGCCTCTTCACGAGTGGCTTCCATAGCACGAGCTTCTACAGCAATGGCCTTCTTATCAGAGTCCATACGATCTGCTTCTGCACGGAACTCTACTTTAAGTTTCGGGTCAGTGGTCATTTTAGCTGCAATTTCGTAATCGACTCCGCGGCCTGCCTTGGCTTGATATTGTGCCCACTTGTTATTGGCACCTAGTGTATTGTTTAATACTATGCTGCTTAGTTTGCCGCTGTACCAACTGTTAACAGCTAGCAACAATGCAAATACGGAAATAACCATACCTGCTTTGTCTTTTAGTTTAGCTTCGCGTTCGCTGCGTGACCCAACTGGCGGCTTTGGTGCAGCCGGATCCTTGGGCTCTGAGTTGATCAATTTTAAAACTGAATCTGTTATTGACATTTTTGCTCCTTAGTTTTTAGGGTGAGTGTGTCCGCACTTACCACATTGTTCTTGTTCGTTCATTTTGCGACTCCTTCAAAAATACGTTTTTGTATTTCGTACCATTCATTCCACGTGTCGTTCTTTACAGCACATTCATAGTAGGTACTATAATTTTTTGTTGTAGTTGAAGTAAGGCCACTTAACTTGACATCGTTTGCTACAGTATCAAGTTGAGGACATAGTTCGACGTTCTTTGGCTTGTCTGGAAACTTTGCTGTTACAGGAACAACAGTGCTACAACCAGATAACAATAATGCAATTAGTAAGTATTTCATTAGCAATTCCATTTTTTCAATGCCAATGCTTTACGAGTTGGATTACCGTGCTCGTCCTTCATTGGTCCAGGCATACCGCCCATGCGGGCACAGAAACTCTTACGGCGCTTGGCATCTTTGCTGCCTGCTTTTAATTTGCTGGGCTTGGTAGTAACTGCTGTTTGTAACTTGCTGCCAGGATGCTCACGTCGATAGCTGTCAACGCCCTTTTGATTTAGGCCGCCGTTTTTGTTCTTACCCGACTTCTTTTGCCAAGCTGCTGTTTCATCAACAGCACTTTCTTCGGCCTTTTCGCAACTACCTGGAGAATACTCCTTTGTACCAGGGACACGCTTATAACCGTCCCAACAAGCTTCGGTGATAATCTCATTTATTTTCATTTCAACTCCTCATTCTTTGCCGCGGCATTGTGTGCTTTAACAACAGCTTCGGGAATCTTACAAGTTGCATCATATTTGGTAACTTCACGATCGATGTATTGTTTGACTATAACTTGTTTGCCTTGAATGGCCTTTACCTTGTCTGCCTTTGCTTTGTCTAGTTTATCATTGGCAGTTTTGGATTGCGCTTCTGCAACAGCCACCTTGGCTTCTACTTCTGCCACACGCTCACGCCATTGCATCTCTGCACTATAACCACCTTCAAAGTAAACTCCGGCAACCAAGAGAACTACACTGACTATCTGTGCCATTTTGTAATAAACAGCAAGAGGTGGCCACTGCATTAAAATCTTGTTAGCAAACTGGAATGTAATCACACATCCAATGATGCCAAGGATCAAAATAGTATGCACAATAAATTGCAATAACCAGTCTGGCATGAAGTGTAACAGCCACATGATGTTAAGCTCCTAGTACTTCGCAGGCGTGCTTATAGTGTTTAATACGATCTTCCAATCCAATGGTACCACCGTTAATACGTTTAGTCATTGTTAGGATATCACCGTTGTCTGCGTATTGGTTTAGGTTGTTTGCTTCCCAAAACCATGCTGCACTTTGTACACAACCTTCAAATGTAGTTAAATGCTCTGACGCTTCTTCAACTGTTTGTTCTGTGCTTTGTGCATAGCGAGTGTAGTTGTCTTTACCAGTTAACTGGATAAGCCCGCGTCCGCAAAACTTGTAGCCGTCACCACTTTCCTCTGGGCCATTGCCCATACGGTTAGCATAAATTCTGTTGGCAATTGCAGCTTGCTTATCTGGCATAGCACAATAACGAGTTGCAGTTTCAAGGTCAAAGTACTTTTTAAACAATGTTACCAGTGTTGCTGGACGATAGTTTAAGTTCTCTTTGATTGCTTTAAACCCACCGCTTTCGTGGGCGCACTGTGCTAAAAATGCTGCAATACGCTGTGGCGTATCGATTTCGTAATCTGGTAATATTTCACACAAGGCTTCATGCCAGTGATCAATATATGGGTTTCCGGGGACGATTTGTTTTAATTGGTCTAATGATAGTTCGAAACTCATTGAAAAACTCCTAGTGACTAAGATATTTAGCCAAAAAGGAGTTTAACTCGGGTTACAATTTAGTTACAGTTAGCGGATAATACCAGCTAGATTACGTAGGCTTTCTGTGTAATCATTCTTTGGTGCTTTAGTATCAACTTTCATTCCAGCAGCAGTTTTTAGTTGATCTATCTCTTGACCGTAGAGTTTATTGTATGCTTCTGGGCTAGTGGGAATCATTGACTCTAATGCTTCTAAACTAAGTGGCATTTCTTTATGATTCTTATAGTACCTAACACGCCATTCTTCTACGTCAATGTCGGTTAGATTCTGCATGTCCTCGATCATTTGTAAAATGTTCTTAGGAGCGTCTTTGTCACGGCTTAATTCAGTGAATACAATGTAGCTTCCGTCGTCCATTTCGCCGGGACTGATGTCACTGTCTAGAACCCAATCGTAGCCCTTTTCGATAAAGTTAACTAGATCTTCTGCTGGCTGTTTGCTAGCCAACTTGAGAGTTACAACAATAACGTCTTGGTCGTCGCCTAGCTTGCTTTTAAACTCATCTATGTGAAGTTCATTATGAACCAGACGCTTTAGGTCGCCCGATTCCATGCCTTCGTGTAGCTTACTGCGGTTGTTGTTCTTGTCCACTGATTTCGTCCTGTTGATTTATTGCATCATTGTCTGTGCCCTGATCGTAGGCTTGGTCAATGTCTTCCAGATCAATAGTGCCAGATTCCAATTCCAACGCACCCTGCTGAATGTCTTGCATCAACTTCTTTGGCATGACAATTTCGACTAACCAAACTGGGCTCTTGGTTAATTTTGGAACCTTGGTGCCGGGTTGGAAATCCGAAGGAGATTTTACTTTTGTTGGATGCTCAAAATGATCTTCTTTGTAACTTACGTCACATTCGTAGTCAGCTAATCTAGCTGCCCCACGTGGGTCGGGCATTTTCTTGTATGGCCACATAAATGTACATTTAACAAAGTACTTTTCGTAAATAGGACCTTCAACAAGCTCGCCCTGTTTCCAGTTAGCGAAAGCATATAGGTCAAGCTCGTCTATCACACGCTCAAAATCCAACAGTGTATTAACTGCTGAATCGGTCATGAAAATGTCTTTAGTGTTGGCTAAAAGATCTCTAATATTTGCTGGCATAGTACAGTTATTTATCCATATACGTGGCTGCAATGACCGTTATCACTTGCTGTTTTTAGCAGTAGTTGCCACGTCTGTCCATAATTTTTTCTGGGAATTGTGCCACGATTCAATGTCTTTTGCATTCAATGCATTGATAGCAACGCAATGGTCGGACTTGTATGAGTCTAATACTGCTTTGTTTTTAGCAACAGATGCTAGAATTTTTTGGATCTCGTTAAACTTATCAGCTGGCATCTTAGTTGGTACCAACATGTGATGAGGAACGCTCATTGCCCCGACCAACTTGTTAAACCCCTGTGTAACCATGGATGTGCGGCCATTGACCGTTTGTGGCCCAGTAATGCCCAATACGTACAGTGGACGCTTGCTGCCGTCTTTAGTCCATTCTTCTGCTTCTCCCATGAAACTCAACGCAAGGTCAACGGTATCCGACGCTGCTGCCAATACTGCATCATTGGTACTTTTAAATGGAACTACTTGTGCATTTGGATACTTTGCAACAACTTGCAATGCCCCTAAGTGTGTAGTCACACCCAGGCCACTAGTCCCGATGTTGAGCGGTACATCCTTTGGAACTTCACTCCATGTTTTGTACTTGGCAGAACTAACTGCTAGCGGAGCATTACACATGGGCAACAACTGTTTAAAGTCATTGACGTTGTAACTTTCGTTGGGATAAAACACAGGTCGCACAAAGAATGCAGAGCTGGTGTACAGTATAGTGTTGGGAGTCGCTAGCACATGATTGGCAGCAATGGTGTTGCCTGCTCCTGGTTTGTAGTCTACTAGGAACTGATACTTGTCTTGTGATTTGTTTGATTCTTCGGCAAAAGCTCTTGCCCAATTAGCCATAGTGTCTGCTGCACTAAATGGATAAATGATGGTAATAGTTTCTTTGGCCTGCGCTGAAAAAATTGTAAGTGCAGAAAGTAATATAGTCAAAAACTTTGACATGGGTTCTCCTTAATTGAATGATTAAAATTGGGCAAACCAGTTGCCCAATTATATTAGCTCTTGCGGATATTTTCCACTAAGCCGTTGGTAAAGTAATTCTGATACTTGTCGTATACAGTCTCGGTTACTGCTTTAAAGCGAGCTTGTTCAGTTTCGCTCATTTTAACAACTTCGATTCCGTCTGCGGTTGCACGATCTTGAACCAATGCAATATCAGCAATGCTCAACTCACGTTCGTGACGTGCCGCAACCAATGCTGCATCAGCTACCACTTGCTGCAAATCTGCATCTAGTGTAGCCCAGAAGTCGCTGCCAACCAAGATGCTTGTTAAGAACAAACTATGCTCGGTGTGGTTAATAACTTTAGACACTTTATCTTGTCCCAGTGCGTACACACGTGGATAAGTGCTTTCGCCGATGGTTACGCTTTCGTTGCCCAAGTTATCGGTTAGTTCTTCAAGTTCCATCGGAACTACGTCTGCGCCGACTGCTTTGAATGTATCAATTGCAACTGGACTGAAGCTGGTGCGTACTCGCATACCACGTAGGTCTTCGATCTTACTCACTGGCTCGTTACCAGGAATAATACGGAAGCCACCGCTGTATGTGAAAGCTAGACCTTTGATCTTTTTGCTGTCTTGTAGGCTGTCTAATAACTGCTTACCGACTGCGCCCTCGAATACACGGCCAGCATGATCGTGGTCTTTAAACAAGAACGGTAAGTCTAGTGCAAAGAAGTCTTTATTGACTTTACCCAATGTGATTGTGTAAGTCTGGCTCATTTCAATACGGCCGCTGTCTAGTAAGTCTACTAGCTCATGCTTGGTAACTAACACACCGTTGTTATATTTTTGTGAGTATTCACTCATTGTCATTACTTCGATATCTAATTTACCAGGTGCTCGTGCTTCTACTTCTGCTGCGAACACTTTTGCTGCTCGAATGAATAATTCAATTGGTTCATGGGCCAACACCCAACGTACTTTTTTAGTCATGGAATATTCCTATAGTTATTTTTAGCTTGTAGGGAACTACTTACGGAGTCGGCGTTCTATCTGTAACACAGTAGTAAAAAGGTTTCGCTACCTTAGGCGTCAACTATGCCCGGCGTCAATGGCGCTGCAATATTATTTATCATGTTTAAAATTTAGAGAATTCATTCACGCCAGTTGATACATAATCCGCGGCCCCTAGTTCGTAAAATGGGCTTAGGAATCCCACAAACCCAACTGGGCGTCCTAATTCGGTGTTAAAGTATTTGATATCAATGTTTTTAACCAACAAGTCTAATCCTGCTTGCCAAGTTTTATACGCATCAGTGTCTTTAAAGTTAGTATAAAACCAAAAGTCCATTTCGTTGTAGAAACTGTTAGACGGTTTAGCCACCTGGAATGTTGCTGGATTATAGTCCGGATAGATTAAGGGTTTGACCATCTGTTCATATGCTGTTCTGTGTGCAATTGAATAGTTGGGCCATCGTACTAGATATTGCAGGAATTTGTTTTGCGGCAAACTAAACCATGTTTTGATTATATGCGCTTGCTTATGGACTATCTCCGGGCAGTCTGGTGTCCAATAAAAGTATTCATTGGTAATGTTTGTGTATTCGTAAACAATGCTGTTACTATGGTTGGCCTGTAGATCCATAAAATACACATACCATTTTCCATCTTTGATACACATCTTGGGTTTGTCTATGCCGTAGAGTACACAGATGTTTTTGCCCGAATCAGCTGCACGCCGGTGATCAACAAATCCGATGTTATCGTGTTTGAATGCATGCCCGGGTTGAAAGTAGTCCTTGGTCTTTAACACCCAGGTCTCGTCTTGCTCACCCTGCAACATGTTTTCGCTATAGTCGTGTACAGTAATTTTAACTTTGGGATAGTGTGTTGAAATCCAGTCTAGCAATGGCTTGGCCGCAAATTCCCATTCACTCAAAGTGTTTTCGCACTTGGTATTAAAGGGATCGTTGTGCACATCCTTTTCGCCTGTTTTGGGATAACGAAATACAACTTCGTCTAGGTGAATATCGTTGTGTAAGAAACTAAAGATAGCTGTAGTGCTGTCGCCACCGCCGCTGGCCTCGACACGGATCCAATCGTATTTGTCACGTAATTGTTGTGCTCTAATCTTGTAAAGTTCTTTTAGGCTAGTCTCGGGCTCAACTACCCAATTGACTTGATCAAATACAGATCGATTAAAATTCCATTCAGGGAACTGATTGGTTTTAGTTGCTTCTATTAGAGCCTGTGGTTTGAGGTAAAAAATATTGTCCCCAACTGTGTAGTAACCTAGCTTGGGGTTATGTTCGTGATTTTCCATGTGTAATAGATTGTATTACAATATTTGAGATATGTCAATAGTGACTGGGGTAAGCATAATACTTAGTCCGTTTTGCAATAGTTAAATACCCTGTTAAAACCCTGGACCACTGTACCGTAAATATTCTTGTAGACAGCAATTGTTTACTGACAACTAGGAGGTACATTTGTCAAAACGTCAACGTAGAGCAGAAGCTCTCGCAACTGAAAGTAGTTTTAGTAGTAATAACACAGTCCGAATGGACTCTTATCGAAAAAGCCCACGTCATATCTCGTTAATCCCAAAAAGTCTAACACAAGAATCGTACATTGAACTTTTAACTAATCCAGGCAAATTGATAGTCTTTGCATCAGGCCCAGCAGGCACAGGTAAAACCATGCTCGCAGTATTAGCCGCACTCAAAGCATATCAGGCAGGTGAAGTTGAGCGTATTGTTGTTACGAGACCAGCAGTTGGAGTTGATGACGAGGACCATGGCTTTTTACCAGGAACGCTAAATGAAAAAATGGCGCCTTGGACTAGACCTATCTTTGACATCATTGGCGAACATTATAGACAAAGCGACATCGCAAAAATGCTAGACGAAAATACTATTGAGATCTCTCCACTAGCATATATGAGAGGAAGAACATTTAAAAACTCGTGGATTATTGCAGATGAAATGCAAAACGCGACACCAAGTCAGATGAAAATGTTACTCACGCGATTAGGCGAAGGCTCTAAAATGATAGTCACTGGTGACACCCGACAAGCGGATCGTAAAGAAGCAGACAACGGTCTGTTAAACTTTATGCGTTTGGTGGACAATTACCGTAATTGTAAGTACGTGGCAGGCATTGAATTCGACCATAAGGACATTCAACGTCACCCTGCTGTGCTAGAAATTCTCAAAATCTACAAGGAGGTTTAAGCAGTAATAATTTCAAAAGCCTCTTTCCAGTTCGTAACTTTACGAATATCCTCATGGTAGTGATGCATATTATGGCCGTGCTCCATGAGGATTGATTTTAGTCCTAACTGTAATCCCACTTCAGCGTTTTCAAACTTGTCTTCTACCCACCAGCAATACGTGTCCTTGTACGGCAACAGTGCTTGATCTTTATCTGCACCTGTGTCAAGGCATACTACTTTCTCAAATGCAGTCTCGCCAAACAGTTTAGCAAGGTTCATTTCGCGTAGTTTCTTTGCATTTGGATCAAGACTTAGACTGGTAATGCAATGGAACACAAATCCAAACTCTTCGTGTAGACGTTTAACGTAATACATGGCATCACGTAATGGTGGCAAGAATCCAATGGCAGCACTTTCGTTAAAGATCTTAATTAACTTCTTGCCCTGATCTCGGTCAATATTATAGTTTTTGGCAATGTCGTAATTGAACTCTGCGCCCGGGACTTTTTTAAATCCATGTTGCTCCATCCAGATATCAAATGCATATTCCCAGTTAAGCAATACGCCATCACAATCAACTAAGATAACAGAATTTTTCATTTAATCCTCAAGGAGTTTTAGTAGTAGAATAAAGAACAGTGCAAGCCAATGCCCTGAAATGAATAGATAAAATATAGCAGCACCGAACGCCATTATTGATGATCCTTTGTTAAATTGCAAACCAATTGAAAATGGTCGTAGGCCTCTTTTACAGTGGGATGCTGCATTAGCTGTTCTGCTTCTTGCACCATTGCAGCAACCGCAGCTTCTGCTGTTTCACGTGCACTAGGCCACTCTAGTGTTTTAGCACTTTCCCCAAATACTGCAACCAGGTGTTCCCACGCTGCCTTTTGTTCTTCAGTAATAGGAGCACTCCTTGGCCGCAGGTCGCTGGCTTTCATAACAGCACGGCTGATAGTATCCTCTGCAATCCTGCCAGCAGCAATCATAGCCGCATAATTAGGGTCAACGTTGTAGCGTGTACTTTTCCCCCCGGGATGTACTAATACTAAGTGTGCACCTTCTGGCATTGCGTCCATTAGGTCACTGTCGTATTCGCGGACAGGAACATATCTCCGTCCCACCTTTTCGTAGAATGTTTTGCTGGTCATTTTATTTGATGTTTGTATTCACGCCGTAGCCACCATCGGTACTTGTTAAAATACTGTCTGCTGGTATATGATGGTTCTCGACCACTCATCATAATCATTTCGTCAATGTGCTCGTACCACTTTAGTTGACACCAGAATCGAAAGTTCATTTGTCTAGTCCTTTAATCCAATCAAACTTAGTACCTTCTTCGTGATACTGTCTAGCTCTACCTGAATAGTACATAACTAGTCCACATTGAGTACACTTGTAACGGTGTAAGTCAATGTCAACGGTTGTTTGTTCCGTAGTGTATTCCCAATGACCCGGGGTTATTCCACCCCAGCCGTCTTCTTCGTCATCGACATAATACCCACGTTCTCGTTGATGTGAGCAACTCACTCTTCGACTCCGAAATGTTTTTTAATCAGTGCCAATTGCATCTGAGCCTTTTTATCCCAAGGACGGAGTTTTACTTTATCCTCAAAATAACGAATGTCATCCACTGTAGCACGGGCCAGTTCGTTGTTCATATCAACGTCTGTAGTAAGTTTATATTCATCGTTCATTCTTCAACTCCAAAGTCTCTTTTGATAATTGCCCTACATTGTGCTGCACCAGATGCAAACTCGTGCATGTTTCTAAGTTCACCTGCGCCTTGTATTGCGCCACAAATTAACATACATTCCCGAACGAGCAACTCGGCGAACTTTTCTAGATTACCTTCACCATATCCCAGTCGGTCAATTGTACAACCAGCTTGTTCAGCAATTCGTTCAATCTGCTCATTTACTCGGACATGTTCCAAAAGTTTTTCGATTCGGTCGTTCATACCAAGAAGTTTTTCGATTTGGTCGTTCATACAGGCTCCACTTGAATGTTGCCCTTAACTACCCTGAGTAATGTAGCATACAATGGGTGAAACTTTTTCTTACCTTCAACTGCGGCTTCAACTGTAGGGAATGGTCCTGCGTGAATACCTTCTGCATTAGCAAGGTAATATACTTGATAGTTTGTCATAGTTCAACTCCAAATCCTTTTTCAATCGGTTCGTAATACTCAACACCAAATGCAGCCTTGATAGCTTGGATTGAAGCTCGTTCCATTGGGCCATTGCCAACGGCATTCATACATTCTTTGACAATTAACAAGGCAAACTTTTCAGGATTAAACTTATCAGGTTGCTCCCATAAAATGTCTTTGGTCAGCGTTCCTGTTCCTCTAGTCGGAGGCTGTGGTTCATGCGCCTTTTGGTAAAGTTCTTTAATTCGTTCGTTCATGCCAAATCCGTTTTGTATCTAATGTATGAGGCAAAATCGTAAGCATCATCGGGACTTAGACCTTTAGCAATGGCCCAACCAAGTGTGATGCAAAACCAATCTTGACAATTGTCTGGGTCAACCTCACTGGCACGGTCGTGACATTCTGTTTTGAACAGTGCAATAAGTTCTTGGTTCATTCTTCAACTCCGAGAATGTTTTCTTTATACCACTTATCAGTTTGTTCCTGAATAAGTTCTTCCAATGCGATAACACTATTGACACCGCATTCAATAACGCCTTCTTCACGCTCAGTGCGAACCGTGAGTTGTGGGTGAAATGGATTTGTTCGTCCTTCAACAGTTGAATCCCGAACAGGTATATACTGACTGCGAACACGCTCAATACATTCTCGAACAATTAACTCGGCGAACTTTTCATCAACTTTTTCTCGGCATCTTGTGTCTAGTTTATCGGTGAAATACTTAATTTCAGTTCCATATTCAGTTGCAACTTCTGCAATAGCCTGCTTTTTAAGTTTTTGAATTCGTTCGTTCAGCATGTGCAGTCTCTCAAGTGACGTTCACCTGTCCATCCATCAATAACGGTCTTAGGCAACTTATTATAAAGTTTGGGAGTTTTGTGAACTCGTTCACGGAAAATTCCATATTCCGCTTGCGTTATTTTTAACACTAATGCAGGATTTTTATCAATCTCGGCTACATGTGCTTTTAACTGTTTACCGTAACGTCTTGCCATCATTCAACTCCAAAATGTTCGTCCAACACCATTGCCCAATCCAAATCACTGCGCCCAATAAACTCAGGGGAGTTAAGGTATTGACCACATTCTCGCACAATCAACTCAGCAAACTTTTCAGAATTTAGCCCTCGATAATACATTGGCTTGCCATTATGGCCAACTTTATGTGTGGGTTCACAAGTCTCTGGATCTACAACGATAATTGGCATTTGCTCGTGAGCCTGTTCGTAAAGTTGTTTAATACGTTCGTTCATACATTACCCAATCCAATGCGACTGTAACCTAACTGTGATTTAACTTCACGGCGACTTTCACGAACATCGTTTTCGTAGTCCTGAATCACCAGCATGGCGAACTTTTGCAAATCAATGTCAACAGGATCTACACTGGCTCGTTCAGACCATACGCTATCTCCGTTAGCCTGTTCAACATGACCACCGCGCCAAATTCCACCAGCTTGTACTGCAAGTTCGTTAATTCGCTTGTTCATACATATACTCCCGACTCGTATCCTTCTACACCTTTGACAACTTCTTCCAGAGTGTAAGTATTACCAAACAACTTGACTTCTTCTGGCCAGTCATCCATTAGACCTTCTTGTAGTCCATATGATTGTAGTTTTCCATTTGGTAAACGCTTGCCAGCAAGGTCAAACCCTGCTAAAAACGGTTTTAGTTGTTCGTTCATTGAGTTAGCAGCTTGATCAGCTTCTCCGGTTTTACAATTTCGTGAATGCCTTTGGTATTTTGGTACACCATACGGTACTCTACCACTTCCCATTTACTCATGTCAGTGCCAATATCGCCTGAATATTTGCTCATGTGTGATGTAATGTGAGATCGCAACTTGCCTACTGTGTCCCAAACTTTACCACCTTTTTCAACCCACAAGGTGCCGTAGCCGTCGGCAGGAACGTATACTCCGCCCTTGCTCCAACGAAGTGTATCCTTGTGTCGTATTTTGTAATAGATTTGAGTGTCGCTCATTGGATTTCTTCCAGCTTGTCAGCAGGGATAATACGCAGATACGGCTCACCCGGTACGTCTGGGTTCACAGTATAAACATCGTTGCCAATGCTGATCCACAACTTGTACACAATGGTGCCCGGCGCCATGTCGTAGTGCTGTGCGATTAGTTTGAATTTTTTCATTTTGAATACAAATTTTCTTTACAGTAAAGACATTCACGCCAAGTTGAAGGATAAGAACCAAACAGTTTCCATTTGTGTTTGCCGTCCGGACTCTTCTTACATTTAGCGTTTGTGCCTTTGCGCTGCTTTTCAGCATGGTAACCGGCGTCAATTGAACTGCTCATAGTGCATTATACAACTAGGGCAATTTCAAGTCAAATAAAAGCCCCTTTCGGGGCAGTTTTATCGCTTTTGTTGCGATTTTAGGTAATTAATCAGCCCTTCAAGGCCCTTTAAATACTCTGCTTGATTTGGGTACAGTCTATTCTTTTGTCTAATTAATGCCAGGTATTGTGCCTCTTTGTTAATTAGTGTAATGCGCTCATAGACGTCTTTGGTGGCCTGCATCTGTTTGAATAAGTTACGTTCGGGCCAAGTACTGTCAACCATTTTTACAAATCCAAAGAACGGATCACGTATCTTTTCTTGTGCAGCCTGTGATGGAGTCTGGGCCTTTGGTTTAGGTGTGTAGTCAACCTTGCCGGTCTTGCCTTGAGTAAACTTAGGCTTGGAGTCGTCTTGGTCAAATGCCGGTTCAACGCTGGCATCAAAAGTCATGTTGGCCCAACGAGAGGCCATTTGTTGTTGACGATTTGGATTAGCAGGTTGTCCGGTACCTATTGCATCATGGCTGTAAATACCGTACAAACGAATGGTACTGGTTTCCCGGTCAACAAAGTAAACAATACTTAGGTCCGGTGTTAGGTGTGCGTGTGCAATTCCGGGAATCTTTAATGTAAAGTTTCCGGTGGGCTTGAATTTTGTATCGCTGTTGCCAAAGCCTGGATACTGACCGGGCAAGTATCCATTGAATGGATATTGATTTTTCCACTCAATAAATGCTGCAACTTGTTTTTTTAGACGATCTTTTTGATCAGCGTACTTGTTTAGTGTTCTTATAAACTCGCTGTCGTGTCCTGCTCCGATTACTCGTAAATCCATAGTCTCCTGATTCCTTATGCTTCATTCAGCATTTTCAGGAAATCAGCGGAGCTCATGCCAGGATCGTTTTCGTTAAACTTGCTAACGCTTTCAGCGATTTCCTGCAAAGATTCGGTGCCAAACGTGTGGTCTTTGTCAGTAGACAAACATTCAAAGATGGCCTTTGTGCTTGGTTTTGTGATTTCGTTAATTTGCATAGCAATATTTATCAGTGTTATGATATATCTATTATATGCCCAAAACCATTTTAGAGCAAGGTAATACTAACGTATTAGGCTTTTACTACAGGAATATCAGTCCAACTGCTCCATTGCATTTTAGCAGTTTTATTAACAAAATCCTGATCGGGCATGCCTGCATACACTGCGACATTTTGATACGCTCTGTACTGCAATTTACGCTTTGTAACCATGCCTTTTTGAAATGGCTCACCAAATTTAATGTCATGCACAGGAGGAACAATTGTTTCTTCTTCCTCGTATTCTAACCAACGTAATTCTAAATTATTCATGTTATTCTCCTACTATTGTGTGCGTATGCCCTTCGGCAAAATCTCTGAGTTTTAATGTTGGGTAGCAGCTTAGACAAACATATCTGCTGCCGCCACCGCCCATTGAGCTGATAGCTGCATGGCATTCTCTGCACAAGCGAAATGCAGCAGTAAGAACAAGCCCGCGGGTATCTGTTTCGTATACAGGCCTAAACTTAAAGGACCGCGAGTAATAGTCGTATTCGCCGTCTACTTCAAGTAGGTCTTCATCATAGCAGAGCAGTTTCTTAGTCATAGTTCTTTAATAGGTTAACGTCTGCCCGTGACAACTTTAAAATGTTGTGGTTTTGTTCTTCGTACATGACAGGCAAGTCAGTTTGCACCAACACTGTTTTGTGTTCTTCACGGATCACACTGGCAATGAAAGGAATCTTATTCCAGTGCCCAAACACACGGTCGCCATAATTGTACTTGGGCTTGGGCAAGTCTGCATCTCGTGCAGCAAAATATTCTGCGTAGTTGGCCATTACGATGCATTTCCTGCGCTGTCGTAGCGATTAAAACGACCCGCTTCTTCATTCCAATGACGTGTGTCGTAGTACTGTGCTGACACAGTATATCCAAATAATCCAAGTTCCAAGTTCATGCCAGCGTGGTCTTGTCTAATGGTCCAACGGAATGCAAAACTGACGATCGTTGTATCACGATAGACTTCGATCTCCACAGCCTTGTGAAATTTATCAACTACAGCACTACGGTTGTAGACGTTGTCCCAACGGTCCGAGAACGGGTTTCGTAACCCAACACTAAAATGAATCATTTGTAACCTTTCTTTAGCATCCAGAGTAATACTTGTTGTTGATCTAACTTGGCAATGTCCTTACTGTGTTTGACCACAGTCTTTGCGTTAGGATTGTCTACAATCTTCAGACGTACCTGGCCACTGCCGTTTTCATACTTGGTAGTACCTACAGCTTTGATCTTGTAGATATTGCTGTAAAACACAACAAAATCATCTACATTGAGTTCAAGATCAATAACATCAGTAATTGGATATGTCATTAATATCTCCGTAATTGATTAACCTTTAGCACACCACAGTGGCCGCAGTATCTTGTTTGATAGTCGATATCGTATCCACCTTCGTTGCGATGCATGGGCTTGCTCCATTTAGTCCATTTGTGAAGGCCCAACCAGCACCAACGCCCGGTTGACAACAGATCGTCGTCCTTTAATGCTCTGTAAGTGTTCTCAACTTCGTTCATGTTAACCCTCGGCCAATATATCCAACAGATCCTGGCGTTCTTGCTTAAATACCCCATACCATGCGGCCAACCAATTGTACACAACAACCACGCCCATGAAAATCATGGCATAGAATTCATTATCTATCAGTTGTTGCTTGGTAGTTTCTGCCATTGCACAGCCGACTAATACAAATAATGCCAATACTAGATAAGCCATGGCCGACATGGCTAAAGCCAACGCCCACGTTCTAAGAAACGCCCGCCGGTAATCTTCGATTAGGTCACGAAAAAATCTTGGTGTTCTGAACGTAACCTTCCGCAATAGCCATGCTAAAAATTGGAAATAAATTCTCATTGATTTTCTTTCTTACGTTTGTCTTGAGTACGTTTACTCATTGATTGATATCCAAAGTTGTCTTTTACTGCTTCGATATATTCTTTAGGTGGTTTAACAATGTGTCCTTCACCAGTTACTGGATCTATTAGACGCCAACGCTTGCCTACTTGTTGTGGGTACGCTTTGCCTTCTGCAAACAGCAGAGTTTTTCGATAATTGGCTTCAGTAATCATTGTGTTAAGCGAGGACAAAGGATACGAATCCGGATTATCCAGTATCCAGTTAATCACATTAACTAGATGGCTGTCCTTCATTTCCTTAACTGCAATACTGCGACCATCGGCTGTTCGCCAGGTCGCTTCAGGACTCGTTGCCATTCTCTGCACCCAGTAGTTTCATGATTTCGTTTGCCAACCAATGTTGATGACTGTTGCTAGTATATGCGTAATCGTAATTAATTTTGCAAATAGTGAACTCGGGCATGCCTTGATGTTGCATCTTAATGCTGACTGTGCCCATGAAATCTTTTTCTTGCCATATTTTAGTGGGCAAAATTTCTACAATTTTTACTTCTTCGATTGACATTCGTCAACTCCAAAATGCGTTTTCATGTCATGTGCAATGCCTTCGCATGCATGATCCTGGTAATAAAACTGAACAAAGTCAGCACATTCAAGCACAATCAGTTTGGCAAAATTTTCCATTTGCCCTTCTTGTGCTTCGTAATAGGGTTGAAGACCGGCCTTCTCTGCGAGTAGCTTAATTTGTTTATTCATTCTGCATTTCCTTCAACCATTCAATTCGAAAATCATCCGGGTCGTTGACCAACATGTGTTCTTTTACTTCAGTCCACTTGCCATCTACCCGAATTTCGATCTTAATGTGTCGCATGCTTTCTTCAACCTTGCGGTCAATGTCTGCTAGTACTCCCATACGGCGCATGGCTTCCATGCGATTCCAAGATTGGAATTCTTTGGTGTTTGCCATTTTAACAAAGGCATCGCGCTTGTTATCTGCTTGACTACGACTTGCTTCGCTGTAACCATACCCGCCACTAGGGCGATGGTGACAATGCACTGCGCTGCTGGTCTTATTACGCTTCTGTCCACCTGCCCCTGTGCCTTTGGTATAGGACCAATCACAGTCCTTGGCAGTCACACTAAACAGTAACTCTTTTTTCTTTTCTGTCATATTATGCACTCAATAATGCCCAAACTGCTGTGGCTTCTAAGTCTTGTTCAAACTCAGGATACACTGCATCCAGTTCTGATTTAGAAACGATCTTGTAGCCCTTCTTGAGCTTTTTATCCCGTTGATGTTCTGCATCCATAAAGAAAGCATCAGCGATCTTTGTCTGGAGTTTCTTACCACGTCGGCCCCAAAAAGTCACGTACTTGTAAGTATTAACTCTGCTACCACTGTAGACTATATCCACATCTGCAATTCGAATCATGCCCCACACTTTGTCGTGGTTATCTTCGTGACACCAAAGAATATGCTCGTAGTTCATGTTGTTTACTCCATTGATTGCAACGCATCGGGCACAGTCCACCCTGCTGGAATATCAGTAACTTCAACTAAGCCAGCAGTTGCTCCGCCAAGTTGGTTCCAGGCATAAGAACGATCTCGATTTTCTTTTTCAATCCAATTCTGTTTGGCCTGCTGTTCCCACATGACAGGAAAGTCAGCAGCCCACAGTTTCAAATCATAAGACAACTGTTTGTCGCCACCGCCGCCGCTGCCTGTGCAAATGGGAGTGCTGTCAAAGTAGTCGCTACCAAAGCCAGTTGAGCTGGTAACACTGTAAGTGATACGACCGCGCCAGCCAGGATAACTAGTGGGTTTACCTTTGTTGTGCTCACTACTGCGATCAAAGTTACGAACGCCTTTACGCGGAGAACTATGACTGTTGCTTAGATCTCTGACAAAATGTAGGTCAGACAATGTCAAGCTAATCAGCTGATCGTCTTTCTTAGGAAGGGTTTTGCGTTTGCGCCAACTATTGCGTTCGAGCATATTATAGCGAAAGAAATCCCAATGATCAACGACAAACTGTTGCAGCTCATCAAATGATGCAACCTGTCCCATTTGATCTAAGAAATTTTCTCGCTGCAATACATGGAGTTCTTGTTTCTTGACTTCGCGACGGGCTGCTGCAAGTTTACGCAGGTGGTTTTGATACTTGGTTCGGTCTTCAAATAACTTTCCGTCTGCATCACTTTTCCAAACAAGAACTTGGCTCATACGTTAACTCCTTGTGCGTATTATAGCACTTTTGGAATTACCAATTAGAACTTCTATCAATTTCTTCTTGTGTAAATGCCCCGCCGGTTCGGTCGGGATTTATTGCCCAACTATCTGCTGTGGCTTTTTCGCAACACACTTCCACATCCTGCAGAATACGCTTGAGTTCGTCAATGTTAACTGCAAGGAAAGAAACTGTAGCATACAATGCCGCATCCTCGGCCATGGTACCAAGACAAAGGACCTTTCGGTGTGCTTCCAACAATTTTTCCTTGCCGGCGATTGTGTTACGCAGATTTTCTGCTACGGTTTGGATGTTCATTTCATGCTTTCACTGATAACTTTATAAAGGCGTTTGAGTATATCTCCCTGGAGAGTCCCGTCATCAGGTTTATACTCGTTACGCTCCAAATGTGTTTTAGCATATTGTAGCATATAGCGAATTTCCTTGTCGCTAAAATTCTCCAACATCGCCTGAGTTTTCTTCATCATTCTTCAACTCCAAACTGTTGTTTGATAATCTTTGCAGTCAAGTAATCCTCTTGATTATCAGCAATATCTGCACATTCTCGAACAATCAACTCAGCGTATCGTTCCGCAACCTTGTTTGTGTCCGGCCCACAATCCAAGTGAGCCTGTGCCAAAAGTTTCTTAATTCGTTCGTTCATAGTTCAACTCCAAACTGCTGTTTAATTGTGCCTTCAAAATAAAACTCGTGCAGGGCTACTTTACCTGTAATATAACTGACATATGGTTTAACGTCAAGACCATTACATTCAACTTCAAGAACAACTGGATCATTTTTCTTAATCCAATCTTCACCTGCTTGTGTAGTCAAAATATGCTTGGGATTGTCAGTTAACCACACCACTGGTTTTCTGTCATTGCCGCAATATAACCCTTTGGCATACGCAGGTTTAATACCTAGCATCTTGATAGATTCAAGATTTTTTCTAGGGGTTATATGGAACAAAGTTGACATTCTTTAACCGAACAGCTTTGCCAAAAATGCACATGCAACAAACACACCCAACAAGAAGTACGCTAGTGCAGGATCAGACTCACGCTTGGCCGGCACGTAGTTTTCACTACGGCGGCGAATCATTGCAAGGATGTCACTGTTGTTGTTCATTTTGGATACTTGAATTTTGTTACTTTGGGCATCTTACGATTAATGACATTGTAGGCAATAACATGTGCCATATGTGGAATCTCAGATGTATATCCCCAGGTTTTCCATTCACTAGGGAAAGCCGCAGGCACTGGTACGGAACCATTGGGTGCATCGTACATCCATTTGGCATTTTTATTTTTGGCATCTTTCCACGTTAGCCAAACGCGATAGGTTCCCCAATTTTTGCGGAATATGCGACCGTTAAACTGATTTCCTTTATCGTCTTTAAAAGAAAAATAAGTGTGCTTTTTGTACCGCTTGGTAGCAGAATCCTCTAACACAAATCCGTTGTCGTTACGCAGCTTTGTTAATGCAGGGTTATTGAAAATCCTTGCCGCTTGTTCCTCAGCTTCTTTCTTGCGATCCATATCGTCGCGATAGCTTATATAATTGTCCACATCGGTTGTGGTAACACCCATCTCAACTGTTTGCAGCACAATTTTCATAGTATCGTTTGGGTCTGCTAATCGTGCAAGATGACGTTCGTGCTCTTCAAACAACCCAAAGAAATATCGATCGTCGTCCCAATCATCATAGATGTTTTCTAAGGTCAATCCCATTAACGTGGCCACTGTTAGCCACTTTTCCATTAGTTCTAGTTTGTCTTTTGTCATTGGTTTAGTTTCAATAAGATAAGTGAAAGGTCAGACTCGTTTTTAACATAGATACGTTTATGGCTATGGCCTTGTCTTTGCTCAATGATGTAATGTTCGTTAAGTCTCTTGTTGGGCCATCCGTCTTTGTCTGCGAAAGTAACTATATTATGCCCATGTAGTGCTCTCAGCTCTGTCACCATAGCTACAAACAATGGATGGTCAGTCCTGCCAGCGCGGGCAAACTCAGCAATGTAATGGTATCCAGCGCGGTAGTGTTTATACCGATGATCGCTTTTAAACACTCGCATGCTAGTCCTTTAAGGTATGCCACATCTCAGGATCGGCACCCAGATAGATGGCATACACGCGATAGTTACGCCATTGTGTAAATTTGTTCACTGTTTTTTCAACCCAGTTAAACATGCTGTCCCTAAACCATAATGGATTAATGATCGCAATAATTAACCCCACTATAATTGGCACAATGGCCAAGTAGGTGATGAGTTGTCTAAATGCCATTGCACGCCACCAGTTGCCACCATCTCGTGTCATGGTAATTTGTTTTGGTAAAGCCATATCTTCTTCCAGGTCAGAGTTAAGCCACGGTGCATAGTGCTCTCTATAACTGCCGTGTCGCGGTTGATAAACACAAATCGGAATCTTGTGTTTGTTGTAGTAATCGTAGCAATACGAGCATGCAACAGCTAGATTATCAGTTGCAAGGATAGCATTGCCTTTGTGACAAAGCTGCATAGTATCGTCTAGTAAATAAACTTCGTATTCCATGCTGCATTATAACTAAAATTGAATTATTGAACACGGCCTTCGTAACGTGCCATCATGTACCAATCCGGTACATGTGCAGGCAGGTCTCGATTGTACTCGTCTACAAAGCGGCGAGCTTCGGTTTCGTTATCAAAGTATTTTACTTCGTCAATCTTGGTACCCCAACCGCGCTCGCTTTCAATGATGATGACCTTGTAGGCTGTTTTTAATTTAATTTCTGGCATATTAACTGTTCTTTAGTAGATAAAGGGTTATTAGACTCGAGTCCAGTTTGATAAGATCTTCTGGGTACTTGTTCCATTCACTGGCCCATTTACCGGATGGAACTTTACTAACCTTGACCATTTTGTTGTTGAGTTTAGTAACCTTTCCAATAATCAAGTCGTTACTAACTGGGAATGTAACACAGTCGTCCACTAGGAGATCTTGACCTAGTTTATCTTTGTGTTGGGGAGATTCTTTAGCCATGGAAAAATTCCATTGCTTTTTTATATGCTTCTTCCATGTTCATAGCAGGTACGCTGACAAACGCTTGTCCTGCAATAATCTGCATGTCGTATGGGACCACACCGTTGAAGTGAAAGTTTTTCGGTACTTCAACGATGATTTCAAATTCTTCTTGTTCTGCCATGTTATTCCTTAATGTTAATGTTAGTTGTCATATTGTGAACCCTGCATTACGAAGACCTGCAACTGCTTGACTGTACTGCTCGGGCCCAACCTTGATGAACTCTTGGCTAGGGTTGCTTTCATATGTGCGATTACGCAAGCGGTCGTACATGTCTTTGCTGTCTTTAAGACCCATGCCCGACCAGGTGCGAATCTCTTTGATGCAGGCCACTGCATTGTTAGTTGCATAGTGTGTGAGGCCTTTCAACAAGATTCGATCATTGTACTGACCAGTGATCATTGCAAAGAAGATTTGGCCTTTAACGTCCTCATCAAGCACGTTAGCAATCTGTTCCCACAGTTTAAGACCTTCGTCTGCGCCGTAGGCTTCTGTAATGGCCCGCATAAAATGCAAGCCATTGCTGATAATAGCTACTTTGTGTTCTTCGGGAATCATTCTTCAACTCCGAAATGTTCTTGGATCATTAGATACACTTTGCTATCCACTCTTGTATTCAGTCGGGCAATATCAGCACATTCTTCCACAATCAACTCGGCGAACTTTTCATCGAGTACTTTGTCAATGGGCCATACTTCTTTGTTGAGCGGTGGCACTACAAGACCGTCATGAACTGCCATTGCATACTCCCAAGCCTGTTTTTTAAGTTCTTTAATTCGTTCGTTCATTTCAATTCTTCCTGATATCTGTAGTTGCTAGGAACTTTTACCTGAACACATTGTGATGCTCTACCTGATGACCCCTTGACGAATGCCTGCATACGCTGACAGTCTTGGAGTGTGGCCACGGGTGGAGAAAAGACATGAATAGATCTACCGTCATACGGTGCAATCAGCAATATCCAAACTAACATTGTATTCATTTTTCAACTCCGAAATGTGCCTTCATCAAGCCTGTTACGGCTTCCAATGTTTTTAAGTATGTTTGTCGGTCATAATCTGGAGGAATATCCGCATTACTGGCATGAGCAATCTTTTCCATTATTTCCACACAATAAAAACATTCTTGTACCAGCAACTCGGTGAACTTTTCCAAATCAACCCCGTCAGCACAATGGCTGTCAAAATCCGTGGCAAAGAACATACCGAACTTGTCATCTGTCATACCGGCCTGTAGAGCAAGTTGTTTAATTCGTTCGTTCATTTAATGCTCACTGTAAAAGGCACTTCAGTAAACACCAAGTACCATGTGTAAAAGATTCCACCACCAATGAGGTTTATGTAAATGCGGGCCATTACTGAGTTCTCTGCGCCGCCAATGGTGTATTGCCCACTGTAGTTAAGCCACATGATAAACCATGATGCTGTTATGGCCAACATCATGATCACCAAACAAATCCAACCAAATAGTGCCATCATGCCGCAAACTGTTGTTTTAGTAAAATTGCAATGTACTCACCAGGCTGGTCCGGCTTGCCGTAGCTGTTGTGGCTTACTTTGTCATAGCACGGACCGCAGAAGTAGCCGCTGATGTTATAGTAACCTTGAAGGCTCCAAAATCCACGTGTGTTGCTGCTGGATTCTTCTGAACATCCGCAGTTGGTGCATTCTCGTTTCATTTTGCTTCCTTGACGTAGTGGAGTCTTGTATACCTGTGAGATGACTTTGCATCATGGCTTTTTACTCTAGCTGTAATTTTAGTACCAGATGGAATTTCTTTTTTACAAAAGAACGTGATTAGATTACCATTTCCGTCATCCCCGGTGTGAGCCCAGGATTGATAAGACATCAGGTACTTGCAACTCAACACATTAAAAGTCAACTTGACAGTGCTACCCACTTTGTCAATAAAGTTACTGGTAAGTTTAAATCTGTACATCTGCTCTTTGATATGGTTCTGCTTGTTAATATCATCAGAGAGTTTGGGTGCCCATACAACCCAACCAAATTTGGTTGAAGAAACTGTGTCTTCTCCCAGTAGTTTGAATATTTTTTCTGTAAAACTAGGAATCGAATCTCCGGTGATTGATGCCATAGTCACACAGTGAACAATATTGTCCTTGATTGCAGCAGCAGCATCCAAGTCAATATCAGTAACTACATCTTGTCCGAGAAAGTGATCAAACAGCTTCTCTTTACTACCAGGCCGATCGACGCTGGCAAAACGTTTTACTTTGTTGTTGTTTTGTTTATACAATACCGCGGCCACTGCGAGTGCAGTAATAGTATCAACTGTAAACTTGGGGTAACTTGGCATTGCATGTCCTTTGAACAGTGCAATTGTACGCTCTTTTTAGAAACTTTGCAATATAAGCAGAAAGTGTTACTTTTTTCTGCTTAGTTGTTGATGAACTGCATTCAGGTATGCAGTTTGATTAATAACTTTGCGCTCTAGCTCAACTACGCGATTGGTCAGCATACGTATGTTATTTTCCATATGCTCAATGGTTGCTTTTTGGTCACGAATAACTTTATCGTGACTCATCAAGTTAGGGCGCGGCGGAGCATTCGGATCAACCGGACGCTTCTGCTTGGTTTTGTACATGTCAAACATACTCATAGCTTGTATTTATCGTTTAACGGACCCGGTACTTTAATGACCATAGTCTCTGTGTCTTCAATGTACTCGCACTTACAAACATCCCCGGGGTAAAAGATTATGCCCATACCACCGGAGTAGGTTTCGTCATTTATTTTAACAAGACCTCTTGTAATGAGATTGATTTCCGTAGAAATTTTGTGATAGTGTGCTTGACTGACTTCGCCTGCATAATTAATTTGATACGCAGCTTCAAGGTCCGTAGTTGCATACGCAGCACGATCGAACCCACCGACAAACCAACCACGCTCACCGGTTTCACTCAGTAGGAACTTCTTTGGCATCTACGTCTGTCACTTGTTCGTCTACAACTTCATCTTTGGGGATAAACTGCTCAAGATATGGTAGATCTAACTGTGCCATGACTTGAATTACGTACTCGGGGTATCCTTCAAGAAAGTATTTAAACATCTTGTCAAAGTTGCCATCTAATGCACCGTAACGATTAGAGATAACAGTCTTTTTGTTTAAGTTTAAAATAACACCTGCGTACTGAGAGTCCTTGGGATTGAGTCCACGAGTAAACTCGATACGTTCGTCGTAGCGATGGTTGGCAGGGTCTTTCATGTAGCCCTTGGTGCCGGTCTTAGAAGGGTCCTTGGGTTTAATTACATAGAACGCCAATAGGTGTAGGTCTTTTACTTTTGTCATTATTTTCCAATCTGTGTTAGTTCTACCATTGTTGCACTCAAGTTAATCTCTTGATCTGCAACTTGGTTAATGTTAATCATGCCTTTGCGTATAGACAAGATTGCTTCGTCTTGACCTTCTTCTGTGCTGCTCCAAAGATCCAAGTTGTTGTAGAGCCATGTAAAGATATCGTCAATGTCGTCTAGGTTAGCCTGTCCGACAATTACACTGCGGGCATCTCTAATGCGTCCTTGTTGCATTAATGTAACTGCTTCAATTTTCCAGTCCTTAATGCCTTTATCGTGTTCGCTAGGTGGCAACAGTTTGCCAGTTACTGAATTCTTTTGCAAACTGTTTAAACACTTGCGTAAGTCTGGGTACGTGGCTTTGACAAACATGTCCAAGGTGTCTAGGTCAAAATCCACACCTTCTGTTACCAACACTGTTGCGGCACGGGCTGTAAATTCTGTTCGGTCAGTTTTATCAATATGGAATCCTTGGCAACGACTATGAATAGCATCCATAATCTTTCTTGGAAAATTACAAGTCATGATAAACCTAACGTTAGACGCATAGTCTTCCATTAAGTTACGTAACGCAGGCTGCACAGATACAATGTTCATATAGTCGGCTTCGTCAATCAATACAACTTTAAATTCACCAAATGGCATTGTTTGGCAAAAGTTGATCAGCTTGTCAATCCACTCAATCTTTCTAGCATCCTTACTACCATTGGAATACAGTACATCATATTCCGCAATACCTAGTTCGTTGATTAGAATCTTGGCCAATGTGGTTTTGCCTGTGCCCGGCGTACCACTTAACAACAAGTGAGGAATGCTACCATTCTTAATCCAACCTTCAACAATTTGACGTTGGTCTGGATCAGTGAACACATACTCTGATACTGTTTTTGGTCTATATTTTTCTGTCCAAATTTCTTTCATTTAATTCCTTTAACTTTAATTCCAAACTTTGTTGCTTCTTTAAGCACCCAAGGCTCGCGGTATCCTTTGGCAACTTTGCGTTCAATTTCTTCACGCTTCTCTGCATCAGTTTGCCATCCGTAGCCCTTGCGTGGATATTCGCCAGCAGCTCTAGCAGCATCAAAATAACTATCACTCATATCTGCTTCCTTTTTGTCCCGGTTCGTTGCTGTTAGTGCACTCTAGACTATGATCTGTTGCATGAGGGCATCGTTTGTTACCGCAATGCGGACACACAATAAATCTATTCACATTTATGGGCAGTAATGTGTTGGGGTCACGAAGGCGACTCAAACAGTTATAACATGCACATTTATACTTGTTTGTCATAATGTGTATTTTGACATAATCGTGGTGTACGTGTCAAGGTCTTTGGCTTTCGGCGCACATAGGCCGCACCAACAGGTTGGCTTTTTGCACTGTATAGCAGGAATGTCTTGCTTTGCTTGATCTAATATACTTTGGGTATCACTTAGGTGCCCAATTGGACCAACTTCGCCGTTGTAATTCATTTTACAATCTTTGTTGACAAAAACTTCTCCGTTGACCTGTTTAACAAATAAGAAAAAATGATTGACGCTGCACATCCATCCTTCAAACCTATTGTCCACATAAAAATGTCGTTGTCTAAAGTTTTGATCCTTTACCAATTGGCGGCCACCACAGCAAGCTCTACCTTCTTCTGTTAGGTTTCCGGTAGCAGATGCCAGAATTGGAATAACATTGGTTTTGACTTTACCTGCATACAACTTGTCAAACCATATGACCTGTTCAGGTTTGTAATCGAACTGAGTTTGATCCTTGCCGCGGTCTAACTGTCTTGGTAAATGTTTGATGTCATGTTGCTTGCAGAATTCGATCATATCCAAATTATCTTGGAAATGAGCAGGGTGCATTAATATAATACACTTTAATCTGCGGCCCCGTTGTTTGATTGCCAGTATAGTGTTACGTACTTGATCTTTTTGTTTAGGCAAACTCTCAGTATGGTAACTGACTGTAAATTCATCTATTAGATCAACTATGCGACCCAAATGATTTTCTCCCACAACACCATTGGTAGTAGTGGTAATGGTCAACGACCAACGGTCTGCATATGCACTGTGCTTTTCCCTGGCAGCAACCAATAATTCAACAATATTGGGATGAAATAAACTTTCTCCGCCGTAAACGTTTAGTATCACGTGCCTGCTGTGCTTGGGTCTCTTTGACATATAAATGTCTACGTATTCATACATGAAATCCAATGTACGTAGGCAATCTTCTACCTGTGGATGCTCAAGGGTGTTATCGTGCCCACCATAAATGCCTGTAGGGCAATAACTACAGTCAAGGTTACATTTAAGTGTTAGCTCCCAATCTAATAAAAAGGTCAATTTATTAGATGGATCGATAGCTGCCTCAAGGCATTTAAAGGTCATACTAATTCTTCAACAATACCAAGTACTTCTGCAAAGATCAGCAGTGCACCCGCTGTTTTGATAAAGGAGAAAACGTTTTCTGGTTCTACATTGACTAGGATAAGGCACACGCCTGCTGCAATGCGGATAAAACTCTTAACCATACTGACGTAGAAATGCCCTTGACTAGGGTCCTTGGGTTGGACTTCCATACTATACCTCTTGAATTAATTGTTGAATAAACTTTTCATTTGCTGATACGCCTCTGGGTTCAGCATCATGGATAGTTTAACTTGTTCGTCGTTGGGATTCCTAGCGGCATCGTATACTGTAGATATCCTAAAGTGATACCAGCCCTGGTGTTGCGGATTCTCTAAGGGTTTGAGTTCCGCATAAGTGTGTATTTCGCCACTGTTATCGATTAGCTTTTTCATATTACCAGCGGTCTTTTGCGTCAGACAGCACTGCTCCGCTCATGTTGTCGTCGATTGGTTCTTCGGCTGTTACTAACAGGATATCATTTGTGTCAATACGGCGCACTGTTTTTTCGCCGGTGCCATCTTCAATCTTAACACCACGAGTCCAGCGACCGTGTGTTACTAATACCCATTCGCCTACTTTGATATCTTTTTGCTTTGGGCCAATGGCATATACCTGTGCCCAACGTGGCCGGATGCCAACAGTTCGCATGTCATCACCTAATAAGATAACGCCTGCACTGGTTTGGCGTTGACCAAAGTTCATGTCTGCTACTAGCACATGGTCGTGCAATGCTTGAAGTTCATTAACTTTAATTGAATCGTACATATTAAATTCTTGAAGGTCCTGTTGATTTTTTGGGATTTGGTAATGGTTGTTGTGTAACAGTTTGTGATTTTGCTACCGAGCTTGCCAAACTACCACGTGCAGCTTGTGGAGTCTTTTCCACCACTGGCTCTTCGGCTGTGTCCTTGATAAGGTTGTTTGCTAAATCGTGTAACTGCTTTGCTTTGTTGCTATCCATAATTGCTTGAGCTTCCTCGTATTGCCCCGGATCATTTGGGCTATATGCCGGCGGCACATACTGTGATGCTTCAACAGCATATACTCTATCCATTAATTGATTACGTGGAGTAGCAACCGCTCCGCCGTCCCCGAGTAGATCGCCACGGGCGTTAACTCTCATATTACCTACAGCTTGTGTATCTTCATTGGCCAACTTAACTTTGTCAATGTCGATCATTTTACCTTTTGCTGATTTATAAATTTTAGACATTTAGTCTCCTTATGCTAGATATTTATTATTAAATACCCATATTATTTTAAAAACTCTTCAATTGGCAGATCGTAATAGATGCTGTCAATTTTGTGTACTCCCATCAAGTACAGTATATAACTTGCTACGCTGGATCCTCGACCCAACCCCCATACAATACCATTGGCACGAAATGTATCAATCATATATTTCATATAACGTAGCAAATTAAACGCATCTCGTTCGTGGTATAGTAATAATTCTTGCCCAACACGTTGTAACTCAACATCGCTTTTACATTGATCCAATGCCCATTGTGCAATATCTAACTCTGCGTATTGATCTGGCATCAACCATTGTCCTTGCATGGATTGATCAAACTGCTCAATGGTTAATTCAGAGCCCATGTCCTCATACTTTTTCAGTTTGTCAATGTCCAAAAATAATCTACGAACGTGACTATTGTATTCTTCGGGGTCGTCCACAAAGAATCTGCCAAGGTCTAATTCTGGATTCTGGTAAAGCATATGGGTTAGTTCACTGGTATCAGTGTGTGCTCTGCCAAACTTGTCGTACATCATTGTATGTCAATAATGTTCTTAAATTGTTTTGAGTGTTTTTGCATCTCTTCAAGTGCAAGGGCATTACGGCGATCAATTTCTGACTTGTATCCTTCTGACAACATATTCAATTGGGCAACCATATCAGCACGGCCCCATTGGTATGCCTTGGACATACGTGCCATTAGATCGCCATACTTTTTGTGCAATTCGTCGTCAGTTAATTCTGATAAGCTAGGTTGTAGTGGGTGCATTTGGATCTTTTCCTTTTACAAATTTATAGAACTTTAGATTCTTTTCGTACTTATCCCAGTCACCAAACCCTGCATGATCATTTGGATCCGTTTCACCGCAGATAGGGCAGTACCAGTGTGTGAATTTACTGCAAGTTGTGGTAGTAGAATTGCGTACAACGGGGATAGGTTCCTCGCTGTATTCTGCCAGAACTTGACAGTGTTGACACACTGATGGGCCCAATCCCATTACAGATCTCCGTCTTTGCGGTTTTCGCTGTAGTATGCATCAAAGCTGCCACCTGGGTAACGGCTTTCCAATTTCTTAACGTTCTCTTGGATAACGTCATTGGGCTCTAGTCCCAAACTACGGCAAGCATTGGTCCAATACCAAAAGATGTCACCTAGTTCACGCTTCATGTGAAAGCGTTCTGCTTCAGTCAATGGTTTACCTTGGAACAAGATCTTTTTAACAATCTCATTGAACTCGCCGCCCTCGCTAGATAACCCGTAGCCCGCAGTCATTAGTAAACTAATGTTAACGTTGGTTGTATTGCGTAGTTCGTTAATACGACGAAGTAAGTCGTCAAAGTTGTTTGATTCGCGGCTGGTTACAGCATCAACGAATTTGGTATATTTGTTTAAATCAATTTGATTGCTCATAAGAAACTCCTAGTAACAGTAGTATAAACTTCTGCTGACTAGGAGTCAAATATTTTGAATTAACGCAAGTACCAGGTACTGTTTGGACTGTTGTACATCAATTCAACTGATGTATTTCCGGCAGTAAACTTGTTGGTAGGAATCCAAAGAATAGCTGTGCTGTCCGATGTGTTTACGTTGGCCAATGTAATTGGACTAGTTGTACTGATGCGGAATAGCTGACCCTGTGTTGGGTTTGGTGGCAATGTAATGTTTGCAATAGCCACTGTTGCAGAAGCTGAACTAGTAATAATAACGCCATCCACGCTAGCGTTGGCAACAAAGGTGTTATTACCAACTGTGTTAAAGGATTTAACCATTGTGGCAGTATCAATTCTGGCACCAGATGTGGTAAAGTTGCCAGCAACAGTCAAGTTACCAAGAGCACTAACACTCTTGTCGTTGTTGATACTCATTGCCTGTTGCTTGAATTGCTCAGTTGATACACCGTCTGGTGCCACAAAGAATGCAATGTTGCCACCTAGGCCATATGCTACGTTGGAGCCAGTTGCAAAGAAGTCAATACTGGCAGTTTGTTGGAATGAGTTTCCTGTACCGTTACCAGTAAAGGCCAGTGCGTTAAAGTAGCCCAACAAGTCATTGCTGCTAACTGGCTGAATATAAGACATGGCTTGTAAATTGCCACGTGCCGCTGTTATTGTGTAGCCTGCTAGGCCGCCGGTGTCAGTTTGATAATAACTAACGTTAGCAAGTGTTAAGTTACCTGCGTTGACAGAGTTGTAGCTGCCAAATGTACTGATTGCATCTTGACCTTGTTCTAGTCCCTTGACTGTGTTTAAACTACTGTAGTCTGGATAGTTGATCAAGAACGTAGAATTAACATCTGGATTGAAATAAATGCTGTGGTCACGGAAACTTGCGCGATCTCTAGTAAGATCAAAAATCAAGAAGTTGTTGCCACCGTCGATGCTGCTGAAGTCGAAGATATAATTGCCAGCTTGGTCAAATTGGATGCTGTTATTTGCAGAATTGTATCCTGCAATGTCGCCGACCCCAACTGTTACCTCAGCTGGTAGTGTTAGAGTGTGACTTGCATCACTTACAACCACCCATAGTCTAAGTAGACCATAGCCTAATGCACCTACGCCACTGCTGGCAGGCCAGTTGTCAAAGCTGATAGTAACGCTACTACCAGTTGTGATCTTATGAAAGTTGGCCGCGTTGAAATCCAACACAACGTTTGTACTAATAACATTATGGTCAACTAATGCTTCTGTCCATGCTTTTAGTTGTGGACGGATTAGTTGTGTGCCGGCCATATCGTTGTTGACAGTTTGACCGTTGAGTGCACCAGATAAAATTACTTTACCTTGCAAATCATTAATTTCGCTCTGGGTAAAGATAAAGTTATTCTTAATGTTAGTGAAATTATCGCGGAATCCTTGGCTGCTGTTATCTTGTCCAGCGACCGGAAATGTACCGTCAATATTATATGGATTAATGTTTGATGCCATTTGTTTTTATCTCAGTTATTACGTATTTACCTTAGGCAATTTTGTACCATTTTGATTCCGCTGCATGGAAGAAGTATGAAACACTTGTGCCTGCGGACAATGTTACGTTTGCACTAGGTACCAACGTTGTTCCTAAATTAGGAGTTACTTTAAAGTTTGTCACGGTTTGTGTAGAACTTATAGTTACAACACGGGCTTCAACGTTGCCACTTGGTAGCAAAATGTTACCGTTTGTAATTGGACCGGTAGGATCCATGATAAATCTACTAGCAGTGCTTTGCATAGTATAGGTAAAGTTAGTGGTTGGAGCAGAATATTGATATGCTGCATCAACTCTTGGGCCCGATGTGGTCAATGTACCACTTACATTTATGTCTGTGACGTTTTCGGTAGTTACAGTCAGTGCTGGTATAGTAGTTGACGACAAATATGCTGCCACGTTGCTGTTACCGTAGAACATAGGCAACGAACTTGGCCAATTGATCAACCCTGTACGCACCCAAGTATTGGTTGCAATGCACACATAAAGGTAGTTGCTGTCAAAAGCAATTTGCCCTCTAGTACCAACGTCTGTTGCACTAGCTGGTACAGTTACTTTGATTAGTGGTGTTGTGTCTAAAACATCTTGAATTGCGCTGATCTCGCCTTTGGCAACGTTTAAGTTATTCTTGATATTACTGAAATTATCTCTGAATCCTTGTGTATCGTTGTCCTGACCAGCAATTGGGTAGGTTACATCGATGTTTGTTGGATTAATGTTTGATGCCATTATTTAAATACTCCGTATTGTGGGAAACTTAGGTATTTATCTTGACTTGATGGCACGTAATATTGATCTCTTCTCGAAATAAACTTAGTAGTTCCTGCATTAAATGTAGTTGGGTCAGATATCGCAACCGCTGTCAAGTCGTATACTGAATAGGCCGGTACTGTTTTGCCCGGTGCAACCTTGGCATCGTAATAAAGTACTGAGCCAGTAAAGTTCTTTCCGCTGAAAACCTGTACACGCTGTCCCACTGCAACTTCAAATACCGGAGTCAAGAACACCACATCATTGATAATGTTAATTGACCACACACCACCTCGTTGATTTGTTGGTGCAATGTTCTGTATCATTTCTAAATAACCCGGAACAACGGAGTAGGTATCATACGATCCCGAATCATACCCTTCAATTGATTGTGTTAGAATGTTGTCGCCAATGAATGAGCTGGTATAGTTAACCCATCCATCGTATGGTCCGGCATTTGACCAACCTTCTTGTTGAACAAACACTATAGTTTGACCTTGCTCAAAGTCGTTTCTGCCATCAATGCCGCCATTGGCTGCAATGTAACTTACTGGGCGACCGTTGATTTGATTGTAAGGTACTGTAACTGCATAGTTGACCTTGGCAACAATGGCCCCGATGTTCTTAGTAGGCAATGAATCGAATGTAGTTTCCACACCTTTAAGGTAAGTGTGTGTAGCAGGATTGTAGTAGGTGCTGTAATAATTGTCGGTGATATAACGATCAACAGTGAAATCAACATTGTTGAAACTAATACCAGAGTTCTTTAATCTGTAGGCAATTAACTTGCTCGCTCCGGGAATAGTATATGCCAAAACTACAGCCTTGGTATATCCAAGTGGTGTTTTGAATTTGTTTGGAGCAGTTGGGTCAGGTTGATTGCTGGCCATCCATGGTGGCAAACTACTTTGATCTGTGTATCCAATACTTGATTCCAAACGCTTGATCATATTCTCTGTGCTGTTTGGATAAACTACGTTATGAGACACTCCATTTTCGTCAATGTATGGATTAGTAATGGTGTTGGATAGATCCAGTTCTATTGGAGCACCGTGATTGTTTGCATTCATTGCAGGATCAACCATGTCGATATAAACAACTTCGTACTTTACATTGTAGAAGTCATCTAATACTACCGCAGTTTTAACATCGGCAAAGTTATAGGTCTTTCTCCAATGGTTTTTAATAATAGCTGTTTGATAATCTTCTAAGGTCTTAGAAGTCAACCCAGATACAAATAGCATTTCGATGTTCTTACGCACACCAAACCATGGATCAGTTGGGCGATATATTACAGCTGGATCAAATATTTCTGTATCGGATACAATGCTGTTATATATTTGTCTTTGATCATGTGCTGGCATAGCACGTAGGTACAAGTTTTCGTATGGCTCAGTGTTAATTACATTCAACTTGATTGTGAATTCTCTCAATGAGCTGGCTGTACCATCTGATGTTTCTGCTTTTACTGTAAACTTAAATACTCTGTCGATGGTAGTTGAGCTACCATCAAATGTAGTGGCATAGTCATCGATGTTAAATGCTTCAAAGCTAACACGACCACTGATGTCCCCCGATGGTAACAAACGCAGACCTTGCGGTAATGCAGCAGGAATACCAACTTGGTCGTATATTGTGTAGGTCAACGGTTTACCCACGATGCTTTTTGCCTTGACATTTAGTTCGCTAACAATACCGTTGTTAACAAGTCCTAGGTTGCTTGGGGTAATCCATTCAATTACGTTGTTTACGTCACCCAGTACTGGCAAAGTAAAGTAGATTGGCTGGCTTGCAAACTTCACAGTATCAACCATCTTATATACTACTACCCCGAATGTATAGGTCTTGTATGCTTCGGCCTGAGTGCCAACTTTTCCGTACAACCAACCCGAGTTTGCATCTAGCAATAGACCGGGCAAGTTGTTGGTAGCTGACCCGTTTGGATCAAAGCTGTCAAAGCTACCCGCTAATCCGTTGTTTGAATCATTGCGGTCTAATGGATCAAAGCCGATGTTGTCGTCAAACGTACCAGCAGTAATGGCCAAACTGTATGTAATTGGGTCGTTTAAGAAGTCGTAACCCTGAAACTTAAATGCATAGTAACTGTCTTGTCTAGCAACTGGCAAAGTTGTACCAGAATTTAATAGAACTGGAATGTAATTGTTCAATGAATCGATAGTAATGTAGCTATCGTTAATCAAGTTTGTACTGTCCGCAGTAAATCCACCACGACTTATTACGTCAATTTCGTAATCTTGTAGATCGTAATTGGCGCCATCGAATGCCTGAACCGTAAATGAATAACCTTTGCTTTGATTCAGCTGGTTAAAGTCGTATGGGCCATTGGCATACTGCTGTTGCTCAACAATAATTTCGCCTTGTGTAGTGTCACCGTCGTATCCGCCCGGGCCCCATTGTCCCACTAACTGTAATGGTTGAATGTATCCACTTAGTAATCCGTTGGCATCCAGGGTTACACCTTCTGGCAACGAACCTGATACCACTTTCCATTGTACTGACACCACCGGATTAGATTCAAGCACAGTCAATTGCTGACTAAAGAAACTACCGTCGAAGTGTGTTCCTAGGAATTTAGTTGTCGGTTCAACAATAGGTCCGTAAACGTTGGTTACGTTGAGACTGAATGAACGATCAATAATGTGATTTAAATTGTTTGTTGCTCTAATGGTAAAGCGATATACTTGGCTTTGGTTAACTACAACTGGATTTAAGAATGTAGGTACACCTTGTAAGTATCCACTAGACAGCATCTGCATACCAGCTGGTAATTCGCCTGACACAAAGCTATACGTAATAGGTGATCCAGATGTACTTGCAGCATTTAATCGCAGGCTGTAGTATTCACTGTTTGATACAGTACCCAACAATCCCGCAGGAGTTACCCAGTAAAAGTCTGAGTTAACGTTGTTGGTTACAATAATTTTAAACTGGGCGTCAATGGCCTTGCCTGTGCTGTTACGTGCACGAATAATAAAAGTGTAATCTAATGTTGTGAAATAATTGTTAGATGCTTGCAAATACTCAGGTGTGCCCGATATAACTCCGGCACTTGATAGTGACATACCCGGCGGCAAGTCGCCGAATATCTTAGAGTATGTAAAAGTTTCGCCCGGATTATCGAGGTCTGTGGCTAACACTTGGACTTCACCTGGAAGTCCAATTAAAAAGTTAGCAATTGAGTTATTGGGCGTTGTTATCCAACTTAGTTTGGCCATATTATAAAATCACCGCTGTAATTACTTTCTCGCCTGGGTCCAGGTCGGTTTCAATTGATTTAGCAAACACTGCCTGCCCAAATTGTGTATCTACTCCAATGCTGGTTGCATAACCAGGAGTAGTTGAAGTAACAAGGCCATCACCTTTGCGTACTGCGCCGATTACCTTAACTGGAACTCGCCCACGTAATGCAACTGCTACACCATCACTCATGGCATTCATCAAGTAGGCTGGATCAGTTGACACAGCACCTGCTACCCGAGCATCTGCATGAACTGATGTAACTGTTACTTCTTGTTCTCCACCAAATACCAACACAGTACCAGCTGGGTATTCTGCATCGGATGTATAAACTTCAGCCAAGTCAGCATATTGTGCTTGACTTGATACACCGTAGAATGTGTTAAACCACTTGCTACTAGATCCAACATTGTAAGTTACGTTTGATGTTGGTAATATGTTACCAGTTACAACGATTCCAAAGCCATTGTTTGTGTTGGCACTGAGAATAATGTTAGCGTTGGCTGTAACAGATACATTAGATCCCACGGTGGTGTTGTTTACTACCAATCCAGTTAGCGTACCGACTGATGTAATGTTAGTTTGACTTGCACTAGATGCATTCAATGTACCGTAAAGTACAGCACTTGCATTACCAATGGTCGCTGCATTTAATTCGTTTGCCACTATAGTACCAACAACTTTGGCATTGGCCAAACCAGACAAATAGCCACCTGATGCAACAAGATTGCCTGTGCTGATGTTGGCCGCTGCTAATGTAGAAACGTTACTGTTGGTCACATTGTTGTTGACAATGTAGGCGTTTACAGCAGTTACGTTGGCTAGATTCTGGATATAGCCACCAGTGGCAACAATGTTACTTACGCTGATGTTAGTTGATACTAGTGTAGTAATGCTACCGTTGGTTGCACCTACGTTGGCCAAGCCAGTGATGTAACCACCACTAAATCTCACATTACCGGAGCTGATATTACCAACTACCATGGTCATTACGTTGCCATTGGTCACGTTGTTGTTGGTAATGTAAGCTGTTGTAGTTGTAAGGTTAGCTAGATTCTGGATATAGCCACCAGTGATAACAGCATTGCCTGTGCTTAGACTACTTGCAACAGTTGGCCCAAGGCCAACAGCACCGTTTACTACCAATCCAGTCAGTGTACCCAAGCTGGTAATCTGTGGCTGTGCCGGTTGCTGTACTGTGCCGTATAACGATCCCAGGAAACCTGCTGCGGTAATGTTGGCACTAACGTTTAATGATGTTAACCCAGTTAATGATCCAGTTACGTTTAGTGTTGTAGCAGTAATGCTGGTTACACCAATTGTGGTTGCTTGCAAATCTGGTGTACTAATTGATGTGTTGGCAGCAATTGTTAGACCTTGTAGTGTACCTACCTTGGTAATTAAACTTTGAGTTGGAGTCAGTAATGTACCTGTTAGGTTACCGTAGAAGCCACCTGCACTGTTTACGTTTCCAAATACTCCCAATCCACCGTTGGTAATAGCAATGGCACCGTTATTGTACGCAGTCGAACCTTCGCCTGATGTGAATCTAGCACTACCTGTAACAATACCGCCAGTTAACGGAGTTCCAAAGTACCCAATGTTGTTTGTACTCAAGACTTGATATCCACTGGTGTAGATATTGCCTGTTACCATTGTGTTGCCGGCCACATAGGTGTTGCCTGTTACCATTGCCTGGCCACCTACGTTGATGTTGCCACCTATGCCTGTGCCGCCAGTTACAACCAATGCACCGGATGTTGTACTAGTTGAAGTTGTGCTATTGCTTAACAGTGCACTACCAAATTGTGCGCCGCCGTAGATACCGTCATAAACTACACTGTTGCCAGTACTGGCATTGGTTGGTGTTAGCTTGTAAACGAAGTTGTTTGTTTGGTATTGATAACCAAAGAAAGCATATGTATTGCTGCTGTAGTGATGCGAAACGTTACCAAAAATACCCACGTCTTTTGTATCGCCTATTGCGGCATTGGCATGAACTACTAAAAGACCTGCGTCAACTGTTTGGCTAGTTGCACCCTGGATCAATGATCCGCTGAGATAGAAGTTTCTAAAAGGATTTGTAACGCTACCAATGTCATATTGTCCCCCATTGGTAGGAATAACACTGCCCGCAATGTTTAAATTGCTGTTTAAATTAGTTGGACCATTTACATACAGTGAAGTATTGGCAATCAAATTGCCACTGGTTGTGTTTGCTGTAAATGATAGATTTGTACCAGTTGCATAAATGGTATTGGTAAACGTAAAGTTAGCAACCGTTGAATTTAAGGTATAGCTAACATTAGTGTTTAAAAACCCTACCGATGTACCTGATAGAAAATTGGATATATTGGCAAAATTATCGTCAGCTTTTGTAAAAGCAGCACGAATGTTATCGCCGGTTCCGTCATTGGGTTGTACCCCAATGTCAATGTTTGTTATCTTGTTGCCTTCCCACAATGCCATATCTCAAATCCTTTATATGCTTATTTAGCGGATTTAAGTAAAGCAGGGTTTTGGCAGTTATGTGGGTATATTATTTGCTACGATACACTACACGACCCCTGTTTAGGTCATATGGGCTCATTTCAACTTCTACTTTATCTCCGAGTAGAATGCGGATATTGTGTTGACGTAATTTTCCGCCTAGAGTAGCGGTAATTATATGATCGTTTTCGAGTTTAACTCGGAACATCGCACTCGGTAGGACTTCATCAACTTTGCCTGCCATGCGAATTAGGTCTTCTTTAGCCATTGGGTTACTGCGTTTTCCTTTCTTTATCTACGCTGTTTACTTATGATAATTCTTTTGCAACCAGTTTGATCCATATAAACTGTTCCATTTTCTGTTTGTCGTTGGTAACATATCTAGAAACATATGGTGCATGATGATTTCGATCCTTGACAATCTTTACGCCGCCCTTGGGGCCTTGGCGCCACACTCTATTGCTAGACCCAATTATAGAATATGGATAGCCCATTGTACGCCGTTCGGCATAGAGATGATCCTGGGTAGTAACAGTATAGACCCCCTGTTTATACCCAGTATCCTCGGCCGTAACTTCGCAGTAGTAAGTATAATAACCCAAGTTAGACCTCTAATCCCAACATTTCGAGTCCCATATTGTGCAATTCGCGAGTTGAGTCAATGGCATCTTTGGTGCTCATTGCTTCAAATGCTTTAGCATGAAACTGTTCGTCGGGCAGAATCTGTTTGAATACTTGACGGATATCTGCATCGATTTCAACATCGTTGGCCAATTCAGTGATACGCATTAATCGCATGACTTCTGCATGATGTCCTGCACCTGCAATTTCTTCAAAGGTGTGCAAGTTATCTAAGATAGGTTCCCAGTAACGAGTGTCTTCCATTGTGGGTGTAGGAATAGCAATACCGCGATCCACTAACAACTTGGCAACCCAACTGGCATGCTTAAATTCGTCTGCGGCAATGCGGTCAAGTAGCTTACCGTGTCGAGAATTTTGTTTGGTTGCAGCCAGGGTCTTGATACGGTCGGCAGCAAGTGCTTCTCCGATATATTGGCGCTCAAGCCACTGTGTTAATTTTGCAGGATCTGCTTTGACTTCTGCTAGCCATTGTTTAGTTGTTTTCATTTTATTTCCTTTGCTTTAAGTTTTATCCACATGAATTCTTTTAAATCAACGGGTGCAAACATATTCCCGTATCTATGCTTGACATAACGAACCCCAGCACCTTCTTCACACCACACTCGTTCACTGTTCTGGACCAGCATCAGGTCTTTGCTACCCAACTGTTCGAGAATGTCTTTGTTTGTTACTGTAAAGTATTTGCCACTGTAGTGGTCTACTACACAATCAGCAAGTTCAAAGTAGTAATCACCCACGGCGCATACGGCTGATTTCCACAGCTTCTTCGTCACTAAACACAGGTACAGCATTTGACTTGTGCATGGTAGCAATGCCTTTTACTTTAGTGCCTGTGTAGACTTTTGGTGCCGCTAATGTAGCATTACCGCCTGTGTCACGGCTGGGAATATGTGCAGTTGCGCCTCGACCCGGAGGAGCAGACAACTTATAGGTCAACGGCTCTGCTGTCATTGCACGTTGGCGCTTGCGTTCATGCTCTTCGACTCCGTGTCGTTCTTTGATAGCACGCCATTCGTCATTGAGACGTTCGTGTGCTGCTTTTGCTTCTGCGGACTTGAATTTGATTTTGCCCTTCTTTTTGCCAGTCAAGCTAAGTGAAGGATGTGCTAGGTGCATTGTCATATGGACATTATAGCAAAAAATTAAGCGATTGTGTGTTTGTCGAGCATTTTTAGCTCTTTAATTGGGGTCAATTTTAAATCTGGGCCCGCAAGTGCACGGTCATCATCTAACAGGAATACGTGCCCTTTAAAACGCTGTTTGAGATGCTCTTTTACTTCATCGTCAGTCTTACCTTGCCCTAAGAAGGCATCAGTGTCTGCATCAAACCAGTAATAGACTTCGCCATGCTTTTCTTGCTTGATGCGATGTAGTCTATTTGCAACATAGTTAATGAGTTCATCCTTTTCGGCAGAGTTGATTTTGTTTGACACAAAACGGTCCGCTAGTCTAAACAGGATAAACCAGAAAATAATCCACATTAGGATTTCAAATAAAAATCCCACAAACTCAGAAAGAAGTGCAACAAAGTCCATATTAATCCCAGAGGTTCTGATAATACTTTCCAAACAGTTCAAAGCCACGCTGAATACGATCATGCACTAGCTTGGCACCTTCGTAGTCGTACTTGTATGTATGATTAGGTCCATCAATCATTTTATACATCTTAACTTTGCCATTTTCGTCCCATTCGCATGGTTCGGATTTCCAGTCGGATTCGCCTGTGCGATAGTTATCTTCCCAACTGTCGTCTTGAGTATGCTCAAAAGCAAAAATCATTTCGTCTAGGACCCAATCCCAACGCTTGAAGTGATTGTCATCTGTGTCCCACTCATTTGCTCTAGCTGGTGCGGATGTGCTGCGTAATTCTACAGGTACATCCTCGTCTGCAACAAGTGGCGCACCCTGTTTGTGCTGCCGCAATTGTTTGAGCATGGGCAATGCAATCATGCCCAATGTGGTATTCATGCCCCATGTGTCCCATCTATCAATCTTTACATAGTCGATCTTTGGGTGCACAATGTCTAGAAAACGCATAATAGCGCCACAGATTGGATTTAAAAACTCAACCCACTTGGTGTATTTGTGCCCGGGTTTCCCTTCGTGATTGTAAAAGACGTCATCATCTTTTTCCCAGAAGCAAATGGCCTTGAGAATAGTGTATGGACTGGTCCAATGGTAACGATATTTAGAGATGTAGACTTTCATAATCCTATTGTATATTTAATACAATTCTATGTCAAGTAGTCTTAAGGACGTCAAACTCGTCGCCATAATAATAGCCCATGTCGTCTTCTATGCCAAATATCATACGATATCGTCTGTAGACTGTTTTGAGCCAAATGCGATTGCCATTGACTGTTGTTACGGGGTGCCATGCAAACCATGGTTCCCAATTGCTGTAGGTAATATGACTTTTGTCTTTTGTTGCCATATGTGCCTTTTGTAAAAACACACTTATTTCAAAGTGCAAATTGAAAGATGAATTTGCTTGCATCTTCGTCCCGCTCGAAGGCAAATTGCCTAAGTAAAAAATTATCAAGAAAGTAACCATTACTGTGTCTTGATGCCCACAGTCCAATGCCAAGCCAGGTGATATCGTAACGATCCATATAATTGCGTGGCACTTGGACTACGTGCCAGCCACGTTTTTGTGCGCCATGTATGGTGCGTGGATTGTTTGGTTTATAAGGACCATTCCAAACTGTTGACATTATTTCCACCTTAGAATAAATGCACTAGCCTCCGCGTCATTCTTAAAATAAAAATGAGTTTCACCAAACATACTTGCCACGCACCAATTTCCTAGATCTGTCCAGTCCACTGGTTCGCCAAACACCCAATTAGTGTAGGTTGGATTCATACCAAACGCTTCTTCGCACCATCGTATCATTTCGTTTTGCAAATGGTATTTGCGTTTACCAAATGACACAGTGGTGGTCATTGCCACCGAAGACTAAACATCATAGCATCGCTTTCGCGACGAAATACAAAGATCAAATCGCTGTCCTCGTCGTCGCTTGCATCAACGTGCTGGACTACACCTTCAGTCTTTTCTTCTTCGGAAAGATCGGGAACATGCTCTACCCGTTCTTCAAAGTAATACCAATCCTCAATGCCCATCCAGGTATTTTTAACAAAACGACGACTGCCGAGCCCAATGCTTTCTCGGGCCCAAGTTTCAATCTCTTCGAGACGATCGTGATGTTTGCGATCAAGTTTAATTTGTGTTGTCATAGCTGTATTGTAACACTTTTTGAATTTTTAAAATGTAGTACTATTGTTTTAGTTTAAACAACAGAAACAAATCTTTGAGCGGGTGATTCCATGGATCAACTATTCCGTATGCAAGGTATCCCCAACGTTGATCCGTGTCAATGACGTCACGGCCCTTGATCAAACGGTTGTTACCTATACTAGTAAGTTCAACGCCATCGGGCAATTGATTGTACTCTTCTAGAGTCAGTAAATATAGATTTGTTTCTTCGTCCCATCGTATCATATCACAACCATTTCAATTTAAATAACATGTAGTCTTCTTCGCGTTCAAATACAAATTCACTCCAATAGTAATCCCACTTGCCCTTACCGATGCAGTGGTCACACCAGTGACTAATTTTCATCCAATCGCCATCGCCGTAGGTTGCATAGTTAGGATACCATTGACTAGTACGTTGGTAGCGTACGCGATAAGGATATGCTGTGTTACTCATATCCACCTCAGTGCAAACAGTGTAGCATCTTCTTCTTTATGAAACCAAAATGTACGCATAGTGTCCCATGCCCAACGCTTGCCGTTTGGTTCTGGTGGCCCGAAGTTATCCAAGCACCACTTCCAAGCGACCTGTGTACCACTTTCTCCGTATACATTACGAAGTTTCTTGCTGATTTTAATTTCAATCATGACCACCTCAGTACGAACCAATTGAGTGTTTTCTCATCAGGAAACGACACCACTATCTGCTGGCTGGCTGCACTGCCAAAGGTGTGGCTAATACCGTACTCACGGCCAAGCCAATCCCAGACACTAATATTGGACTTGTATAGATCATCCCAATAGTGGTTAGCAACCTTCTTGAAGTAGGGATAGATGTCTGCATAGATTTTAGTCATGACCACCTCAACATAAACCAAGCGTACAATTCTTCATCTTCGAAATCAACCCAATGTAGAACATCACTTTCAAATATGTTGCCCACCTCTTCCATGTGATAAACTGCACGATACTCGGCTAGTGCGGTATTAACATCGGTGTACATTACTGCAAAGTCTCCCAATTGATTTTGCAGATGTGCAATAAATTTGTTCCACACGTGAATAGGTCCATAGCCTTTAATAATGTCCAAACGTATCATGACCACCTCAATGAGAACATTATAGCATCTTCTTCGTGTGCAAAGTAGTATACACGATTGTCTTTATTTGGGAGAAGATCCGAGTCCACTCCAGCAAACTCATAGTCACCATGATTTGGTACATTGTCTAACAACCATATACGCAGGTCTCTAAAGTGCCCGGTGCTACGCCATGGTACACTGACAGGAATTGTACACCAATATTTTACAGGTCTCATGCCCACATTAAAAGAAACAACGTAAGATCTAGTTGACTGCGAAACCAAAACTTTGAATCATTGACATACCACCGTGCATTGGGTGTCCATACGCCGTCCTCGGGCGTTGGTCCAAAGGTTTCACCACACCATTTAATCATTTTAGGCCAAGTTTCTAAATTGCCCCAATCACCGCTTTCAAGATCCCAACAGATTTCCGGACGCACAGTTAGATACCTTGCGCCATATACACGCCCTTCGCCCAGGGCTATGTTCTTTCCATTACTGTCCATACGTTGATTTTTTCTTGCAGTTCTTTGTTCTTGGCCAGTATGTTATCTTTCTCTTCACGATACATTTGGCTACGTCTCTCTGCGGCTGCTACCTGATTAACTAAATCTGCTGCCATGTCCTCGATTGTACGGGATTCTAGCTGCTTGATTTCGTAACGGGCTTCTTTTAGCTCACGTTCGCAATAGCCAAGTTCGTCCTTGGCCTGGTCAAGTTCGTATTCTAAATCTTCAATGCGATGATCATTGAAAATCATTTTGCAAAGCCGTTGAACAACTGGGTCGTCATTGTAACGACTTTGGTAATCAGCAAATTCAGTGTCACTCATCATCATTGTGCTCCAAACTTCAATGCAAACATTATAGCAGCTTCTTCCCATTCAAATTGGAATATGGTATATTCACTGTCGCCGTATTTCTTTTCGCCACCACGCCAGTCAATGTAGTAGCGTTTAAAATAGCCCTTATCACCAGTTGGGTAATCGTCGCACCACTTCATCATCTCATTAACTTCGGGCGAGCCTCGCTTGATACGCACCTTGTATCTAAAGTCAGGAAATTGATTTCCCCCACCACCATAAAACAGTTCCATTACATATACCTTTTATACCCATACTAAAGCAAACATTGTAGCATCTGCTTTACTTGCAAATTTAAACCGGCCTAGGTCGGTCATAATCCAATGGTCATTACCCGCTTGGCCCGGTAAACCAAAGTTATCCAGGGCCCAAGCAAACGCTGCCATTATACCGTACCTCTCACGATAGACATGCTGTTTCTCGGTGTTTAAAACAATTTCGTATTCCATCATTATGCGTATTTCAATGAAATCATTATAGCATCGTCGTCATTATTGGTGGCCACAAACACTTTATCTCTATCGCCTAGCCCATTAATGTCCCAACACTTTTGCCATTGGTTCCACATAACTCGTTCAAATCTCCAAACGGCATTCTCACCTAGTGGACGAGCAGGCCAGAAGTATTGCCGAGCATCTTCGCATGGTACATAGGCAAATGGCTCACAAAGATCAAAGAATTTGTTGGGACTAACTATAATGACATGCTTAAAGTGCATGAACATATTGTTGATAGTGCTAGCACGATAGACGACATTAACCTCGTACCATGCTTCCCACTCTCGTTGGGCCTTGGGCTTGCCTGTACGCCAAGTAAGCCAGCGGTCTTTGATCCATTCAATCATGCCCATTCAGCAGGTACTGTTGCTATTTGCATAAGAGTCAACCCAGGTTCAAACTTTAAACGCAGAACTGTTTCTTGATGTTCGGTATTAGTTTGCACACGTAGTTCTGTGGGTCCTTGGGCGTAGTGTAGTGATCCTCCTGCGGAATGAATAGGTATGCGTTTTGATGAAATGTGGTAACGAATGCCCTGTTGGACAAACCACTCTGCGTCATCAGGTAACCACTGGTGTACAATCCATGTTTTGATCACCTGCATTACTGCACCTTTAGCAAATCAAACATGTCTCCATATTCCCACTTCATAAAATCCTTGTGAGTAACTCCCACACGGTTATTAGGACGCCGTACAACTGTGGTTAGCCATTTGTACTGTTCGTGCACTTTAACGGGATACCATGCAAACCACGCAGTCCACGGAAGTTCCGGAAACTCAGTGTTGCCTTTTTTAATAGACGATGGTGTTGATACAATGAATTGCATGTAAACAGGATTGATGTCCTTAAGGACACCCCAGTAAGTTAATGGTGTTCATGTAGAGTATTTTAGCATAAAAAGCAAATACTTTTTCTCATCTGAGATTTCCAGTCTGTCTTCTAAATGCTGAAAATCGTCAGACAAGAACAATGTAATACCATAGTTTACATCTAGCCATTCAATGAATGTTTTTGCATCAGGATCTAAATAACTGCGGTTATGTTCTGCTTCAAAGTCGTCTTTGGCATGTCTAATTGGCAAGAACAAATGACGCCAATCTAATACTTTGTTAGTCATTTGCTAATATTTCAAATAATTCTGCGTATTCTACGTGTGGCTCCATGTGAAAGCTAATGCCCCATACTACCCAAAAACGTTGCTTATAAACTGTACGTAGCCACACATATCTTCCGCCAATTGTTTTAACTGGCCACAATGCAAACGTTTTAGTCCATGGGTAGCAATCGCAACCATTATGTATTCGTTGTGTGATTTCCATACAAGATTACATATGTTTCAGTGTAAACATAATTAAATCCTCTTCTTCAAAGAATTCAGCATATCGCTTGCCATGCTCTTTTCCAATACGTCCCCCGCATGACCAGACATAGTCCTCAAATTGCTTTCCGGGCCCATAGCGAAAACTCACACGATTAATATCGTCAGTGTAAAGGCTGCGGTACCCAGTTTGTAACTGAGGAGAGATCCACTTCTTGTATATTGCATTTAGTTGCTCGTCGCTAATTCGTGCCTTTTTCATTAGAGTATCTCTTGTATATTTTGTCATGACCATGTAAGTGTAAACAACACAGCACTTTCGGCTGACGTAAATTGCCAGTGTGTGCCAATATGTCCCCACTTTTCTCTCCAGTGGTGCTTTTGCTTTTTGCTGTTACCAAAGTTCTTAAGACACCAGTCCCACATGGTATCGTACCCATTGGCGTAACGTGTTTCAGGAGAAACTAAAACATGGTATTGCCATTTGCGTCTGTCTTGTCTTCGTTGCTTTGAGTTCATGACCACCTCAACATAAAAAATTCTGCATCTGCTTTGTTGCGAAAGTACAATATAGGAAAATCTGCATGCTGCTCCACTTGGTCTCCAAATGTTTCTCTGGCCCAAGCAAATATCTCAGCACGTTTATTATAGTTTGCTCCTACAGTTATTTCAATGAGTTCTTGTTCCATTATCCCCACTTCAGCATAAAAAATGTTCTATCTTCTTCTGTATTGAATGCCCAGTGTTGGTCAGGGCCTGAGTTAAAACTGCCCTGTTTGTCTAATAGAACAGTTTTATAGTTATCAATCATCCATGTCCAATAGGCTGTTTTAAAGTGATCAATGTTGTTACGAAAATATTCATTTGAGTTTTTGTAGTAAGGGTCCTTTTCGCAGAAAACCATTATGTTCCCCATTTCAGTAGGTATGCAGAATAAACATCTTCGTTCATCCACAAGTTCTCAAGTCCATAGTCAAATTCTTCACCCCACCGGTCGCCATTGACTCCGAAGTTTTCAACAAGCCACAACTTAACTTCCCACTTCTTCTCCCAATGCCAACGCTCAGTGACTATGCCGTACTGTTTCATGACCACTTCAATGAAAACATAGTAGCATCTGCACCACGCTTAAACGCAAAGTACTGACCAACGTTGCGCCAGTTTGCACTCTTGAGGTTTTCGTAGCACCAACGTTCCAGTTCTCCGGTGTTGTTGTTGACTGTCACGTGATAGGGCCAATATTTCTTGTTTAATACTCTCATAAGATGTTTTACATTACGAATTTGACTATATTCAGTGCATTCCATTAGAACTTTAACTCCATTTTAGCACATACATAGTGTAACACTGTTCGTCTTTAAAGTACAGATGTCCGCGATGTCTCCACCAGTTGCCGCCAGTGACGTCTTTGCCTAATGTGGCACGACACCACTCCACTCTGGCGTATGCTTCGGGAATCTTTACTTTACGAAAGAACGTCATGACCACCTCAACAAAAACATCATGTAATCTTTTTCATCGCGGAATCTGATACGGTCAATGTGTATGTCACACCAGCGTGTCCATGCATCCGGTCGTCGAGGCCGTGGCCCAAACTGTTCAGTACACCATGCTATGACTTCATCATAATCATCGTAACGATGGTCTGCTTCATACCACTTGGCACGGCTGAACTTGTATTTGGGTTGGTATCCATAGTTAGCCTTCATAGTAAAGATTTCACCCACCGGGCCCGTCATGGGTTGTACTCCCAAGATACTATGTGCCAGTAATGCGGGCGTAAGTTGTTTGATCATGGGCATGAGTATCTGCTGGCCAGTGTAAGTTACATTGGCTGCTAGGTTGGGGTTATGGTGGTGTGTCATGACCACCTCAACAAAAACATCATGTAATCTTTTTCTTCCATCTCAACTTGGTACGTCCCACGCCGTTGCGGTCCAATCAATTTTCCGGGATGTGTAGTGGACCAAATCAAATTCCACTCGTATGATGTGGTTACTGGATGAATCCTTACGTATTTCTCAAGGGCGTGATCCCATGCTCTAGTGAATGTTCTGTTAACTACACCATCGCCACGTAGTCTGAATGTTATCTTCATGACCACCTCAACAAAAACGCTGTAACCAACTTCTCATCATAGATGAAAATCCAACCACCATGATAGTCCCACCCACTGGATTCTGTACCTGCTAGATCACTAAGTGGGTTACCAATTGCCCATAACCATCCATACAGACCAAACGGCCAATCCATTGGCGTGCGATAAGTTTCCCAACGCTCACGGGCAGGATTGTATTCAAACTCCCATTTAGTTGCAGGAAACTTTTTCAATATTTTCTTGGTCATCGAAACGGCCATTACGTCCACCTCAACTTGCACAACAAGGCATCTTGCTCACGCAGGAACCACACACTTCTCATAAACATTTTATATGTGTGCGGATCAAAAGTCTGTCTGCACCATGTATTGATTGATTCAAAATCATGTTCATCCCAATATAAGGCACTCTTATACTCTGCACCCAAGTACCAGCCAAACTCCGGAGCTTCGTTCGGAGTGAATGGAATACGAACCTTTTGACCGTCAATGAATATCCACGCTTCTGTTGCCATTATACCCACCTTAACATGAATAACAAGCAGTCATGCTCGTTTTCAAAATAGAACTTAGTGGACTCGGGGTCCGGGTCAATGGCATTCCATTCAGACAATGCCCGGGCGATTTCTTCATTGGAATTCATATTATACCCTTGCTCAGAATAATAGTTATGAAAATTTTCCCACCATGGCTCCCACTCATAACCGGAATTAACTACATCTAGTTCAATCATGCCCATCTCAACATAAACATAGTCATGTGTTGTTCATCTGGGAATGAAACCCATAGCGAGGGTTTACTACCCACTGGTCCAACCTTAACCGCAGAATAGTCGCGTTGTAACCAATCCCAAATGGTTATGTGCGACTCAGTGTGGTGTATGGTATGCCCAATGTTGTCCCAATAGTAATCTGCAATCTTCTGGAAGTATGGGCGGATGTCGACACGTAGTTTCATGACCACCTCAGCACAAACAATTCACATGCAGATTCTGTAACAAAGTAATATTTGTTACGCATGCGCTTCCATCCAGACACTGGAGTTTCGCCCCACATGTCTTGCGAGCCAAAAGTTTCAGTACACCAATTGTCTGTGTCCGGGAAATCCTTGGAGTAATACATGTCACTGCCAAGCCCATATGGTGGCTCGTCAAGCTCGGCAATGTAGTAACCGTCTATAAGATGCTCTACTTGGATATTCATGACCACCTCAACAAAAATGCTGTTAAATCTGACTCAGTCTGATAGTATATGCCAGTTGAATATGTTTCGTATTCAGGTTTATCCTCGCACCAATGGTAAATTTCATCCCATTCATCGGCATTAAAATTAAAGTCAATTCCGATGCGTTTGTAACTAGGATTAATAATAAATTTACTCATGACCACCTCAATAAGAACATTGTTCTATGTTGTGGTGAGTCAAAAACTACCTGACTATCTTTGACCTTTATTCCATTCTGTCTATAGAATTCAGCTACATTCTTGGCGCCAGTTTTATTGAAAAGAAAGTAATGAAACATGTTGTCAAAGGCCTGTTCTTCGGCAGTTGGTGCTGTGGGTTCTTGTAACCAATCAATCATTATGACCACCTCAATACAAACATGGTATAGTCGTGCTCGTCATTGAACGTTACTTCAAATCTATACCCACGCTGTGTATTTTCATAAGTGGCACCGACCAATTCAAGTTCTTCATCAAGAATACGGGCCAACACTCCGGGCTGTGCGATCTTTGTTCCAATTCGGCGTGCCCACACATCTGCATACCAACGCTCAAAGTAGTCCTTGGGTTGGTTACAGTTGATATTTTGATAATACTCTTTTACAATCATGCCCACCTCAATACAAACCAAGTATGCGCCTGCTCGTCATAAAAGTCAAGATATACGTTACGATATTTGCTGATAGTAGTACCCAGTTCATGAGGTACTGGTTCATTTTGCCATAATTGTGCAGACCAATTCATTAGTTCAGTGTTAAGAACATCTATGCGCTCTTCCACAGTTTGGCCATACTTGCCGTGCTTGACACTCGCAATAAACTTGTACCACCACATGTACGGTGACTCATTACCATGGTCGGAAATCATTACTCTAATCATGCCCACCTCAATGTAAATATTGTAGCATCTTTTTCATTCTCAAAGAAAAACACCCTAATATAACTACTCCACTTCTGTGTAGTATTCTCACTACACCATGTTCTTACACTATGGAGGCGTTCTTTGGAACTCTGGTTATATCTTCCTTCTGGAATAATCACCTTCGTCCATGTTGGCTCGCCGCCATCGTCGGCAAATATATCATCAACAGCTACTCGATTACGATACTCGGGTATCATCATGCCCACCTCAATGTAAACATTGTAGCATCTTGTTCATTTTCGAAAAAGAAATTGCCGTCATAACAGTACCAAGTATCGGCCCAGGTAGTGCTGCCAAAAGTTTGAATACACCATCGGCGTTTTGCTCCAGGGTATACTTGATACTTAAACACATACCACTTGCCGTCTCTAACATAGGTCATGACCACTTCAACATAAAGTAAGTTAAATCTTGCTCAGTATCAAACACAATGCTCTTAGATGGGTTATCCCAACGTGCATTATACTCGTCAAGAAACACACTGCTACTAAGTAATTTACCACGTCCGCCCAACAACTTGGGTTCTATCACTGCTTTATAGAAGTTTTTGTACACCTGCGGACTTTGATCGTAATTCTCAGAAATGTAAAGAGTTGTCATGCCCACCTCAACAAGAACCAAGTATAAGCTCGCTGATCATAAAAGTCAAGATATCGCTGCACGTCACCGCCCTGACCGCCTGTGACTACATAGTTTGCTGAGTATTCCATCAATCGATCGTTAGTGACACTGATGTTGAATCGGGTTCCTGGAGGATTGGCACGTATGAAGTTTTTCCACCAACGTGGAGACCCCTCTGTGGGATCGTTGGGATCAAACAAAGCCACTGTGTAATACATCAACTCCACCTCAACATAAACAGCATAGCATCTTGTTCGTTGAGAAACTTGAATTCACCATCCCAACTATATTTCATTTTTGCAGTCCAACGAGGATTGTCGTACTTTTTGTTTCTGTGTCCAAAGTTTGCAATGCACCAATGCCATGCATCAGACTTACTCCAATTATGTGGAGGACAAACATCAATCCAATAAGGTCGCTTTGTCCTTGGTTTTAATTCAAGTTTAACTGTCATGACCACCTCAATAAAAATGCAGATGCCTTGGCATCATCATCGAACTTAAAATATACAGCCCACTGATTAAATTCAAGATATTGCTCTTTAGTACCGGAACGTCGGTCAAACTTAGCAAAACCCCAATCCCATGTGCGAGCATCGTCACCAAAAGTTTCAAAACACCAATACAACTGTTGTGTCAATCTGTCATCAGACTTTGCGTCCACGTTTACTTTAATCATGACCACCTCAACAAGAATACTGCACGATCACGTTCGTGCTTAAAAAAGATTGTTTCAAATCTCCAAATCCAGTCGCGCCCAAAATGTTCTTCACACCACAGCATGACTTCTTCAAACGGGGCAGCACCATTATACTGCCAGCAGGGGAAATAATGACACACCACGTTAACTGCATCTGCGTCATTTACGTACAGGCAAGGAGTCTCTGCCACGAACTCCCGCAGGCGTTCGTGGATCGTATGGTAGATCGAATTAATTTGCACTGCGCGGTTTTCTTTAATCATGCCCACCTCAATGCAAACATTGTAGCATCTTTTTCATGTCGAAAGCTGAATGTAACATACTGTCGTTTATCAATGACTTCCCAAGTGCGATTAAGCAGCATCATGCCATGCTCTTCTGCCCATTCCTGACGCTCTGACACTTCAATGATATTACGACATGCAACAGTTACTACAGGATACCACATTATGACCACCTCAACAAGAACCACGCATACTTTTTCTCATCAAGTACAGTGGTAATAACTGCCTGCCCACTGTTGAAGTGGCGATACTCAAATCCATGCACACGCTTGCACCAGTCCTTGAATCCAAAGTCAACTACTGTGTGCTTGATTGCGGGCCATTCAGCCCAAGCGTGTTGAATTGCAGTTAATGCTTGATCATTCATGTCCATACCAATGCAAACATGGTAGCGTGTTTCTTGTCTTTAAACTTAACAACGATTCCCCAATTTGACGTATCGCCGGATTCAAATTTTTGAAAGTCCCAGTCCCATAGACCATTGTGGAGATAATAATCTCCCACTTTATCGTTGCACCACTTTAATATGGCAACTAAGCGTGTGTTGTTTTGGGCGTCTATTAGAATGTTGGTCATGTTTGCCATTTTAACATAAAAAGCATTAAATCTTCTTCTCGCCCAAATATGATTTCTCCGCGTACAGCACTGTCGGTCCAACGTATTTCGTCTGTGTTAACTTTGAATCCCGGGGGACCAAATGCATTATAGCACCACTGTTGAATCTCTTGAGTAATATCTATGTTTTTGTTAGTAAATGCAGCCATCCAACGCGGACCATTGGGCTGGTAAGCACTTGTCATTAGATATGAATGTATGTGCATTATAGCCACTTCAGCATAAACAACACATAGTCTGCTTCATCACGAAATCTAAATGTACTGTTCATATGATTAATCCAACGTGTCCATGCATCGGGATTAAGAACTCGCGGCCCAAACTGTTCTACACACCACTCTCGAACTTCGTCCATTATGTGGTCTGAGTTCCACAAGTCTGCAACATACCACTTGGCACGTGTGAATTTGTACTTTGGCTTTGGCGTGGGGTGCATTGGTAAAAAGATTTCTTTACATAAGTTGGTACTGTAGAGTTTATTTTTCAACATTTTCATGTACAAGCTGCTCTTGCCAGTTTGGCGGCCCGCAGTGAAAATCATCATTTGACCAGGATGGATCCCACCAGTAGTATTACTTAATAACGTTGGCGTCAAGGCGTCCCATGTTTCGAGATCAACGGTAATTGTTTTATTTTTCATGCCCATTTCAGTGCAAAAATTAATGCATCTGCCTCTCTATCAAAAACAAAGTTTGTCTGCTGTGGGAAACGTTCGTATGTAAATGCCCACTTACGGCAGTGATAGGACACAGCAGGATCGTTTAGTGCAACGTTGTCCTTGCACCATCTGATGATTTCTCTTAGAACTTCTGCACGGTAATGGTCGGTCATTACATGCCAAGTCCCAAATACACCTTCTTTAATCATACCATTTTAGCTTCCAAATTAGATACATTTCAGGGGTAAGGTAAAACGCAGTATTTGAGTCGTCCATTGGCCTGCACAATTCAACTGGCTGTTTACGCAACCACTCAAATATTTCGGGTGATGATTTAATACAAACATCGTCTGAGTCGTCAAAGCAACAAATTCGCCCAGCATAGGTAAACAGCTCGTATCGACCATTGCGTGGCAAGTGACTCATGCCCACTTCAATGCAAATAGCATTGCCTCTTGATCGTCTTCAAACTCAATAAACTTTTCTCTAAGATACCCGGGGCTGTGGTAGTAAGGATGCTGACAGTTTTCTTTTAACCACAAATTGACTATATAATCCTTGTAGCTGATTTGCCATTGTGCCGGAACACCATCGATGGTGTGTGCGTAAACCACACGATGCAACACGGGAAAGTTAATACCAGGAAAGCCCGGGTTCGTTTTATAAGTTACGGTCATCATGCCCACCTTAACGCAAACAAGGCAGCATCGGCTTCGCGCACAAATTTAAATGTGTAATCCCAATCATCTTTGAAATAGTCTGGCTTAGTGAAATCCCAGTGTTTGTGTTGGGATAAATCTTGATGCAGCAGCCAAGTAAAAACATCAGGGAGAACCTGATCACGTTTAATGCTGATACAAACATCGTAAGTCATGCAAATTTCAACATCAAAGTCATGTACATCATCTCTGCTTCGTTGCGACTACGAAACTTCCAATGATAGCCAAATTGGCCACTTTTGGTACGAGTCGGATCTACAGTATCACGTACTTGGTCTTGAAAGGACTGCATGCCTGTCCACGGCCAATCCATCAAATTGATACGATAGTGTACCTTGTTACTTTTACGATGGCGATTTTTAGTCAGCTCAAAGTATCTTGACTGACAGATTTGTTCAATTCGATAACTCATGTGCTAATTGTAGCACATTTTGGATTTTATTAAATGTAGTACTTTTTACTGATTACCCCAGTGCAGGATAAACAATGTAACGCAAGCATTGTCTTTCATGCGCCAGATATCGTATGCAATCCGTGTACCGAGCTCGCGCTGTGTTACCAAATTGGTAATTTCTACAGCTTCGTCTTCGGTTAGTGCATGGGACCATCCATCTACATTATGCTTGACTCTAACCCTACGCCTGAGTCGTTCAAGTTTGTATTTCATGACCAACGCAGTGCAAACATGACCGCAACTTGGGGATCGCGAAAGAAGTAAATGCTGCGATGGTTGCTGTCCATTAGATTATCGTCGGCATAGACCCACGCATCGTAATCCATGTGTGCATCGGGACAATGCTCACTGAGCCACGCTGGCCTTAATATGATATCATCCATCATATTACCTTTGTTACGAATTATAACAGGATGCCAGTCTGCTACAGTTTCATATGTGTGTCCATCAAATTCTTTCATGCCCACCTCAATAGGAATTCCGTTAACGTTAAGTCATCCCCGAGCACAACTGTCATGCCCTCTGTAGTTGCATTACGATGACTGCACCACTCAATTAATTCACCTATGTTGTCTGACCAGAAATGATAGTCTATTAGTATGACCAAAATTTCGGCACCTGCTCCGGGAATCTCGGCTACCATAAACCTTTCACGTGGTATCATAGATACCTAAGTCTAAACATGGTCTCCGACGGTTCGTCGTAAAAATCCAAGTACATGAGTTCGGTATAGTTGGACATGCCCGGATTCCAAAAACGATGTTCTCGGGTAGTAAACCTTAGTTCACGTTTCATAACTTCTCGAATCATTAGTACACTGGGTTTGTGTGCCCAATCCGATTTGAGCTTGTTACTTACTGTAACCCATTCACTTTTTGACAGAGTTATCATACTTTAACTTGAAAAATGTTGCATCTTGTTCTTGTAGACGTGCAGTTACTCTAAATTTAAGTTGATATGTATGATAGTCATTGCATCGGCCCCACTGCGGGGTTTCTACTGCATTGGCCATTACCCACTGTCCTATTTCACTTTGTTGCCATTCCCATAGTGGCTGTGCTGCATACAGTTCGGGATCGTCCACATCACCCATAGTGAACTCATGTACTACTAGTTTTATTATCGCCATCGTAAAGCAAACATACTGGCATGATCTGGATTACTAAATGTAAAATTATAATCTCCGTCTGCAAAAATTGTAGCGGACAATTGCATTGTCCATTCATCTGTTGGTACGTTGTTGTTACACCATGTTGCCGCTAGAAGAGCCCGATTTACACCCTTTAAGGATACCGTGTTATTCATATGTATGTATTATAACAGAAATGCAATTTACAACTTAAAGTTATTTCTTCAAAATATCCCACGACTTCATCTTGTCCTGAATCTCTTTTTCCAAAGCACGGTATTCGTCTCCGAGGCGTTTTAATTCCTCCCACTCTGCTTCGATTTCGGGACTGGGTTTTAGCATTGCTAATCTTGATTCAATACCAGCTAATGTGTCTTTAAGACTGGTTGCGCCCATCATTAGGTCTGTGCCTTCTGCCATGCTAATTCCATTCTCATTGATGTGAATCTTGGTAGAATGTGTTGTGGGATTAATAGTATATCCCCCGGCAGTACTAGTCCATGTTGCACTGTTACTGGTGCCGGGACCATATGGTGCTATTCCCGATATTCCGCTAATTGCATTCACTGTGATATTATTTGAAGTATTTCCTATCCACGTAGCCATATTATCTCCTTGGCCATAAAAAAGCCTATACCGTAGTATAGGCAATTTGTTAACTAAAGTCAACAGTTTAGAAATTAAAGCCTAAGCCTACGCCAACTGCTTTTTCCTTAATGTCTTGGCTTGAGCGGCTTGCATTCAAGTTAAAGGAAACGTCCTTGGTAACTGGGATAGAATATGTACCGAATACCAATGTTTGCTTGGTGTTGACAGTCTCGGTGCTGCCAACGCGAGTTTTAACTCCAGCTAACAAGAAACCTGGGCCAATCTTAGCACCAGTTGTTGCACCAACTAAGCCATAGTTGTAGCCTTGTCCGCCATTTTTACCATTGTCATGGCCTGCACCAACAAACGGAGTGACACCAAATGCCGAAACTGCATTGCTGGCACCAGTTACTTCAACTGAACTAAAGCTGCCTGTGCCGTCTCGCAACTTTGATGTACGGCCTTGTAAGCCATATTGGATTCCACTGATTTCTTTTCCAGCACGAATATATTGTGCTGTACTATCGCCTGTACCTTGGCGTCCTGAAACGTTTTCAACGTCAACTGAAACATAGGATACTGCAAAAGCAGAACCAGAAAGGGCCAGAGCCATAATTGCTAAAATTTTCTTCATTTAATTTTCCTTAAAGTTTAAAATAAGATAACTCACCCCGAGTTAAATATCAAATCCATAGGTTGGATCGAATTCGTTTGAGCGTTGCTCGTGTCCTGCATAGCCACGTGGGTTGCAAATGATACGAGTGTCTCCAATGTTATAGTCAAACGTATGATGTGTATGACCATGTGTCCATACTCGAATCTCAGGATTATCCAGAATAAACTCGCTGAGATCGCTGCTGTATGCACCATTCATAATGGTGTCATCTGCATAGTGTGGATGTGTACTCAACTTGCTTGGAGCATGATGTGTCAACACAACAACTGGTAAATTTTGTTTACTTCTGTTTTCAGCTAGGTAAAATTTAAACAGTTCTTTTGTTTTAACGTGTTCGGTAGTTGTATGCTCAGGAACCAGTCTGTGATACACACTCTTGGCTTCATTTAACATGGTAACTTGACGATAGTCATTCATCATGCCTTTCATATGATACAGTGTCAACTGATCAAAGTTATTCATGTCAGTCCATAACGTACCGCCTAGAAACAATACTCCATTGTATTCACACGCTTCTTTTTCCAAAACAGTAATGTTCTTGGGCAGCATGTCTTTTAGGTGTGGCACTGTTTTATGAAACGTATATCCGTAGTGCTCATGGTTGCCTGCTACGTAAAATACCTTTTCGTACTTGCTGCACTCTTCGTGGAAGAAACGAGTCCAACGATCCATACGTTTGAAGTTGCCTGTGCTGGGTCCGCCTTCATTAAGTATGTTGTTTACATCGTACTCGGCGTTAACGTGCTTGACTTCGCATACGTCACCTGACAATATTAATACTTCTCCACCTGGCAGTTCTAAGTCTGAAAACTCTAGGTGAAGATCGGAAATTACGTTTACTCTCATACCATTATTATACGTTATACCTGCTAACAAGTCAAAGGAAAAGGCTCCAAAGAGCCTTAGCTTTTAAAAGAAATATAACCAAAAAATTATGCCAAGCCCATTGCCATGGCTTTGTAGCCAGCAGCGATGATCTTACGGCTTGCCTTACCGTGGCGGTATTCAGTAACATGAACACCATTCTTGGCCTTACGTTGGTTTGCATAAATTGCAAAGCCTGCTTGACGCAAGCGAGTTGCTTCTGCGCTCAAGCTGCCGATGCCAAAACGCTTTTTAGCTTCAGATTGTGTAAGTGACTCACCGTCGATAACCAATGCCTTATAGGCCTTACCAGTTTTAGTATTTAGATCAAACATTTAAAATCTCCTAAGTATTGCTGAGTTGAATTACAGCTATATCAATTGTAGTATACAGTTCAAGGCAAGTCAATAACGTATTTTACCAATTGCCCGAGTGCAAAGCACTTGTATTCTCTGTAGCTGAATTGTAACACCACGGGTTCTACAATAGCAACTATTATGGTACATTTTATTGGAAGTGTTCGTCCAATATGTCCATTAACTCTTTAAGAGTCTTTGACAAGTCTCCGCGATGTTGAACTGCGAAGCCACCGGCTTTGCGCCATTCTTCACAGTTGCTGGTGCGGTCATCAATTAAGATGTCGCCATCCGAGCAGTGCACATGCTTATCATGACTAAACGGTCCAAACATAACAGGAATGTCGGGAAAGTGTTGTTGAGCCCACATTACTTTGTCGTAGAATGCCCAATGAAAGTCATTGCCCCGGGGCACCGCAGTTAGAAACTTTAGATCGAATCCGTGTTTAGTACGTAGATAACGGCAGCATTCAACCAGTGCATCTGCTTCAGGAGTTTTATCCAAGTCCCTGTACAGATGAGGATTATCACGTAGACGAATCCAGTCCTCGTGCGGCCAGCGTTCGTCTGTGGTCTTTTTGCCCAGAGTCTTGTTGGCATAGGCCTTAAAGTCTGCTGTGACATCGTCCATGTCTAGATAAATTGTAATTTTATTCATTGTGTATGTATTTGAGTGATAAAAATGTGGCAGCAGGCCCATCTTCAATTGTAAAGAAGTAACCTTGCCACCCTCGTTCAATTGGCCAGTGTTTGACTTTGTTTTCCCTGATAAAGGACCATATAGATGCATAGTCCTTATGTGGTACAAATATACGAACCTTATTCGTCGTCATCGTCGAATCCTTCGTTGCCGTGCATAACAAGGTTGTTGTGTTTGCTGTCGTAATCCTTGTAGTAAGGTTCATTGGCTTGCAGTATGCGATATTTGTTTGGATATTTGAGTGCCAACATCAGCATGTCGTCTCGATCAGTAATATCACAAATTAAATACTCGCTGCTACATGCTCCCTCAACATACTTGATCTTGCTATGCTTGAACTCATTGTCTTCTAGTGCTGTAGCCAACTCGTTGTATACAGGAACAATAATACGATCAAACGGTAAGTGCGGGGTAGGCAAGCCACGATCTAGTATGCCCAACTTTGACAACGTTGCACAGTTATCAGCATCAATAGTCAGCTTACATCGCTTGAATTTGATACTACCTTTGGTACTAGGGTTGTTTGGCGTCTCCTTAGTACTCCACGGAATTTCCGCTGTTACGTGGTTCACATAGAACGTCACGCCATGTG
>Ga0228701_1000168_pt1 | contig 67399 bp, 68 predicted proteins | sample McNCre117_Aug_MG_2_FD_178017 | JGI IMG/M metagenome (GOLD analysis project Ga0228701, IMG submission 178017) | Freshwater microbial communities from McNutts Creek, Athens, Georgia, United States - 11-17_Aug_MG | ecosystem: Environmental > Aquatic > Freshwater > Creek | place: USA: Georgia... | reverse complement strand
CATTGGGCTGTGTCGTCGGCCGCTGAAGCGGGCATGACCAACGGCTACGACCATCCCACACGCTTAGGCGCAGACCGTTGGGTCGCCATGGTCGGCGCGCATGCCCGCATGGTGCAACAAACGCAAGCAGACAAGCAAGCTCGTCGCCCCATGGTGGTGGTCATGGTGGGCACGGCCGTCACGGTGGAAGCCATTGATGCCCAAGGTAAATTTTTGGGCGGCTTCATCTTGCCGGGCCACGGCATCATGCTGCGCGCGCTGGAGTCTGGCACCGCCGGACTGCGTGTGCCCACCGGTGATGTGTGCGAATTTCCCACCAACACCAGCGACGCCCTCACCAGTGGCGGCACTTACGCCATTGCCGGTGCCGTGGAACGCATGGTGCAACACGTGCGCCAACACTGTGGCGCCGAACCGCTGTGCTACATGACGGGCGGCGCAGGCTGGAAGATGGCGCCCAGCATGTCGGTGCAGTTTGAACTGATCGACACCTTGATCTTTGATGGCTTGCTTGAAATCGCCCAGCGTAGACTCGCGCTTTGATTCTTCTCCCTGGCTGCACGCAGCTTTTAGGACCGCTATGACAATCCAACGCTCTCTTTCCCTATCTAAAAAATCACTGCTGGCGCTCAGCCTCACCTTGCTGGCCAGCGCAAGCACCCTGGCCCAAACCTTTCCCTCCAAAACCATCAAGATCGTGGTGCCCAATGCGGCAGGCGGCGCGGCGGACATCACGGCACGCACCGTGGGTCAAAAGCTGGCCGAGGCTTTGGGCCAAGCCGTGGTGATTGAAAACAAGCCCAGCGCAGGCGGCATCGTCGCGGGTGAAATGGTGGCGCGTGCCGAGCCCGATGGCCACACGATGTTGCTGATCTCGAGCGGCACAGCGGTCAGCGCCTCGCTGTTCAAAACCCTGCCGTTTGACACCGTCAAAGACTTCACGCCCGTGTCCAAGCTGGCCACCTTTGATTTGGTGATTGCCTCTGCCGAAGGCGGGCGCTTCAAAACCTTTGCCGAACTGCTGGCCTATGGCCGTGCCAACCCCGGCAAGCTCAACATCGGCACGCCCCAGGTGGGCACCACCCAAAACTTGGCGGCGGAGTTATTTTTGAGCTCGTCGGGCCTGTCGGCGCAAATCGTGCCTTTCAATGGCACGCCGCCCGTCATCACGGCTTTGCGCGGGGGAAGTGTGGATGCCATGGTGGAAATCGTCGGCCCCTTGATGCCGCAAATCAAATCGAATGTGGTGCGTCCCTTGGCCTTGCTGGGTGACAAACGCTCGCCCAGCATGCCCGATGTGCCTGCCGTGCGTGAAGCCGGTGGCCCGTTGGCCAAGTTCCAGGCCTCGTCTTGGAACGGCTTGGCCGTGCCTTCGCACACGCCCCGTGAGGTGGTGCTGCGCTTGAGCCGCGAAATTCAAACCATCATGGACATGCCTGACGTCAAAAAACGCTTGGCCGACGTGAACCTCAATGCCCAAGGCTCCACGCCTGAGCAAGCCGCCGAGGTGCTGGCGGCCGATATTCGCCGCTGGCATGACGTGATCGTCAAAGCCAAAATCGACAAACAATAAGGCTTTAGCGTTTCAGGGCTTGGTAAAAATTCTCATGAGAACCCAAAAGAAGTAAGTGTCTTGTTTGGGGATCAAACGTATAAGCCAGCAACATCAGTTGGCTTTGACTTTTGAACTTGTAGACGTAAATGCCTGCCAAGTCGCCCTTTTTGGCGTCTCCTAGCAAAGGGTCTGCCACGATGTGTTCAACGGCAAGATCGACATCTTGTCTTTGGTTGGGATGCAATCTTTTGTAGCTTCTTGCAAAGCCAGAAGATTGCGTGATCTGTATGCCGCTGCCGCTGCCGCTGCCGCTGCTGCTCATTGGCTTTGGCTGGATGGCACAAAAGGAGTTGCCAGTGCGGGCCCTTCGGCTTTGGCGACCAGCAAATCACGCACAAAATCAATCGGCAAATCGGGGTTGTCCAGCGCCGCTTTGCCCACCATGGCCCAAAATTCCAGTTGACCTGCAATCGAACGCCGCTCAGCGCTGGCATGCGCCTTGGCTTGTTCGTATAAGGCGTCATCAATTCGCACGGGCATTCCCATAGCCATCTCCATTGAAGCAATTTGCTACAAATGTAGTTTATGTTGGGGTTTCCGTCAATCTTGATAACGCCTTGTGCCGTGTGTGTACTTTGCCACTGCTATAAACTGGATCAATGAATTTACCCCTCAGCTCCAAGGTCATCGACGCACTCGCGCACGAAGCGGCGGGCATTGCGGCCGTCCGTCGCGACATCCACGCCCACCCCGAACTGTCTTTTGAAGAGCAGCGCACCGCCGATGTGGTGGCTGCCAAGCTCACCGAGTGGGGCATCGAGGTGCACCGTGGCATGGGGCGCACCGGCGTGGTGGGCGTTTTAAAAAACGGCTCCAGCAAGCGCACCATTGGCCTTCGCGCCGACCTGGACGCCTTGCCCGTGCAAGAGTTCAACCAATTTCCACACGCCAGCCAACACGCCGGCAAGATGCACGCCTGCGGCCACGACGGCCATGTGGCCATGCTGCTGGCTGCAGCCCAACACTTGTCGCGGGTTAAAAATTTTGACGGGACGGTCTACTTCATCTTCCAGCCCGCAGAAGAGGGCGGCGGCGGCGCCCGCGAAATGATGAAGGATGGCTTGTTCACCCAATTCCCCATGCAAGCCGTGTTTGGCATGCACAACTGGCCGGGCCTGGAGGTGGGCAAGTTTGCCCTCAGCGCCGGGCCGGTGATGGCATCGAGCAACGAATTCAAAATCATCATCCATGGCAAAGGCAGCCACGCCGCGCTGCCGCACAACGGCGTGGACCCGGTGCCGGTGGCCTGCCAAATAGTGCAGGCGTTTCAAACCATCATCAGCCGCAACAAAAAACCGCTTGATGCAGGCGTGATTTCGGTCACCATGATCCACACGGGCGAGGCCACCAATGTGGTGCCCGATGTCTGCGAAATGCAAGGCACGGTGCGCACCTTCAGTGTGGAGGTGCTTGACTTGATCGAGCAACGCATGCGCGAGGTGGCGCAGCACACCTGCGCCGCTTTTGGCGCCACCTGCAGCTTTGAGTTTGAACGCAACTACCCACCCACCGTCAACCATCCAGCCGAAACCGAGTTTGCGCAAGGCGTGATGGCCAGCGTGGTGGGCGAAGCCAATGTGGTGGTGCAAGAGCCCACCATGGGCGCTGAAGACTTCTCATACATGCTGCAAGCCGTGCCGGGGGCCTACTGCTTCATTGGCAACGGCGACGGCGTGCACCGCGAGATGGGGCATGGCGAGGGGCCGTGCACCTTGCACAACCCCAATTACGACTTCAACGATGACCTGATTCCCTTAGGGGGGACGTATTGGGTGCGCTTGGTCGAGGCTTGGTTGCGTTAAGCCCGATTTAACCTATTCTTGAAGATACAGCGCGCATCCACATGCGCTCAACTTGTTCGGTCATGTTGATGGGTGTGATTTCTACTTGAGGATGTGCGTTTGCATAAACTCGGAAAAGCTCATCTGCAAAAGCTTGCCCAATTTCATTAACTTCTTTGAAGTCCAGTATCACGATCTTGAACCTATCGAATCGTGCGATTAAACGCTTCGCCTGAGACCTAGAGATCAGCTGTTCATCGCCCAGCCTTGCAAGCTTCATCGGAACAATCGTTTTAGAGAAATCGAAATCTTCCGGAGCGTTCATGAATTGGTTGAACACATCCGCAGTCGTGCGTGTGCTGTCCAAAGTGATTCTCATGAACACGATGGTTCCGTTCTTGAATGGACTGGGTTCTTCAAGTAGCCAATCACGTTTTGAGATGTCGTCGTGGCTGAATTGAAGTCCGTTGGCATCGATTTCAAAAAAATCGAACATTCGTGACGTGAAGAAAACGCCTTCGCCACTGTGCCGGCTCGGATCTGTTGTGAATTTGCCTTTCGATAATTCAAACAGGGCTTGTCGCTTATCTGGAAGATTTAGGGCTTTTGAAATTTTTTCGAAAATTCCTATGCCGTTGTCTGCGACAGCTAACGTGATCGTCTTTTCATCCTGTGATGCAGCTACAAACACAGAAGTTCCTGTGGAGTGATCAATGGCGTTATTGACCATTTCTGTAAAGCCGTGTGCAACGATGTTTGCAACATTGCCTGCTAAATTGAAGAATGGTCGAAAGTCTTTAGACCAAATCAAGTCCTCTTCTAAATTGACTAGCGTGTATTGTTGAGAGACTCTTCGGCGGTATCCCGGGCTGAAGACGGGGCGAGTTGGTGGGCCACTGCGTGCAATCCAACCCTCTCGCTCCAGTTGCAGGACGTACCGTGCTGCTGCGGCTCTGGTAATTCCTTCCTGAATGGCGTAGAACTTCGTCAGATCCTTCGGATGCTCCAGCACATCGCGGGTAATGTTTCTGGTTAGGCTGCGGAAACGAGAAGGTTTTGCCATGCTTGGCCTCTTGATACTTAAGTTGAATAATTGTATATTTAAAAAGATTAACTGTATATTTAAAATCCTTTCAGCTCACATCCCTCAATAATTTTGGGTGCCGGGATTTCGATATGCTTATCAGCGTACATCCATGTGTTTACAGGTTAAATTTTTAAGGTTAGTATCTACATGTACATCTATCCGGGTGTTTTGAGAGGTACCCATGGCCAACACCAAAATTTTCAAAAATGGCAATTCCCAAGCCATACGTATTCCTGCCGAACTTGCTTACACAAGTTGGGACATTGATCTGGTTATCGAGCGTCAGGGGGACGAATTACGCATCCGTCCCGCACAGCGGCGCATGGGGGACGTCTTAGGAAAGCTGGCACAGTTTTCATCCGACTTCATGAGCGAAGGTCGCGGCCGCAATGTGGAAGGTGAGCGCGAAACATTATGAAACCCAAGTACATGCTCGACACGAATATTTGCATTTACTTGATGAAGCACCAACCACAGCAAGTGCGAACACGCTTTGCCGAATGTTTTGTGGGGGACGTTGTTATTTCAGCCATCACGCTGGCAGAGTTGGAATTCGGAGTCGCCTGTTCGGGGGAGTCCCAGGCTCACAATCAAATGCTCTTAGACAGCTTACTTGAGGACATCCTGGTTGCTCCATTTGACGCTCGCGCCGCCCATGCTTACGGACCTTTGCGAGCTGCGCATCGTGAGCGTAATAAAGATGCGCTCGATAAGCTCATCGCATCCCACGCCTTGGGACTTGGGGTGACATTAGTGACCAACAATGAGGCTGACTTCCATGGTTACGCTGGTTTGACCGTTGAGAACTGGGTCAATAACCACTGACAATTTTCAAAATCCGACAGCTATTGCGATCTAATTTACGGTAAATTTATAATTCATTTTATAATTCAATCTTTTGGATTGACCTTGACACACCACGCAGATGCCTTACGCCTTCGCCTGGCGGCTGGCCCCAAGTCGGGGACGCAGATGGCCAAGGAAATCGGCCTGAGCCAGCCGACGGTGACGCGTGCGCTCGCCGCGATGGGCGAAGACGTTGTCAAGACGGGGCAAAAAAAGTCAACCCGCTACCTTCTGCGCGATCACAGTCGCGGCTTTGCGGATATACCCGTTTTTCGCGTGGATACAGCAGGCAAAGTCAAAGAACTCGGTGTGTTGACGCCTGTTCGGCCCGATGGCTATGTTTTTACCCAATCCGATGGCCAGCAAATACACAGCGATGCACTTCCGTGGTGGTTGCTGGATATGCGCCCACAAGGATTCCTTGGGCGTGCTTATGCGGCGCGTTATGGCGCTGATCTGGGCTTGCCTGGCACGCTCAAAGAGTGGACGGACAGTCATGCCATCCGAGCCTTGTTGGTGCACGGTCACGACTTGGTCGGCAATGTATTGATCGGCACAAGCGCTAGAGACAAATTCATCCGCGCTCCAGAGCCCGAGTGCATTCGTGAGGTTGATAAAACAACGGCCTATGCCAGTTTGGCCATGGGTGCATCGGCGGGCGACTCACCTGGATCTTCTGCCGGTGGTGAGCAACCCAAATTCACGGCGTATGTCGACTTTGAAAAAGAAACGCGGCATGTCATTGTCAAATTCAGTGAGGCACAAAAAAGCCCCAACAGCCAGCGTTGGCGCGATGTGCTGCTGGCAGAACACATGGCGCTTGCCACCCTCAGACAGGCGGGTATAGCCGCGGCGCACACGCGTATTTACGATGGTCAAGAACAACGGTTTTTGCAGGTGGAACGCTTTGACCGGGTAGGCGTTTGGGGACGAAAAGCCGTGATATCACTTGCAGCGCTTGACGCCGAATTCGTCGGCGCCGCGAATCAGCCATGGCCTGTCATCACCAAGGCGCTGGCCAAGCAAGGCGTGATCACGCAGCAATCTGCGGATGTGACAGAAGTCTTGTGGGCCTTTGGCGCGCTCATTGGCAATTCAGATATGCATGGCGGTAATTTGTCGTTCGTATCCGAGCATGAGCGACCTTACGAACTTGCGCCTGCTTACGATGTCACGCCCATGTCTTTTGCGCCAACCAGCAGCGGAAGGTTGCCGCATGTCATTCATCCCATCACACTCCACGCCAGTGTGAGCCATGAAAATTGGCGCAAAGCACAACAGCTGGCCCAAACCTACCTCGCTTCGATCCGGGCTTCTAATGAATTCGGTCCAGAATTTCAAGTTTGCGTTGAAGCGCTGCAAACGCATATCGCAATGGCAAGCGCGCAAATCAATCGGCTGGCGTAATCAACATACTTGCCTAATTTCTACACGCTAATAAGCCGCCAACAACTGCCCCAAATGCGGCTTGTGCGCCGGTGCCGCGTAGGGCAGCAGCAAGCCCAACACATGTTTGGCGCCGCGTAACAAAGACTTTTGTGCGCTCTCGGGCTCCAGTGCGTGGCGTGGGTCGCGCACATACTCGTAGCTCAGCCACCAGGTGAGCATCACCACCATGTGCGTGGCTGTCACCTCGCGTTCAGACGCGGTCATCTGCAGCACCTTGGCGTGTTCCAGCCCGTCCAGCACAGCGCGAAATGCGGTGGTCTTGTGCAGCAACGCGTCTTTGATGTGAGTTTCTAAGCGGCGATTTTTGCTCAGCAAATCGTTCAAGTCACGGTACAAAAAGCGGTATTGCCACACCAGCTCAAACAGCGTGTGCATGAAAAACCAAGCGTCTTCGACATCGTGCACACCAGGCGCTGCCTCCAACAACTCGTGCAGCGCCGATTCGTAACGCACAAACAGCGCATTCACCAGCTCCTCTTTGGCCGGGTAGTGGTAATACAAATTACCCGGGCTGATGTTGAGCTCGGCCGAAATCAGCGTGGTCGACACATTGGGCTCGCCAAAGCGGTTGAAGAGATCCAGCGTGACCTCCAAAATCCGCTCAGCAGTCCGGCGTGGCGCTTTTTTAGCCATATTTGATCGGTTTAATCGGGGTAATCGGGGTCAGATCCCAATTATTTCTTGGCAGCCGCTTTCTTTGCAGCAGGTTTAGTGCTTCGTTTGGTCGGGGCTTTTGCAGTGGGCTTGGCTGCAGGTGTTGCACGCTTTGCAGCGGGTGCTGTGGTTTTGGCAGATTTACCCAGTTGAGCTTCTAAAGACGCAATGCGCTCGTGCAGCGCAGCCAAATCATGCGCCGAAGGAATGCCCAGGCGGCTGAGTGCCTTGGCCACCCGGTCTTCAAAGATGTTTTCCAGCTTGTCCCATTGGCCGGTGGCGCGCTCGTTGAAGGTGTGCGCCACTTGCGTGACTTTTTGAGTGGCCTCAGCCAATTTCTCTTCGGCGGTAACTTGTGCTTTGCGCTGCATCGTGATGCCATCGCTCACCAGCTTTTCAAATGCCTTCGAGCCCTCTTCTTGGGCCTTGGCGAAGGCGCCCAAACCGGCCAGCCAAATTTGCTGCGCTTGCTCTTTCACGTTGTCGGTCATGGCGGCTGGATCGAAGGGGTTTTTGGTAGACATGGTGCGATCTTTCAAAACGAAAACAACAGATGGAGGCACTTTAACCGGTGGTGTTGTCAAAGGCAATTGATGTAAGCTTTGATCATGCCCCTTTCCGCAACACCTGTCGAAGCCAAAATTGACGATGAAATCAGAGATGTACTCTCGCGTTTCCCGTCGATCTATCTCGCCATTGTGTTTGGTTCAGTCGCCAGCGGCCTCGCCCGTTCAAATAGTGACTTGGATTTGGCGGTCCTTGGCAAAACGCCCTTAAGCGCCGACGAAAAAATAGAACTCATTGCAGCGCTTGCGCAGCAGTTCGGGCGCCCGATCGATTTGATTGATCTCTATGCCCCACCTGAACCTTTGCTAGGCCAAATACTTTGCCATGGGCGTCGTGTCTTGGGCTCTGACGTTGCGTTCGCAGCTTTGCTGAGCCGCCATTTGATAGACCAAGCAGATTTCGCTCCTATTCAAAACCGCATCCTTGCAGAAAGGCGTATGGCATGGATCGGCAAGTGATTGACTAGAAGCGGTTGTAGTTTGGCTCGATCGCATGGCTTAGTTTGTTCTTTTACATTCATTTTTTGCTCAAGTATGAATGTATACAGTTCCACCCAAGGTAAGATAGCTGTTTCGTTTTTTGATAAATATGAACTCCGAGACGGCACCTTCAACCCCCAGCTCAAGCACTGCGTGGTACGTCGTCCATACCAAGCCGCGCAACGAAGCACGTGCGCTTGAAAACCTCCAAAACCAAGGGTTTGAATGTTTTTTACCTCAGATGGAGGTTGAAAAACGTGTGCGCCAACGCATTCAAAAAGCGGTGGTGCCCATGTTCAGTCGTTATTTGTTCATTCAGCTCAGCGATGTGACGCAAAACTGGTCGCCCATTCGCTCCACCCTCGGCGTGAGCAAGCTGGTGAGCTTTGGCAATCAGCCCGCCAAAGCCCCGCAAAGCCTGATCGACTTTCTGCGTGAAGCACCCCGAAAAGAAGTCGAACGCTTGTTTGCGGTAGGCGACACGGTGCAGGTCATCAATGGCCCGTTCAAAGGCTTAGAAGGTGTCTACCAAGCCCACGAGAGTGAAATGCGCGCCATGATCCTGGTTGAACTCTTGGGGCAACCCCAAAAACTCCGCATGGCACTCGACACCTTGAATAAAGTTGAAGCATGACCGACACCTCCAAAACTCCTCAGCACGTTGCCATCATCATGGATGGCAATGGGCGCTGGGCCAAAAAGCGCTTCATGCCCCGCACGGTAGGCCACGCCAAAGGTGCTGGTATGGTGCGCGACCTGGTCAAAGCCTGCGTCGACAAAGGCATTCGCTACATCACGCTCTTTGCCTTTAGCACTGAAAACTGGAAGCGCCCAGAAGACGAAGTTTCTACCCTCATGGGCTTGTTCGTTCAGTACTTGCAAAAAGAGATGAAAGACATGCAGTCAGAGGGCGTCAAGCTCAACGTGATTGGTGACATTTCGCGCTTTCCTCAAGAGCTGCAAGACAAAATTCGCGAAACCATGGCCGCCACAGCCAACAGCACCGGCATTACGCTCAGCGTTGCGGCCAACTACGGCGGCCGTTGGGACATTGTGCAAGCCGTGCAGGCCTGGCAAAAAGCCCATCCCAACCAAGCAGTGGCCGATTTAACCGAAGACGGTTTGTGCCCTTACATCAGCACCGCAGGCTTGCCCGAGCCCGACTTGCTGATCCGCACAGGCGGTGAGTCGCGCATCAGCAACTTCATGTTGTGGCAGTTGGCGTACGCCGAGTTCTATTTCACCGACGTGTTGTGGCCTGACTTTGACACGGCCGAGTTTGACAAAGCCCTGGCCTGGTTTGCCGATCGTGAGCGCCGCTTCGGCGCTGTGGCGCCCTAGGTAAAGCCCCCGCCTCCTGTCATCAACGCCACCTACAATGGGCAGCCTCTTGCTTGGGTGCCTGGTTTTTGCTGAAAGATGTTTTCAATGAGTCAATTGAAGTTTGCGTTTCGTTCAAGCGCTGCCATCGTCATATCGTTTGCGCTTTTAGGGTCAGCGGCCATTGCGCAAAACGTGCAATTGCCGGGTGCACAAACGCAAGGGTTTTCTACCGGCATGGGCGCAGGCGCGGCGGCGGGTGCGGGCCTAGGGGCGATCACCACAGGCGGCGTGCCAAGCATTCGTTCGGTGGACCCACTTGCCGTGGGCGTCAATCCAACTTCTGCTGGCGCTCAAATGGGCCAACCATCTGTTGGCAACAACGGCCCCCAGTCGTTTGAACCCTTCAAGCTCAATGATTTCCAGAAATACGTTTTGGAAACCACCGGTTTCAAGCTCCCCCTCTACGGCCAAAGTTTTTTTGAAAACTCACACAACAACCCACGCGGTGCAAACAACGCGTTTGCACCCGTAGACAACGCCCCCGTCACCTCAGACTACCCACTCGGCCCTGGTGACCAGTTGGTCATTCGCGGCTGGGGTTCGCTGGACATTGATGTGCGTGCCACCATCGACCGCAACGGCATGGTCACCCTGCCGCGTGTTGGCGCTGTGCCCTTGGCCGGCGTTAAAGCCGGGCAGGCTGAAGGCGTCTTGCACACCGCTGTGGGCAAGTACTACAAAGACTTTCAGCTCAGCGTCACACTGGGGCAGTTGCGCTCCATCAATGTGTATGTGGTGGGCCAAGCCCGCCGCCCCGGCAGCTATGCCTTGAGCGGTGTGTCTACCTTGGCAAGCGGCGTTTTTGCCACCGGTGGGCCCAATGCCAACGGCTCCATGCGCCGTGTGCAACTCAAGCGTGCGGGCCAAGTCGTCACCGAACTCGACCTTTACAGCTTTTTGGCCCAAGGCAGCAATGCCGCCGACGTCAAGCTTGTCGATGGCGACGTCATTTTTATTCCCCCCGCGGTGGGCCATGTGGCCATGGTCGGCAAGGTGCACAGCCCTGCCGTGTATGAGCTGAAATCTGCCGATGAAACCCTGGCCCAATTGCTGGCCGTTGCCGGTGGTTTGCCCGTCACGGCCGATACCCGTCGTGCCACCTTGGAGCGTTTAACACCCTCCAAAAACCAGCCTCGCAGCGTGCAAGACTTTGCCTTGAATGAGGCAGGCCTCAAAACCATCTTGAAAAACGGCGACATGCTCACCGTTTTAGAAATCAGCCCCGAAATTGGCAATGCCGTCACCCTGCGCGGCAATGTGTCTCAGGCCGTGCGCTTGGCGTGGCGAGACGGCATGCGCGTGCGCGATCTCATTCCAAACCGTGAAGCCCTGATCAGCCGCGACTCCATTCGTCGCCAAAACGAAGTGCTGTTCGACGTCAACCAACGCGAGCGCGCGCAACGCGAACGAGAAATCATTCCAGACGATTTGCTCGAAGACCCGGTGCTCGACGCACAAGTGATGCGCCAAATACGCGAACGTGCGGCTGGCAATGCTACGAACACAGCGAATGCAACAAACGCTCCCAATCAGGCTAACGCAACGGCTGCACTCGTAGCTAGCAATGCAGGCAATCTGCGCGATGCGCGCCAAAAACGCTTGTACGACCAACAGGCGTTGATACAACCCACAGGCAAACTGGGTGTGCCTTCAGTGTCAGAGTCCATCGGTAACCTGTATGACGAAATCAACTGGGACTACGCCGTCATTGAGCGCGTTAACCGCCAAGACTTGAGCGTATCTTTGGTCCCCTTCAACCTGGCGCGCGCATTGGCCGATGACAAAGCCCCAGACAACCAAGCCTTGCAGCCGGGGGACGTGGTTACCGTGTTCTCGGTCAACGATGTGCGCGTGCCTGTGGCGCGCCGTCGCATCATGGTGCGCATTGAGGGAGAGGTGGCCCAGCCAGGCATTTACCAAGCCAAACCTGGTGAGACCTTGTTCAGTGTGTTGGAGCGTGCAGGCGGGCTGACGCAAGACGCCTACCTCTTTGGTGCCGGTCTTTACCGCGAAGACGTGCGCAAAGCGCAAGTGGAAAACATTCAAAAACTCACCCGCCGTTTAGAAGCTGAATCTGCCGCCCAAGTGGCCCAGCTAAGCCAAAGCTTGGGCGCAAGCTCGGACGCCAACTTGGCCCAAGCGCGCATTGCCGCGGCCCAACAAGCGCAAAGACAAGCCCTAGAGCGTGTGCGCAATGTCAGACCCGAAGGCCGTATTGCACTGGGCTTGGACCCAGAGGTTTTCAACTCCATCAACAAATTGCCCGAACTACGCGTGCAAAACGGCGACCGCTTTGTGGTGCCCTCGCGGCCAGACTTTGTGTACATCTACGGCTCTGTCAACACAGAGTCGGCTTTGATTTACAAGACAGACGCGACGGTGAAGGACTACCTCAAAATTTCCGGCATGGGTGCTGGCGCAGACAAAGACGCGGTGATTGTGGTGCGTGCCGATGGATCTGCCTTGACGTCTAACGGCTCTTGGTTTGGCTCTGTCAACAGCGTCAAGCTCATGCCGGGCGACTCTATTGTGGTGCCCGACAAAGTGGACATGGAAGCCACGTGGAGCGCCGCCATTCGTAATGCCAAAGACATCACACAAATCTTCTACCAGCTGGGCTTGGGTGCTGCTGGTTTGAAGGCTTTGGGCTACTAAGGGAACCAGATGTCTGAATTGAATCAATCCCCTGCCGTGGCCGATGTGGACGAAGACGAAATTAGCCTGATTGACCTGGCCATTGCGCTGGGTGAAGAAAAGAAAACACTTTTTGCCGTACCAGCCATTACCACCACCTTGGCGCTGGTGGTGAGTTTGCTGATGACGCCCATCTTCACCGCCAAAACCGTGATGATGCCCCCACAACAGCAGCAAAGCGGCGCTGCCTCGGCCTTGGCCAGCTTGGGCGGTTTGGCCGGTTTGGCGGGGGCGGCTGCGGGCATCAAAAGCCCGGACGAGATGTATGTGGCCTTTATGCAAAGCGAGAGCATGCAAAACGCGGTGATCAAGCGCCTGGGTTTGCAGGAGCGTTACGAGGCCAAAACCTTGACCGACACACGCACTGCGCTGAAAGGTGCTGTGCGCATTACGCCCGATAAAAAATCAGGCCTCATCACCATCGAGGCGGACGACAAAGATCCTGCGTTTGCCGCCCAATTGGCCAATGCCCATGTGGAAGAGCTGCGCAGCCTTATGGGGCGCTTGGCTGTAACAGACGCTCAGCAGCGCCGCGTGTTTTACGAGCAAGCCATTGCCAAAACCCAGGCCGAACTGGCTGAGGCAGAAGCCAGCTTTCGAGCGGCCAAAGAACAGTCGGGCATGCAAGTGACGGCGGTCATTGCCGAAACAGCCGTCAGAGCTGGCGCCGAAATGCGTGGGCAAATTGCTGCCAAAGAAGTGCAACTTGCCGCCATGAGTAACTTTGCCACCCCGCAAAACCCGGATGTACAGCGCTTGGCGGGCGAGCTTGCCGCCTTGCGCGCCCAGCTTAAAAAGCTGGAGCAGGGCTCTGGCGGGGAAGAAAAGTCGTCTCCCATGCAGCAGCTGGCTGTTAAGTCGTACCGCGACATCAAGGCCCGCGAAGCCATGATGGGCGTGCTGGTTGCCCAGTACGAGTCTGCCCGTGTGGACGAGGCCAAAGAGGGCCCGCTGATTCAGCAGGTGGATGTGGCTGTGGCGCCAGAGCGTAAATCCAAGCCAAAGCGCGCGGTGATTGTGCTGGTGGCGGCTTTTGCAGGTTTGTTCTTGGGTGTTTTGCTTGCCTTTGTTCGGCGTGCAGTGCGTAAAGCAGCCGAGTCTGAGAGCGGCAGTTCTCAATTAGCGCAGGTCAAACAAGCTTGGCGCTTTAAGCGCTAGGTGTTGTTACAAAATATTCGTCATCAAAATGACATTTTTATCTGTAAACATCCTAGAATTGTTTAAGTTCGAACAAACTTGAACTGCCACATGCTGTAGTCGCATTGTCAATGCGGTACGGGCACTGCGGTAGCGTGCCTAAAGAGTTAATGCCAAGCCGCCAATCTCAATTGCAAGAAGACACGTACTTTCGTGTCATGCGTTTGCTTGAGGCCAACCCAGACATGACCCAGCGTGAGCTGGCCAAAGAGTTGGGTGTGAGCGTGGGGGGCTTGAACTATTGCCTCAAAGCGTTGATTCAAAAAGGCTGGGTCAAGATGCAGAACTTTGGGCAAAGTAAAAACAAGTTCGGCTATGTTTATTTGCTAACACCTGCTGGCGTCTTGGAAAAGGCTGCACTCACCCGGCAATTTCTTGAGCGCAAGATGGTTGAGTATGAAGCCTTGAAGAGAGAGATTGAAGCTTTGACGCTTGAGGCTAATGGGAAAGCGGTTAATGTGCGGTTATGAGGTAACTCTATGATTGCGGTGCTCGATATTGGGGTTTAGCGTGCTTCATTAACTCCCCCTGATAAACATACACTTTTTATTCATGATTCAAGTTACGCCGGTTATTTTGTGTGGCGGCTCAGGCACTCGTTTGTGGCCGCTCTCGCGCGCCGGGTTTCCTAAACAGTTCTTGTGCTTAATCGGTAATGATAGTCTCTTCCAGCAGGCAGCAAAGCGCCTGACTGGTTTGGGTAACCACGCCATTCAGGTGGCAGTGCCCCTCATCGTCACGGGCGAGGAGCATCGCTTCTTGGTTGCTGAGCAGTTACACGAGGTTGGTATTTCATTGGGTGCTGCCTTACTGGAGCCCGTAGGTCGCAACACCGCCCCGGCGCTCACTTTGGCGGCATTGGCGGCTACAGAAAGTGGTGAAGATCCTGTGCTGGTGGTCACGCCGGCCGATCAGACTGTGTTGAATGCTGACGCCTTCACCGTCGCCATGCAACAAGCAGTGGCGGGGGCTGCTAACGGCGCCATCGTAATTTTGGGTGTGACACCGGACAAGCCAGAAACGGGTTATGGCTATATCCAAACCGCCTATTCATTGCGAGGCAAGGCCGAAGCAATCCAAGTCGTTAACCGGTTCGCCGAAAAACCAAATGCGCAAACTGCCCAGCAGTACCTATCTGAAGGTAACTACTTCTGGAATGCTGGTATTTTCGTGCTCAGGGCCTCGGTCTGGCTCAAGGCGCTCGAACAATTCCGACCAGATATCCTGCAGGCGACCCAAGCAGCTTGGGACAAGCGCAGCGCAGACAACAAATTTATTCGTCCAGGCAAGGCTGAATTTACAGCCATCCCAGCTGAGTCGGTTGACTACGCTGTCATGGAGCATTGTCCGAGCAGTGCTTTGCCCATTCACATGGTGCCGCTGAACGCCGGCTGGAGCGACCTAGGCGCATGGGACGCCGTCTGGAACGTTTTGCCCAAAGACGACAAAGGCAACGCTCACGTGGGCGATGTGCTGAGCATTGACAGTCGCAACACACTGGTGCACGCCTCAAGCCGACTGATCAGCCTAGTAGGCGTTGAAAATCTGATCGTGGTCGAAACTCCCGATGTTGTGATGGTAGCTGACAAGTCCCGCAGCCAGGACGTCAAGCGCATCGTCACCCAACTCCAGCAAGCTCAGCGCGAAGAACATACCCTGCACCGCAAGGTGCATCGCCCCTGGGGCTGGTACGACAGCATCGAAGAAGGCGGCCGTTTTAAGGTCAAGCGCATACAGGTCAAGCCAGGAGCTAGCCTCAGTCTGCAAAAACACCACCACCGTGCCGAGCACTGGGTTGTGGTTAAGGGCACAGCTGAAATCACCAACGGCGAGAGAGTTTTCAACTTGACTGAAAACCAGTCCACCTATATCCCCTTGGGCGAAGTGCACCGCTTGGCCAATCCGGGCGTTGTTCCGCTGGAAATCATCGAAGTGCAATCTGGTGGCTATTTGGGCGAAGATGACATAGTTAGATACGAAGATGAATATGGAAGATAAAGCCTTAGAACAAGCGCAACGGTTAAAAAAGAGCGCGTCAGTATTGGTAACAGGGGCCGATGGTTTTATTGGCTCTCACCTAACGGAACTTCTCGTCAAGCAGGGCTATAAAGTTAAAGCACTGTCTCAGTACAACTCTTTCAACTATTGGGGCTGGCTCGAAGACGTAGAGTGTAAAAATGAAATTGAAGTTCTCAACGGTGATGTGCGTGACCCGCACTACTGTAAGTACATCGCCAAGGACGTCGATATCATCTTTCACCTAGCAGCTCTAATCGCGATCCCTTATTCCTACGTGGCGCCCGACAGCTATCTCGACACCAACGTAAAGGGTACGCTCAATATCTGCCAAGCGGCGCTTGAAAATGGTGTGAAACGCGTCATCCATACCTCCACCAGCGAGGTCTATGGCACTGCCCAGTACGTACCGATTGACGAAAAGCACCCCTTGCAGCCACAGTCGCCATACAGTGCTTCGAAAATTGGCGCAGATGCCATGGCTATGAGCTTTTTCAACGCCTTCGACCTCCCGCTGACCATTGCGCGCCCGTTTAACACCTACGGCCCTCGACAATCTGCCCGCGCCGTCATTCCAACCATCATCAGCCAGATTGCCAACGGCAAGAAGCAGATCAAGCTGGGCGACGTATCGCCCACCCGCGACTTCAATTACGTTGCTGACACCTGCCGTGGCTTCCTCGAACTGGCACGTTGTGACAAAGCCATCGGTGAGACCGTCAATATAGGTTCGAATTTTGAAATATCAGTTGGCGACACCCTCAACATGATCAAAGAGTTAATGGGCAGCGACGTGGAGTTTCTGACTGACGAACAACGCCTGCGGCCTGGTAAGTCTGAGGTGTTCCGATTGTGGTGTGACAACACCAAAATCCGCGAGCTTACCGGCTTCGAGCCCGCCTACGACATCCGCACCGGGCTCAAAGAAACCATCGACTGGTTCACCCATGCTGAAAACCTGGCCAAGTACAAGGCTGACATTTACAACGTGTGAAACATGTTTGAAGCACTGATCAAGTTCGTTCGCGAACACTATCGAAGCTCGGACTTCATCCCGCTGCATGCCCCAATCTTTTCGGGGCGTGAGCGTCAATACGTCGTTGACACCATTGACTCCACATTCGTCTCCAGCGTTGGTGCTTATGTCGACCGCTTCGAGCGCGATATGGTCAACTACACCGGTAGCCCGAGGGCTATCGCCACCATGAACGGTACGGCTGCGCTTCACATCGCCCTGAAACTGGCGGGTGTCCAGCATGGCGATCTAGTGATCACCCAGCCCTTGACCTTTGTGGCCACCTGCAACGCCATCGCCTACTGCGGTGCTGAGCCCGTATTCACCGACGTGGACCTTCACACCCTAGGACTGTCGCCCCGTGCTATGGACGAATGGCTCCACAGCCATGCCCAACTGGATGACGACGGCGTTTGCCGAACTCGCGCCGACAAACTGGTTATCCGGGCCTGCTTGCCCATGCACACCTTCGGCCATCCCGCTGACCTGGACGGCCTTGTTGAAGTCTGTGCCCGTTGGAACATTACCTTGGTCGAAGACGCCGCCGAGTCACTCGGCAGTCTGTACAAAGGTCGCCACACCGGCACCATCGGTCTCTTGGGCGCGCTGAGCTTCAATGGCAACAAAATCATCACCACCGGCGGCGGTGGCATGGTCCTCACAAATGAGACGATGGGCACTCGTGCCAAACACATCACTACCACCGCCAAGCAGCCCCATCCGTACGAATACGTCCACGACGAAATCGGCTACAACTACCGCCTGCCCAACCTGAATGCGGCACTGGGCTGCGCCCAACTGGAGCAACTGGAAGCCTTTGTCGCCAACAAGCGTGAATTGGCTGCGCAATACGCCGCGCACTTCAGCGGCAGCGACCTGCAATTCGTCACCGAGCCCGAAGATTGCCGCTCCAACTATTGGCTCAACGCTGTAATCTGCGAAAGCCGCGAACAGCGCGATTACCTGCTGAAGTCGACCAACGACGCTGGCGTCATGACACGCCCGATCTGGGCGCTCATGAACCGACTGCCAGCCTACGCCCACTGCCGCCAAGGCCCATTGGCCCAGGCCGAGTGGCTAGAGGCTCGCGTTGTCAACCTGCCCAGCAGCGTGCTGCCACAATGAGCGTAAAACGAGTGGGCATATTTGGCACCTCGGGCATGGCCCGGGAGGCTGGTGACGTGGCTAACGACCTTGGCTACACACCGCTTTATGTTGCGCGCGATCAGGCAGAACTCAATGCCTGGCAGTACCCGGCCGAAGCCATTCTTGAATCCGATATTTTTCGCTATCAGGCCATGCCTTTTGTTATCGGTATCGGTGAAAACAACATCCGAGAAAAAGTCGCCAATCGATACCGTGGTCAGCTCAATTTCTGTAATCTAATCCACACAAGCGCAACATTTGGCTACCAGCAACGCAAGGCCATTGAACGCCAGCAGGGCATCATCGTCTGCGCTGGTGTCAGGTTCACCAACAGCATCCAGGTAGGCAATTTCTGCATCTTCAACCAGAACGTTACCATTGCTCATGACGTTGTCATTGGTGATTTTGTTCATATTGCCCCAGGTGGCACGATTTCCGGTAATGTTGATATCGGCAATAACTGCTGGATCGGTGCCGGTGCCGTGCTCAACCAAGGCACACCTGAAAACAAGCTGCTCATTGGCTGCCATACCACCGTTGGCAGTGGTGCCGTGGTGATTCGCTCCTGCGAATCCAATGCAGTCTACGCAGGTGTACCCGCCCAAAAAATCAAATGAAAACCCTGATCATTGCCGAGGCTGGCGTCAATCACAACGGCGATATTGAATTGGCCAAACAGCTCATCTCTGCTGCCAAGGCCGCCGGTGCTGACATTGTCAAATTCCAGACCTTCAAGACCGCCAAGCTGGTGACAAAAACAGCTGAAAAAGCCACGTACCAAAAAGGCACCACCGACGCCGACGAAAGCCAATACGCCATGATCCGCAAGCTGGAACTTTCCAGAGTGGACCATGAGGTACTGATCGAGGAGTGCCGCCGCCACGCCATCGGCTTCTTTTCCACGGCATTCGACTCCGACAGCTTTGACATGCTGGTCGAGATGGGCCTCGATCAAGTCAAAATCCCGTCGGGCGAGCTGACCAACCTGCCGCTCCTGCGCTACATGACCCGGCTGGGCATGCCGGTGATGCTGTCGACCGGTATGGCCACGCTGGGCGAGATCGAAGCGGCGCTGGAGGCCATCGAGCAGGCCGGCACGCCGCGCCACCTTGTCACCGTCCTGCAATGCACAACCGAGTACCCGGCCCCGATGGTCGACGTGAACCTGCGGGCTATGGTCAGCATGAAGGCCGCACTCGGCGTCGAGGTGGGCTACTCAGACCACACGCCGGGCATCGAGATTCCGGTCGCGGCGGTGGCACTGGGTGCGAGGGTGATAGAAAAGCACTTCACCCTGGATCGGACGCTGCCAGGCCCGGATCACCAGGCCAGCCTGGAGCCCCACGAGCTCAAGGCGATGGTCGATGCGATTCGCAACGTCGAGGTCGCGCTGGGCGACGGGGTCAAACGACCCAGCGCCAGCGAACTGAAGAACAAGTCAATCGTTCGCAAGTCCCTTGTTGCTATCCGCGCGATCAGGGCGGGTGAGTCGTTCAGTTCTGACAACGTTGGTACAAAGCGGCCTGGCAACGGCATCTCGCCGATGCGCTGGGATGAGGTCATGGGGCGTCCAGCAACACGTAACTTCTCTGTTGACGAATTGATCGAGCTATGAGCCGCAAAATTTGCGTTGTCACAGGAACTCGTGCCGAATACGGCTTGTTACGCTGGGTTATGCAAGGCATAAAGGACGATCCGACCCTGACTTTACAAGTGATAGTCACGGGCATGCATCTGTCGCCAGAGTTTGGGTTGACATGGAGAGAGATTGAACGTGACGGTTTTGCCATCGACCAAAAGGTGGAAATGCTGACCAGCTCAGATACATCGGTCGGCATAACCAAGTCGATGGGTCTTGGTTTGATCGGTTTTGCCGATGCGTTGCAGGTTCTAAAGCCCGACTTGATGTTGGTGCTGGGCGACCGTTTCGAAATTTTATCCGCGGTTTCTGCGGCGCTGGTGGCACGAATTCCGATCGCCCACCTGCATGGCGGCGAGGCAACTGAAGGCTTGATCGACGAGGCGATTCGGCATTCGATTACCAAGATGTCTCATTTGCACTTCGTGGCGGCCGAAGAATACCGCAGGCGTGTTATTCAATTGGGTGAGCAGCCATCCAATGTGCACCTAGTGGGCGGGCTCGGTATCGACAATATCAAACGCTTGGAATTGCTGCCGCGTGCTGAATTGGAAGCTTCGTTGGACTTTTCGTTGGGGGCCAAGAGCCTGCTCATCACCTTTCACCCAGTAACGCTGGAAAAGGCGACTGCTGAATACCAGATGTCCGAACTCCTGGCGGCACTTTCCGAACTGCACGATACGCAACTGATCTTTACCTTACCCAACGCCGATACTGATGGACGCGCGCTTATTGCACAGGTTCAGAAATTCGTCGCAGCCCACGCCAATGCACGGGCATACACTTCGCTTGGACAATTGCGTTACCTGTCTACTGTTGCACTGGTCGATGGCGTGGTTGGCAACTCCTCAAGTGGGTTGGCCGAGGTGCCAAGTTTTCGCAAGGGTGTCGTTAACATTGGTGACCGACAGCGCGGGCGCCTGATGGCTAGCAGTGTCATCAACTGCGACCCAGAGCGCGACAGTATTGCTGCTGCGCTACGGACGTTGTACAGCGATGAGTTTCAGGCCACTCTGGATTCGGTGCGCAACCCCTATGGTGATGGAGGGGCTAGTGACAGGATCGTCGCGCTTATTAAGGCAGCTAAGCTCAATGGGATTTTGAAGAAGCGTTTTTACGATTGCGCCATTACATGCGAATAATTTTTATTGGAGCCGTCGAGTTTTCACTTTTAGCACTTGAGCGCCTACTGAACATCAGAGCAGAGGTGGTCGGAGTGTGTACTTTACAAAGCTCACCCTTCAACGCAGATTACGCTGACCTCACTCCGCTGTGTAACGAGCACGGCATACCGTTCCTTTTTGTCGACGATATCAATGCGCCGACAACGCTCGAATGGATACGCGAGCGCGCGCCCGACGTGATATTCTGCTTTGGCTGGTCACGCCTGCTCAGGGAGAAGCTTCTGTCGGTTGCACCGCTTGGCGTGATCGGCTTTCACCCCGCGGCGCTTCCTGCCAATCGTGGCCGCCATCCGCTAATTTGGGCCTTGGCTCTGGATCTGAAGAAGACAGCGTCGACTTTCTTCTTCATGAATACCGGAGCTGATACCGGTGACATCCTTTCACAGCGTGCGCTCACCATTGACCCCGCAGACGATGCACGCGTCTTGTACGACAAGGTTAGCGCCTGCGCGTTGGAACAGATAACCCAATTCGTGCCGCAACTGGCCGACGGCAGCTTTACACGACAGCCACAGGACCATGCAAAAGCAAACAGCTGGCGTAAACGTGGTGTGGCAGACGGCAAGATCGACTGGCGCATGTCTGCGCACAGCATTCACAACTTAGTGCGTGCGTTGGCTAAGCCCTATGTCGGCGCTCATTTCGTCGTCGATGGCAAAGACATCAAGGTCTGGAAGAGTGTGGTTCTGGATGACTCCCCGCTCAACGTCGAGCCTGGCAAGGTACTTGGCATGCGCGACGGCTCGCCGATTGTCAAGTGCGGTCAGGATGCATTGTTGTTGCTAGTCACTGAGCCGAATTTTTCTCCCACTGAAGGCAGCTATTTATGAAAACACTCGTCATTGCCCCGCACCCTGACGATGAAGTGCTGGGCTTAGGTGGCACTCTGCTAAGGCGTAAAGCCGAAGGTGCTGAATTGGCCTGGCTGATCGTTACTGGCATTTCTACAGCGAATGGATGGAAGCAGGATCAGGTTGATCTGAGAGCCGAGGAGATCGCGCGCGTGAAGGAGTTCTTTGGTTTCGACCATGTGTTCAAGCTCGACTTCCCAACCACTCAGCTCGATCGCATTCCGGTTGGCGACTTGGTGAGCGGGATCGCAGATGCGTTTAAGTCGTTTCAACCTGAGGAGGTGTTTTTACCTCACCCGTCCGACGTACATACCGACCATCGTGCAGTCTTCGATGCAGCTGCGGCTTGCACCAAATGGTTCCGCTATCCTTCTGTCAAGCGGGTCCTCGCTTACGAGACGTTGTCGGAGTCTGATTTCGGCTTAGGCACCGAGCTTGGCTTTAGGCCAAATGTTTTTGTCGACATTGCCCCCTACCTTGAAGGCAAGTTAGAGGCCATGAATATCTACGCTTCGGAAATGGCGCCGTTTCCATTCCCTCGCAGCCACGAAGCCCTGCGGGCATTGGCTAAATTGCGAGGCGCCGCATCAGGGTACCAGGCTGCAGAGGCATTTCAATTGTTACGGGAAAGGTCATGATGACAGACTCAAAAACTGAAGTCTGGCAACGCGCGATGCTTTCTGTCGGTGCCACCATTGGACAGGCCATTGCCAACCTTGACCAGTCAGCTGTCAAAATCGTATTGGTTGTCAACGCCAGCGGCGTGCTCGAAGGTACTATTTCGGACGGTGATATACGACGCAGCCTGCTTAAGGGTCTGGACCTTGGTAGTCCGATCACCAACGTGATTCATCGCAATGCACTGGTAGTTTCACCCGGCATGACGCGCGAAACCGTCATGCAATTGATGGTGGCCAACAAAATCCAGCAGATTCCGGTAGTGGACGAACAACACCGCGTGGTTGGACTTCATCTGTGGGACCAGATCACCACACCTCAAGCGCGCCCCAACATGATGGTGATCATGGCTGGTGGAAAAGGCACTCGGCTGCGTCCCCACACCGAGCACTGCCCAAAGCCAATGCTGCCGGTTGGTGACAAACCAATGCTCGAGCACATCATTGACCGAGCCATGTCCCAGGGTTTTAACCACTTCATGCTAGCTATCCATTACCTCGGCCACATGGTTGAAGACTATTTTGGTGACGGTTCTAAGATGAATGCCCGCATTGAGTACATTCGCGAAGAGTCCCCCTTGGGCACCGCAGGAGCCTTGGGCTTGTTGACACGCCTACCCGAAGCCCCCTTCGTGGTCACCAATGGCGACGTGTTGACCGACATCAACTATGCGGACTTGCTGGACTTTCACATCAGACAACAAGCCGCCGCCACCATGGCCGTTCGGACCCATGAATGGCAGCATCCATTTGGTGTTGTGCAGACCAAGGGACTGGACATCGTTGGCTTTGAAGAAAAGCCAGTTGCCCGTACCCATATCAATGCCGGTGTTTACGTGTTGTCACCGGTGGCGCTGAATGAGCTCAACGTCAACGAGCACTGCGACATGCCCATATTGTTTGAGCGTCTTCAGGCCAGTCGCCAGCGAACAGTCGCCTACCCGATGCACGAGCCTTGGCTGGATGTTGGCCGCGTGGAGGACTTCAAGCGTGCGCAGGACGAAGTTGTCGGGGCACACCGTGGTTGAGGAAGTTATGCATCACAACGTAAACGTTCAATACGAAGCGTATGCAGTCTAAATCTCGTGTATTAGCCATAGTTCCTGCGCGTGGTGGCAGTAAGCGATTGCCTGGCAAAAACATCATGTTGTTAGGTGGCCGTCCGCTTATTAACTGGACAATCGATGCCGCACTTGTCAGTGGTGTTTGCATCGACGTACTTGTGAGTACCGATGACAATGAGATTGCGTCAGTCGCTCGATCAGCAGGTGCGCTGGTGCCTTGGTTGCGTCCCGCGGAGCTGGCCACTGATACTGCAAGCAGTGCAGACGTGATTGCGCATGCGATTGGATGGTACGAGCAGGCTCACGGTACTGTCGACGCAGTACTGTTGTTGCAGCCCACGAGCCCTTTTCGTAGCTCGGAAACGATCCGTGGGGCTGTACGCACTTATATGGAGCAGTGCGGTGCCACAAGACACTCGGTTGTCAGTGTCAGCCCTGCTGCCTCGCATCCGGCTTGGACCTTTAATTGGCGAGATGGCATGTTGCTACCCTGCCTAGGTTGGGAGGCATTGAAGCATCGCTCACAAGACTTGGATCCTGTTTTTACTTTAAATGGCGCTGTGTACGTTATTCCAGCCAATGATGCTCGTACAACAAACGCCATATTGCAGCCTGGTACTTTACCGTTCTTCATGACCGACGCTCGCGAGAGCTTGGACATCGACACGGCCGATGATTGGGCGCTGGCAACCCATTGGGCCACAGTTGCACCCACAGGCATCCGGTGAATCTACCCATCAGCCTAATATCTGCTATTTAATCAAATTAAAAATCATGAATCAAAAAGTTGCTCTAATTACAGGTATCACCGGGCAAGACGGTGCCTACCTCGCAGAGTTCTTGCTGGATAAGGGATATGCCGTCCACGGCATCCGCCGCCGTGCTTCGCTCTTCAATACTGACCGTATTGATCACCTGTACCAAGACCCACATTTGCCAAACACGCGGCTGTTTTTGCATTACGGTGACATGACTGACTCATCAAGCCTGGTCCGAATCATTCAGCAGGTCCAACCCGATGAGATATACAACCTTGCTGCGCAGTCACATGTGCACGTGAGCTTTGAGGAGCCAGAGTACACAGCAAATTCAGACGCCATTGGTCCGCTACGCATTCTTGAGGCAATCCGCCTGCTTGGGTTACAGAATAAGACCCGGTTCTACCAGGCTAGCACATCTGAAATGTACGGTCAGGTGCAAGAGATCCCGCAGAAGGAGACAACACCTTTCTACCCGCGCAGTCCATATGGTGTGGCCAAGCTCTACGGTTACTGGATCACGGTCAACTACCGAGAGTCATACGGTATGTATGCCTGCAACGGAATCCTGTTCAACCATGAGTCTCCGCTTCGTGGAGAAACCTTCGTAACGCGCAAAATCACGCGTGCGCTGGCTCGGATCAAGCTTGGTCTACAGAAATGCCTGTATTTGGGCAATATGGATTCGCTGCGCGACTGGGGGCACGCGAAGGACTATGTAGAAGCGCAGTGGCTGATGCTCCAGCAAGATACCCCTGAGGACTATGTCATCGCCACAGGCGTGCAGTACAGCGTGCGCGACTTCGTGAAAGCCGCCGCCAAGGAATTGGCGATGACGCTGCGCTGGGAAGGTAGTGGCGTCGATGAGAAGGCTTACCTGGTCGATGCGGGCGGCGTCGAACGTGTGGTCGTCGCGGTGGACCCTCGCTATTTCCGTCCGGCTGAGGTCGAGACGCTATTGGGTGACCCCAGCAAGGCGAAGAAGCAGCTTGGCTGGATACCCAAAATCAGCTTTGAGGAGCTGGTAAGAGAGATGGCGCGTGAGGATTTGGTTGCTGCGCAACGTGATGAATTGATCAAAGAACACGGATACAAGGCTCTCGATTCCCACGAATGAATGCGTCGCTACCCGCGACATACAGCCTATGGATAACCGACGTCTCCTTTCCTCTTCTGCACTCTACGGCCTTGCCGACGTTGCTGTGGTCGCTGTCGGCGGGTTCATGCTGCTACCCCTGTATACACGTGCACTTAACCAAGCGGAGTTCGGTCAGTACGTAGCGGTCCGGGCCAACATCGATATCTTGACCTACGCGCTGCATCTAGGGATGCCCTCTGCCGTGGCGCGACTGTATTTTGATCGCCGTAAGAATGGCGAACACCACGCGTATATCAGTTCTGTGCTGTGGATGTTTTTAGCCACCCTCGGGTTGCTGAGCTGTATCTTATTGATCTGGGGTGGCTCGCTGTGGCTCCTGCTTTCTCCTGCAGTGCCAGTACTGCCTTCAATGCCTTTTGCGTTTGCGATCTCCGCTGCTGGTTTCTTAGGCGCGCTTTCTGTTGTATGGCTGAGATCTGAAGGCAATGTGCTAGCTGTGGTTGGCCTGCAACTCGGCGCATCGGCGTTGCTGGCTGCTGTAGCGTCCGCTGCGCTGCTGGTGGGGCATCTGCGGCTTGAAGGTATTTTGCTAGCACTGCTGGTTAGTACTTTAGTGCCTGCGACCGCGCTTCCAATTTTGCTTGGAAGGCGATTCTGCTGGCGACCACGCCGGGCTGATATATTCCAGACGATGAGGTATGCGCTGCCCGTTTTGGTCGGTTACCTGGCGTATTTTGTGCTCAATCGCTTCAGCACGTTACTGCTGCAACGCCACGTACCCTCTGAGGAGCTCGGCGTCTACGGTCTTGCGCAGCAGTTGTCGATGATAGTGGCAATGGCCTGTACCTCCTTCGGGGCAGCACTGCAGCCGATGATCTTCAGTAGTGATATAGCAAGCATAAACGAGATGCTGGCCAAAGCTGCTCGGCTACTACTGCAGATGATGTTTGCTGTGTTCACCGCCTTGATGCTTTTCGCGCACGAGTTGATTGCCCTCATCGCCCCGCACGGCTACAGCTACGCGTTGGGTCCAATGATCGTGCTAGCGGTCGGAAATTTCACGCTCGCAGTGACGCTGATCTCCGAGACAGTGCTGCTGTACCACCACAAGATCAAGACCTCCATGACGATTAGCGTGGTGAGTGCGTTGACTGCGGCGTGCCTCGGCCTGTGGCTGGTACCGGAGCGTCATGTTACTGGCGGCGCGCTTGCCGTCGCCGGCGGCTTTGTCACCCGCATGGTGATGAGTCACTGGGTGGCCTGGCGTCTGACCGGTATGTCCAGCTGGCGCATCGCGGTTGGAGGCACGGCCGTCGCGGCATGCATCGGCTGGGGAGCACTGCAGATACAGGCGTTGCCGCTGGTGGCGCCCGTGCTGGTGACCGTCAAGACCGTGACGCTGGCACTCGTTGGCATCGCGCTGTTTCTATTTAATCGCAAGTCTTTTTAACCGGAATATCAACTGGTCATGTTTTTCACGACGTTCCTGTCTAAATCCCTCAAGACCCTCAAGCGCCACCTTTGGGACGTGCCGATGTTCACTAAATGGCTACTAGACACTTGGCACATGCGTCGCTTCGTCAGTCAGGCGCTGCCAGCGTCGGCCAACGCAGAGTTGCCGCGCGCGGCAACGATCGTAACGCCCTGGTTCGGATCGCCTGTACCGTGGTTTTCGATGACCTTCGGCCTTCTGCTAGGGAGTCGCGGCTACCGCGTGACCTTCGTGCTGGACGATCAGCTCTTCGGAGCGGGCAGCTGCATCAGGCGCTTTCAGCTAAGCTGTCTAAGTGCAGTGCTGGCGGTCGTCGCTCGGCGACACCCAGTGCTGCGATTGAGCGACTTCCGCAACGCCGGCGATATCGACGCCGACTCACGCGCCGATATCGATCGTTTGGCCTACCTAAACGCCGTGTGGGCCCGCAAGGGCGAGACCGGGATCGACACAGATGCGATACGACGCTTCGCTGAGCAGCTCGCCGACGCGCAACGTGCCATCACATCCTTTCTTGACGCCCATCCGCAGGACTTGCTTTTCGTGCCTGGTGGGATTTGTGCCACCTCTGGCCTCTGGCTCAAGACCGGCCGCGCGAGCGGGAGCCGTGTGTCGACCTACGACTCTGGCGGCTATGGTGTGCTGCTGCTGGCTGCCAACGGCATCGCCTGCCAGTTGCACGACATCCCCCGCGCCTACGCCGCACTGCGTGACGAGACACAGGCAGACGAGGAGCGTCGGCTCATCGTTAGCTTCGCCGAGGAGGAGATTGCCAAACGACGCGCCGGCACCGACAAGTTCTCCTCGCAGGTCAAAGGCGTCTCGGGCAAGCTTCCCGAGTACGAGGGCGGCGTGCTGATCGCGCTCAACTCACCCTGGGATTCTGCGGCACTCGGTCTGCACGCGGTGTTCGAGACCACGCAGGACTGGATCGTTCAGACGGTGCGGCATTTGCTCGAGAATTCCGAGGTACCGGTTCTGGTGCGCCAGCACCCTGTCGAGCGCCTGCCCATCGCTCGCAGCTTGGACAACACGCGTGGATTACTGAACCAGCACTTCGGCAACCATCCCCGGCTGCACTTCATAGGCGCCGAAGATCCCGTCAACACTTATGATTTGTTGGAGCAGGTCGCGGCGGTTGTCGTGTACACCTCCACTGTGGGCGTCGAGGCGGTCGCCCAAGGCAAGCTGGTCATCACCGAAGCTACTTCCTACTACGCCGACCTCGGCTTCGTACTGAATGCGAGCTCGGCCCCGGCCTACTTCGGCTTCCTCGATGACGCCGTTGCCGGTAGGCGTTCGGTGACGCCGGCGATGCGAGAGGATGCGCTGTGCTGCTACTACATCACGCAGTGTTGCAACTGGATGCAGACCTCGTTCACAGTGACGGATTTCTCGGCATGGAGCCGCAGGCCGTTCGCGGAGCTGGTACGAGACCCAACCGTGGAGACGTTGATGACCTCCGTGGCTTTGGACACGCCGGTGTCGCTGCTCAACCACCGCCGACGCTGGGTCTCGTTGGGTCGCACTGCTACCGCAGGAGTCCCCCATGTCTGAGTTCCACCACGCCCAGCCGCGCCATGAGGTCTGGTTGGACCGTCTGCTGTCTCTGCACAACCTGTTGTACACGGCGCTGCAGCGCTGGCGCTTCGCGCAGTGGGGGTCAAGCTCTCGCCTGGAATACCCCGCCAAGCTGATGTCACCGCACTTAGTGAGCGTCGGTGACCGGGTACGTATATGCGCCGATGCTTGGCTCAACGCCAAGGATGACCGCGGCGACGGCCAGCGGACGCTGCGCATCGGCAACGGTACCTATATCGGTCGGATGGTCCAGATCAACGCCTGGCGCGAGGTCGATATCGCTGCTAATGTTCTGATCGGTGACCGCGTCCTTATCATGGATGCTGACCATTATTTCGACTGCGCCGACCTGCCTATATGCGCCCAAGGAGATGGTTTTAAAGGGACAGTCCGACTGCTCGAGGGATGCTGGATTGCCGCCGGTGCCGTCATCATGCCAGGCGTCACCATCGGGCGCAACTCTGTCGTTGCCGCTAATGCCGTTGTCACAAGCGACGTGCCTGATCGAACCGTGGTCGGTGGTGTGCCAGCCAAGATCATTCGCTATTTCAACCAGGTTAATTAAGTACCATGCTGAAGAGAATTCTGAAAACCCTACGCCGTTTCAACTCGTTGTCGGAACGGCTCATGCTCGTGCAGGAAGCGCTTGGCCGGATCGAGATGCGACAGACCGCTGCCGCCACGTTGGAAGATGCCGAGTTCCGAGTCTTCTCCCAGTGGGGGGAGGACGGGATCATCCAGCAGCTTATCCGCCGCGTGCCTATTGAACGACCCATATTCGTCGAGTTCGGCGTCGAGAACTACGTCCAGTCCAACACCCGCTTCCTGCTGACCAACAACCACTGGTCGGGCCTGGTGATGGACGGTTCGCCCGAGAACATCGCATACATCAAGGAGGACGTTATCTACTGGGCGTCCAACCTCAAAGCCGAGTGCGCCTTCATCGACCGGGACAACATCAACCAGTTGCTTAAGTCATACGGTGTGTCTGGCGACATCGGGCTGTTGTCTGTGGACATCGACGGCAACGACTACTGGGTCTGGGAGGCGATCAACATCGTCTCTCCACGCATCGTCATCTGCGAGTACAGCAGCCAGTTCGGTCCCGATGCTGAGGTTACCACGCCCTACGACCCGGTGTTTGTGCGCGGCCAGGCGCACCACTCCTACGTTTACTATGGCGCTTCCATATCGGCGCTGACCGCGCTGGCTGCACGTAAGGGCTATTCGCTGGTAGCAGGCAACCGGGCCGGCAACAACGTCTTCTTCGTCCGTAATGACGTGCTCGGCGACCTGCCGGTGAAGACGGTGCGCGAGGTCTACCGCCGCGCGCAGTTCCGCGAGTTCCACGACGAACAAGGCTGTTTGACCTTCGATGACTTTGAAGCTCGACTTGCGAAAATCGGCGACCTTTCGCTGCACGACCTGCGAACCGGCAAGCTTGGCAAGATTCGCGATCTAATCTTTACTGATGACTGAGTCCTTCTCTAACTTGACGCGGACTGTGCTCGTGACAGGTGGCGCCGGCTTCCTCGGTCAGGCTTGCGCGCGACGCTTCCGAGATGCGGACTGGCGTGTCGTGGGGATCGGACATAGTAACTGGACGGACGAAATTGCTCGAGCCGTGGGTTATGACCATTGGGTCAATGGCCGCATTACTTCTGAGTCGCTTAAAACCCTGACAGATGTCTGTCCAGGGCTTCGTGTTGTCGTACATTGCGCTGGTAACGGATCCGTGCCGTATTCGTTAGAAGCGCCACTTGAGGCTTACGAACGCACAGTAGGCACCACAGCCGTATTGCTTGATCATTTACGTAGACATTCATCATCAGCCGTGGTGCTTTATCCTTCGAGCGCCGCTGTATATGGTGCAGCACAGGACAGGCCACTGTCTGAGACCGACGCACCTAACCCAGTCTCGCCCTATGGATTTCACAAGCTGATGGTCGAGACCCTGCTCGCGGAGCATGCTGCTTGCTTTAGTCAAAGAGCTGTCGCGGTGCGTTTCTTTTCGATCTATGGACCGGGACTCCGCAAGCAGTTGCTGTGGGATGCGTCAAGGCGACTTATGTTGGGTGAGTCTGTACAGACTTTTTACGGCACAGGTGATGAGACACGCGACTGGATTCATGTGAATGATGCAGCAAGCCTTTTGTTATATATGGCGCAACGGTCGCTAACACTACCTGAGACAACAAATCTGGAGGTGATTAATGGGGCCTCTGGCATACGTGTAACTGTGAAAGAGATTTTGACTATGCTCGCAGCAGCCCTGAATAGTGAAACTAAAATTCGATTCAACGGTGCAATTCGTCTGGGGGATCCGCGCTTCTATCATGCTGATATGGGTTGTGCAAATGCAGTGGGCTGGTATCCATCCATTACATTAAGTGAAGGATTATATAATTATGCGCGTTGGATTAGTGAAATTGAATAATAAATTGATTATGATATTATGAGAAATGAAAAGTATAAACTTATATAAACTCTTTAATAATAACACGATAAATTCCAAATGCATGAAAATAAAACAAGTAAAGATATAATTAAAATAGCATTTTGGTTCGATAGACCTCAGGAGTATTCAGGGGGACTTAATTACATAAGAAACTTATTGTATGCATTATCTTTATTGGATGAAAAAAAAGTGCAGCCATACGTTTTTTTTGGATCCAAATTCGATAAAAGAACCATAGACTCATTCAAACCGTTAGCAACAGTTATCACGACTGAATTGTTGCAGAGAAATAGCATTTTATGGCTTATAAATAAAATAGCGATAAAATTATTTGGATCATTATTTTTTGTAAGGCAGGAATTAAAAAAACATAAAATTTCAATTATATCGCATGCTGGAAACATTTATGGAAGAGGAGGGCCGCTGCGAATAATCAGCTGGATACCTGACTTTCAATACATGCATTTGCCTGAACTCTTTCCAACTTTTAATGTCAAGAGTGAAACTAAAAGATTGCAAAGAATAATTCAGAAATCTGACGTAACTGTTCTCAGTAGTTACGCGGCTTTAAAAGATTTTATAAATATAGCTCCTAAAGATTGCATTGAAAAGGGAAAGGTTTTACAGTTCGTTTCTCAACCAAGCAGTAAATTGTTGAATGAAAAAGAAATAACTTCTTTGTCGGAAATGGAGTTTAAATATAAATTTAAAGGCCATTTTTTTTTCCTTCCAAATCAATTTTGGAGGCATAAAAATCACAAGATAGTATTTGAAGCGATTCGTATCTTAAGGGGGAAAGACGTTAATGTACTAATGATGTGCACAGGAAATCTTTCTGATTACAGATTAAACAATACGAGTCATGCAGATTATTTGAAAAAATTCGTAAACGAAAACGATCTTGAGGAAAATATTAGAATATTAGGATTGATAGATTATGAAGACGTGCTAAGCCTAATGAAGAACTGTATTGCTGTGATCAATCCCTCACAATTCGAAGGCTGGAGTTCAACTGTTGAGGAGGCTAAAAGTATTGGTAAAAAGGTTGTGTTGTCGAATATACCAGTACATCTGGAGCAAAGCCCTATTGATGCACAATATTTTTCGCCTGAGGATGCCGATGGCCTTGCAAAAATACTTGAAGATTTATGGTGCACAAGAAACAATGAAAAAGATAGAAACAGAGAAAATCATGCTCATGAAAATTTGAATCAAAGAACGATAGAGTTTGGGAAAAAATATTTGGAAATAGTACGTCAATTAAATGAAAAATAGTTGCTTTTGAAGATGTTTTATCTAATTAAAATGCAAGTCGCGATAATAATACGAAGCGAGGATGTTGTTGTATGATTATAGGCAATGGGTTGATGGCAAATGCTTTCAAACCTTATTATGAAAAAGAGAAAAATTTAATAATTTTCGCATCTGGAGTCTCAAATTCTAAAAAAAATTTAGACTTAGAATTTCAGCGAGAAAAATACATGTTGCTTGAGGCATTGAAATACAAGAAAAAGATAGTGTATTTTAGTACGTGTAGTATCTATGATCATGAATTAATGAATTCAGATTATGTACTTCATAAAATAAAAATGGAGGAAATAATTAAATCGAGTCAAAAGTATGCAATTTTTCGTTTGCCGCAAGTGGTTGGGAAAACTAAAAATAAAAGCATATTGACTAATTTCATTTTTAATAATATTTTATCTAAATCTCACTTTGAAGCATGGATAGGGGCAGAACGAAACTTAATTGATGTTGAAGACGTGGCTTTAATCGCTAATGATCTTATAAAATCATCCTTAGCCAATGAGTGTATTATAAATATAGCCGCAACTCAATCAATCTCCGTTATGCAATTAATAGTAATTTTTGAAAAAATTATCGGTGTAAAGGCAAATTACAAATTAATAGACAAAGGTTCTGCTTACAAAATTGAAGCCGCCTTAGCGCAGCAATCTGCAAAAAAACTAGGTATTGAATTCAATGATAATTATATTATAAATTTAATTAAAAAATACTACGGATGAGAAAAAATGGCAATTAACAGGGGAATTTTGTTGAAATGCATTGGAGGCTTAGGCAATCAATTATTTCAAATTGCATTCGCGTATTCGTTATCAAAAAAATACAATTTACCTATATATATAGACCGATTTGCATACGAAAATTACGCTATTAGAAATTATGGATTAGGAAAATTAAATATAAGTAAAATTATTAAAGAGGTAAAAAGTGATGAATTAAGTCGAATTCTTATGACTTTCTATAAGCTGACACAAATTTTATATAGAATATATCAATATGCATATCGAAAAATCAAAAGAAATAATAGATTAGGTAATTGGGTCTTCTCAAATTTGCAAAAAATTGGATTATTTTATAATTTTGATCGATATTATTATCCTGTAAGAACCCCAAATACAGAGTTGATTTGCCTATATGGATATTTTCAAAGTAAAAAATATTTTCAAGAGTATGAAAGAGATTTGAAGAATCTTTTAAAAATTTCCGATCCTTATAGTCAAAAAGAAATTGCACTTCTTACGTTGATTAATAGTTCGAATTCCATAGCCATTAGCATTCGACTTGGCGATGATTATCTTGCAGATAAATCCCTGAATATATTCGAGAGAGAGTATTATATTAAATCTATTAATTATACTAAATCAAAAGTAGATAATCCTGTATATTTTATATTTAGTGATGCAGTTGATAGGGTAAAGTCAATATTTAATTTTCCAGAGGAGTTCAAATATGTTGAGGGATTTAATGAGTATGAAAGCTTGAGATTAATGTATTCATGTCAACATTTTATTATCTCTAATAGTTCCTTTTCATGGTGGGGGGCATATTTATCAAATAATAATAATAAAATTGTAATTGCACCAAAAAAATGGTATAGTGATAACGACGATGAGGCTGATATTTATAATGAGGAGATGTTGAGGATTTGAGAATGAATAATGAAATATCACTACTTGTAGTTCTCTATCATCCGACATATTTTGAATTGTGCGGCATAATTAAATATGCCACATTAAAATTAAATGTCTATGTTCATGATAACACAGAGGGTGGGGTTAGTGAAGAATATCTACAAATACTAAAAAGTTGTGATAATGTATTTTATAATTATGCTGGCGCAAACATTGGCCTCTCTGAGGCTTATAATTTAATTAGTAGCAAAGCCTTAAAGGGTGGATCAACTTATCTTGTAACGCTTGATCAGGATACTGTTTTTAATGTTGAGCATCTTGAATGCTATCTAGATAAAATATTAAAATGTGACATCAAAAATGTTGGATTATTTGCACCTAGAGTTGAATATAATCATAAAAAGAGATCTCTAAAAAATGTTAAAAACAGCAATCCAGTTGTTTATCATGAAATTAAATGGGCAATTTCATCTGGGTCATGTTTGAGTCTTGATGCTTGGAAGGCCGTTGGTGGGTTTGATAAAGCTTATTTTATTGATTACTTGGATTATGATTATTGCATTCAGCTTAGAAATTCATATTTCAAAATAATTGAAGTATCAAATATAAAATTAAATCAAAATCTGGGTTTAAATGTGAAAAAACTTGGATTTAATCATGCGTCTCACAATTCTTTGAGGCATTACTATATGTTTCGTAATAGATTATATTTTCATCTTCGTAAGTCAGGGTATTTTATGAGTCCATATCTATTGGTATTCGCAAAATCGATTAAGCATATAATTGAAATAGTGCTTTTTGAAGATAATTCGTGGACCAAAATTAAAGCTTGCTTGACAGGTTTTCAAGATTATTGGAGTTGTAGTATGGGGAAGAAATTATAATTTAAATATAATAATTATGCATTGTAAATTAATTTAGAATCAAAATATGCAATTTTAATGCAATTAAATTTAATATATTTTTAATCATGCATAAAGTCATGCTTGCTAAAAGAATTCCAATTATAGTATTTGCTTTTTTTCTTTTTTCCACGATGGCATTTTCCAATGCCTGGTATGAAGTTAAGTTGTATTCGTATATATTTTTAATATTTTATGCAATTTATAATGCAAGAAAACGTGGAATTATTTTGGCGAAGCAATTGCTACTATTGCTTCCCTGGTATTCTTATTATTCATTTTCTTTGTTGCTTGGTTCATCACAAGGTTATTTAATTGATTTTGAGTTAATTAACAATTATTTTATAACTCCAATTGCCGCTATTTTATTGGCAAATATTATTGATAGCGATGAGAAAATAAGAAAAGTAAAGTTAATATTAATAATTATTTCATTGCTAATTATTATAATAAATTTTGTATTTATAGTTAATTCAATTGGAAGATTTAATATTGAATTCTTTGCGGGTAGTGCATTTGGATCGGTTGTTGTAACTGATGAAACAATTGAATTCAGAAGCACCAGCCATCCTGCCCTAATGTTTCTTTTACCGTATATATTGGTGCTCTATTTTTTCAATGAAGATAATTCCAATGTTGAGAATAAATTAATATCATTTACATTAATTCTGGCTATAGTTGTAGTGCTTTTAAGCGGGCGTCGTGCTCTTCAATTAGTCTTCGCTTTAACTGCGGTTTTGACTTTTTTAAGCCACGCGTGCAAAATGAAAAAAAATTATCAAAAGTACGATTCTATATTTAAATATTTTTTTGCTTTGTGTGTTGCTGTAGCCATGTTATACTATTTTGCTTATTTTATGGAGATGGATGATATTATTTCATCTATTGCCAATACATTCTTTTCCGCTTTTTCTACTGATAATGAATCAGGTGCTATTCGCCTCCAGCAATCAAGAGCACTTTTAAATGGATTTTTGGATTCTCCCATTTTTGGTAACGGCTTAAACGCATTCGCAAGAACCAGTCTCCGCAGTAGTGAAAATCCATGGTCGTACGAAATGGTATATTTAGCATTATTGTTTCAAACGGGAATATTTGGCACAGTTATCTTTTTTACTTATATATATAAAATTACCTTAGAAAATTTTCGTTTATACAACTGTTCGTCCAGAAGCAATAGAAATTTTTTCCTTGCTGTTTTTTCAGGTTGTATTTCTTTTGTTATTGCTGGTTCGTCTAATCCAATGATTTATTTTATTTGGTTTTGGGCTATTGCAACTATCTGCTTTAATCATCGATTTATTAATAAAACCCCCATGGTGAATTCATCTTATATCTGAATGTATAATATATGAAAATTGCATGCATTATGCCAATTTATAAAAATAGTATTGACTCTGAATTTCGATTGGCAATTCGATCATTGTTGAGGCAGTCTTTGCCTGTTGATATAATTGTTGGATGTGATGGCCCTATATCATCAGCTTTGTCAGAGTCATTAAATCGCCTTAAAAGAAAAAACAATAACATATTTATAGTTTGTTCGAATGAAAACATTGGGCTTGCTGGAATATTGAATTTATTGATTGATTTTTGTGTATGTAATTCTTATTCGTACATTGGCAGAATGGATGCAGATGATTTTTCGGTTCGACATAGATTTGAAAAGCAACGTGATTATTTATTAAATAATCCTAAATTGTTGGCTTGCGGTAGTCAAATTATTGAATTCAACAACTTTAAATTGCGGTGTAGAAAAAAAATTAATTATCGAAATAATTATATTGACTTGGTAAATGAATTTATTTATCGCTGTCCAGTTGCACATCCATCTGCTTTTTTTCATGTGGATTTTTTTAAGAAAATAAAATATAATAAAAACTATTATTTAAATGAGGATTACAAGCTTTGGTTGGATGCTATAGAGGCAGGAATTGAATTTGGTAATATAAATCAATCGTTGTTATATTTCAGAACTAATGATCAACTTTTCTCTAGAAGAAGAGGGCTGAGGCTCTCGTTGTCAGAGTTTCGAATCCGGTTTGAGAATTTAATGATGTTAGATAAATTTTCGATGCATAAATTTGTTTATTCAATTGCGCTATTTGTTTTTCGATTGTTGCCAGTGAGATTGGTGAAGCTAATATATGGCTGGCGTAATTTTTTCTACAAAAATTAGTTCTGATCGATTCAAGGATTTACAAAGATGTTGTTTAAAAGATTATTTGATTTATTCTTTTCTCTCGTCGGATTGTTATTGCTTTTTTGGTTAATTGTAATTTGCTGGGTAGTGGCTAGCATTGAAACGAGATCGAATGGATTATTTTCTCATACACGTGTAGGACGACATGGAAAATTATTCAAAGTATTTAAGATTAAAACTATGCATGCAAATATCATATATAACACATCAATAACAACTTCTAATGATCCTCGCATAACTGTAAGTGGTGGTGTTTTTAGGAGGACTAAGCTTGATGAACTTCCTCAGTTATGGAACGTTTTTGTAGGTGACATGAGTTTTGTCGGACCTAGACCGGATGTGCCAGGTTATGCAGATAAATTGGACGATAATATTCGTGATGTATTGCTTTCTATTAGGCCTGGAATCACTGGGCCAGCAAGTTTGGCATATAGAAATGAAGAGGAATTGCTTGCATTACAAACTGATCCTAAAAAATTTAATGATGAAGTGATATATCCCGACAAAGTAAGGATCAATCTTGAATATATCGCTACATGGCGGTTTATGAGGGATATTGAATTCATTGTGAGAACCATTTTTCATTAACTATGCTCGGTACTAATTTTTCCCCATGGCCAAGCTTCACTGTGGAAGAGGCAATTGCCGTGAAGCGTGTGCTTCTATCTAATAAGGTCAACTATTGGACTGGCTCTGAGTGTCGAGAATTCGAAAAAGAATTTGCTGATTGGGTTGGAACTTTGCATGCAGTTGCACTTTCTAATGGCACTCTTGCACTTGATGTAGCACTCAAAGCGTTGAATATTGGACCGGGTGACGAAGTGGTGGTGACGCCGCGCACATTCATTGCGTCGATTTCGTGTGTGGTCAATATGGGGGCGGTGCCAGTGTTTGCAGATGTGGAGATCGATTCGGGCAATATTTCCGCACAGACTATTTCGCGTGTACTGACGCCCAAAACCAAGGCGGTAATTTGCGTTCATTTAGCCGGTTGGCCATGTGACATGGACCCGATCATGACGCTGGCTGCGGAGCGCGGCCTTAAAGTGATTGAGGATTGCGCCCAAGCGCATGGTGCGCGTTACAAAGGGCGGCCTGTCGGCAGCATTGGCCATGTGGGGGCTTGGAGTTTTTGCCAAGACAAGATCATGACCACGGGTGGCGAGGGCGGCATGGTGACCACCAACGACGAAGCTTTGTGGCACACGATGTGGAGCTACAAGGACCACGGTAAGAGTTACGAGGCAGTCTACGAACGCCAGCACCCGCCAGGCTTCCGCTGGTTGCACGAAAACTTTGGTACCAATTGGCGTATGCTGGAAATGCAGGCTGTGATTGGCCGCATTCAGCTGCAACGCATCACCGATTGGACAGGAAAGCGCACGCAAAATGCTTTAGCTATTTGGAATACTTGCAGCCAATTTAAAGCTTTGCGAGTGCCTGAGTTTCTGAGCGCCGACGGTACTGTGCACGCGCACTATAAGTGTTATGTATACGTCAAGCCAGAAGCGCTGGCAGCAGGCTGGAGCCGTGACCGCATTGTGGATGCCATTAACCCGTTGGGTGTGCCTTGTTACCAGGGTTCTTGCTCCGAGGTTTACTTGGAGAAGGCTTTTGACGGTACGGGTTGGCGCCCAGAGGTGCGGTTGCCAGTAGCGAAGGGGTTGGGAGAAACATCTTTGATGTTCCTAGTTCATCCAACCTTAACCCAAGTGGAAATTAAAAAGACTTGCGAAGCCATTACACAAGTCATGAGGGAAGCTTCGACCGTTTGATATTTCAAATGCCGTGATGCTTACGCTCTGTCGTCTGGCTCAGCAAGTCGTGTCTCTTTAGCGCCCGTCAAATAGGGTGGCACTTACCTTGGCATTCCACTGTGCGTACTTTCCGCCTGCCTGGCCTTTTATCTGCGCCTTGGGGAGTTTCTGCTTCTGGCAGGTCTTGTGGTTTGGGCCGTTTTGCTAGTAGTGGTGTTGGCCTTGCCGGCTATGGTGGTTGCGGGGCGTGCCATGCTTTTGTATGGCTTGGCGTTTGCCGCTATTTTTACTTTTTAGGGCGCGGACGGGGTGCCGCGCACGGTGGGTTTGATTCAGCCCCTCTTGTTGCGATATGGAGACTTATTAAGTCCTCACACATGCCAGCCTAGAAGTCGAACGGTAAATTCCTCATCGGTGCTCGCAATACGCTTCGTAAAGCTTCTGGGGTGCACTTAATTTCAGTGCAAAATTCCCAACATGATAAGAAACATAAGTAAGCCAGCCAGCTTTGTATTGGGCCTGTCACGCAACGTCAAACGCACCATCGTTTTGTTGGTAGACCTTGGCATTTGCTTGCTGACGGTACAAATTGCTTTTTATCTTCGCACGGGTAGTGCGCTAGAGCTAACACATGGCCATCTGTTGTTGGCCTTGCTGTCCATAGGCCTTGCGATCCCGATTTTCATGGCCTTGGGGATGTACAGGGCAATTTTTAGGTATACCGGTTTACCCGCCATGATGACGGTGGCAAATGCCATGCTCATTTACGCAGTGCTGTACGCCTGCGTGGTCAGCGCCATTGGCATAGACGATGTGCCTCACACCATCGGGCTGATTCAACCCTTATTGATGTTGCTCTTTGTGAGCGTGTCGCGTGCGCTGCCCCGTGTTTGGCTTGGCGGCATTTATCAAAACCACGCATTGCGTGCAGGCCTGCCCCGAGTTTTAATTTATGGTGCGGGTTCAGCGGGGCGTCAGCTTGCAGCAGCCATTAAAACAAGTGCTGAAGTCGATTTAGTAGGGCTGATGGATGATGACGACCGCTTGCATGGACAGGTGTTGAATGGCCTCCAAATTTACGACCCTGCCGATGTGGTGGGGCTTGTGAACCAATTGCACGTTAATCAGGTTTATTTAGCCATTCCTTCTGCTTCGCGCGCCAGACGCAACGAAATCTTAGAGTCTGTTCGCCTTGCCCAGGTGCAGGTGCGCACATTGCCGGGCCTGATGGACTTGGCGCATGGCAATGTGCATGTGTCAGACCTCAAAGAGCTAGACATTGAAGACTTGCTGGGGCGTGACCCCGTGCCACCCAACCCCTTGATGTTGGGCAAGAACATCACCGGCAAGGTGGTGATGGTGACGGGCGCTGGTGGGTCGATTGGGTCTGAGCTGTGCCGGCAGATTTTGAAGTCTGCCCCCTCTCGCTTGCTGCTGGTTGAGCTGACTGAGTTTGCGCTTTACGCCATTCATCACGAACTCATGCAAGCTATGGCGGCTGAAGACGGCACGAGTTTTTCAAAAACAGCGTTGGTGCCCTTGCTGGCCAATGTGCGAGATGAAACGCGCATGGGCGAAATATTGAGCACCTGGAAGCCCAGCACGGTTTACCACGCAGCAGCCTATAAACACGTGCCGTTGGTCGAGCACAACCCGGCTGAAGGTATCAAGAACAATGTGCAAGGCACGCTCGTGACGGCTATGCAAGCCGCACGCTATGGTGTGAGCGACTTTGTGTTGGTGAGTACCGATAAAGCTGTGCGCCCCACCAATGTGATGGGCACAAGCAAGCGCTTGGCTGAAATGGTGTTGCAAGCGCAGGCCGACGCCGTTGTATCGCAAGGCCGCAAAACGCGTTTCAGCATGGTGCGCTTTGGCAATGTGTTGGGCTCATCAGGGTCGGTAGTTCCTTTGTTTCGCAAGCAAATTGCAGAGGGTGGCCCTATCACCTTGACGGACGAGCGAATCACGCGCTACTTCATGACCATTCCCGAGGCTTCGCAATTGGTGATTCAGGCGGGCGCGATGGCAAGTGGTGGTGATGTGTTTGTGCTCGATATGGGTGAGCCCGTCAAAATCATCGACTTAGCCAAACGCATGATTGAACTTTCTGGCCTTGGCTTGAAAGACGAAGCCAATCCGAACGGTGACATCGAAATTAAAGTGACTGGCTTGCGCCCAGGCGAAAAGCTGTACGAAGAACTCTTGATTGGCGACAACCCCTTACCCACCACGCACAGCCGCATCATGAAAGCGAATGAAGAGTTCTTGCCTTGGGATGCTTTGCAAGCCAAGCTCACCGAGCTCAATGCGGCTTTGGATGTGAACAATGTGCCCTTGATTCGTTCATTGTTGAAAGAGCTGGTGCCAGGCTATCAACCCGACGGTGAGGTGGTGGACTGGGTGTGGATGGCGACTGAGCGTGCGGCCTAAAATTTGCGCGCAACTCGCTTGGTATGATAAGGTAATACCTGGAATTAAAGGCTAGGAAACAACCATGACTGCAGCAGCTGTTCGGCCCGTGGCGATCAAGATCGGTGAGGATATCAAGGCTCGCGTCAAGCGCTTGGCAGAGGCGCGTCATCGCACATCGCACTGGCTGATGCGTGAGGCAATTACCCAATACGTGGATCGTGAAGAAAAACGAGAGACGTTTCGCCAAGAGACGCTCAGTGCGTGGGAAAAGTACCGTACGACTGGCTTGCATGTGAACGCCGATGAAGCGGATGCTTGGCTGGCCGAACTTGAACAGGGCAAAGACATCGAGCCGCCAGAATGCCACGTCTGATTTGGACGCCTGAAGCGTTGCTTGATGTGCACCGCTTGTATCGCTTTCTTGCTCTTAAAAATATCGATGCAGCCAAGCGGGCGGTGAAGGCTATTCGCCAAGGGGTGAAGGTGCTACAGCTACAGCCTGGTATCGGGCGACTCATCGATGACATGCCCGATGACTTTCGCGAGTGGATCATCGACTTTGGGGATAGCGGCTACATCGCCCGCTACCGTATCGACTTAGATGTCGTCACGATTCTGGCTGTGAGGCACCAGAAAGAAGTTGGCTACTGAAATCAGTCTAAACACCGCGCATAAAGCGGATCTGCAGATGGCAAGTGAGCGTGCGGTCTAAAATCCGCACATGACACTACTAGTAACCGGCTGCGCCGGCTTCATCGGCAGCAATTTTGTTCACACCTGGCTCGGCAGCTCTGACGAGCAGGTGGTCAACCTCGACAAGCTGACCTATGCGGGCAATCTCGCCAATTTAGACGCCCTCAAAGACGACCCGCGCCATGTGTTTGTGCAAGGCGATATCGGCGACACCACTTTGGTGCCTCAGTTGTTGGCGACGTACAAGCCCCGTGCGGTGTTGAACTTTGCGGCCGAGAGTCATGTGGACCGTTCTATTCACGGCCCTGGCGACTTTATTCAAACCAATGTGATGGGCACCTTTCACTTGCTGGAGTCGGTGCGCGCGTATTGGCAAGACTTACCTTCGGCTGAGAAAGAAGCTTTCCGCTTTTTGCATGTGTCAACCGACGAGGTGTACGGCACGCTCTCGCCCACCGACCCGCCGTTTGCTGAAACCAAGAACTACGAGCCCAACAGCCCGTATTCGGCCAGCAAAGCCGCCAGCGACCACTTGGCGCGCGCTTGGCACCACACCTACGGTTTGCCCGTGCTGACCACCAACTGCAGCAACAACTACGGGCCTTACCACTTCCCCGAAAAGCTGATTCCCTTGGTGTTGCTTAACGCCTTGGCGGGCAAACCGCTGCCCATTTATGGCGACGGCCAACAAGTGCGCGACTGGTTGTATGTGCAAGACCACTGCCGCGCCATTGCACGCGTGCTCGAAGCAGGCAAGTTGGGCGAAACCTACAACATTGGTGGTTGGAACGAAAAACCCAACCTCGAGGTGGTCAACACCCTGTGCAGCGTGCTCGATGAGTTGCAGCCCCGCGCAGACGGCAAACGCTACGCCGAGCAAATCACCTACGTCAAAGACCGCCCCGGCCACGACCGTCGCTACGCGATAGACGCCCGCAAGATCGAGCGCGAGCTGGGCTGGAAGCCCCAAGAAACCTTCGAGACCGGCATTCGCAAAACCGTGCAGTGGTATTTGGCCAACCAAGCCTGGGTGGAGGGGGTGACCAGCGGTGCTTACCGGCAGTGGGTGGGTAAGCAGTACGGGGTTTAATGTGACTTTAAATGGCACAAATAATAAAATTTGTGTTATCTTAAGTCATGCCTAAATCTTCTGATCATAATGAGTTCTTGCCGCCTCCAGCGGTGCAGGCTGTGATCGCACTTGGGCAAAGCTTGGCCTTGGCGCGCCAGCGACGCAAAGAATCACTGAGAAGTTGGGCGCAGCGCATGGGGGTGGCCGTGCGCACGGTGCAGCGTATGGAAAAGGGGGACCCAGGCGTGGGCATGGGTGTTTATGCCTTGGCCATTTGGCTGGTAGGACGCTCTCAGGCCTTGGCTGATGTGGTTTTACCCGAGTTGGATATGGGGGCCTTGGATTTAGAAATTCAAACAGCCCAAAAACGCGGTCGTCGCGCTGCCCCATGACTGCCATTGATTTGCCTGAAATCTTGTTTCTCTGGTGGTTGGGGCGACCCAATGCGCCTCGGTTGGTGGGTACTTTGCGCTGGGTACGACGTGCACAGCTGCAACATGCTGGTGTCTCACTGCGTTATGGCGCTGAGTGGCTGGCGACGGGTTTCGCTCTGAGCGAAGACTTGCCGTTGAGAGATGTCGAATACATGCCTACTGAGCCCGATACCGCAGTAGGGGCCGTGGACGATGCCCGTCCTGACCGTTGGGGCGAAAGGGTGATTCGATTGCTCATCAAGCCGCAGCGCTTGTCCACTTTAGATTATTTGTACTTTGCGGGTGATGACCGTTTTGGCGGCTTGGGTGTCTCGATCTCAGAGGCTGTTTATGCCCCTTATGAGCACGGTGCCTTGCCGCAGTTTGCCGATGTGCAGCAGGTGCACGACTTGGTGCGTCGCGTGGAAGCGGGTGAGGTGCTGACTGAATCGCTGCGCCATTGGGTAGCCCCAGGCGCGACTTTAGGAGGTGCGAAACCTAAAGCCTTGCTGGTCATGGACGGCGCGCAGTGGGTGCTTAAATTTGCCGAAGCAGGCGAAGTCTGTGACAGTGGATTGGTTGAGCACGCTTGTATGACGCTTGCTACTAACGCCGGTATTGATGTGTGTGAAACGCGCCCTATTGCCTACCAACACGGCTCGGTCACTCGTCATGCAGTGGCTGTTCGACGGTTTGACCGCACAGAGGGGGTGCGATTGCATGCGTTGTCTGCGCATGTGGCATTGCGTGCGGCTGGTGTGGACTACGGTTATCCCGAGCTGGCCTTGTTGTTGCGCAGACGAGGCAATGCCGAACACGTTCGCGCCAATGGTGAACAAGTGTTTAGGCGCATGGTGTTCAACATCATGATGGACAACACGGACGATCATGAGAAAAACCATGCACTGCTTGTCGTGAACAATGTCATGGCCTTGGCCTCCGCGTTTGATGTGTTGCCTGCGGGCCAAGCGCTTGGTTATCAGTCGATGCGTGTTGGCCAAGAGGGGGGGGCTTCGACGCTAGAGAATGCGCTTTCTGAGCACAAATCTTTTGGCATCACGCTGGCGCGATCCAAAGAGGTGGTCGCTGAAGTGGCTGCGGCAGCCCATGCTTGGCAAGCTCACTTTGTGGCTGCGGGTGTGTCTAAGCAGGATGTGGCTGTTTTAGCGCACACGATTGATCGTCCTTTTTTGCTAAGCCAACGCATGGCTTGGCTGTGAATTAATTTGATGAACTCCTCTGCCCAACGCCTTTTGTTACTGGGTGCCAACGGCCAGTTGGGTCACCAACTCGCGGTTTCGCTGCAGCAGCTGGGCGAGGTCAAAGCACTCACCCGCGCCGAGGCTGACTTGGCCAACCCCGTGGTGTTGCGCGAGGCATTAGGTAGCATCGCCAAAACCTTTCCCCCCACAGTGATCGTCAATGCCGCTGCCTACACGGCGGTGGATAAAGCGCAAACCGAAACAGAGTTGGCGCAGGCGGTGAATGCCGAGTCGCCTGCCGTGTTGGCGGAGTTGGCCAAGGCCCACAACGCCACGCTGGTGCATTACTCCACCGACTATGTGTTTGACGGTTCGGGCACCCAGCCCTGGCAAGAGAGCGACGCCACCCGCCCACTGTCGGTGTACGGCCAAAGCAAGCGCGATGGCGAATTGGCCATTGCAGCCCTTTGCCCCAAGCATTTGATTTTGCGCACCAGCTGGGTGGTGGGTGCGCACGGCGGCAACTTCTTAAAAACTATGTTGCGCCTGGCTGCCGAGCGCGACGCCTTGCGCGTGGTGGCCGACCAAGTGGGCGCCCCCACCAGCACCGAGTTGCTGGCCGATGTGACGGTGAAGTTGCTGCAAGCAATGTCTGGCGCTGCAGATGACGATGCACGCTGGGGCATTTACCACTTGGCGGCGGCGGGCGAAGTGTCGTGGCATGGCTATGCCCAGCACGTGGTTGCGGGGGCCTTGCAGCGTGGTGCGCAGTTGAAAGCCTCGCCAGAAACAGTCAGCCCCATCACCACGGCAGAATACCCAGTTCCCGCGCCACGCCCGCTCAACTCGCGGTTGAATACGCGCAAATTGCAAACCACATTCGGAATTGCACTGCCGGCTTGGCAAGTGGGCATAGACGCTATCCTTGATCAACTTATTTCTACAAGAACGACATGACCAAACAACGCAAAGGCATCATCTTGGCCGGTGGATCTGGCACGCGGCTTTATCCCGTCACGCAAGCGGTGAGCAAACAGCTCATGCCCGTGTACGACAAGCCCATGATTTATTACCCGCTGACCACTTTGATGCTCAGTGGCATCCGCGAGGTGTTGGTCATCTCCACGCCGCAAGACACACCGCGCTTCACCGAGTTGCTGGGGGACGGCAGCCAATGGGGCATGCACATTGAGTATGCGGTGCAACCCAGTCCCGATGGTTTGGCGCAGGCCTTCATCATTGGTAAAAACTTTGTGGCCGACCACCCCAGCGCCTTGGTGTTGGGCGACAACATCTTTTACGGTCACGACTTGGTCAAGCAACTACACAGTGCTGACCAGCGCACCAATGGCGCTAGCGTATTTGCCTACCATGTGCACGACCCCGAGCGCTATGGCGTGGTGGAGTTTGACAGCCAGTTCCGTGCACTGAGCATTGAAGAAAAGCCCCAATCCCCCAAGAGTAATTACGCCGTCACGGGCCTGTACTTTTACGACGAACAGGTGTGTGACATTGCAGCTTCTGTGAAACCGTCGCACCGTGGTGAGCTAGAGATCACTGACGTTAATAAACGCTACTTGGAGTTGAACCAATTGAGCGTGGAGATCATGGGCCGTGGTTATGCGTGGCTGGATACGGGCACGCATGACAGCTTGTTAGAAGCAGCCAGCTTCATTGGCACGCTGCAAAAGCGTCAAGGTCTGATGGTGGCTTGTCCTGAAGAAATTGCGTTTCACCAGCAATGGATCGATGCTGCGGCTTTGCAAAAACTCGCAACCCCGTTGGCCAAAAACGGTTACGGCCAATATCTGTTGAACTTGTTGAAATAAGCCATGCCCTACCAAGTGACCCCCACACCGATTGACGGTGTGCTGATTTTGGAACCCAAGGTGTTTGGCGATGCACGGGGCTTCTTTTTTGAAAGCTTCAACGCCCGCGATTTTCAGCAAGCCACAGGCCTGCAACGCAGCTTCGTGCAAGACAATCACAGCAAGTCTGCCAAAGGCGTGTTGCGTGGCCTGCATTACCAAGTGCAAAACCCGCAAGGCAAATTGGTGCGTGTCACGCAAGGCGTGGTGTTTGATGTGGCGGTTGATATTCGCAAAGGTTCTCCCACTTTTGGCCGATGGTTTGGCTTAGAGCTTTCAGCGGAAAACAAAAAGCAACTCTGGATACCTGAGGGCTTGGCCCACGGCTTTTTAGTGACCAGCGAGAGCGCCGAGTTTTTGTACAAAACCACCGACTACTACAACCCCGAACATGAACGCAGCTTGTTGTGGAACGATCCGGATGTGGGGATTGAATGGCCCCTGCATTTGTTGGATGCTGAGCCTTTGTTGGCGGCTAAAGACGTGAATGCGCCGAAATTGAAATTTTGAAAGAATTTATGTTCTCTATTGTCATACCTACTTGGAATAACTTGCCTTATATAAAGTTGTTAGTAAATAGCTTGCGCAACTATTCAAAATATCAGCATCAAATTTTGATACATGTAAATGATGGCTCAGACGGAACTCTGGATTGGATTCGTGACCAGGGGCTTGAATACACCTTAAGTCAGCAAAACATTGGTATCTGCTTTGCTGTGAATCGTGCTGCAGCGTTGGCAACCCAAAAATACCTTGTGTACATGAACGACGACATGGTCGTCTTGCCTGATTGGGATGTTGAGTTACTTAAATACGCTGAAGATTTTGGCGATCAACGCTTTATGCTTTCCTCCACCATGGTGGAACCTCGAGAAACAGGGAATAAATGTGTAGTCGTTGCTGACTTCGGACAGGCGGCTGAGGAATGGAATGAGTCTTTGGCGTTGTCTGCTCGTGATAGCCTGAAGCGTCCAAATTGGATGGGGTCAACTTGGCCACCTACTTTGGTGCCTACTTGGATGTGGCAAGAGGTGGGAGGCTACAGCACAGAGTTTTCGCCGGGGATGAGCAGTGACAATGATTTCACGATGAAGCTTTACCATGCTGGTTGCCGTATTTTTCTTGGTGTTGGAAGTAGTTTGGTGTATCACTTTGCATGTGTTTCTACAGGACGAATTAAGAAAAACGATGGTCGGAAACAGTTTTTACGCAAATGGACTGTGACGCAGCGTGATTTCGACAAGCAAGTGCTCCATCGAGGTGACATTGCAACAGGGCCTTACGCAATAGATGATGTTGATTTGTCAAAATTTAAGCTCAAATCAGAATTGATGATTAGATTGAAAAGATAAGCGTTAGAAGGTTGAAAAATCTTGCGCTGTTGCTGCCCCGTAGAATCCACAAACTACTTTTATTTAAAACATGCTGACAAACTCTTCCATTTTGATCACGGGTGGTACAGGTTCTTTTGGGCACACTTTTGTGCCTATGACGCTGGCTAAATACAACCCTCGTCGCTTAGTAATTTACTCTCGCGACGAAATGAAACAGTGGGAGATGGCCAAGTTATATGGCAATGATGACCGTGTGCGTTTCTTCATTGGTGATGTGCGTGACAAAGACAGGCTAAGCCGCGCTTTAAAAGGCATCGATTACGTGGTGCATGCTGCTGCAACCAAAATTGTTCCAACGGCGGAATACAACCCGTTTGAATGTGTCAAGACCAATGTGTTGGGCGCCATGAATTTGATTGATGCATGCATTGATCAAGGCGTCAAGCGTGTGGTTGCTTTATCAACTGACAAAGCCAGTAGCCCTGCCAACTTGTACGGTGCCACCAAGTTGGCATCTGACAAGCTGTTCATTGCGGGTAACTCGTACAGTGGGCAACAAGACTCGCGTTTTGCAGTCGTGCGTTACGGCAATGTGATGGGCTCGCGTGGTTCGGTGATTCCGTTTTTCATGTCAATTGCTGAAAAGGGCATTTTGCCCATTACCGATGAACGGATGACGCGCTTCATGATTACGTTGGAGCAGGGCGTGGAGTTGGTGTGGCATGCGTTTGACGACATGGTGGGTGGTGAAATTTATGTCAAAAAAATACCTTCCATGAACATCATGGACATAGCCAAAACCGTCGCGCCTCGTGCCAAATGCGAGATAGTGGGCATTCGTCCAGGCGAGAAATTGCACGAGCAAATGATTGGCGCCGAAGATGCACCTTTCACCTACGAATATGACGAGCATTACAAAATTTTGCCTTCTATTCATGATTGGAGTAACGACCCGGCACGTATCGGTGACGGTAAGTTGGTGGCGGCCGACTTCATCTACTGTTCAGACAACAACAAAGAATGGATGAGTGCTGATGCTTTGACGGCATGGATTGCGCAGCATGCTGAGAAGATTGGCAAAATTTAATGCAAATGATTCCCTACGGCCGACAAGAAATTACGCAGCAAGACATTGATGCCGTTGTAGAGGTATTGCGCTCAGACTTTTTAACGCAAGGGCCAATGGTGCCGAAGTTTGAAGCTTCGGTTGCAAGCTACTGTGGTGTGAAACACGCCTTGGCTGTCAACAGCGCTACCTCTGCATTACACATTGCATGCTTGGCCTTAGGACTTCGCGCGGGGGACTGGCTTTGGACATCCCCCATTACGTTTGTGGCGTCAGCCAATTGCGGCTTGTACTGTGGAGCGCAAGTTGACTTCGTAGATATTGACCCACAAACCTACAACATCAGCGTGAAAGCGTTGGCCGATAAGTTGGCGCATGCAAAGCGTCATGGGTGTTTACCCAAAGTGTTGGTGGCCGTGCACTTATGCGGGCAACCTTGTGACATGGAGGCCATTGCGCTGCTTGCTAAGCAATATGGATTTGCAGTCATTGAAGATGCATCACATGCGATTGGCGGCCGTTACCAAGATGAACCGATTGGCAACTGCCGTTTTAGTGACATTACTGTATTTAGCTTTCACCCTGTGAAGGTGGTCACCACGGCTGAAGGCGGTATGGCTGTGACCCACGACGATGACTTGGCATTCAAAATGTCCTTGTTCAGAAGTCATGGCATTACCCGAGACGCTAACCACATGACACATGCGCCGGACGGGCCTTGGTACTACCAGCAAATAGAACTGGGGTTCAATTACCGTATGACAGAGTTGCAGGCTGCGTTGGGTGTGACACAGATGCAGCGGTTGGATCAATTTGTGGCACGGCGTCATGAAATTGCAAATTGGTACAACACACATTTGCAAGACTTACCGTTGGTTTTACCTGCTCAACATGTCGCAGGTTATTCGGGATTGCATTTGTATGTGGTGCGTTTGAAATTGGCGAATATCAAACTTACGCACGCTGAAGCTTTTTCAAGACTCAGGCAGGCAGGCGTGGGTGTGAACTTGCATTACATTCCGGTCCACATGCAGCCCTATTACCGTGCAATGGGATTTCATTTAGGCGATTTTCCTGAGGCGGAAAAGTATTACGCCGAAGCCTTGAGTTTGCCGATGTATCCCTTGTTGACTCAGATGCAGTTGCAACAGGTGTTTACAGCTTTATCGGATGTCCTGCTATGAAACGCTTGGCCGTCATTCCGGCGCGAGGTGGAAGCAAGCGAATTCCTCGCAAAAACATTCGTGATTTTTGCGGTAAACCTATGATTGCGTGGTCTATTCAGGCCGCGTTAGAAAGCAACTGCTTTGATCGCGTTTTGGTGTCAACCGATGATTCAGAGATTGCCGATATTGCAAAGGCCCACGGGGCGGAAGTGCCGTTTGTGCGGCCTGCTGAATTGGCCAATGATTTTGCAGGTACGGGGCCGGTGGTCGCACATGCCATTGAATGGCAAACTGAATGGGGTGGGTTTTCGCCTGAGCAGATTTGCTGTATTTACGCGACGGCACCATTTGTTCGTTCGACCGATCTGAAACGAGGCTTGCAGTTGTTGGAGAGCAGTGGCGCTGCTTATGCGTTTTCAGTCACAAGCTTTGCATTTCCGATTCAGCGGGCGATCAAAATCACGCCTCAGCAGCGTGTTGAAATGTTTGCGCCAGAGTATTTCAACTCGCGGTCGCAAGATTTAGAAGAGGCCTATCATGACGCAGGACAGTTTTATTGGGGAACGGCACGCGCTTGGTTAACTAATTTGCCAATTTTTTCAGTCGATGCAGTTCCCGTCGTGCTTCCAAGATCTCACGTGCAGGACATTGACACATTAGAAGACTGGGAGCGAGCTGAGTTGATGTTCAAAGTGTTGCAGCTTAAGACATGAAAATTGTTTTTCGCGCTGATGCATCTTTAGAAATTGGTGCGGGACATATTGTTCGATGTTTAACCTTGGCCGATGAGTTACGACACGAGGGTGCAACTTGTGTATTTATTTGCAGAGAGCATCTGGGCCACATGGCTGAAACAGTTGTTGGCAGAGGGTACGAGGTGCGCACTTTGTCTGGCAGTGACGAGGGGCAATACAAATGGTTAGGTACCACTTGGGAGGTGGATGCACAGCAAACGCGTCAAGCCATTGCAGACCTCAAACCTGATTGGTTGGTGGTTGATCATTACGGTTTGGATGCGCGCTGGGAATCGAGCTTGGCTTCTTGCGTCCAGTGGACTATGGTGATTGATGATTTGGCGAACCGTCCCCATGCATGTCGTTTGTTGCTTGATCAAAATCTAGGACGAACCCCAATTCATTATTCTGAATGGGTTGGTGCAAATTGTGCGGTATTAGCGGGAACTAAGTTTGCTTTGCTCAGGCCTGAATTTGCAAAGTTTCGGCCTTTCAGTTTGCGACGCAGACAGACAGGTGAATTGAAAAATTTGTTGATTTCAATGGGTGGTGTAGATGTTGAAAACAGCACGATTGCAGTGCTGACTGCCCTTAACGCGTGTGCGCTACCCCGAGATATTCAAATCAATGTGGTGATGGGAAAAAATTCACCTTGGCTAGCAGATGTTAAACAACAAGCTTATGAAATGCCTTGGGCAACGCAGGTGCTGGTGGATGTCGGTAATATGGCTGAGTTGATGGCGCTTAGCGACTTGGCCATCGGTGCTACGGGCGGAACGGCTTGGGAGCGGTGCTGTTTGGGCTTGCCGTCTATCGTGTTGGTCCTGGGAGAAAATCAGGCTCATGGAGCTGCTGCACTAGACCGTTTGGGTGCGATCACGGTGCTTCAGCAAGACGACTCTCTGCCGGAACAGTTGAGCCAAGCAATCACTAGTCTGTTTCATGTCAATAATTTGATTGCTATGTCAAAGGCCAGTTTGCAAGTTTCAGATGGAAATGGACGGTGCCGAGTTGCAACCGAGATGTGGCGTTTGAGGAATACACAATGACTTTTAGTATTGGAAATAAGCGTATTGGTGTGAATGAAGCGGCCTTTGTCATTCTTGAGGTTGGCATTAACCACAATGGCGATTTGGATATGGCCAAGAAAATGGTGCGTGTGGCCAAAGCTGCAGGCGCAGATGCGGTTAAGTTTCAAACTTTCAAAGCGCAAGAGTTTGTCGGAAACCCAGAGCTGACATTTACCTATCAGTCACAAGGTAAGACCGTAACAGAATCAATGCTGGAAATGTTCCAACGTTATGAATTCACGCGCGAAGAATGGTTCGAACTGAAGCAGTTTTGCGACAAAGAAGACATCGTTTTTTTATCAACCCCGCAAAACGAGTCCGACATGGCACTGTTGTTGGAAGTCGGGGTGCCTGCGTTAAAAATTGGTTCGGATGACTTCACTAATTTGCCACTGATCAAACGTTATGCAGCAACAAAGTTGCCATTGCTCTTGTCATGTGGGATGGCAGACCTTGGTGAAGTGCACGAGGCATTGAATGCTTCAGGGGCTTTCGATGGCGGCGCCGTTTTGTTGATGTTGTGTACTTCACAGTACCCTACCCCAATTGAGGATGCAAACCTGTTGAAGCTGAAAACGCTTGCTGGAGCTTTTCCTGGATTAACGTTGGGATTTTCTGACCACACGCAGGGTTCTTACGGGGCTGCTATCGCTTGCGGCTTAGGCGCTTGCGCGTTTGAAAAACACTTTACCCTAGACCATAACTTACCTGGGCCTGATCACTGGTTTTCAGAAAACCCGGAGAGTGCAACGGAGTGGGTGAAGGCCATTCGAACGGCCCAGAAAATGTTGGGCAACCCGATGGTGCAGCCTACGGCTGCTGAACTGGACATGCGTCGGTTGGCTAGACGCAGTGTGACGGTGATCAAGGACATTGCCGCAGGAGATGTGTTTGACGAAAAAAACTTAGGACTGCGTCGACCAGGTGATGGCCTTGCGCCTAAGTGGATTGAGCAAATTTGGGGCAAACAGGCAAGAAATGCTTTGCAATCTGGGGTGCAACTTAAATTGGAAGATGTGGGATATGGGCGCAGCTGAATTTCAAGCATTATTTAGTCAACTGACAAACTTCAAGCCCAATCGCTTTCATCCTTTGGTATGGATTTTAGGAGAGCCAGAAATAGCGGATGATGTGTCCATTGGTGGGTTCTCTGAAATCAATGCAAAAAATGCAATCGTTAAAATTGGTAAAGGTTGCGATATCGCCTCATTCGTTGCGATTAATTGTGCAGATTCGCATAAAAGGTGTATTGGCTTGAGTTCAGATATTGAGCGTCGAGACATTACGTTAGAAGAGCAAGTTTTTGTTGGCTCACATGTGGTGATCAAAGGCGGCGCGCATATTGGTCACCACACGGTTGTTGCTGCAGGAACGGTGGTTGATGCGGGTTATGTGCCTCCGTATTCATTGGTGTGTGGGAACCCAATGATTGTTAAAGATGGGTATTACTTAAAGGAAAAACGGTGATTTTGAGCATTCACCAACCTGCCTATCTCCCGTGGCTGGGTTACTTAGATCGTATTGCACTGAGCGATTGTTTTGTTTTTTTGGACACCGTTCAATTTGAAAAAAACAGCTATACCAATCGCAACAAAATCAAAACATCCACAGGGCCTCTTTGGCTGACGGTGCCTGTGAAACAGCAAGGGCATTTAGAAAAAAAGTTAACAGAAATTGAGATCGATAACTCGCAAAATTGGAGAGCAAAGCACTTGCGATCTATAGAGCATAGCTATAGACGAGCTTCGAACTTTGTGACGTGTTATCCAAAGTTGGCATCATGCTTTAGTGAGTCAGAAACGCTATTGGCCGATTTGTGCTTCAAGCAACTCCTTTTTTGGTTAAAGGAGTTCAACATCACTACACCCGTTGTGCGTGCATCAGATTTACAAGTCAATGGGAAAAAGTCTGACTTGGTTTTGGCAATTTGCCAACATCTCGGCGCAAAGGGGTACCTGTCTGGACCACAAGGGCGTGATTACCTGGATGTGTCATCATTTGAAAGCAATGGCGTAGATGTTTCATTTCATGAGTTTGCACATCCTGTATATCCTCAATTGCACGGAGATTTTCTTCCTGCGATGAGCGTTGTGGACTATTGGATGAATGTCGATAGTTATGCAGTTTTTAAGTCAAAGGAAAAGGCATGAGCTCTGTCATTTTGGTGGTGGCTGCACACGCAGATGACGAGGTGCTGGGATGTGGGGGAACCTTGGCGCGACATGTCCATGATGGCGATATTGTGCATTTGGTTTTCATGGCGGACGGTGTGACATCACGCGCAAAAATGACTTCAAATGAGCAATACCAACGTGAGGCCGCTGCGAAAAACGCCCAAGCAGCTTTAGGTATTACGTCGGTTCAATTTCTCGGGTTACCTGACAATCGCATGGATAGTTTGGCATTTTTGGATGTGGTGCAACCGCTTGAAAAAATGATTCAAGCGCTTGCCCCTGACATCATCTATACCCATCACGATGCAGATCTAAACATTGACCATCGAATAACGCATCAAGCTGTTTTGACGGCTTGCCGCCCTTTTCCTTGGCAGAGCGTTCGTGAGATTTTGACTTTTGAGGTGATGTCCAGCACGGAGTGGTCAGGCACCAGTGGTGGGCGTGCGTTTGCTCCTAATGTTTATGTAGACATCTCCGCATATTGGGAGCAAAAATTGCAAGCCTTATTGGCTTATGAGCATGAAATGAGGCCTCCCCCACATTCACGCAGCATGGAACACTTAGATGTTTTGTCACTGCACCGTGGTTTTGAGGTTGGCGTTTCTCGTGCAGAAGCTTTTTATTTGGTTCGATCTGTGAAGTGATGATGCACCAATGCCTTGATCATCAAATATAAGGAGTGACTTTGAAAAGAATCATGCTTTGGGGGTGGATGGAGGCGGATCAACGCCAAGCTGTTGTCGCTTTCCAGCAGTGCGGCATCGCCGAAGTGGTGGAGTGGGTGGCAGATGCTGACTTCTCAGAAAAATCGTACATCGGTTTTCTGTACAACCAACCTGATTGGGGGCGTTTTGTTTTAAATAAAAACATTGAGCCACTTTCTGCCGCTGAGTTGATCAAATTCATGGACATGTTCTCTAGAGAAAAGCGTTCACGAGGTTTGGATGTGCATGAATTGTTGAATATCGCTAAAAATTACTTTCGATATTTCATTTGGCTGATTACTTCCAAAAAGATTGACCATGTTTTATTTTCTGTGATGCCAATCATTGGTTTGGACTATGTGTGTTATTTGGCAGCTCGAAGATTGAATGTTGACACGGTGATGTGCTATCAATCACTTTTTCCAAATCGTTTTTTCTTTGTTCATGAATTGGAAGATTTTGGAATTTTTTCTGGAGTATCTTCGAGATCACTAGGGGCTTCACCAGAGATTGACTGGGGATACAAAAAAGATCTTTTCTATATGAAAGGGCAAGTGATTAAAAACAGACGAATCAGCCCATCGTATAGATTATTGAAAGATTTTTTTAGATACGGTATTCGTAAAAGTAAAAAACCTATGCGATTTTCTGGAGCGTTTGAAAATTTCACACAAGCCAAAGAATTTGATGTGAATTACAAACGTTATGCAAAACAACAAATAGATCTCGATCTGTCAGTGAACTTCGTTTACTTTCCATTGCATCTGCAACCTGAGTTAACCACGACAGGTATGGGTGGGGACTTTTCGGATCAATTAGACGCCATTGAAACACTTTCGGAAATGTTGCCATTTGGATGGAAAGTCTACGTGAAAGAAAATCCCAAACAAGGCTTTGAACAACGGGGCGTTGAGTTTTTCCATCGCGTTCGATCGCTAGCTAATGTTGAGTATTTAAGTAAAGAGGTTAATACCTACGCATTGATGGAGCATTGCCGCTTTGTGGCAACCATCACGGGAACGGCTGGATGGGAGGCTATCACGGGTGGCAAACCTGCTCTCGTATTCGGATTGGCTTGGTATGCTCAAATGCCTGGCGTAGTTCGTTATAAAAAAGGCTTGTTAATAGAAGCTATTTTGAATGCGTCTTGCGATCAAGAGTCACAAAAAATTTGCTATGAAGAAATATTTAAAAAAACACGAGTTGGAATAATTGACGGCGTGTATACGGCGATACATGAAAACTATGATGCTTCTAAGAATAGCCAAAATTTAGAAAATTTTCTAAAAGAAATCGTCTCTTAACTGAATAGCGATGCTGTAAAAATTTATGGTTAACTACCGATCACTCCGAAGTGTCGTCATCCAAAACGCGAGTGTGAACAGTCCTACTGTGCTAGTTGCTGCGAATAACTGTACGTGGGCGGCTACATCCCAAGATTCGGTAAAAGTCAGTGGTGCCAGTAAAGCAAGTGATTGCAGCATGGCTGTCCCAATACAAGCCCACGAGTATTTCGTTTCTGAGTTTGTTTGAAAAGGTCGATGACTAAAAGCTGCACACACACAGGCGGCAGATTGCCACGCAGCCAGCGGCCACACATAGTTTAAAACACCCAGCCAATGCTGCGAAAGCCATGATCGGTACAGTCCCAAATGACAAAATGCGATCAATGAAAGAACTACACAACAACCCACAATAGCGAGAATCCATTCTTGCGAGTTATCAGGGTGTTCTGTGCCACGGCTCAGTTTTACTTGTGCCCAGGCCATATGAAGAACCGATGGTACAAACCCAAGTACACGCAAAAGCGCAGTCATCCAACCGGTTTCTTCGGCGCCGTAGCAACGTTGCCAAACGATGACGATGGCGGTTGCTAACAACGCATCTGTCAGCGTATGCGACATGCGCAGCATGCTGCCCCTGTTGTCGGCTTGCTGTATGGCAGATGTGGCATCTATTTTTGTGTTTATGCTGTGACTAGGTGTGTCATGCCACGCAGAAGTTAGGCCCCACGCCCCTATCGCATAACCCAACATGGCTGATATCAATAGCGTGGGACCGTCCCATGCAAGCCATGTCCCAAGCATTGCGAAAAAAGCAGCTGCCATTGGCGGAAGTATGCGAACAAGGGCATGTTGCAAAGTGCTGCCGGTACGTAAAAGAAAACTTTGCGCTAAAAGCCAAGTCATCTGAAAAAATGCAATGATCAAGATCCAAGCGAAAGCTGGTAATAAATTGACATGACTTAGCCATAACGCTAACGCAACAAAGGGCATAAAACATACGCCCCGTAACAAGGTGCTATACCAAGCCTTTCTGGCCGCCTGTTGAGGAGGGTGCTGGATGTTGGCTAAAAACGTGAGTGGCGCTTGCGCCAAAGCCAAAGTCATCCAAAAAAAAGCAATTTGGCTAATGACCGAAAATTCACCTACTTCTTTCGGCGTGAACCAATGCAACATCAGTAAAGCAAATACTATTTGCATGCTAAATGACAGCAAGCTAGTAATTGCAATGGTTTTGCTGGTGTTGCTGATGCTAAGTAGTTGGAACCGACGCATAGTTTGTTAACTTTTAAAAGTTTTCCAAATGATCAGTTTGTCTAGCACCTCGTGCCAAGCAAGCGCACGCACATCAGGCACCACATACGGATAGGCCTCTAGCGCCTCGCCAAAGCTGTGTTGCCAGGTGTTGGGGTCATCGTGCAGCAGATGGAAATTGCCCTCGTAGTGCGCGGCAAAGTAGCGCACCCAGGCGTAATCGTTGCTCACCACGCGCAGGCCAGCAGCGCAGTACTCCAGCACCTTGGTGGAGGTTTGTTGGTTGTAGGGTTCGACGTTGCTGACCAAGTTCAAGCCAAAGCGTGCGCGGCGCAATTGGCGTGGTACCTCGGCATGCGGCACGCGCCCGGTGCAGGTGACGGAGGGGGGCAGTTGCAGGCGCACTGCATCGGGCACATCACCCACCAACAACAAGCTGCGACCCGCCGCGTGGATGGTGTGCAGCACAGGCAAGAAGGGCGCGAGGCGGCCCATTTCGCCCAGGTAAACCAAGTCGAACTCAGGCGGCGCCAAGGTGGCCACGACCTTCGGTTGGGCGATGTCGAAGAAGTGCTGTGCCACGCCCATGTCGCGCAAAGCGTGCGGCACATCGTGGCCAAAGCCCATGCGTTCGCGCACCCAGCCGTTCTGAAAAATCCGGTAATCGGGTTTCGGTTGTGTCCAGTGCTTCACCTGGTCTTTGAGCCAAGCATGGGGCGGCACCGAGGCCGAGGCATATTCATGCACCTGAAACGCATGGCGCAAACGCCAGGCTTGGGGCCAGGGCACACGCCCGCAAATCCACCACACCACCTGTGCATCGTCGGGCACAGTGTCGCCTTGGTCATGGGTTTGGCTGCGCAGGCCGCGTGCTGCCAAGAAGGCGGCATAGGCTTCTAACTCGGGCAAGTAGGATGGGCCGTTGCGTACGAAATGAATAGGAACAGACGTGCTGGGCGTGGTTTGGCCAGCGGACTTGCCTTGCTTGGTGTGGGCCGAGGTCAACATGTGTGCAACACCTCTTGCCACGCCCGCGCAAACTGGTCGATGGAATGTCTGGCCACGATGCGTGCCATGTCGTCGCGCACTTGTTCGGGTGGCAGGCTGAGGGTGGTCATCACCGCTTCGGCCAAGGCCACGGGCGCGTCGCCGCGTGCCAGCAAATAGGGCGCATCACGGTCAAACAACTCGCGCATGGCGGGGATGGGCAGCGCCACGCAAGGCACACCGCAGCTCAGAGATTCGAGCGCGGTCATGGGGCAGCCCTCGTAGCGCGAAGTCATCAGCGTCATTTGCCAAGGTTGGTACAGGCTGGCGCCGCTGGGATGTTTGCCCAAGAAGTGCACACGGCCTTGGTACATCAGGTCCATGCCATCGTGCACCATCTTGCGGTGCAAAGGGCCTTCGCCCACGATACCCAGTTGGGCGTGGTCAGGTAAAAAGCGCAAGGTGTCGAGCAACAGGCCTGGTCGCTTTTCTGCCGACAAGCGACCCACATAGCCCAGCAGCAAGGGCGGTATGCCTTCTTCGCCGCCGTGGCCCGCATGCACATGCAGGGGCTGTCCTGGCGGCATGTCGGCTAGGCCATTGGGCACCACGCTGCATTGCTGCGTGCGCGAGAGTTGGCCTATGAACCCCAGCAACGAGTCGTGCGTGGTGCGCGACACGCACACAAAGTGATCCACCTGTTTGTAGAGCAAGCGCAGCCACAGCTTTTTGGCCCATGAGGCGCGTGATTCGTGCAGCACATTCAGCAAGGGTCCATGCACCCAGCTGATCAAAGGCTTGCCGGTGATGGCTTTGAGCGCCGCGCCGCCATAGGTGGGGCCAAAGTTGTGACTGGCCACGATCACATCGTGTGCTTGTGCTGCGGCCACCAGTTGCAGCCAATGGGTTTGTCGCCAAGGCAGGGCGGTGACCTGCAGGTCTTGCGCTTGCAGGGCATCTTGCAGCGTGCGTGTCATGGTCTGCACGCCGCCCCAGTTTGGCTCTTCCAAGATCAAGATGCGACGAGGACTCACCATGCCAAGCGTGCTGTGTGGGTCGCGTTAACGGGCGCCAAAACCGGTGAACACGGTCTTGACGGTTTTGGCGGCGATCAGCAAATCGAGCGCGAGCGAGTAGTGGGCCACGTAGTACAGGTCGTAGCTCAGCTTGATACGCGTGCTGTCGGCACTGTCGGCATAACCGTGTTGCACCTGGGCCCAACCGGTCAGGCCGGGGCGCACCAAGTGGCGGTAGGGGTAGCTCGGGATGGTGGCGGCAAATTCACGCACAAAAGCAGCTTGCTCAGGACGCGGACCAATCAGGCTCATGTGGCCGCGCAGCACATTCCACAGCTGTGGCAATTCGTCCAAACGCGTGCGGCGCAAGAAGCGGCCCACGCGTGTGATGCGTGGGTCTTCGGCTTGTGCAAAGTGCACGCCGGGCGCTTGCAGGCCATGCACCATGCTGCGGAATTTCCACAGGGTGAAGGCTTGGCCATCACGCCCCACGCGCTGTTGCGAGAACAAGGCGGGGCCTTTGGAGTCATAGCGCACCGCCAAGCCCACCGCAGCGGCCAAGGGCACCCACAGGGGCGACAGACCGATCACCACGCCCAAGTCGAGGAGACGTTTGATGCGGTCGTAGCCCGGGTCGTTGTCGATTTCCCACAAGGTGTCGCTGGCGTGCGGCAGCATTTTGCGGCCGCTGGTGAGTTCGGCCACGGCTTCCACGCTGTACAGACGCAGGTGCTGCATTTTGAGTTGGCTCAGCAAACGCGTGCGCGCGTCGCTGGGGGGCACATGGCGGTCGAGCACTATGCCATCGCAGGCGGGCAGGGGCACATGGGTGTCGAGGTTCCAGTACTGCAGGTGCACCGCCTGTGGATCCAACAGGTGCGGGCTCAAGTAGCTGGCGAGTTGGGCGGGCACGTTGGTGTCCAAATGCACCAAGCGCAAGGCGCGGTGTTTGACCAAGCGGTGATAACCGAGCCACAGCCACAAGGTGGTCACGGCAAAGGCCCAAATCACCGCAGCGCGAGAGTAAGGTTGTTGCAACAGCGCAAAGCCCAAGGGCGTCAACACAAACGGCGCCGAGGTGGATACCCACAACACGCCGCTGCGTTCGGCCACGGGCAAGTGCGAGGCGCGCATGAGCAAATGCGCCGCCACCGCATAAGGCAGCACACACCAGAGCAAGGTGTCGCCAAATTGGTAGGTCACAAGGCCTGCACTCTCCAAGGCTTGTGTGACCCACAAGCTGGGCAGCAGCAGCCACGCGCCCCACAGCGCCCAGCTTTGCAGCGCGTCACGGCGACGCACCGATGACGACACCAACGCCGATCCTGCCGTGTGGTGGCTGGCGTTGGTTTTGGGGCGTGAGGTGGCGCCGTCTTCACGCAGGCATTGTTGGTAGACGGCCATCACGCGCTCGGCCATTTGGTCGCGGGTGAAGGTGGTTTCAAAACGCTGTTGGGCTGCAGTGCCCAAGCGTTGACGCAAGGCCGGGTCTTGCGCCAAGCGCAGCAGGTGCTGGGCCACGGCTTGCTCGGTGTTGGCCACCAACAAGCCTTCTTGGCTGTTCATGAGTTGTTCGTGCAAGCCAGGCAAATCGCTGGCGACGATGGGCAAGCCGGCGCGCATGGCTTCGAGCACGGTGATGGGCATGCCTTCGTGGTCAGACAGCAGCACAAACACATCGTGCTCGGCCAACAACTCAGCGACGTTAGACACATCGCCCACCCAATTTATCTGCGTGAGCTTGAGCTGTTGCGCCAGGGCTTCGTGCTGCGCGCGCAAGGGGCCATCGCCCGCCAGCGTGACGGGCAATTCGTGGCCCAACCAATCGCGCACTTTGGCCAAGGCCTTGAGCAGCAGGTCGTGGCGCTTGGGCGCTTTCATGCGCGCGACCATGATCACGCGCGGGGTGGTGGTTTCGAGGGCGGTTGTCTTTACGCCGTCTGCTGTGCCATCCGCTGCATCATTGGCAGGTTCAGCTTTGCGAAGCGCTGCGGGCAAGGGCTCAATGCCATTGGGAATGATGTGGACCCGTTCTGGCGCAATGGGCAGCTGATGGGCGAGCTCGCGCTCGAATGCCGAGACGCAAATCATTTGCGTGGTGCCGCCCGACAGCTGGCGCTCAGCCAGCCCCGCCAGTTGACGACGCAGCCAAGGCACTTGCGCTTTGAAGCCAAAGCCGTGCACGGTGTAGACCACGGGACGTGCCGTGCGCTGACACGCCAAGCGTGCGGCCAGGCCCGCAATGGCGCTGTGGGCATGGATCAAATCAGGCGGCGAGGCCTCAATCAGCGCGGTGAGCTGTTGCACAGCAGGCCACAAGCGCCAAGGCAGCATGGACTCGACCATCTCGGGCATAGCGCACACATGAACGCCCAGGCGCTGCAGCTGTTGCCCGAGCACGGAGGGGTGGTCACTACCACCAATGACCACGGTGAAGTGCACCTGGGAGTGCAAGGCTTGGCACACAGCCAGCACATGCGACTGGGCACCGCCTGCCTCGCCCTTGGTGATGACGACCATCACATGGGGCTTGTGCTGTGCGGCCAAGTCCTCGACCGCTTTGATCGGCGCGCTCTCTGCCGCTGTGGATGTGCCTGCCCAAGGGCTGTTGCGTCGCGGTTGTGGCGCGAGTGAGTTGGCCAGATGCAGTGTGGCTTCGATGGGGTTAGGGGCCTCGGTGGTTTCGTCGACAGCGAGTGCCTCTGCAGCCGCAATGGCTTGTGTGGTGGTGGCTACGGTTGTTGGTGCAGCCTCAATCGCAGGTGCAGGCTCAGGTGGCGTCGCAGGCTCGGAAGCTTGCTGTATGTCGTTCGCGTCCTTGGTCTTGCGCTTGGCGCGAGGCTTTTTGGCAGGGGCTGCTTGAGGAGGCGTTGGCGTATCACCAAACAAGGACAGGGTGCCGTCGTCGGTATGTTTCATAGCGGGGTGTCAAAGCCTTGTGGGTTCATGGATTGCCAGCGCCATGCGTCGGCACACATGCGTTCGAGGTTGTGCTGGGTTTGCCAGTGCAGCAGCGCTTTGGCCTGACGTGCGTCGGCCAAGCATTGCGCCACATCGCCTGGGCGTCGCGCCACAAAGCGGTGGGCAATCGGTACGTCATTGACGCGTGCAAAGGTGTCAACCATGTCTTTGACGCTCACCCCCTGGCCGGTGCCGAGGTTGACGGTCAAGAGCTTGGGGGCGTTCAAGGCGCGCAAGGCGGCGAGGTGGCCTTGGGCCAAGTCCATCACATGCAAGTAGTCGCGCACGCCCGTGCCGTCGGGGGTGTTGTAGTCGTTGCCAAAAATTTGCAGGTATTCACGCTGACCCAGGGCCACTTGGGTGATGTAGGGCATCAGGTTGTTAGGAATGCCGTTGGGCGCTTCGCCCAACAAACCGCTGTGATGTGCGCCGACGGGGTTGAAGTAACGCAGCACCGCAATGTGCCAACGCGGGTCTGCCGCATGCAATTCGCGCAGCGCGTCTTCGCACATGAGCTTGCTGCGGCCATAAGGGTTGGTGGCGGTCAGGGGGGCCGTCTCAGGAATCGGCACCACCACCGGGTCGCCATACACCGTGGCCGAGGAGCTGAACACGATGCGGCGCACATGGGCACGGCCCATGGCTTGCAACAAATTGATGGTGCCGCTGACGTTGTTTTCCAAATACCGCAGGGGTTGGGCCACCGACTCGCCCACGGCCTTCAAGCCTGCAAAGTGAATCACGCCCGCAAAGTCGTAGCGCGCAAACAGGGCGTCAAGCGCGGCGCTGTCGCGGATGTCGGCCTGCACAAATTCGAGCGGGCTGGCGTTCAAACGGGCCAAGCGGTCCAGCACTTTGGGACTGCTGTTGCACAGATTGTCCAAAATCACGAAGGGTTGGCTTGCCTCGGCCAGCACCACGGCGGTGTGGGAACCGATGAACCCGGTGCCACCGGTGATCAAAATAGGTTGAGGTTGAGCCATTTTTTGCGATTTGAGAAGTTGCTGAATTATCCCTGCATTGCGTCCCTGCAAGGCCTTGCCAGGCGCCGCTTGGGGCCTAAAATAGCGTGCACTTCATGGCCCGCAGCGTTAGCACGCCATGAAGCGGTTTTTTATCTTTTACTTTTTTTAGTACTTTCATGAAACGTCAACACTCTTCCCACGCAGCCGCGCATGGCGGCGCTGAATCTTGCATTGCCTTGATCGACGCCCGTTTTCTGGCCTGGTTGCAAGGCACGACCGAAGGCGGCCAAGACAATGCCCGCTTGCATTTGCACGGTTTGCTCGCCAACGCGTTGTCGCACAACGGCTTGGACTTGAACCTGCGCCGTGTGTATTGGTACAGCGACACGCCTGACGATCAAGCGGTGGACGCCCAAATCACTCGCGCCGTGTTGCCCCACAGCCAAGACGGCGGCTTGTCCATGCTGCGCGCCTTGGGCGCCGACCTCAAACGCTTGGCCGAGCGCGGCGCTTGCGCCCATGTGTTGGTAGGCAGCGACGACGAGCGTTTGATCAGCCTGATCGACGAAGCCCAGTTGCATGGCGTGGCGGTGCATTTGTTGGCCGACGAGGCCTCGCGCAACATGGCTCAGCTCAACCGGGACGACCCAGGTTGGGCCCGCTTGCTGTCGCAAGCCGATCACCGTGTGGTCTTGGGCGCGCAAGCCTCGCGCGACGGTGCCTCACCCCGCCATGCCAGTTCCATGCACGCCGTGCCTGCGATAGATCCCGAGCAGCTGCGTGAGCAACTCAACACCGTGATCACCACCTGGTGGGCCGACGAACCTGAAGACTTGCGCGAAGAACTGCGCGAAGAGCTGCAAAACACCCGTGGCATTCCACAAGAGGTGGACCGTCAACTCTTGCTGGGCGTGCGCCGCGTGTTGGAACGTGCGCTGAGCTTCCAAGAGAAAAAGCTGTTGCGCGAAATGGTGCGCGAGCTGGTGTTGGGCAAGCAAGCCGAACACGTCGAACACGCTGAGTAACGCCAAGGAGCTGTCCGCATGAGCACATTGAATCCCGCAGACATCTTGGCCCAAGCGCTGCCCTACATCCGCAAGTTTCACGGCAAGACCTTGGTCATCAAATACGGCGGCAACGCCATGACCGATCCGGCTTTGCAAAAAGCTTTTGCCGAAGACGTGGTCTTGCTCAAACTCGTGGGCATGAACCCGGTGGTGGTGCACGGTGGTGGCCCACAAATTGAAACAGCGTTGAACCGCTTGGGTAAAAAGGGCGAGTTCATCGAAGGCATGCGCGTGACCGACGCTGAAACCATGGAAGTGGTGGAGTGGGTGTTGGGCGGTGAGGTGCAGCAAGACATCGTGGGCCTGATCAACCAAGCCGGCGGCAAAGCCGTGGGTTTGACCGGGCGCGATGGCGCCATGATCCGCGCACGCAAGCTGATGGTGCACGACAGCAAAGATCCGCACAAAGAATACGACGTGGGCCAGGTGGGCGACATCGTCAGCATTGACCCCAGCGTAGTCAAGGCTTTGCAAGACGATGCCTTCATCCCTGTCGTCAGCCCGATTGGTTTTGGCGAGAACAACGAGAGCTACAACATCAACGCCGATGTGGTGGCGGCCAAGCTGGCCACCGTGCTCAGTGCTGAAAAGCTGTTGATGCTCACCAACATCCGTGGCGTGCTCGACAAGCAAGGCGAGTTGCTGGCTGAACTGACCCCGCGCCGGATTGACGAGTTGGTTGCCGATGGCACCATCAGCGGCGGCATGATCCCCAAGATTGCTGGCGCCTTGGACGCGGCCAAGAGTGGCGTCAATGCGGTGCACATCATCGATGGCCGCGTGCCACACGCCATGTTGCTCGAGGTCTTGACCGAACAAGCCTTCGGCACCATGATCAGGTCGCATTAACTTCACCAGACGCCGCCATGCACTACGACGCGCCAACCCCTCACGCCGATGCTGCCCCCAAGCGCCAACGCATGAAGCCGGGTGAGCGGCGTGAGCAAATTTTGCAAACCTTGGCGGGCATGTTGGAGCAACCGGGCGCCGAGCGCATCACCACGGCGCTGTTGGCGGCCAAGATTGGTGTGAGCGAAGCGGCACTGTACCGCCACTTCGCCAGCAAAGCCCAGATGTTTGAGGGCTTGATTGATTTCATTGAGCACAGCGTGTTCAGCTTGATCAATCAAATTGCTGAGCGCGACGGCGACGGCGGGCAAAAAGCCGCTCGCATGGTGACGGTGCTGTTGCAATTTGGTGAGAAAAACCCCGGCATGACCCGCGTCATGGTGGGCGATGCCCTGGTGTTTGAGAACGAGCGCTTGCACCAACGCATGAACCAGTTTTTTGACCGTGTGGAATCTGCCTTGCGTCAAACGCTGCGCGTGGCCGCCGAAGCGCGCAAATCGCCCACCCCCACCGTGGACGCCCAAGTGCGTGCGGCCGCTTTGGTGGCGTTTGCGCTGGGCAATTTGCAGCGCTTTGCCCGTTCGGGTTTCAAGCGCTCGCCGCTAGACCACCTGGAGGCCTCGTTGGCCTTGATGGTTTAACGGGGCTCCACTGGGTCTCACTGGTTCTAGTGCGCCTTGGGCGTTGGCTCAAAGTTTCAAGCCGACTTTTGCGCCCGCATCTTTGATTTCTTGCCACGTGGCATCGTCCACCACGATGCCATTTTTTTTGCGCGCCACGCGTGCTGCGCGCTCGGGTTCACCGGCCAGCTTGACGCCGTCGCTGCCTTCGGTGGCGGGGCTTTTGCGCAGCCAGTCGATGAAGGCCATGGTTTCTTGCGCAAAGCTCATTTGCGTGCCCAAGGCCTTGGGATTGATGATGATGCTGAGCATGCCGTTGTAGACCGCGCGTTTGTTGTCCGCCTCGCGGTGCCAGGTACCCCCGCCGCTCAGGGCGCCGCCCAACAGTTCGCATGCCACGGCCAGTCCAAAGCCTTTGTGTTCGCCAAACGGCATCAAGGCACCATAGCCACCGTTGCTTTGGGGCACCACCACCACACCGGGGTTGGTGGTGGGACGGCCGTGTTCGTCGATCAAGGTGCCGGGTGCCACTTGCTTGCCTTCGTTGTGGGCCACGCGCATCTTGCCTTGGGCCACGCGGCTGGTGGCAAAGTCGAGCACAAAGGGTTCTTGCGTGTTCTCGCCCACACCGACGGGAATGCCAATGCAGCAAGGGTTGGTGCCGTAACGGCCGTCACCCCCGTGCCAAGGCGCCACCACAGGGCGTGAGAGCACATTCACAAAATGCAGCGACACCCAGCCGCGTGCCACCGCCATTTCGGCAAAGTGACCAATGCGGCCCAAATGGTGTGCGTGCGAGAGCGACATGATGCATGCGCCGTGCTGCGCCACGCGTTCAAACGCCAGCTCCATCGCTTGCACGCCCACGGTTTGGCCAAAGCCTTGTTGACCGTCTAGGCCTAGCAACATGCCGCTGTCAACACGCACCGCGACGCTGCTGCCAGGGGTCAAGCTTTTTTCCAAAATAGCGTCGACGTAGCGCGGCGCCATGCCCACGCCGTGCGAGTCGTGGCCGCTTAAATTGGCCATGACCAAGTTGCTGGCCACTTGGGTCGCTTCTGCGGGGGTGCTGCCTGCGGCAACAAACAATTGGGTGATGTGGTGTTCGAGATCGGCGGCAGAGAAGGTGTGTGACATCAGGGACTTTACGGGGGTGTCAAGGGTTAATCGTCATACCATAATATGCCTGTCCGCTTCGAATGAGGATTCGGAGAAACCAGTAACTGATGTGCTGTGAGACACACGATTTTTAACCCGAAAGGCAATCCATGAAATTGGTTCGTTATGGCAACCCCGGCAAAGAGAAACCCGGTCTGATCGACGCCGATGGCAAGCTGCGCGACTTGAGCAAAGTCATCAAAGACGTGTCGCCCGATCAACTCAGCGACAAAGCCTTGGCCAAGTTGGCCAAGCTCAACACGGCCAAGTTGCCATTGGTCAAAGGCAAGCCGCGCATGGGTTGTCCGATCAGCCACGTGCCCAAGTTCATCGCGATTGGTTTGAACTACGCCGACCACGCCGCCGAATCGAACATGCCGATTCCCAAAGAACCCATCGTGTTCACCAAGGCCACCAGCTGTATCCAAGGCCCCAACGACGACGTGATGTTGCCCAAGGGCTCGGTCAAGTCCGACTGGGAAGTCGAACTGGGCATCGTGATTGGCACCACCGCACGTCACGTGTCGCAAAAAGACGCGTTCAACTACGTGGCCGGCTACTGCTTGGTCAACGACGTGAGCGAGCGCGAGTACCAACTCGAGCGCGGCGGTTCGTGGGACAAGGGCAAGGGTTGCGACACCTTCGGCCCCATCGGCCCTTGGTTGGTAACGCGCGACGAAGTGCCTAACCCCCAAAAGCTGCACATGTGGCTCGACCACAACGGCGTGCGCATGCAAGACGGCAGCACCAAGACCATGATTTTTGGCGTCGCCAAAATCGTGAGCTATGTGAGCC
>Ga0228701_1000167_pt1 | contig 67424 bp, 67 predicted proteins | sample McNCre117_Aug_MG_2_FD_178017 | JGI IMG/M metagenome (GOLD analysis project Ga0228701, IMG submission 178017) | Freshwater microbial communities from McNutts Creek, Athens, Georgia, United States - 11-17_Aug_MG | ecosystem: Environmental > Aquatic > Freshwater > Creek | place: USA: Georgia... | reverse complement strand
GCGACCGAAGGACATGGGCAGGGCCGTTTCAGCGGCGCTCTTCGGTCAGCAGGCCCCGCACATCATGGGCAAAGCCTTCGAGTTCGGCCTCGATCAGGCCGATGCGGCGACCCAGCAGGTTGTAGCCCAGCACGGCCGGGATGGCCACCGCCAGGCCCACGGCGGTCATGACCAGGGCTTCACCCACGGGGCCAGCGACCTTGTCGATGGTGAGCTGCCCGGCTTCGGCCATGCCGGTCAGGGCGTTGAAGATGCCGAGCACCGTGCCCAAGAGGCCAATGAAGGGCGAGGTGGACCCCGCCGTGGCCAGCAGCAACTGGCCCCACTGCAGGCGACGCACCACGGCATTCAGGGCGTCGCGCAGCACACGGGTGAGTTGCTGGTGCCGGTCGGCGGCGCTGGCAAGCGTTCCGCCCACAGGCAAGAGGGTCGCGTCCAGCAAGGGGGCCACACAAGCATCGCGGTCAAATTGCCCCACGCGCTGGCGTGCTTCGTCAAACGCCGGAGCCTGCCAAAAGGCGGCAATGCTGCGGCGCACATCGAGGCTGGCGCGGGCGAGCAGCCGCCACTTCCAGGCCATCACCACCCAGCTGGCCACCGACAGGGCCAGCAGCAGCCCCGCCAGAAACAAGGTCACGGCATCGCTGTGAGTCAGGAAGTCGTTCAGATTCACGGCAAATCAAGCCCGGAGGCGATCAGCGCAGGCCGAGCACGTCGAACATGTCGAACAGGCCGCGCTGCTGACCCGCGAGGAAGCGCACCGCCCGCATGCTGCCTTGCGCATAGGTGGCGCGGCTGGAGGACTTGTGGGTCACTTCGATGCGTTCACCGATGCCGGCAAACAGGACGGTGTGGTCACCCACGATGTCACCGCCACGGATGGTGGAAAAACCGATGGTGGACGGGTCGCGCTCGCCCGTGTGGCCGTAGCGCTCGTACACGGCGCATTCCTTGAGGTCACGGCCAATCGCTTCGGCGATCACCTCGCCCATCTTGAGGGCGGTGCCACTGGGCGCGTCCACCTTGTGGCGGTGGTGGGCTTCGATGATTTCGATGTCGTAGCCGGTGGACAGGGCCTGAGCCGCCATCTGCAGCAGCTTCAGGGTCACGTTCACGCCCACGCTCATGTTGGGCGCCATGACGATGGCGATGTCTTTGGCGATGTCGGCGATTTCGGCTTTCTGGGCATCCGAAAAACCGGTGGTCCCGATCACGGCTTTCACGCCCAGCTCACGGCAGACCTTCAGGTGGGCCAGCGTGCCTTCGGGACGGGTGAAGTCGATCAAAAACCGGGCGTCTTTCAAGCCGGTATGCAGCTCACTGGTCACGGCCACGCCGGAGCTTTGACCCAGCCAGGCCGAGGCGTCCTGACCCAGAGCTGGACTGCCCACAATGTCCAGAGCGCCCGCCAAACGGGTGTCGTCGGCCGCCAGAATGGCTTCGATCAGCATATGCCCCATGCGGCCTGTGGCCCCCGCCACGGCGATGGGCAAATTGGAAGTAGCAGTCATCTGAAAAATCGCAATACGTCAATGAAGCCCAGCAGCCACCCACCTCAGCGGGCAGGTGCTTCCAGGGGCGGGTAACTGGCAGGCAGGGGCGCAGGCACAGGGGCCGCGCTGGCCGGACGGGCCGAGGGGAATTTGCTCAATTGCTCTTCGGTGGCCTGCAGTGTGGGCACTTTGGCTGGCTTGCGGCCACTGGACAGGCGCTGCACAAACTCGGACTCGCTGGGCAGTTCATCGCCTTCGATGCCCGTCACGGCATCGCCCTTGAAAGTGATGGTCAGATGGAACTTCTGCTCCGGCACGCCCTGGCGTTTGATACTGAAGGCGTAGTCCCAGCGGTCGGCATGAAAGAGGCTGGAGACCAGCGGGGTGCCCAGCACATCACGCACCTGCGAGCGCGGCATGCCCGTGCGCAAGGCCTGTTTTTGTTCTTTGGAGACGAAGTTGCCCTGCACCACTTCGGGCACATAGGGTTTGAATGTGTCCTGGCTCCAGGGGTTCTGGAAACCGCCGCAGCCGGTCAGGCCTGCCGACAGGGCAGCGATGGCCACCGCAGCGCCAAAGAAGCGAAAAGTCCGTAAAGCTGTCATGTTTGGAGGCACACCGATATGATCTGGTCATTGTAGCGGCAGGATGCAGATTCAGCGCCTTGCCCAAGGAACACCGAAACCCCCATGATCCAGATTGAAGAACTCAAAAGCAACGGGCTCAAAGCCACGGTCCCGCGCATGAAAATTCTGGACGTCTTCCAGCGAGGCGGCCAACGCCACATGACGGCCGAAGACGTGTTCCGGCAACTGCTCAGCGAGAACGCCGACATCGGTCTGGCCACCGTGTACCGGGTGCTGACCCAGTTCGAGCAGGCGGGCATCCTGAGCCGCAACCATTTTGAAAGCGGGAAGGCCGTTTACGAACTCAACGAAGGCCAGCACCATGACCACATGGTCTGCCTCGACTGCGGTCGGGTGGAGGAGTTTTACGACCCCGAAATCGAGCAGCGGCAGCAGGCGGTGGCTCAGGCCAAGGGGTTTGTGATCGCCGACCATGCGCTGAGCCTGTACGCCCACTGCACCCAGAACCCCTGCCCCCACCGCCAGCGCTGATGCGTCGCGTCAGCCCATGGCCTGGCGCTGACGCTCCATGAAATCCTGGTAGGTGTCGATGCCACGCATCTGCAAGATGGTGTTGCGCACAGCCGCCTCCACCAGCACAGCGATGTTGCGGCCAGCCACCACCTGGATCACGGCCTTGCGGACCGGCACGCCCAGCACATTCTGGGTCAGAGGCTCATTGGGCAGCCGTTCGTAATCGCGCTCCAAAGTTTCGCGGCGCACCAGGTGCACGATGAGCTTGAGGCGCATCTTGCGGCGCACAGCTGTTTCGCCAAAGATGGCGCGGATGTCCAGCAGGCCGATGCCACGCACTTCCAGCAGGTTCTGCAGCAGATCGGGGCAGCGCCCTTCGATGGTGGTCTGGTTGATGCGGTACAGGTCCACCGCATCATCGGCCACCAGGCCGTTGCCGCGTGAAATCAGCTCCAGCCCCAACTCGCTCTTGCCCAGACCGGACTCACCCGTGATCAGCACACCCAACCCCAGAATGTCCATGAACACGCCGTGCATGGTGGTACGGTCGGCGAAGTGTTTGGACAGGTAAGCGCGGAGCACGTCGATGACGAAGGCCGACGACTCCTGGGTGGCGAACATCGGAATCTGAGCCCGCTCACACATGGACAGCAAGGCATCTGGCGCCGTCTGCCCGTCCGACAAGATCAGGACCGGGGGCTCCAGAGTCACGATCCGGGCAATGCGCCGGGCGCAGTCTTCCGGGGTCGAGTTGGTGAGGTAAGCCACCTCGCGGGGCCCCAGAATCTGCACCCGGTAGGGATGGATGTAGTTCAGATAACCCACCAGATCGGCACCAGAGGTGGCTTCGCGCACCGCCACTTCGTCAAAACGGCGCTCGGAGGCCCCCAAGCCGGCAACCCACTGCCATTTCAGCTGGGCACGGTGGTCTTCAAACAGGACATCGGCACTGACCACGGTAGGTTTCATGGCGTCCGATCAGGGAAAGGCTCAGGCTGTCTGGGCCGAGCGCCACTGGGCGATCAGCTGATGCAGCACTTCCTGCGAGGCACTGCCCTTGATGTTTTCGCGCAAGGCACTGTCCGACAGCAATTCAGCGATCTCGGAGAGGATTTCCAGATGTTTCTGGGTGGCCGCTTCGGGCACCAGCAAAAAAATCAGCAAATTGACCGGCAATTCGTCCGGCGCGTCAAAACCGATGGGCTGCGCCAACTGGAATACGGCGGCCATGGGGGACTTCAGGCCCTTGATGCGACCGTGCGGGATAGCCACACCGTGACCCAAACCAGTGGAGCCCAGGCGTTCCCGGGCAAACAGGCTGTCCGTGACCAATGCACGGGACAAACCATGCAGGTTCTCAAACAGAAGGCCTGCTTCTTCAAAAGCACGCTTCTTGCTGGTGGCCTCAACCCCCACAAGAACTTGGGCTACAGGCAGGATGGACGCGAGTCGGTTCATGGTCGAGGGCGGATTATGCACCCCTTGAACACCTGCTCGACAAAATATTTTTGACTCAACACCTTTGTATTCAGTCTTGAATTTAAGCCGCAACAAAAAGGGCTGCACCAAGGCAGCCCTCATGGATTTCAGAATCTTTCACATCATGCGCTTAGGCGCATCGTGGTGGTGGTCTGTGACACGGTTCTTGTGCTTGACCACCTGCCGATCGAGCTTGTCCATCAATTCATCGACGGCGGCATACAGATCCTCATGAGCGCTTTCGGCAAAGAGGTCGCTGCCTTTCACATGGATATTGCATTCGGCGCGTTGTCTTTTTTCCTTTTCCTTCTGTTTTTCCACTGTCAACAGCACTTTGACATCCACGACTTGGTCGAAATGTCGGGTGATGCGATCGAGTTTGCCGGTCACGTAAGTACGCAATGCGGGGGTAACTTCAAGATGGTGACCGCTGATCGTCAGGTTCATAGACATAGCCTCCTGTTGCTTGAGATGAAAGCCTTCTTGCGAGGGCAAAACGGTCTTTTGGTGAGGACCGTTGGTTCACTATGCGCCCAGCGGAAACCAAAAGCAAGGCCCCTCCAGGTAAACCCCTGAAACCCCGGGGATCTGCTTGGCGAGGGACGGTTCAGGTGTTATCTTTCGAGAGGCAGCAGCAAGCCGCCAACCCGGAGTCTCCTGCGGCCTGCGTGTTTCACGCCACTGTCACGTCACCGCCATCCAATCCCACTGCCGGGGTGCGATAATCGGCCATCTTTTTTTCCGGAGATCCCATCGTGGAAAGCTACCCGAGTCGGTAGCTTTCGAACGAGCTGAGCATGCCGCCAGACGTTCGAAAGCCGCCGCAACACCCCAACGCAGCCCCTTAGAACCTTTGGCATCTGGCCTTACGGAGAACGCCATGCTCAACATCTTCACACTCGCCAACGGGCGCCTGTTCCAGGAAGAAATCGAATCCCTGGAAGAGCTGTCCCGCTTTCAGCCGATCTGGGTCGACCTGGAGTCACCCACACTCGAAGAAAAACGCTGGATCAAACAGTATTACGGTCTGTCCATCCCCGAAGACGCGATGGACGAGGACATTGAGGAATCTGCTCGCTTCTACGAAGAAGACAACGGCGAACTGCACATCCGCTCGGACTTTCTGATCGCCGACGAGGACGAGCCACGCACTGTGCGCTGCGCCTTCATCCTGAACCAGCACAACGCCGACCTCAAAAGCCAGGGCGTGCTGTTTTCGATCCACGACGAGGACGTACCGGTCTTCCGTCTGCTGCGCATGCGTGCGCGTCGTGCCCCCGGCCTGATCGAAGATGCCAAAGAGGTGCTGCTGAAGCTGTTCGATGCCGATGCCGAATACTCTGCCGACACGCTCGAAGGCATTTACGACGAGCTGGAAAAAGCGAGCAAGCTGGTGCTCTCGGGCGATGTGACCGACGAACTGGCCGGTGAAGTGCTGGGCGCCATTGCCCGCCAGGAAGACCTGAACGGTCGCATCCGCCGCAACGTGATGGACACGCGCCGCGCCGTGAGCTTCATGATGCGCTCCAAGATGCTCAACGCTGAGCAGTTTGAGGAAGCCCGCCAGATCCTGCGCGACATCGATTCGCTCGATTCACACACAGCCTTCCTGTTCGACAAGATCAACTTCCTGATGGATGCAACGGTCGGTTTCATCAACATCAACCAGAACAAGATCATCAAGATCTTCTCGGTGGCCAGCGTGGCCCTGCTGCCGCCCACACTGATTGCCAGCATCTATGGCATGAACTTCCAGTACATGCCCGAGCTCAGCCAGACCTGGGGCTACCCCATGGCCATCGCCCTGATGGCCGCCAGCGCCGTGGTGCCCATGTGGTACTTCCGTCGGCGTGGTTGGTTGAAATAAAGCCTTGGCTTTGGCGCTGTGGGGATCTGTCGGGCTCGGGCTTGACCTGTCTCCCAGACTGTCTGACGCGGCTCGGCCGTAGCGGGTGACGATGTTGAGCTTGCGTCTGAGGAACCCGGTATGGCCGGGCCGCGTCAGACAGGCTACCGTGACCCCAACCACTGCGACAACATCGCCACACTGTAACGGCTGGCGACGGCGCGGATGAAACGGCTGAAGTCGGCATGCGCGTCATCGTCGGCGCGGTCAGAAATCGTGCGCAGTGCCGCAAACGGTACACCGTAGTCGGCACACACCTGCGCCACTGCCGCACCTTCCATCTCGACCGCCAGCGCTTCGGGCAAGGCCTCCTGCAGGCTGCGGCATTCGGCGGTGGAGGACACAAAACGGTCCCCGCTGGCGATCAAGCCTTCATGCAGGCGAACCGATTGCAACGCGAATTCGCGCACAGCCTCAGCGCCGACATGCTGCTGCACATCGGCCAACACCGCCTGCGCTGCACGCTGCAAGGCACCTGACAAAACGGCATCGGTCTCGAAGCGACTGCGGCCATACAAAGGCACTTCGTGTCTGGGGAACAAGGGCGAGGCGTCCATGTCGTGTTGCACAAAGCGGCGGGCCAGCACCACGTCGCCCACCTTCACCCCAGCCCCCAGACCGCCCGCCACGCCCGTGAAAACAATCTGACCGACACCAAAGCGCTCGATGAGTGCCGTGGCGGTGGTTGCCGCTGCCACTTTGCCGATGCGCGAGAGCACAGCCACCACCGGACGGTCATGCCAGTGTCCTTGCCAGAAGTCGCGCCCGGCCACCTGCACGCGCTGCTCGTCGGGCAGGGCTTGCAGTACCGCGGCCAGTTCTTCGTGCATGGCACTCATGATGCCGATGGGGGTCATGTCGTGGCCTGCACCGGGCCGCCCAGAATCATGCGCCAAAGGCGATGCTCATGTCGGGTTGCGCAACTCGCGCCGCAGGATCTTGCCCACAGGGGTCTTGGGCAACTCGTCGCGGAACTCCACGATGCGCGGCTGCTTGTAGGCCGTCATGTTGTCGCGGCAGTACGCCTGGATCTGCTCGGCGGTGAGTGAAGGGGCTTTTTTCACAACCACCAGTTTGACGGCTTCACCGGTTTTTTCATCCGGCACACCAATGGCCGCGCATTCGAGCACGCCCGGGCAGGCCGAGGCCACTTCTTCAACCTCATTGGGGTACACATTGAAGCCACTCACCAGGATCATGTCCTTCTTGCGGTCCACGATCTTGAAGTAGCCGCGTGCATCCACAACGCCCACATCGCCCGACTTGAAATAGCCATCAGCGGTCATGACCTTGGCGGTTTCGTCCGGCCGCTGCCAGTAACCCGCCATGACCTGCGGCCCTTTGATGGCGATTTCGCCGGGTTGGCCGGGCGTGGTCACCTCGTGACCATCGTCATCCAGCAGTTTCATCCAGGTGCCGGGCAAAGGAACGCCAATGGTGCCGGTGAACTCGGTGCTGGTGGTGGGGTTGCAACTGGCCGACGGGCTGGTCTCGGACAGGCCGTAGCCCTCACAGATGGGACAGCCTGTTTTTTCAAGCCAAAGCTTGGCGACATTGGGCGTCACGGCCATACCACCACCTACCGACACCTTGAGGCTGGACCAGTTGACCTTGCCAAAATCCGGATGGTTGGCCAACCCGTTGAACAAGGTGTTCACGGCCGGAAAACTGTGGAAGGTGTGCTTGGACAATTCTTTCAGCACCGCAGGCAAATCACGCGGATTGGGAATCAGGATGGTCTTGCCGCCCGTACGCATGGACAGCATCATGTTCACCGTGAAGGCGAAGATGTGGTACAGCGGCAGTGCGCACACCGAGGTGGGTTGCTCATGGGCGGGCACACGCTTCATCACCGGCTCGTTCCAGGCCTCCGACTGCAGGACATTGGCCACCACATTGCGGTGCAAAAGCACTGCGCCCTTGGAAACGCCGGTGGTGCCACCCGTGTACTGCAGCACGGCGATGTCATCGGGCGTGATTTCGGGACGGCGCAGTGGCAAATGGCGGCCGCGGCTCAATGCACGGTTGAATGGCACTGCCTGCGGCAACTGGAACGCTGGCACCAACTTCTTGACCTGGCGCACCACACAGTTCACCAGCATGCCCTTGAGCCACCCCAGGCGGTCGCCCATGGACGCAAGCACGACATGCTGCACAGGCGTCTGCGCAATGCACTTTTCCAATGTGGCCGCAAAATTTTCAATGATGACGATGGCACGCGCTCCTGAATCCTTGAGCTGGTGCTCCAGTTCTCGAGCAGTGTAGAGCGGGTTGACGTTGACCACCACATAACCCGCCCGCAGGATCGCCGCGACAGCCACGGGGTACTGGGGGACGTTGGGCATCATCACGGCCACGCGATCGCCCTTGCTCAAACCCAGGGACTGCAGGTACGCCGCCAACGCCTGGCTTTCTTCGTCGGTTTTGCGGTAGGTGATGTCCTTGCCCATGAAACTGTACGCCGTGCGATCGGCATAGCGGGCAAAACTCTCTTCCATCAGGCCCACCAGGGAGCTGTACTGGCCTGGATCGATGTCAGCAGGAACGCCTTGCGGGTAGCTGCCGAGCCAAACGCGGTCGGATGTCATTGCAGTATCTCCATGCGGGGCAGTCTATCCCAGAACTGACTGATAACTGACGCATGGGGATACAGGGTTTCCCGGGGTTTTACCCCTTCAAGGCCACCAGCACTTCATCGAGCATCTTCTTGGCATCGCCAAACAGCATGCGGTTGTTCTCCTTGTAGAACAGCGGGTTGTCCACCCCCGCATAGCCACTGGCCATGGAGCGCTTCATGACAATGCTGGTTCGCGCCTTCCAGACTTCGAGCACGGGCATACCGGCAATCGGGCTAGTCGGGTCGTCCTGGGCCGCGGGGTTCACGATGTCGTTGGCACCAATGACCATGGCCACGTCGGTGTCCGGGAAGTCATCGTTGATTTCGTCCATCTCCAGCACGATGTCGTAGGGCACTTTGGCCTCGGCCAACAGCACGTTCATGTGGCCCGGCATGCGACCGGCCACCGGGTGGATGCCGAAGCGCACCGTCACACCCCGCTCGCGCAGGGTCTTGGTGATGTCATTGACGGTATGCTGAGCTTGGGCCACAGCCATGCCATAACCGGGCACGATGATCACGCTCTTGGCATCGCGCAGCAGCTCGGCGGTCTCGGTGGCGCTCACCGGAGCCACCTCGCCCTGCGGCTCTGCGGCAGCGCCATCGGCCTTGGGTGCAGGCTTGCCCGCACCACTGCCAAAGCCACCCGCGATCACGCTGATGAAGTTGCGGTTCATCGCGTTGCACATGATGTAGGACAGGATGGCGCCCGAGGACCCCACCAGCGCCCCCGTCACGATCAGCAAGTCGTTGCTGAGCATGAAACCGGTGGCCGCAGCGGCCCAGCCGGAGTAACTGTTGAGCATGGACACCACCACTGGCATGTCGGCGCCACCAATGGCCATGACCATGTGGATGCCGAACAGCAGAGCGATCACGGTCATCACGATCAGCGGCGTCATGCCGCTTTGCACGTCATGCGCATTCACGAACTCGCGACCAAACCAGACCACCACCAGCAGCGCAGTCAGGTTGAGCCAATGGCGTGCAGGCAGCAGCAGCGGCTTGCCGCCGATTTTGCCGTTGAGCTTGCCGAAGGCGATCAGCGAGCCGGAGAAGGTGACCGCCCCAATCAAGATACCGACGTAGATCTCGACTTCATGGATTGCTTTCTCGGCACCCTGGTACTGAATCGAGGTGTCCACGTAACTGGCAAAGCCCACCAGGCAAGCCGCCAAGCCCACCAAACTGTGCATCAGTGCCACGAGTTCGGGCATCTGGGTCATCTTGACCGTCTTGGCGGCGTACAGACCGACGCTGCCGCCGATCAGCAGCGCACCGATGATCCAGGGAATGCCCGCAGAGGCCACGCGCGGCCCCACGATGGTGGCGACCACCGCCAGCGCCATGCCGACGACCCCGTAGAGGTTGCCGCGTCGCGAGGTTTCCGGGTTGGACAAGCCCCCCAGACTGAGGATGAAGAGGATGGCAGCGCCAAGGTAGGCGGCTGTAGCCAGACTGGAAGTCATAAGCGTCTCTTTTCTTTTTTGTTGGTCGGGGGCTTACTTGCGGAACATGTCCAGCATGCGGCGGGTCACGGCAAAGCCACCAAACATGTTGATGGCGGTGAGCACGATGCCGGCAAAAGCCAGCCACTGGATCAGCGCATCAGGTCGGCCGTTGGTGCCCGCTTCAGGCGGCAGGATCTGCACCAGCGCACCGATGACGATGATGCTGGAGATCGCGTTGGTCACGCTCATCAACGGCGTGTGCAGCGCAGGTGTCACATTCCACACCACCATGTAGCCGATGAAGCAAGCCAGCACAAACACGGTGAAGTGGCCCAGGAAGGCGGCTGGCGCGTAGGCGCCAATGGCCCAGAAGGCCAGCGCACCCAGACCGAACACCAGCGCCAGCGTTTTGGCAGGCATTGGGCCGCTGCTGCCGTGGCCATGGCCGCCTTTTTTCTCGGCCACCGCTGCCGCTGGTTTGGGAGCGGGCTTGGGTGCCACAGCCAAGGGTGGCGCGGGCCAGGTGATTTCACCGTCCTTGATCACGGTGAGGCCACGGATGGCGTCGTCCTGCATGTTGACGTTGATCACGCCGTCTTTGGTCTTGCACAACTCTTCCGTCAGGCGGAACAGATTGGTGCCGTACAGCGTGGACGATTGGCGTGCCATGCGTGAGGCCAGGTCGGTGTAGCCGACGATGGTCACGCCGTGCTTGACCACGGCCTTGCCGGGTTCGGTCAACTCACAGTTGCCACCTTGCTCGGCGGCCATGTCCACGATCACGCTGCCGGGTTTCATGCTTTTCACCATGTCGGCGGTGATCAGCTTGGGCGCGGGCTTGCCCGGGATCAAAGCGGTGGTGATGATGATGTCGCACTCCTTGGCCTGCTGCGCGTACATCTCGCGCTGCGCGGCTTGGAAGCCTTCGCTCATGACCTTGGCGTAACCGCCGCCGCCCGAACCCTCTTCTTCGTAGTCCACCTTGACGAACTCGCCACCGAGCGAAACCACCTGATCGGCCACTTCGGCACGCGTGTCGTTGGCGCGCACGATGGCGCCCAGGCTGGCTGCGGCGCCAATGGCGGCCAGACCCGCCACACCGGCACCGGCAACGAACACCTTGGCCGGAGGCACTTTGCCTGCAGCCGTGATCTGGCCATTGAAAAAGCGGCCAAAGGCGTTGGCCGCCTCGACCACGGCGCGGTAGCCGCTCACGCCGGCCATCGAGGTGAGCGCGTCCATTTTCTGGGCGCGGCTGAGCGTACGAGGCAGTGCGTCAATCGACAAAGCCGTGACTTTTTTGGCCGCGAGTTGCTGCATCAGATCGGGGTTCTGGGCAGGCCACAAAAAGCCGATCAGTGTCTGGCCTTCGTGCATCAACGCTGCTTCATCGGTCGTGGGGGCTCGCACCTTGAAGACGATGTCGCTGCCGCTCCAAAGTTCAGCAGCACTGGGCGCGATGCTGGCACCCGCTTCAACATAGGCCTCGTCAGACAGGTCGGCCAGCTCGCCTGCGCCCGCCTCAACCACCACATCAAAACCCAGCTTGATGAGCTTGCTCACCACATCGGGTACGGTAGCCACCCGTTTTTCACCGGGGAATATCTCTCGTGGCACGCCTATGCGCATGGCAGGTCTCCTTGTTATTGCGTGATTTTCATCTGGGCGCCCATGAAATCCGGGCTTGGGACACATGGTATCTGAAGTCAGTCCCGCCATAATCGGGCCCATGGACACCCGCTGGAAACCCAATGTCACCGTGGCCGCCATCATTGAGCGCGATGGCCGCTATTTGCTGGTCGAAGAACACACCCAGGAAGGCCTGCGCCTGAACAACCCTGCCGGCCACCTGGACCCTTGCGAGTCCCCGGCCGACGGCTGCGCGCGCGAGGCCCTGGAAGAAACCGCCCACCCTTTCACACCTACAGCGCTGGTCGGGGTATACCTGTCGCGCTTCCAGAGACCGGCCACGGGCGAAGACATCACCTACCTGCGCCTGGCGTTTTGCGGCGAGTTGGGAGCGTTTCAGCCAGAACGTTCGCTGGATCATGGCATCGTGCGCACCGTCTGGATGACACCCGAAGAAGTGCGCGCCAGCGCCGAACGCCACCGCAGCCCGCTGGTGCTGCGCTGCATTGAAGACCACCTGGCCGGTCGCCGCTACCCGCTGGACCTGGTCTACACCGATGGTGCCGTGGTGACACTGCCCCCTCTGTCCGCATGATGGCAGACAGCAGTGCCACCTGGGCGCTGACCGCTGCCGCGGCCTTGGGTGCCGGCGTGCTCAATGCCATCGCTGGAGGCGGCAGTTTTCTGACTTTTCCCGCCCTGGTGTTCGCAGGCGTGCCGCCACTGGCGGCCAACGCCACCAGCGCTATGGCGGTCAGTCCGGGTTATCTGGGCAGCACGCTGGGCTTCGAAACCCAGCTGCGCGCCTTGCCCGGCACTTTGCTGCGCCGGGAAATGCTGATCGCAGCGGTGGGTGGCCTGATCGGTGCAGCGCTGCTGCTGGTCACTCCTGCACGAGTGTTTTCAGGCATCGTGCCCTGGCTGCTGCTCTTGGCCACCGCCTTGTTTGCGCTGGGGCCACGCTTGTCGGCGCTGGGCCAAGGCCACGGCCATCCCCGTATCCGACAACCCGGCCTGCTGCTGGTGGCTGTTTATGGCGGCTACTTCAATGGCGGCCTGGGCATCTTGCTCATGGCGCTCTACACCCTGGCAGGTGAGGCACAGCTGAGCACCGTCAATGCGCTCAAAAACCTCAACTCGCTGGTGCTGTCGCTGCTGTCTGTAATCGCCTTTGCCGCTGCGGGCGCGATCGTCTGGCCGCAAGCCTTGTGGATGATGGCCTGGGCCACCCTGGGCGGCTGGCTGGGTGCACGGCTGGCGCAACGTCTGCCCGTGCCGTGGATCCGTCGGCTGGTGATCGCCGCTGGGCTGATCATGAGCGGCGTGTTTTTCAGCCGCCTGTGACCTTCAGCGGGCGTTGTCAGGCCACAGGTGCTCCACCTGCCAGCCCATGTCCTGCGCAAAGCGCTGGGCCAGGTGCTGGTAACCCGGTACGGTGAAGTGGATCAAATCCCGCGCCATCCAGGCCGGGCTCAGCCCGACCCAGCGGTAAGCCCCACCCGCGCCGCCCATGGCATCGAGCATGCTCCAGAAACGGCAACCCTGTTCGCCTGCCACCTGCGCCTGAAGGCGGGAAATGTCCAGATGCACCCGCGTGAAACGCAGCAAATCGACGCTGGATTGAATCACAGGAGCTGGCTTGCTCTTGTGGATCTTCGCAGCCTTGGCTGAATGGCCTTGGCCAGCGCGGCGGGCCTTTTGGGAACGGCGCACCAACACACCCCGGTCACCGGGACCGATCAGCACGCACGCCGCCTGCGGGAATTGCGCCCGCCAGGCCGCGACCGAGGCTCGCAGCATCTGGGCATAGGCCTGCACATCAAAGGGCTGGACATTGCCTTCGTTGGTGCCGAACTCCAGCATCACCAGGTCGTAGGGCACATCGCTCCACCAAGGCGCCAGCGCGTCGGCCCGCGCACGTTGCCAGGCCGCCACTGTGGCGCCCGGGTAGCCAAACACGTCGAGCTGCAATCGCGTCTGCTCAGGGATGGCCCACTGCATGCCCTGCCAGCGCAAAGCCCCTGAAAGCAGGCGCAGGCGCACCACCGACATGGGCGCATCGGCCACCAGTTCCAGCGCAGCCGGCCCCGGCATGCCTTGCAGCGTCAAGACCTGTTCCGGGCCGTCGTCCACGGCCACCGCCACCTGCACCGGCTCGGCCGTCTGCTGGTACAGCAGGCGCAGTTGGGATTTGTCGGCCTGCCCAGAGGCCTGGCGCACATCCCAGGCCAGCATGGCGCCTTCACGGCTGCTGCTCAGGCTCACCAGCGCGGGGCCTGGTGCCGCCGCAGCGCCTGCATCGGCGTAAGCGGGCTCGTGTTTCCAGTGCGGGCTGACGCAGCTTTTGCGCAGCCAGGGCATGCGCACGCCCGGGCGATTCATGTTGGCCCCGATGAACCGGGTCGCCACCTGATCGGCCGACCAGGGCAGCAGGCGCACCAGCTCCGAGGTGAAAAACCCCGCTGCAAGGTGGCTATCACCCCAGATCGCCACCCGCAGTGGCTGCCCGGGCCGGACCTGCGGCCAGGCAGCGTGGGCCTGGCCTGCAGGCACAGCGGCACGCTCAGGCACCAGCGTGCCCAGCTGCACCTCGACCTCCTGCACATCCGGAGGCTCCTGTGGATCGGTATCCACCACAGCCGGTGTGGCCCGTTTCGCAACGCCCGGGCTGCACACCAGATCGGGCACGCCCGGGCGGGCCTGCACCGCCAGACGCTGCAGGGGCAGCCCCTGTGCTGTGGCACTGGTCGCCCAGATCAAGGCACACACACCCAAGCAACGCCGCAAGCTCATGGCCGGATCTCCTCTTCGATGTGATTCAACAAGGCCTGCTTGATGCGGTGCAGTCCCGCAGGTGCGAAATGGATGCCATCGTCGGCCCGCAGATTCACGGCTTGCCCTGCCGCATCGGCCATGAATTTCTGGAACGGCTCGGACAAAGCCCCGATCAGCGGCTCGGTGGCCAGGTAATCCGTGCCCCAGGCCTTGGCCCGGTGGTAGAACACTTGGTTTTGCACCACCGCGCCTTGCCGCATCCGCCCTTCGCGCATGGCTGGCAATCCGACCCAAACCACCTTGACGCCACGCTCGCGTGCAGCGGAGAGAATTTCATCGACCCGCAACGCGTATTGCTGCGCCCATTCGGACGAAGGGAAGACATGGCGGTGGCCATCGACCACCAGATCCCAAGGGTCATTCGGCCCCAGAAACACCACCACCAGGCTGAGCTTTTGGGCGTCCATTTCTTCAATGATGCGGGTGGGCCAGTCAAAGTAGCGTCGCACCGTCAGACCCGTGCTCTGCCGGCTCAGGTCCAGCATGAACCAGTCGGGGTAACGTCTGGACAGCTCACGGATCACCAGCGGCGCCACGCCCTGCATCATCGAATCGCCCGCAAACAGGATGCGTTGCGGGCCCGGGTTCAACCACTGCTGGCGCAAAGTGGGCCAACCCTGACTGGTCGGCTCCACCAATGGCACCAACCCAGAGGGTGCTGGCACGCGCGTCTGTCCGGGCAAGACCCTACCTGGCTTTTGAGCCACAGCAGGTTTTTCGACTCGGCGATCGGGCTGCGCGGCATCGGGCGCATCGTGGTCTGCAGAAGTCATGTCCTGCAAGCGTTGCGACACCCCCAGCACACGCGGCAACCACCCCTCGGGCAAGACCGTTTCCAGCGCCGACTCCAGGCTCCAGTGGTAACGGGCGCTCAGGTAGCCGTCCAGCGAAGTCAGCCACAACCCAGACAGCAGCAGCCCACCGAGCCAAAGGCCCAGGGTCAATCGCACGGGGACGGATGGGAACGCCATGTCAGAACCGGTAATAGATGAAGCCGGGGACCCCTTCAGGCCCCAAGGCAATGACGACGAACATCACCAGCACCATGAGCGCCATGGACAGCCCCAGGCCGAGTCGCGTGAGCACCGCTTCGGCCCATTGCTGCAAGGCTTCAGCCCGCCAACTCAAGCCCCAGAACACCGTGCACAGCAAACCCAATGGCAGCCAGGGCACGTCGGCCATGCCACTGCCGGGCAAGCCATCGACCAGACGGGTCAGCACCACAAACGCCTGCTCCAGCGAGTCGGCCCGGAAAAACACCCAGGCAAAAGTGACGAACACAAACGTGCTCACCATGCCCAGCCAGCGCGGCCAGGGATTGAGCCCGCAAGCCTTGCCCAGGTTGTAGACGACCACCGCCACGCCATGCAACAGGCCCCAGACCACAAAGGTCCAGCTGGCACCATGCCACAGGCCGCTGATCAGCATGCCCAGCACGACATTGAACTGGGTGCGCCCCCAGCCATGGCGGTTACCACCCAGCGGGATGTAGATGTAATCACGAATGAAGCTGGACAGCGACACATGCCAGCGGCTCCAGAAGTCCTGCACATTGAGCGCCAGATAGGGCTGCCTGAAGTTGACCGGCAAGGTGTAGCCCAGCAACAGCGCCAGACCAGACACGATCAGTGTGTAGCCCCCAAAATCCAGAAATATCTGCAAGCTGTACCCCAGCATGGCGGCTGCCACTGGCCAGCCGGCAAACTGCTCGGGCCATTTGAATACCGGGTCCACCACCTTCTCGGCCAGCCACGACGCCAGCACCATCTTCTGGAACAGGCCCAACCCGATCCAGTAAATCGCGCGGCTCACCTGACGCGGCCGTCCCGGCAAGTCGGAGTCTTGCTGCGCGAAAAAGGATTCGGCACGCAGGATGGGTCCGGCAAACAAGGTGGGCCAGAAACTCAGGAACAGCATGACATCGCTCCAAGAGCGGGCCTTGTGCGGCGTGCGTCCCACCCAGACCAGGTAAGTGACCGCCTGGAAGGTAAAAAACGACACCCCAACAGGTGCAACAACGTCCACCACAGGCAGCACCGACACCATGCCCAGCTGCATCAGCAATGTCTGAACAGTGGCGCGCACAAATTCGTAGTACTTGAGCACCACCAGGAAAGAACCGCACAACCACAGGCCCAGCACCATGGGCCAACGCACCACGCGCCGGTGACGGAACTCGAACTGCATCATCGCGCCCAGCCACCACACCACCGTGCTGTAAACAGCCAGCAGCACGGCGAACGCCGGCACCCAGGAGGCGTAGAGCCCGTAACCCGAAACAATCAACAGGACTTTTTGCTGGCTGGAGCGTCCAGCCATCGCCCAGTACAGCGGAAAGAACAGCAAACACAGCAGGCCGAACTCCGGAGAAACAAAACTCATGCCTCTCCCATCACTGCACCGGCACCTTCACGCCTGCGGCCACCTGGTTCAGGCGGGCCTGCTCGGCCAGCACTTTGGCCACATAGCCGCCATCGTCGGTGACCGCGTCGCCCCCCAGGTAAAAACGGAGGCCCTCTTCCATCGACCCACCCTTGAGCTTGATGGCATCCACCAACACCGCCACCCCCACACGCATGTTGGTGCGCGGATCGAACGCGGCCATGTTGCCGCCATAGGCCTCATAGCGTTTGCTGTGGATGCCGGTCATGACCTGCATCAGACCCTGAGCACCCGCCTGACTCTGGACATAGGGGTGAAAACTCGACTCGATCGCCATCACAGCCAGGATCAGGTTGGCTGGCAATTTTGATGACTTGGAAAGCACCTGTGCTTCGACCACCAACGCAGCCACAGGTTCGGGGGCCACACGGTATTTGCGCGCCAGCCACTCGGCCACCGCCGCCTGCTTGGCGGGTAACTCGTTCAAATTCACCGCCGTGGCGCGGTCCAGCCGGTTCTCCGGCAACCAGGACACCAGCACCTGCTGCTCACGCAACCAGTTCAGAGCCCAGTTTTCGGCAGCGTGAAGCCATTGGGGCTGCAGCCACAGGGCCACCACCGTCACCGCTGCAGCCAGGCCCACCATGGCCAGACCACTGTGGGTGACCAGAAACAGCCCACGCGCAACGTCGCTCAGGATCATCCTGAAGCGCTGGCGAAGTTGGCGGGGTGCGGACATGACGTTGGCAGGCAAAGGGGAATTTTCGCACTTTCCAACAAACGGGATAATCGACGTCATGTCCTCCAAAACCCGTGTGGTCGTCGGCCTGTCCGGCGGCGTCGATTCCGCTGTCACCGCTCACCTGCTCAAGCAACAAGGCCATGAGGTGGTCGGCATCTTCATGAAAAATTGGGAAGACGATGACGACAGCGAATACTGCTCGTCCAACATCGACTTTGTGGATGCGGCGGCGGTGGCCGATGTGATCGGCATCGAGATCGAGCACGTCAACTTCGCGGCCGACTACAAGGACCGCGTGTTTGCCGAATTTCTGCGCGAATACCAGGCCGGGCGCACCCCCAACCCCGACATCCTGTGCAACGCCGAGATCAAGTTCAAGTCCTTCCTGGACCACGCCATGCGCCTGGGGGCGGAGAAAATCGCCACCGGCCACTATGCCCGTGTGCGGCTGAACGAAACCACCGGTCGCCACGAACTGCTCAAGGGCCTGGATCCGTCCAAAGACCAAAGCTACTTTCTGCACCGACTGAACCAGGCGCAGTTGTCCAAAACCCTGTTCCCCGTGGGTGAACTGCACAAGACCGAGGTGCGCCGCATCGCCGAAGAAATCGGCCTGCCCAACGCCAAGAAAAAAGACTCCACCGGCATCTGCTTTATTGGCGAACGGCCTTTCCGCGACTTTCTCAACCGATACATCAGCAAGGAGCCCGGCCCGATCAAAGACCCGAGTGGCCGCACCATTGGCCAACATGTAGGCCTGAGCTTCTACACCCTGGGCCAGCGCCAAGGCTTGGGCATTGGCGGCATCAAGGCCAAAGGCGCACAAAAGGGCGCTGGCGAACACCAACCCTGGTTCGTGGCCCGCAAGGACATTGAAAAAAACACCCTCTGGGTGGTGCAGGGGCATGACCACCCCTGGCTGCTCTCGCAAGGGTTGCTGGCCGCTGACGCCAGCTGGTGCGCCGGTGTGCCACCCTCACCGGGTGCCTACGCGGCCAAAACGCGCTACCGCCAGGCCGACGCACCTTGCACCCTGAGTGCCGGCGCCGACGGCCAGACCGCGCCAGACTTCGGTCTGCACTTTCCCGATGCCCAATGGGCCGTCACGCCTGGCCAGAGCGCCGTGCTGTACGACGGCGACGTCTGCCTGGGTGGCGGCGTCATCAATGCATCCATCCCGCAGGTCTGAGCGCACAAGGCCGCGCCGTGAAAGTCGACTTTGACGGACTGCAGGCCTTTGTCTGCGTGGCCGAGCTGGGCAGTTTCGTCAAGGCCGCGCAGCAGCTGCACCTGACACAAACCGCACTCACGCGCCGCATCCAGAAGCTCGAACAAGGGCTGGACATCCGGCTGCTGAACCGCTCCACCCGCAAGGTGGAACTCACCGCCACCGGGCGGGATTTTCTGCCGCAGGCGCGCCATCTGGTGCTGGACGCGCAACGCACGCTGGAACGTGTGCGCGACAAAGCGCGTGCCGGGCAGGGCCATTTCACGCTGGCCTGCGTGCCTTCGCTCACCACCCATGTGCTGCCGCAACTCATCAAGGCTTACGCCCAAAGCCACCCGGGCAACACGCTGCGGCTGCACGATGCGTCTTCGCACGACGTGCGCGCCGCCGTGCTGGATGGCCAGGCCGAGCTGGGCATCGCCATCAACGGCGAACCGCACACCGAGCTGGAAGAAATTTCGCTGTTTGAAGACCCTTTGACCCTGCTGTGTCCCACACCCCACCCGCTGCAGGGCCGCGACACCGTGGACTGGACCGACCTGCAGGGCGTAGACCTGATCGTGGTGAGCAGCTTCATGGCCACCCGCATGTTTCTGGATTACCAGCTGGCCCAGCGCGGCATCCGCCTGAGCGGTCACTACGAGGTGCAGCACCACGCCACCGCCATCAACCTGGTGGCGGCAGGTGTGGGCTGCGCCATCCTGCCTGCGTCCACCTTTGAAAACGGCGACCGGCCCAACGTGGTCAAGATCCCGCTCACAGGGCCGGTGGTCAAGCGCCACGTGACGCTGCTGCGGCGCAAACCGGCCAGCCTGTCACCTGCAGCCGAGGCCTTCCACACCTTGGCACTGGAACACTTCGGCAAGGCGACGCGTCGCCATTGATGCCTAAAACGCAATAATCACCACCAATATTTCATTTCACAAACTCACGGGTTTCGCCGACACTTCGCGGCAAACACGAATTTGAGGAATGACATGCACACCGATGTGCTGGTGATTGGCGGCGGCAACGCCGCCCTGTGCGCGGCGCTGATGGCCGCCGAAGCGGGCGCGAAAGTGACCCTGCTCGAAGCCGCCCCACGCGAATGGCGCGGCGGCAACTCGGGCCACACCCGCAACCTGCGCTGCATGCACGATGCGCCGCAGGACGTGCTGGTCGAGACCTACCCCGAAGAAGAGTTCTGGCAAGACCTGCTCAAAGTCACGGGCGGCATCACCAACGAACACCTGGCCCGCCTGACGATCCGCGCGTCCAGCACCTGCCGAGACTGGATGCGAAAGCACGGCGTGCACTTTCAGCCGCCGCTGTCAGGCGCACTGCATGTGGCCCGCACCAACGCCTTCTTCATGGGCGGAGGCAAGGCCCTGGTCAACGCCTATTACCGCAGCGCCGAAAGACTCGGTGTGCAAATCCGCTACGAAGCCAAGGTCGAACGCATTGAAGTCGAAGACGGCCGCTTCGTTGCTGCGCAGGTCACCACCCCGCATGGCACCGAACGTCTGGCTGCGAAAAGCTGCGTGCTGGCCGCAGGCGGTTTCGAGTCCAACCGCGACTGGTTGCGCGAGGCCTGGGGCCAGAACGAGCGCGGCGAATGGCCGGCCGAAAACTTCCTGATCCGGGGCACCCAGTTCAACCAGGGCGTGCTGCTCAAGCACCTGCTGGAAGACCACCAGGCCGACCGCATCGGTGACCCCACCCAGGCACACATGGTGGCGATCGATGCACGCGCCCCTCTGTACGACGGCGGCATCTGCACCCGCATCGACTGCGTGTCTCTGGGCGTGGTGGTCAACCGCGATGGCCAGCGCTTTTACGACGAAGGCGAAGACTTCTGGCCCAAGCGCTACGCCATCTGGGGCCGCCTGGTGGCCCAACAGCCAGGCCAGATCGCTTACTCGATCATCGACAGCAAGGCCGTAGGACGATTCATGCCGCCAGTCTTTCCGGGGGTGAAGGCCAACACCTTGCCCGAACTCGCGCAAAAGCTCGGCCTGCCAGCAGACACCTTCATGCAGACCCTGAACAACTACAACGCCGCCTGCCGCGAAGGCACCTTTGACCACACCGCCCTGGACGACTGCCACACCGACGGTGTGACCCCGGCCAAGACCCATTGGGCGCGGCCCATCGACACCGGGCCGTTCTACGGCTACGCCGTGCGCCCGGGCGTGACCTTCACCTACTTGGGCCTGAAAACCGACGACACCGCCGCCGTGCGTTTTGACGGTGCGCCCAGCCCCAACCTGTTTGTGGCCGGCGAGATGATGGCCGGCAATGTGCTGGGCAAGGGCTACACCGCCGGGGTAGGCATGTCGATCGGCACAGCCTTTGGCCGCATCGCTGGCACCAATGCAGCGAAAGCCGCACTGGGGGTACAAGCATGAACACGCTCAACGCTCTGACCCGAGAAGCCAAGGCCTTGGCGAACGGCGAACTCACCGCCCCAGAGACCGAAGGCGCACGCCAGCTGCAAATCTGCAACGCCTGCCGCTACTGCGAAGGCTTTTGCGCCATGTTCCCCGCGATGACGCGACGTTTGGAGTTCGGCAAGGCCGACATCCACTTCCTGGCCAATCTGTGCCACAACTGCGGCGCCTGCCTGCACGCCTGCCAATACGCGCCGCCGCACGAGTTTGCGGTCAACGTGCCGCAGGCCATGGCCACCGTGCGCGGCCAGACCTATGCCGACTACGCATGGCCTGCGCCACTGGGTCGGTTGTACCAGCGCAATGGCCTGACGCTGTCGCTCGCGCTCGCAGCAGGGCTGGCGCTGTTCATCTGGCTGGCATCTTCGGCACCCGCTGGCGCAGCCAACTTCTACGCCATCTTCCCGCACAACTTTCTGGTGAGCCTGTTCGCGCCAGTCTTTCTGTTTGCGGTGCTTGCACTGGCTTTGGGTGTCCGGCGCTTCTGGCGCGACATTGGCCCGGTGACCACGGGTGCGCCGGTCACATCACCCGCTGCGGCGGAGGCCACGCACGACGTGCTGCGCCTCAAGTACCTGGGCGGTGGCCACGGCGAAGGCTGCAACAACGAGGGCGATGCCTTCACCCTGAGCCGCCGCCGTGCCCACCACCTGACCTTCTACGGTTTCATGTTGTGCTTTGCCGCCACCAGCGTGGCCACGCTCTACCACTACGCATTCAACTTGCCTGCACCGTACGACCTGCCCAGCCTGCCCAAGCTGCTGGGCGCGGCGGGCGGCATGATGCTGTGCATGGGTACGCTGGGCCTGTTCAAGCTCAAGCTGCAACGCCACCCTCTGCACGGCGATGCAGCGCAAAAGCCCATGGACTATGGCTTCATCGGTCTGCTGTTTCTGATCAGCGCCAGCGGCCTGCTGCTCTGGGCTCTGCGCAGTCACGCACAGATGCCACAGGCACTGGCCGTGCATCTGGGCAGTGTGATGGCGCTGTTTGCCACCTTGCCCTACAACAAATTCGCCCACGGCATTTACCGCACCGCCTCGCTGCTGCGCCATGCTGTGGAAAAACGCCAACCGAACCGCCTTGGACTGGGCGGAGACTGATGACTTTGGGGACAGATCTTCAGCTCTGCCCCCAACTGCTTAGAAAAAAAGGAGCCCTCCATGCAAAAACGCCACTTCCTGCACACCGTTCTGGCCTTGGCCAGCGTCGGCCTGACCCTGGGCGCACACGCGCAAGAATTCCCACCCAAGAAAACCATCACCATGGTGGTCGGCTTTGCCGCAGGCGGCGCAGCCGACACCGGCGCACGCATCATCGCCAAAAAGCTGGGCGAGAACATCGGCGCATCGGTCGTGGTGGACAACCGCGCCGGTGCGGGCGGCAACATCGCCCACCAGTACACCGCACAAGGCCCCACCGACGGCAGCCTGATCCTGTTCGGCTCGGTCGGCCCGCTGACCATTGCGCAGCACATGATGAAGCTGCCCTACGACCCGGTGAAAGACCTCTCGCCCATCACCATGGGCGTGAACTTCCCCAACGTGCTGGTGGTGGGCGCGCACACGGGCATCAAGACCTTTGCCGACTTTGTCGCCTACGCCAAGAAAAATCCGGGCAAGCTCGACTTCGCCTCCACCGGCCCTGGCTCGGCCTCGCACCTGGCCGGTGAACTGCTCAACGACATGGCCAACATCGACACCGTGCACGTGCCCTACAAAGGCGGGGCCCCGGCACTGCAGGACCTGCTCGGTGGCCGCGTGGCGGCTTACTATTCCACCTTGTCCACCTCTTTGCCGCACATCGAAAGCGGCAAGTTGATTCCGCTGGCCAGCACCGGTCTGCAGCGCCTGACGGCCTTGCCCAAAGTCCCCACCATTGCCGAGTCGGGCTACCCCGGCTTCTCGGCCACCAACTGGTACGCCTTTGTGGCGTCTTCCAAAGTACCCAAGCCGATCCTGGACCGCTGGAACACCGAACTGGTGAAGGTGCTCAAATCACCCGATGTGGTCGAAGCGCTCAACAGCCACGGTCTGACGCCGCAACCCGGAAGCCGCGACGATCTGGCCAAAACCATGGCCAAGGAAACGGCCACCTGGGGCCGCATCATCCGTGAACGCAAAATCACGATGGAATAAAACACACACCACGGAGACAAAACATGAAACTGCTCACATCCCTCAGCCGTCGCAGCCTGCTGGCGAGCGCCTTGCTGGCTTTCGCGTCGTTGACGGCACAAGCCGCAGAAATCCGCGTCATCACCTCGGGCGCCTTCACCGAAGCCTACAAAAAACTGGTGCCGATCTTTGAAGCGGCCTCCGGTCACAAAGTCATCAGCTCTTTCGGAGCCTCGATCGGCAACGCACCCGACTCGATCCCGAGCCGCTTTGCCCGTGGCGAGAAATTTGACCTGGTCGTGCTCTCCGAAGGGGGCCTCGAAGCCCTGATGAAGGACGGCAAGCTGGTGCCCGGCAGCCGGGTGGACCTGGCCCGCTCGCAAATCGGCGTGGCCGTGCGCAAAGGCACGCCCAAGCCCGACATCAGCACCGTTGAAGCGCTCAAGCAAACGTTGCTGAACGCCAAGTCGGTCGCCTACTCGGCCAGCGCCAGCGGCACTTACCTGTCGACCGAAATGTTCCCCAAACTGGGCATTGCCGAGCAGATGCAGAAAACCGCCAAACGCATCATGAGCGAGCGCGTGGGCGCGGTGGTGGCCCGGGGCGATGCCGAGCTGGGCTTTCAGCAGGTCAGCGAGCTGATCTACTTCAAGGAGCTGGATTTCGTGGGCACCCTGCCCGACGCCGTGCAGCAGACCATCTTCTTCTCGTCGGCACTGGTGCAAGGCGCTGCCGAGCAGGACGCTGCCAAGCAACTGGTGCGCTTTTTCACCTCACCGGCCGTGGCCGAGATTGTGCGCAGCACAGGGCTGGACCCGGCTGGCAAGTGAGTCCGACCGCGCTCAATGAGCGCTGTCCCGGTGCAGCCTGTCATGGATGCGCTGCACCGTCTTCCACACGCCCCACAGCACCAGCGGGATCATCAGGCCCGCCGCCAGTTCGGGCTGGATCGGCACCCCCGCCAGCTTGAGCGCCTTGGCGCCGTACAGCAGCAGGCTGACCACGTAATAGCTGATGGCAGCGATCGACAGGCCTTCCACCGTGGACTGCAGGCGCAGCTGCAGGTCCTGCCCTCGGGTGAGTTTTTCCAGCAACTGCTGGTTTTGTGCTTCGGTGGCAATGTCCACCCGGGTGCGCAGCAGGGCGCTGGTGCGCGACACACGCTCGGACAAAGCGGCCAGCCGCTGCGCGGTGGCCGCCACCGTCGCAATGGCGGGCGACAGGCGGCGCTGCATGAACTCGCCCACGGTTTGCGTGCCCGACAAAGGGCGTTCGCGCAGTTCGGCAATGCGTTCAGCCACCAGCCGGTCATAGGCCCGCGTGGCGGAAAAACGGTAGCCGTGCTCGGCGGTGGCGCGCTCCACACGTGCCGCCAGGCCAACCAGATCGTCCAGCAAAACCTGATCGCCGCCCTGCTGCCCTTCAAGGCGCGCCGTGATGTCGGCCAGTCGGGACTCCGCTTCCGCCAGCACAGGCGAAAGCTGTTTGGCCACCGGCAGGCCGCGCAAGGCCATCAGACGGTAGGTTTCCAGCTCCAGCACGCGCTGGGAAATGCGCCCGGCTCGCCCTTCGGTGGTGTCTGGCGCCGCCAGCACCAGCATGCGTTCAAAGCCATCCGAGCCGATGCGGAAATGCGTGAGCAGACAGGAATGGGGCTGCCCCGCGCTGTTGTTGCCCATGCGCGAACCGATGAGGGTGCCCTCGCCCAGCCAGGCTTGCGCGTGGGCCAGCACATCCGGCTGGTCCAGGCCAGCAGGCAGCATGGCCAGCTCAATGGCCGCCACGGTTTGCCCCGGGATGTCGCGCAACCAATCGGTGCCCGTGGCCACATGCGGCGCCAGGCCAGGCAAGGCAGAGCCCCACAGTGCATGCGCTGGCAGCGGCTGAACAATCGAATAACGCGTGAATTCGGTGTGCCGCTCCCACTTGACGGTGAACCCGTCGCAGCGCAGGCGCAAGAAATTGCCTTGCAATTGCTCGGCCGTCAGGTCCGCGTGTCCGGGCAGGCGCTGCAAATGGTGGCGCTCCTGCTCACGCGTCACGCCCTCGTTGAGCACCGCCACATAAACGATCAAGGCAGGCAAACGCACCCGGGCCGAGGGCCGGGCATGGATTTCGTTGTGCAAGACCCGGCGCAGCGGGTCGTCTGAGGGCAGACACCGGGAGTCGATTTCGTTCATGCGCTCCATTCTGGGCCCACCACCGGTTTTGCGCACCTGTGCAGAGGTTCGTTTCAGTTTCAACCCAAACGGTGCAATGGTCAGTCCATCAGGCCACAAAAAAAACCCGCCGATCTTGCGATCTGCGGGTTCGGTGGCCAAAAGCAGCCAGGCTTCAGAACGGGATGTCGTCGTCCATGTCGTCAAAACCGCTGGGCGCTGCGGGTCTTTGAGCCGGGCGGGATGCCGGTGCCGCTGCGGCCGGACGCTGCGCAGCAGGCGCCGCAGGACGGGAATAGCCACCTTCGTCGCCCCCATTGCCACCGCCCATGCCCTGGCGCGAGCCCAGCATTTGCATGGTGTCGGCACGAATTTCAGTGGCGTATTTCTCGACACCATCCTTGTCGGTGTACTTGCGGGTGCGCAGACTGCCTTCCACGTAAACCTGCGAGCCTTTTTTCAGGTACTGGCCTGCGATTTCGGCCAGCTTGCCAAAAAAGCTGATGCGGTGCCACTCGGTGGCTTCCTTCATTTCGCCGGACTGCTTGTCCTTGTAGCGGTCGGTGGTGGCCACCGTGATGTTGGTCACGGCATCGCCCGACGGCATGTAGCGGGTTTCGGGGTCGCGGCCCAGATTGCCGACGATGATGACTTTGTTGACGGATGCCATGGTTAACTCCTCAGATATCCTGCAATTATGCGTCCTGCGCCGGGGCAGGGGCCGCGGTGCGTGCGGGCGCCTGCATGGGCAAAGCCACCAGCCACCAGATCAGCATGGCCGCTGCGCTGCACAGGAACAGCGCCGGGCTGCCCCAGGACTTCACCAGCCACCCACCCAGCCAACCACCGACAAAAAAGCCCAGCGATTGCAGCGTGTTGTACAGCCCCATGGCCGCGCCCCGCGCAGACATGGGCGCCAGGCGCGACACCAGGCTCGGCTGCGTGGCTTCCAGGATGTTGAAGCCACAAAAAAAGGCAAACAGCAACCCGGCCAGCGGCCAAAGACCCGCCGTGCCCCAGGCCTGCACCAGCAAGCCCAGTTGCACCAGCGCGATCAGGGCGATCGCGGCCAGAAACACCTTCTTGAGGTGCCCACGCCGCTCCAGCGCAAACATGCCCCCCATGAGCACAAACGAGGCCAATACGGCGGGCAGGTACACCTGCCAGTGGTGGTCCTTGGGCAAACCAGCCTGCACCAGCAAAGCGGGCACCGCCACCCACATGGCCAGCTGCACGGCATGCAGCACAAACACGCCAAAGTTCAGACGCATCAGTCCGGCATGGCGCAACACGTCCACCAAGCGGCCACGCGCCTGGCTGTTCATCTGCGGCGCGGGCGGTGCGCCCCAGATCACCACGACCACGCCCAGCAGGGCCAGCGTGCCGGTGATGCCAAACAAGCCCGACAACCCCACCGCCTGGGCCAGCACCGGGGCCAACACCAGTGAAACCGCAAACATCAGGCCGATGCTGGCGCCCACCAGGGCCATGGCTTTGGTGCGGACCTCGTCGCGGGTCAAGTCAGCCAGCAAGGCGGTCACGGCGGCCGACACCGCACCCGCGCCCTGCAGGCTGCGTCCCACCATCAGGCCATGCAGATCGGTCGCTGCCGCTGCCCAAAAACTGCCCAAAGCAAAGATCAACAAGCCCAGCACGATGACCCGCTTGCGGCCAAAACGGTCCGACGCCATGCCAAACGGCAGCTGCAACAGCCCTTGTGTCAGGCCGTAAATGCCCATGGCCAGCCCCAGCAGGGCTGGATCATCGCCTCCGGGGTACTTGCGCGCTTCGAGCGCAAACACAGGCAGGACCAGAAACAAACCCAGCATGCGCAGGGCAAAAATGGACGCCAGCGATGCGCTGGCGCGACGCTCAAGGGGCGTCATGGCACTGGTGGAGCGGGCGGAGGAGGTTTGAGAGGGATCGGACACGGGATACGGGCTACGCGGCAATCGACAACAAGCCCCATTGTCCCCGATCAGCCCCGGGATGCCCAAAACGGCACCAGCACCGATAATCAAAGGTTTTGCTGACCCCGCCCTGCCCGTGACTTCTGCACCGAATGCCCCGCTGACCGCGCCCGAGACCGATCGCTATCTGGCCACCGCCTTGCGCCAGAGCCACATCAGCGTGCGGGGGGCGCGCACCCACAACCTCAAAAACATCGACCTCGACATTCCCCGCAACCAGCTGGTGGTGATCACCGGGCTGTCGGGCTCGGGCAAGTCGAGTCTGGCGTTTGACACGCTGTACGCCGAAGGCCAGCGTCGTTATGTGGAAAGCCTGTCGGCCTATGCGCGGCAATTTTTGCAACTGATGGACAAGCCCGATGTGGACTTGATCGAGGGCCTGTCGCCCGCGATCAGCATCGAGCAAAAGGCCACCAGCCACAACCCGCGCTCGACCGTGGGCACGGTGACCGAAATCCACGACTACCTGCGTCTGCTGTACGCCCGTGCGGGCACGCCGTACTGCCCCGACCACAACCAGCCATTGCAGGCGCAGACCGTGAGCCAGATGGTGGATGCGGTGATGGCCTTGCCCGAAGACACCAAGCTCATGGTTCTTGCCCCGATTGCACGCGAGAAGAAAGGCGAGTTTGAAAAAGTCTTCGAGCAGATGCAGGCGCTGGGCTATGTGCGCTTTCGCATCAACGGCCAGACCTTCGAGGTGGAAGACCTGCCCACGCTCAAGAAGACCGAGAAACACAACATCGATGTGGTGGTGGATCGGCTCAAGGTGCGCTCTGAGGCCGACGCCAAAGCCCGCGATGCCCTGCGCCAGCGCCTGGCCGAGAGCTTTGAAGCCGCGCTGCAGCTGGCCGAGCACCGCGCTGTGGCGCTGGAGATGGACACCGGCGCCGAACACCTGTTCAACGCAAAATTCTCCTGCCCGGTGTGCCAGTACTCGATCAGCGAGTTGGAGCCCCGCCTGTTCTCGTTCAACTCGCCCATGGGCGCTTGCCCCACCTGCGACGGCATCGGCACCATGGAGTTTTTTGACCCCGAGCGGGTTGTGGCCTTCCCCTCGCTCAGCCTGGCCAGCGGTGCCATCAAGGGCTGGGACCGCCGCAACGGGTTTTATTTCAGCATGCTCGAAAGCCTGGCCAAGCACTACCAGTTCGACATCGAAGCGCCTTTTGAAAACCTGCCGCCCACGGTCCAACAGGTCATCCTGCACGGCTCGGGTGAAGAAAACATCAAGTTCAGCTACGTGATGGAGTCGGGCGCCTCGCAGGGCAAGAAGGTCAGCAAGAAGCACCCGTTTGAAGGGATCATCCCCAACATGACGCGGCGCTACCGCGAGACCGATTCGTCCGTGGTGCGCGAAGACCTGGCCCGTTACCGCAACACCCAACCCTGCACCAGCTGCCACGGCACGCGCCTCAAGCGCGAGGCGCGCCATGTGCGCATTGGCGAAGGCGCGCAGGCCCGCGCGATTTACGAGATCAGCCACATCACCCTGGGCGAGTCGCAACAGTATTTCCAAGGCCTGCAGCTGCGCGGTGCCAAGGCCGACATCGCCGACAAAGTGGTGCGCGAGATCGCCTCGCGCCTGAAGTTCCTGAACGACGTGGGGCTGAACTACTTGAGCCTGGACCGCAGCGCCGACACGCTGAGCGGCGGCGAAGCGCAGCGCATTCGCCTGGCCAGCCAGATCGGCTCAGGCCTGACGGGTGTGATGTATGTGCTGGACGAACCCAGCATCGGCCTGCACCAGCGCGACAACGACCGCCTGATCGGCACCCTGCAACACCTGCGCGACATTGGCAACAGCGTCCTGGTGGTCGAACACGACGAAGACATGATCCGCGTGGCCGACCATGTGATTGACATGGGGCCGGGCGCGGGTGTGCACGGCGGGCGCGTGATGGCCCAAGGCAGCTGCGCCGACATTCTGGCCACGCCCGATTCGGTCACGGGCCAGTACATGTCTGGCCGCAAGAAGATCGCCATCCCCAAACGCCACAAGGCGGGCAAAGACTGCATCGAGATCGTTGGCGCCTCAGGCAACAACCTCCAAAACGTGAACGTCAAATTTCCGGTCGGGTTGCTGACCTGCGTGACCGGTGTCTCGGGCTCGGGCAAATCGACTCTGGTGAACGACACGCTGTACACCGCTGCGGCGCACCAGATCCACCGCGCACACGACGAGCCTGCCAAGCACGAAGAGATCAAAGGGCTGGAGCACTTCGACAAAGTCATCAACGTCGACCAGTCCCCCATTGGCCGCACGCCACGCAGCAACCCAGCCACATACACCGGCCTCTTCACCCACATCCGCGAGCTGATGGCCGAAGTGCCTGCCGCACGCGAGCGCGGCTATGGCCCGGGGCGCTTTTCCTTCAACGTGGCCGGAGGCCGCTGCGAGGCCTGCCAGGGCGATGGCGTGGTCAAGGTCGAGATGCACTTTTTGCCCGACGTGTATGTGCCCTGCGACGTGTGCCACGGCATGCGCTACAACCGCGAGACCCTGGAGGTGAACTACAAGGGCCAGAACATCGCGCAGATCCTGAACATGACGGTCGAAGCCGCCCACGCCTTCTTCAGCGCCGTGCCTGCCATTGCCCGCAAACTGCAGACCCTGCTGGATGTGGGCCTCACCTACATCCGCCTCGGCCAGAGCGCGACCACCTTGTCGGGTGGCGAAGCGCAACGCGTCAAGCTGGCGCTTGAACTGTCCAAGCGCGACACGGGCCGCACCCTCTACATCCTGGACGAACCCACCACAGGCCTGCACTTTGCCGACATCGACCTGCTGCTCAAGGTGTTGCACCAGCTGCGTGACGCGGGCAACACCATCGTCATCATCGAGCACAACCTCGACGTGATTAAAACGGCCGACTGGCTGATCGACATGGGGCCGGAAGGCGGCTCGGGTGGCGGCACGGTGGTGGGCGAGGGCACACCCGAGCAGTTGGCCCAAAACAAGGCCAGCTTCACCGGTCAATACCTGGCACGCCTGCTGTGACACCCGTCAACCGATATTCACAAGCGCTTCACCGCACGTTCATCTGACGCTTGCACAATGAGGTCTTTCAGGAAAACACCATGACCACCGCTCGCACCCACTACGACCCCTTGAGCCGCGCCTTCCACTGGCTCACGGCCATTGCCGTGATCACCGCCTTTGTCCTTGGCCCTGAACACTTTGGCCGCGAAATGCACCGGGGCCTGGACCCGGCCATGCGGCTGGACATCGTGGTGCACGAATCGCTGGGTGTGCTGGTGATGGTGCTGACCTTGTTGCGCCTGCTGTGGGTGGCGGTGCGCCCTGCCAAACCCCAGTTCGACATGCCCGGCTGGATGCACCTGAGCGCCAAAGCCACACACGGCTTGCTCTGGCTCTTGTTGCTGGCTGTGCCAGTGAGCGCATTTCTGGCCCTGGGCAGCGAAGGCCACCCGCTGACCTTGTTGGGCGGCGTTCGCGTGAACGAGATGCCTGCCATCGCCCAATCCTCATTGGCCCATCTGGCCGACTGGGGCGAAGTGCATGGCACCTTGGGTGACATGATCCTGTGGCTGTCGGGGCTGCACGCCGTGGCGGCCATTTACCACCACATCGCGCTCAAAGACGGTGTGCTGCTGTCCATGCTGCGCCCTCGTCGCTGAACGCATCCCCAGATGGAAACCGAACTCAAGCTGGCCCTTGCCGCCGAAGACCTGCCACGCTTGCTGAGCCATCCACTGCTTTGTGCGAGCAGCAGCACGCAACGCCTGCTCAACACCTATTTCGACACCCCCGAGCTGGCGCTGCAAGCGCGTCGCATGGCGGTGCGCGAACGGCTGGCGGGCGCGCAATGGCTGTTGACCGTCAAGACCGCTGGCCAGAGCACAGGCGGCTTGTCGCGCAGGCAGGAGTGGGAAGGCCCCTCCACACCAGGCGCCTTGGGGTTTGACTCGCTGGTGGACGACGCCAACTTGGCCGCTGAACTGATGACCCTGCGCCCGCAGTTGAATGCCCTGTTTTGCACCGACTTCGAACGCCAGCGCTGGGTGATCGCGCACGAGGGTGCACAGATCGAAGTCGCCCTCGACCAAGGGTGCATCCATGTACCCGGCACGGCCTTGCAAGAGCCGCTGCTGGAGCTGGAACTTGAATTGCTGAGCGGCCCCGAGTCAGCCCTGCTGACCTTGGCCGATGTCTTGCGTCAGACACCGCAAGGGCCGGTGGCACTCACACCCAGCGATGCCAGCAAGGCGCAGCGGGGGATGGCGCTGTGGCGTCAGCCACACTGACCTGTCGGTCAAGGTGTATGCAGACTCATGCAGCTTGAATGACCGTGAGCAAAGTCTGACCGTTGGCCACCAGTTTTTCGCCCTCCGAATCCACGGCAAACAAATCACAGCCCGTAAAAACCTGTGCTTTGCCTGGCTTGACCACCCGTGCTCTGGCAATGAATTTTTGACCCACTGCAGGCCGCAGGCAGTTGACCGAAAAATTCGCTGCCAACAAATGCGGGCCTGCCATGGTGGCCGCCGCGAAACCGCAAGCTGTGTCGATCAATGTACCGATCAGGCCCGCATGCAAGAAGCCCGAATACTGCCCAACCTCCGGACGCCAGGGCATCTGAATTTCCACCATACCCGGTTCGGCCACTGTCACTTCGATGCCGCACCACCGATTGAATTCGGCCATGGCATTGATCTTTTTCAACATCTCAAGTGCATTCATTTCGCTTTCCTTTGCTTGGCTTCAAACCAGCCTATGTGACTGAGCAACATTTTTTTCAGGACTTTCTGTTCTGCAATGACCTTGTCGATTTCAGACACACGCCGGTGAATCGCCTCGATCATTTCTTGGGGTGTTAATTTTCCAGACTGAAATTTGGGCAAATACTCGCCGATGAAAGACAGCGAAAAACCCATCTCTCTGGACATGGCAATGAAGACCACATGCTTGACGGTTTTTTCGTCGTAATCGCGGTAACCATTGTTCAATCGCTGACTCGCAATGAGCCCTGCCGTTTCATAACGGCGCAAACGATGCACCGACACCTTGGTTTTGGCCGACAGTTCTGAAATACGCATGAATTCAGTCTAGCAACGCTCGCACAGCGCCAAGGTTCCGCCCTTTGACACTTGGGCGACAAGCCATGAATGCGTCTGCGCCGCAGGTGATACCCCATCCACCGAAGCTGGTGTAAAAAACGCTCTACTTCTGGAGCGCCCCATGACCACCCCAACCGCTTTGCCCCAAGCCCGCCCAACCGATGTGGGTCTGTACCCCGATCGGGCCCAGCGCCTGCTGAACGTGCTGCGCGAGCGTGTGGCGCAGCAGCACATTCCGGGTGCGGTGGTGCTGATCGCCCGGCGGGGCCGGATCGCCATGTTCGAAGCCGTGGGCCAGCAAGACCCCGGCGTGGCAACGCCCATGAAAACCGACAGCATCTTCCGCATCTATTCGATGACCAAGCCGCTGGTGTCGGTGGCCATCATGATGCTGGCCGAGCGCGGGCGTCTGCTGATCAGCGACCCCGTCAGCCGTTACCTGCCTGAATACAGCCAACAGGCGGTGCTGGGTGCCAATGGCCTGGTGCCCGCCTGGCAGGCGGCCACGGTGCAAGATCTGTTGCGGCACACCGCCGGACTGACCTATGAATTTCTGGGTGACTCGCCAGTGCAGCGCGAATACGCCAAGGTGCAGATCGCCTCGCGTGGGCGCAACAACGACGCGTTTTCGCACGCGCTGGCGGGCATGCCCTTGCAGTTCCAGCCGCGCAGTTGCTGGGCCTACAGCCGCGCCACCGATGTGCTGGGGCGACTGCTGGAAGTCCTCAGCGGTCAGACACTGGGCCAATTCCTTCAAAGCGACATCTTTGATCCACTGGGCATGGTGGACACCGGCTTTGCCGTGCCGCCTGCGCAGCAGCACCGCATCGTGGAGCCTTTTGGCCACGACCCGGACGGCGGCGTGCCCATGAAGCTGTTCGACCCACGCGAAGTGCCCGCCATGGAAAGCGGTGGCGGCGGCCTGATGTCCACCGCGATGGATTACGCCCGCTTTCTGCAGTGCCTGCGCAACGGGGGTGAACTGGATGGCCATCGTTTGCTCAGTGCGCACACGCTGGCCTTCATGACGGCGGACCACTTGGGCGACATCCCGATCGACGGCACGCTCTTGCCACCGGGTCATGGTTTTGGCCTGGGCTTTGCAGTGCGTCTGGCCACAGGCGAATCACCCGTACCCGGCTCGGTGGGCGCCTACCACTGGAGCGGCATTGGCGGCACCTCGTTCTTTGTCGACCCAGCGCAAGACCTGTACGCGATGCTGCTGACGCAAGCACCCAACCAACGCGACCATTACCGCCAGCTGTTCAGAAATCTGGTGTACGCTGCGCTCGACTGAATCATCACCACAACACAAGAAAGCCACCATGCCCCAACCCGGCCTCATGATGAACCGCCCCTTGCTCATTTCGGGCATCCTCGAACACGGCGCCGCCCAATTTGGTGACCAGGAAATCGTCTCGCGTGAGACTCACGGCCCGCTGCACCGCTACACCTATGCCGATGCGGCCAAACGTGCGCGTCAGCTGGCCAATGCGCTGGCCCAGATGGGACTCAAAGCAGGCAGCGCCGTCGGCTCGATTGCCTGGAACAACCACCGCCACCTGGAAGCCTATTACGCGGTCTCGGGCAGCGGCATGGTCATGCACACCTGCAACCCGCGCCTGCACCCGCAGCAGTTGATCTATGTGATCAACCACGCCGAAGACGAGGTGGTGTTGTTTGACGCCACCTTCGCGCCGCTGGTCAAAGGCATCGCCGCGCATTGCCCTCAAGTGAAGGCCTGGGTGTGCCTGGCCGATGCGGCCAACACGCCCGCCGTCGAGGGCGTGAGCGTGATGAATTACGAAGACCTGATCGCTGGACACAGCGACGCTTTCAACTGGCCTGAGTTCGACGAAAACACCGGCGCGGCGCTCTGCTACACCTCGGGCACCACCGGCAACCCCAAGGGTGTGCTGTATTCGCACCGCGCCATTGTGCTGAACGCCACCACCGCCTGCCTGCCCGATGTGCTGGGCCTGTCCACGCAAGAAACCGTGTTGCCCGTGGTGCCCATGTTCCACATCAACGCCTGGTGCATTCCCTATGCAGCCTTGGTGTCGGGCACCAAGCTGGTCTTGCCTGGCCCCAAGCTCGACGGCCCCAGCCTGTTTGAATTGATGGACACCGAGCAGGTCACCATCAGCGCGGGCGTGCCCACCATCTGGATGGGGCTGATCCAGCATGTCGAGCAAAACAACCTGCGCTTTGCGCACATGAAACGCACCTGCGTGGGCGGCTCGGCCATGCCGATGGCCCTGATCGCCAAATTCATGGACACCTATGGCGTGGAAGTACGCCACGGCTGGGGCATGACCGAGACCACCGCTGTGGCCACCATGAGCAACTTGGGCCGTGCCGACCGCCAGCGCCCCGCCGCCGAGCAGCACGCCATCGTGGCCAAACAAGGCAAAACCGTCTCGGGCATCGAGATCAAGATCGTCGATGAAAACGGCGCCACTTTGCCCCGCGACGGCACCTCACAAGGCGAGCTGATGGTGCGCGGCCAATGGATCGTGGAGCGCTACTTCAAAGCCGAGCGCACCGCCCTGGTGGACGGCTGGTTCCCCACCGGCGACATCGCCACCATCGACGCGCACGGCACGATGCAGATCCGCGACCGCACCAAGGACGTGATCAAAACCGGCGGCGAGTGGATCAGCTCCATTGACTTGGAAAACGCCGCCGTGGGTCACCCCGCCGTGGCCATGGCCGCTGTGATTGGCGTCAAGCACCCCAAGTGGGACGAACGCCCGCTGCTCTTCATCGTGCGCAAACCGGGCCAGTCGCTGGAAAAGCAGGAGATCCTCGACTTCCTGACCACCAAAGTGGCCAAGTGGTGGGTGCCCGACGATGTCGTCTTCCTCGAATCACTGCCCGTGGGTGGCACCGGCAAGGTTCAGAAAAACGACCTGCGCAAGGAATACGGCGGCGTGTTCAGCTGAGGTTGATCGCGGCGGGGGCGCCGCTCCCACACAGGTGCCGCTCATGCCAACACCATGGGGCTGCATTCATTCCATTGCGCTTCAAACGCTGGCGCTCGGCCGCTCGTTCATGCGGTCGCGCCAGGCCTGCAAGGTGCTCATGCCCTCGTCGCCAGGCACAAACTTCATCAGCCCCCGCGCAAACTCCAACGCGCAAAACGCGGTGATGTCCGCGATGGTGAAACGCTCACCCGCGATCCAGGGCTGGCTTTGCAGGCTCTGGTCAAACCAGCGGGCCACCTCGCGCACCTTCTCCGCCTGCGAGCGGCCGAACTCGGGGAACTGCGGTTTTTCCAAAGCGGCCAACCCCGGGTGACTGTGGCGGATCGCGTTGGCGATGCCGCCCAGCAAGTACAACTCCACCCGGCGGTCGGCCATCTCGATGAAACCTCGCTCATCGCCATCCACGCCCATCAGGTTGGGCTCGGGGTAGCGACCTTCGAGCAAGGTGCAGATCGCCCGGGTCTCGGTGATGACGCGGCCATCATCGAGCTCCAGCGCAGGCACTTTGGCCAGCGGGCTTTTGGCCAAATATGCAGGCTGGCGGTGCTCACCGCCGTTCAGGTCCATGTTCACCATCTCGATGCCTGTGATGTTTTTCTCGACCAGGAACATCAGCACCCGGCGAGGGCTGGGGGCACGGTGGGCGGTGTAGAGCTTCATGGCTTGTCCTTGTGCTGTTGTCCCATTTCAACCATCTTGCGTGCCTCTTCTGAGAAGCGCTGAGCGGCATCGTCGCCGTCTTTGGTGAGGTTGATGCGAGACGGCGGCGCTTCGATGCCGCGCTGCACAGCAGGACGCTGGCGAATGGCATCGAGCCAACGCTTGAGGTGCGGCAAGTCATCGACCTCGACGCCCGACCAGCGGTGCGTGCGCACCCAGGCCCAATTGGCGATGTCGGCAATCGAATAGTCGCCTGCCAGGTATTCGTGGTCTTTCAGGTGGCCGTCGAGCACGGTGAACAGTCGACGGCTCTCGCCCTGGTAACGGTCGATCGCGGGCTGGATCTTTTGCGGGAAATAGCGGAAGAACACATTGGCCTGCCCCATCATCGGCCCGATGCCACCCATCTGGAACATCAGCCACTGCAGCACACGAGAGCGGCCTTTGGCGTCGGCGGGCATGAGCTGCCCCGTTTTCTCGGCGAGGTAAATCAAGCACGCACCCGACTCGAACACCGCGAAGTCATCTTCATCGCGGTCCACGATGGCGGGGATGCGCCCATTGGGGTTGATGGCCAAAAACGCAGGCAGCTTCTGCTCGCCTTGGGACAGGTCCAGCACCTTGAGCGTGTAAGGCAGCGCCAGTTCTTCGAGCGCGATAGAAACTTTGTGTCCGTTGGGCGTGGCGGCGGTGTAGAGGTCGATCATGACCGCCAGACTAACAGTTTGCGGTCTGCCTTGCAGCCACTCTAGCGAGCACGCAGCCGGGCGATGCTGAGCGCAGCGCCAAGACCCGCCGTGACGGCCCCCAGCATGACCGCACGCCCGGCGCCCAGCGCACCGAACAGGTTGAAGCACAACGCCACCAAGGCCGCCCCAGTGGCCTGCCCGGTCAACCTTGCCAAGGCCACCATGCCACTGGCCCCGCTGGTGCGGTGGGCCGGTGCGCTGGCCATGATGGCACGCAGATTGGGTGACTGGAACAAACCGAAACCCACACCACACAAGGCCATGGACAACACCAGCGCGCCAAACGACACCGGTGGTCCCACGGCACTGAGACCGGCCATGCCCAGACTCAGGAACCCCAAACCCACACCGCCCATGATCGCGGGCGGGTAACGGTCAGACACGGCCCCTGCCACAGGAGCCATCAAGGCCACCACCAAGGCCCAGACCGACATGAGCAAACCCGTTTCCACGGGAGGCCGGCCCAGCTGCTGCTGAAAGAAAAAAGGCAGAGCCACAAACGCCAGGCCCTGCGTGGTGAATGAACAAAATGAAGTGAAGACCGACAGGCTGAACAACGGTCGGCGCATCAGGTCCACCGGCAACACCGGTGCGGCATGCCCTCGCTGGCGGCGCAGCAAGCCAAAGCCGCTGCCCAGCATCAGCCCCAGCGAGGCAAGAACCACCCACATCCCCTTTTGCTGGGCGATGGCACTCAGTGTGAACACGAGTGCCGCAAAGCACACGGCCGACAGCAAGGCCAACACAAGGTCATAAGGCCCGTCGACCAGCGCCGGCTCGGTACGAGGCAAATGGCGCCGCGCCAGCCACCATCCCAGCAGACCCAGAGGTGCCTGCAAACCCAACAGCCAGGGCCAGGGCAGCACCGCCAGCAAAAGCGAGGCCACGGTCGGCCCCAGGCTGTAGCCCAGGCCAACGACCAAGGCATTCAGGCCAGCACCTCGCCCCAACTGTCCGGCCGGGAAAATCCTTTGGATCAAGGCAAGGTTGACGCTCATCACACCCGCGGCACCCACACCCTGGATGGCCCGAAAGCAAGCCAGCCATTGCAGCTGCGTGGCGCAGGCGCTGGCCAGCGCCGCCAGATTGAACAGCGCAACACCCAACAGGAAAACCTTGCGCGCCCCCCAACGGTCGCCCAGAGCCGCCAGCGGCAACAACACCGCCACCACCGCCAGCTGGTAGGCATGGATGACCCAGACCGACTCGGCCGGTGTGCTGTGCAATGCCGCACCAATGGCCGGCAAGGCGGTATTGGCGATCGACTGGTCGAGTGATCCGAGAAAGACCGCAATCAGCAGGGACAGCAGGGCCAGCCACTTGGGGCTGCCGGGTGCCTGCCTGGGAGGTGCCGACATGCGCTGTCAGGCTTTGGCGGCTTCCAGCGTGTCCCGCGTCTGCATCGCCACTTTGCGGGCAGCATCGGCAAAGTCTTCGCCGCTGGAGGCGTAGAGCACTGCCCGTGAAGAGTTGACGATGATCGGGCCCGCGCTGCTGCCGTCGGCATGGGCACGCCAACCGGCCTTGACGGTGGCGACCGCATCACCGCCTTGCGCGCCCACGCCAGGGATCAGCAAAGGCAACGTCGGGGCCAGCTCGCGCACACGCTCGATCTCGGTGGGGTAAGTGGCGCCCACCACCAGACCCAACTGACCATTCAGGTTCCAGGGGCCTTGGGCCAGACCGGCGATGTGTTCGTACACGCGGGGTTGGCCATCGACCGAGGCCAGGCGCTGGTTTTGCAGATCATCGCCACCGGGGTTGGAGGTGCGGCACAGCAGGAACGCACCCTTGCCTTCGTACTTCAGGTAGGGCGCGACCGAGTCCCAGCCCATGAAGGGCGAGAGGGTCACGGCATCGGCACCGTAGCGCTCAAACGCTTCCTTGGCGTACTGCTCGGCGGTCGACCCAATGTCGCCACGCTTGGCATCCAGAATGATTGGCACATGGGGAGCCACGCGGCGCATGTGCTCCATCAGGCGTTCGAGCTGGCCTTCGGCGCGGTGCGCGGCAAAGTAGGCGATCTGCGGCTTGAAACTGCTGACCAGATCGGCCGTGGCGTCCACGATGCGAGCGCAAAAATCATAAATCTTGTTGGCATCGCCCTTCATGCCTGCGGGGAACTTGGTGGGTTCGGGGTCCAGGCCCACACAAAGCATGGAGCCGTTTTGGCGCTCGGCGGTGCGCAGCATGTCGAGAAAAGTCATGGGGCGATTTTAAAGGGCGCCCTGAGCGGTCTTCAGGGCCAGCAGCAGGTCCGCCCAGGCCTTGGCTTTGTCGGCAGGGTTGCGCAGCAAATAAGCGGGGTGGTAGGTCACCACCACCGGAACGCCCTGAACATGGTGCACACGCCCACGCAGTTTGCCGATTGGCTCGGTGGTCTGCAGCAGGGAGTGCACGGCAAAACGCCCCATGGCCAAAATGATGCGGGGCTGCACCAGTGCCATTTGCCGCGCCAGATAAGGTGCACAGGTGCCCAGCTCCTGCGGTTCGGGGTTGCGGTTGCCCGGTGGACGGCATTTGAGGGTATTGGCGATGTACACGCCTGCTTCGCCCTGCGCCTGGCGGTTCAGGCCAATGGCTTTGAGCATGTTGTCGAGCAACTTGCCCGCCTGGCCCACAAAGGGCTCGCCCTGCTGGTCTTCGTTTTCTCCTGGGGCTTCGCCGATCACCATCCACTGGGCGTTGCGGTCGCCCACGCCAAACACGGTGTTCTTGCGGCCCTTGCACAGACCACAGGCTCGGCAATCGGCCACCGTGGCTTGCAAGGTGTTCCAGTCCATCTGGTCCACACCTGCAGGCAAGGGCACGGCATCTGGAGGCAAAGGTGCCGTGAGGGGTGCCACAGCAGGCGCCACAGGTCGGGGCGTGGGTGCTGGCCGCTCGGCACGCGGCGCCACAGGCGCTGCAGCAGTGGGCGCCGCATCGGGCGCCGGTTCGGCTTGCACCATAGACTGCGTCGGTGCAGGGCTGTCCACCGGGGTCTGCGGCCACCACACGCGCACGCCCATTTCGGCCAACATGGCGCGTTGGCGTTCGTCCAGGTCAAATCGGGTGGGGTCGCTCATGTCGGGGCTCACAGTTTCAAACTCATCACCACCGCATGCTCACGCTGCTGGCGATCTGCGGGATAGTAATCCTTGCGGATGCTGACCTGCTTGAAGCCGTAACGCTCGTAGACCTGCAGCGCACGGGTATTGCTCTGACGCACCTCCAGCCACAACCACTGCGCGCCCTGGTTGCGCGAGAGCAGCGTCAGCGCATCCAGCATCATGTGGCCCCAGCCCTGGCCCTGGCGCGCCGGGGCCACGGTGATGTTGAGCAAATGCATTTCTTCCACGCCGTGCATGGCCAGAAAGTAGCCCAGCAACTCGCCTTCCAGCCACAAGCAGTGCGCATCAAACAGCGGGTTGAGCGAGTCACGGAAGTTGCCTCGCGACCAGGGGTGGCTGTAGGCCGACTGCTCGATCACCATCACGGCGTCCAGATCGTCCGGGCTCATGGTGCGCAAGGTGACGGCGTTGCGCTCGGCCTGCTTCGGGTCGCTCATGACTGGTTCGCTTGGGCCTTTTGCGCTTCGCGCTCGGCCGTGGTCTGGGCGACCTTGTCGCGGATGTACAAGGGTATGGCCTGCTCGGCCGGCACGGCCTGGCCGCTGGCCCACAGTGCGGGCGCCAGGCGCAGCAAGGCCGATGCCGTGGGCAAGGTCTGCAAACGTTGGCCAGCGGGCAAGCGCTCGCCGTAGGCATCAAACACATTGCCCGCCAGCAGCACATCCGGGTCAGACGGCAAAACCAGCCGTTCGGGCGCACCCACCTGCAGGGGTGACAGGGCCGTCCAAGCCCCCTCGGACCAGCGGTAAACCGCACTGTAGATCTCGTCCATGCGGGCGTCCAGCATGGCCAGCACGGTCAGTTGATCGGGCGATCCCGCTTGCACCCGCGCTTCTTCGGCCACGGCCAGCAGGGTGTCCACCGGCAACACGGGCACGTCCACCCCGAAGGCCAGCCCCTGCGCCACCGCGCAGGCCGTGCGCAAGCCCGTGAACGAGCCCGGACCACGGCCAAACACGATGGCGTCGAGCGACGCGAGTGGCATGCCTGCCTGCGCCAGCAAGTCCATCGCGCAAGGGATCAAGGTGGCCGATGCCTGGGCACCACCGGGCAAGGTCTGCAGCCAGGTGTGCTCGCCCTGACCCACGGCCAGCGAGAGCACATCGGTGCTGGTGTCAAAAGCCAGCCAGCGGTTCATGCGCGGCCTCCTTGCGGCGCAACGGATGCCGCCTTGGCCTGACGCACGCCAAACAAGATGCCACCGGTCACCAGCGCCAGCCCGGCCAGCAGGTTCCAATGCATGGGCTCACCCAGGAACCAGACGGCCCCCATGGCCGACAGCCCGGGCACCAGGGCCGTGAGCATGGTGGAACGCACAGGGCCAAAGTGGCGCACCATCTGCGTGAAGGTGATGCCTGAAATCACCACCGAGCCACCGCCTTGAAACGCTGCCTGGAAAGCGAACTCGGTCCAGGGGGCCTGGTGCAGGTGTGTGGGCAACACCCCCAGCCCGGTCAGCACCAGGTACAGCGGAACAAAAGTCACAAAGGCCAATGCAGTGATGGCCATGGTGGCGCGCACCGCGTCCAGCCCATGGCGGCGCACAGTCACGCTGTAGCCCGACCAGCACAGGGCCGCGCTCATGAACAGCAGATCGCCCTTCCAGACCTCGCCGCCATCAAAGGCCTTGAACAGGCTCACGCCGCCCACCAGCACATCGCCCAGCACGATGAGCCCCAGACCCACTGCACGGCTGGCCGACACCTGTTCCCGCAGCAAGAGCCAGGCCAGCAAGGTGGTCCACAAAGGCAGGCTGCCTGGCATCAACACCGAAGCATGGGCTGCTGGCGCAAAAAAGAAGCCGGTGTAGGCCAGCACCGCGTACAGCAGTCCCCCCAGCACACCGGCCTGCACGGTCGGCGCCAATGGCAAAGGCGATAGCCCGAGCAAGGAGCCCACTTTTTCGCCACGCTGGCGGGCAGGGCGCATGAGCCACCAGGCCCAGGGCAGCAGCACACTGCTGGCCCCCAGGATACGGGCCAGAGCAATGTCCAGAGGCAGCAAACCGCGCGCAGCCGATGCACGCGCAATGACAATGAAACCGGTCCAGATCAGGACCGTGGTGACCGCCGAGAGCAAGCCGACGGTTCTTGGAGAAAATCGCATGGGGTGGATGATACGACCCCGCAAGCACCAAGCCTCCCGCTAGACTTGGCACATGAAGTTTTGCATCGCCTTGTTGGGCAGCCTGTGCTGCTGGCCCTCTTTCCATGTGCAGGCAGCACCCAGACACACCCCCTCTCTGCCGCCCGCGGTGCACAAGGCCTTGCGGCAGGCCCAGGTACCGCCACAGCACCTGAGTGTGCTGATCGCCCCCTTGCCCTCCACGCCGGGCGAAACCGTGCCCGCCCGGCTGGCGCACCATGAGCAGCAAGCTGTGAACCCGGCCTCGGTCATGAAGCTGTTCACCACCTACGCAGGCCTGCAGTTGCTGGGACCGGACTTCACCTGGCGCAACCGCATCTACGTGGATGGCCCGGTGCAGGGTGGGGTGCTGCAAGGCAACCTGATCGTGCGCGGCAGCGGCGACCCCAAGCTGGTCATCGAGCGGCTTCAGGACCTGATCGCGCAGATCATGGCGCAGGGGGTGCGTGAGGTGCGCGGCCACATCGTGCTGGACCGCAGCGTCTTCGATGTCTCTGTGCCGTCCACGCCTTTTGACGACGAGCCCCTGCGCCCCTACAACGCCAGCCCCGATGGCCTGCTGCTGAACTTCAAGTCGGTCATCTACACCTTCAGCCCCGACCCCGCCCATGGGCAGGCCCGGGTGCGCAGCGAGCCGCCGCTGGCAGGCCTGGCCGTGCCCATCGACGTTCCCTTGCGCAATGGTGCCTGCCAGGACTGGCGCAGCGAGCTGAAGGCCGATTTCAGCCAGCCACTGCAGACCCGCTTTGCAGGCACTTACCCCGCCGGTTGCGGCGAGCGCGCCTGGCCCGTGGCTTACCCCTGGCCCGACGATTACGCACCCCGGGTGTTTCAGGCGCTGTGGCAACAGGCGGGTGGTCAGCTCACAGGCCAGGTGCTGTACGGTCAAACCCCGGCCCAGGCCAGGCTGCTGCTGCAGGCGCCGTCCCTGCCGCTGGGCGAGGTGATCGCGGACATCAACAAGTTCTCCAACAACGTGATGGCGCAGCAACTGTTCCTGACCCTGTCAAGCGAGCTGGGCGCACCCGGCCGGTGGGCGGCCTCGCGCCTTCGGCTGGAACAATGGTGGCATCGCCAGTTCCCCGAGCTGCCGCCGCCCGTGCTGGACAACGGCTCAGGCCTGTCACGCAGCGAACGCAGCACAGCCCAAGCCCTGACCGCCTTGCTGCAAAAAGCCAGTCAAAGCCCGGAGGCGGCAGCTTTCAAGAATTCCCTGTCGGTGGCCGGGGTGGATGGCACCACGGCTCGCCTCAAGGACCGCCTGCCCCAGGCTGCGGCCATCGGCAAGGCCTGGCTCAAAACCGGCTCCCTGCGCGACGTGGCCTCGGTGGCCGGTTATGTGCAAGGCGACAGCGGCCGCATTTACACCCTGGTGGCCGTGCTCAACCACACCAACGCGCAACAAGCGCGACCTGCACTGGACGCCTTGCTTGAGTGGACTGTGCACGATCTGACGCCACCCAGATAAGTGCCGTCAGCCCTGGCGATGGCCCTACCGGTTTACTGGTAGTTTCCCCATGGTTTTCAGGAAGTCCGAACCTTAGGATGACAAATCGAACGACCGTTCGGGTTTGAATTTCAAGGAGACGACGCATGCATCCATTCGCACGATATGGTCTGGCCGTCGGCTGGGCCGCCGCTCTGGGCCTGGGCCTGATCGGTTGCGGCGGCAACGACAGCCTGCCCGCCAAAGCCAGCATCAGCAAGGTCTATGTCATGGGTGACAGCCTGGCCGATGCGGGCACGTTCGGCATCAAGTTCACGGTGCAGGACGCCAGCAACCCCAAGGGCTTTCCGATCTGGCCGCAGATTGTGGCGGGCAACTTCGGGCTCGATGCACTGGCGCAATGCAACTTCTTCAGCCTGGGCTTCGATGGCAGCGTGCGTGCCGCACCCAATCCGGCCTGCACCAACTTTGCCATTGGCGGTGGCCGTGTGTACGCCAAAGCCTCCGATGGCGGCCCCACCAGCCCGCTCAATGTCGGTGTGCAGATGGCCACCAAAGCCAGTCTGGGTGCCTACACCGCCAACGATCTGGTGCTGATTGACGGCGGCGGCAACGATGCGGCCGATCTGGTCGGTGCTTATCTGGGCGCGTCCAGTGGCGCAGCGGGCGTGGCGGCCTACCAGGCCTTCCTGCTGCAACAGCTGGATGCGACCACCGTGGGCACCTTGCTGAGTGTGCCCAACACCGGCGCAGCGCAAGCGGCGGGCGCCTACATGCAAAAACTGGCCGACACCTTCTATGGCCAGATCAAGGCCCAGGTGCTCGACAAGGGCGCCACCCATGTGGCCGTGCTGAACATGCCGGACATCACGCTCACACCGCGCTTTCGCATGGTGCTGGCCGGGGTGACTCAGCAAGCGGGCACAGCCACAGCGCAGGCACTGCAAGGGGCCATTCGCCAGTGGATCGGCGCCTTCAATGCCAAGCTGCAAGCCAACATCGGCACAGACAACCGTGTGGCCCTGGTCGACTTTTATACCGACTTCACCGACGAGGTGAACAACCCGGCCAACTACGCCCTGAGCAACGCCACCGATGCCTCCTGCCCGGTCACGGGTGTGGGCAGCGATGGCTTGCCCACCTACTCCTTCCCAACCTGCACCTCTGCCGCGCTGGACGCTCTGCCCGGCAAGACCGCGGGCTGGTGGAAGAGCTATGCCTTCTCGGACGGCTTCCACCCCACGCCTCTGGGTCACGGCCTGCTGGCTGCCTCCGTTTCCCGAGCCTTGGCCCGTGCGGGCTGGCTCTGATGCAAACACCTAGGAGTTGCACATGAAAAAGAACCTTTTGGCATTGGCGCTGCTTGGCGCATTCTCGGGCGCCTGGGCGCAGTCAGCGGGCTGGCTGATCCAGGGTGGTGTGACGCAGATTGCACCCAGCGTCAGCAGCGGCAACCTGAGCGCGCCGTCGCCCTCCGGCACCACCGTGGGCGTGGGCAGCGACACGCAGCCCACGGCGCAGCTGACCTATGTCTACAACGACCACTGGTCTGTGGCCGTGCCCCTGGGCCTGGGCTTCAAGCACAAGCTGTACGGCACCGGTGCGATCTCCAACACGGGCCAAATCGGCACGGTCACGGCCTTGCCCATCACCGTGTTTGGCCAGTACCGCTTTGGCGAAGCCAACGCCCAATTCCGCCCCTACGGCATGCTGGGTCTGAGCTACGCCTACTTTCATGACGCCCAAGGCAGCGCCGCGCTCAACGGGCTCAACCCCATCAACCCGGTGGGGGGCAGCACGGGCCTGAAGGTGGATTCCAAGTTTGCCCTGAGCCCTGGGCTGGGCATGTTCATCCGTGTCAACGACCGCTGGTTCGTGGATGTGTCTTATGCCAAGACCTTCCTGAAGACCACGACCACGCTGTCCACAGGTCAAAGCATCCAGACCACGCTCAACCCGGGCACCACATCGGTGGGTGTGGGCATGCGTTTTTGAACGCCTGACTGCCCTCGTCAAAACGCCCGCTGCTGCGGGCGTTTTGCATGGTGCAGTTCAGGCCGCTGCCCTTTGCAGGCGATCACGCACGCCCTCCCACTCGGGGGTGTCGGGCGGCAGTTGCACCCAGATCTGCTGCACGCCACGGGCGTCCAGTGCGCGCAGCACGCCAAACAAGTCGTGCGCAGCTTGCTCTGCCGCGCTAGCTTGTTCACGCCAGACCACGCCAGCACCGGCATCAGGGCGCTGGGCAGACCAGACGCCCAGGTTGTTGGCGTGTGGGCCCAAGGCCTGCAGCTTGGCCGTGATGTCGGTCGCGCTCATCAGCCGCACCTTGGCGCGGGGCGCGTAGTGCGATTCGAGCGTGCCTGAGGCGCGGGGGGCAGGTTGGGCCACCGCGTCCTTGTCCAGCACGGCGTGGCCGCAAGCCGCTTCAATTTGTGGGCGGGTGATGTGGCCCGGGCGCAGCAGCACCGGCTCGCCGCGTGTGCAGTCGATGATGGTGGACTCGATGCCCACCGGGCAATCGCCACCATCCAGGATCAGCAAATCGGGGCCCAGCTCGGCCTGCACATGGGCGGCGGTGGTGGGGCTCACGCGGCCAAAGCGGTTGGCGCTGGGGGCCGACACGCCGTGCACACCCAGCGCAGCACAGGCTTGCAGCAGCGCCTGTGCCACTGGGTGCGAGGGGCAACGCAGACCAATCGAATCCTGTCCGCCTGCAGACGCGGTGGCCACGCCAGGCCGGCGCGGCAGGATCAAGGTGAGGGGGCCGGGCCAAAAGGCGTCGATCAAGGCTTGCGCAAATGCGGGCACCTGCGCTGCAAACAGCGGCACCTGCTCGGCGCTGGCCACATGAACGATCAGCGGGTGGTCGGCCGGGCGGCCTTTGGCGGCAAAGATGGCGGCCACTGCGGTGTCGTCGGTGGCATTGGCCGCGAGGCCATAGACCGTCTCGGTGGGCAGGCCCACCAGCTGGCCGTCACGCAGGGCGCGTGCAGCCTGGTCAATGGCAAGGTCGTCGGCAGCGAGGATCATGATGGGTTCAAAACGCTTCGATGCCCAGCAGCGCCGCCGCCTGCAAGGCCGTGGCACGCACCGCCTCGGCGCTGGTGCCGGTGATGTTGAGGTGGCCCATCTTGCGACCGGGGCGGGCCGACAGCTTGCCGTACAGGTGCAAATGCGTGCCGGGCAGGGCCAGCACCTGGTCCCAGGCGGGCGCGCCGCCTTCGGGCCACAGGTCGCCCAGCAGGTTGAGCATGATGGCCGGAGAATGCTGGCGCGGTTGCGTGAGCGGCAGCCCAGCCAGGGTGCGCACCTGCAGTTCAAACTGCGACTGGTCGCAGGCGTTCATCGTGTAGTGGCCACTGTTGTGCGGGCGGGGGGCCATTTCGTTGACGACCAGCTGGCCGCCTTCGAGGATGAAAAACTCCACGCAGAGCACGCCCACGTAGTGGATGCCTTCGGCAATCGCCCGTGTCGCCTCCACGGCCTGCGCGGCCAGGTCAGCGGGCACCGCGCCTTCGTGCACGGTGGTCACGGCCAGAATGCCTTCGCGGTGCAAGTTCAGCTGCACCGGGAAATTCACCATCTGGCCGTCGGCCCCACGCGCCACGATGACCGAGCATTCGGCCTTCAGGGGCAGCATTTTTTCGAGCACGCAGGGCACGTTTTTCAGCTGGTCCCAAGCAGCGCTCAATTCCTCACGGGTCTTGACTCGGATCTGGCCTTTGCCGTCGTAGCCCATGCGGGCGGTCTTCAAGATACCCGGAAGCAAATCGTCGCCCACCGCCGCCAATTGCGCAGGCGTGTCGATGACGGCATGGGGGGCCACGGGCACGCCACAGCGCACAAAGTGGGCTTTCTCGGCGGCGCGGTCCTGGGCAATGGCCACCGCATCCGCGCCGGGGGCCACCGGACGGTGTGCACCCAACGTCATCAACGCGGGAGCGGGCACGTTTTCAAATTCGGTGGTGATGGCGGCGCAGCGCTGCATCAACTGGGCCAGACCTTGTTCGTCCAGGTAATCGGTCTGAATATGGTGGTGGCTCACCAGCCCGGCGGGGCTGGCCACATCGGGGTCAAGCACGGCTGTGAAGTAGCCCATGGCCTGCGCCGCGTGCACGAACATGCGGCCGAGCTGGCCGCCGCCCATCACGCCCAGGGTGGCTGGTTGGCCATTGACGACCGAGCCGGGCAACAGCGCTTTGTGCAGGGGTTGGTTCATGCTGAGCCCACGGGTGGCAGCGTCATGGCGCGGGCCATGGCTGTCTGCTCGGCGCGAAAGGCTTCCAGCTTTTGGCGCAGAGCGGCATCGTGGTTGGCCAGCATGGCCACGGCAAACAGGGCTGCGTTGGCTGCACCGGCTGCGCCAATGGCAAAAGTGGCCACCGGCACGCCCTTGGGCATCTGCACGATGCTGTGCAGCGAATCCACGCCCGACAGCGCCTTGGTCTGTACCGGCACACCCAGCACGGGCACCACGGTCTTGGCCGCGATCATGCCGGGCAGGTGGGCCGCGCCGCCCGCGCCAGCGATGATGGCCTGCAGGCCCCGACCGGCGGCGGTCTGTGCGTAGTCAAACATGTCGTCGGGCATGCGGTGGGCCGAAACCACGCGTGCCTCGTGAGGGATGCCAAACTGTTGGAGAATCTGGACTGCGTGCTGCATGGTGTCCCAGTCGGAGCTGGAACCCATGACGACGCCGATGAGCGCTTGAGTCATTGGGTGCTTTTCGTTGTCAAGACCGGATTTTAAGGTTTTACCCCTGCGCTGCCTTTGAGCGCTGCCCCTTTTTGCACTGAACGCCCACCATGATCGATGTCACGATAGAGAATTTTGAAACCGAGGTCATTGCCGCCTCCATGGCCGCGCCCGTGCTGGTCGACTTCTGGGCCGACTGGTGCGGTCCCTGCAAATCGTTGGGGCCTGTGCTCGAAAAACTCGAAGAGGCCTACGCCGGCCGCTTCAAACTGGTCAAGGTCAATGCCGACAATGAACAGCAACTCACCCAGGCCTTTGGCATCAAAAGCCTGCCCACCTGCATCCTGATGGCAGGCGGCAAGCCCGTCGATGGCTTCATGGGGGCGCAGCCCGAAGGCCAGGTCCGGCAGTTCCTCGACAAACACCTGCCCAGCGAGGATTTCTTGCAGGCACAGGCTGCGGCCGAAGAAGCCAGCCAGCACCTGGAGGCGGGCGATCACGACAGTGCCCGTACAGCCCTTGAAAACGCCCTGGCCAGCAACCCGGGCAACGACGATGCCCGCTATGACCTGATCAAACTGCTGCTCAATGCTGGCGAGCTGAACGAGGCGGCCGCCCTGCTGGCCCCGGCCATGAGCCGCATTCCGGTGCCCTTGCGTTTTGAGGCTTTGCAGCAAATGCTCAACACGCTGGAGTTCGTGACCACCGACCCGCGTGGCCAGTGGTCCCTCGACAAGTTTGATGAGCTGATTGGTCAGAACAAGCGCGATTTTGAAACCCGTTTTGCCAAGAGCCGTGTGCTGATGGCCGCAGGCGACTGGACGGCGGCGATGGAAGAACTGCTGGAAATCATCATGCGCGACAAGCAGTGGGACTCGGAAGCTCCGCGCAAGACCTTTGTCGCGATCCTGGAAATCCTCACGCCACCCGCGCCCAAAGCCGCTGCGGACGGCACAGGCAAAACGGCTGGCGGGATCGAGCTGACCGGCAAATCCGCCTTGCAGGAAGACCCGCAGGCCACGCTGGTCGCCAGCTACCGCCGCAAGCTCAGCATGGCGCTGAACTGAGGTTTCAGCGCACCGGACCGGCTTGCCGGTCAATCGCCCTGCGCAGGCTGCCCAGCAGCCCCAGGGCCATCATCCACTCGCCCACCACAAACATCGGGCCCACCAGCAGGCCCACGATGTCATCCACAAACGCGGGCTTGCGGCCTTCGAAATAGTGGCCGATGAACTGGAACGCCCAGCCGATCACAAAGAGCGCCACGCCCAGCTGCCAGGCGGCCATGCCCCAGGGCTGTGGCCAGGTCAGCAGGTGGTGGGCCAGTGCGATCAAAACCCCGTTGACCAAGGACGTCCCCAGCCCCAGTAGCCACTGCCCACGGCTGAGGTACCACACACTGGTGATGCCCCACATCAACCAGGCGGGCGTCAGCGCCACACCCGCCACCGGCCAGACCGGCGAAGCCAGCAGCACACCAATGGCCAGAAAAATCAGGGGAATGCCCACAAAGTGGGTGGCGATGTTGCGGCGGTCCCGGTGGTAGTGCGCGTATTGCACCATCAGGACCTCGGCCGGACGAAAAAAACTCAGCATGGACGAGTTGTATTCAAGTGGCGAATGGATATCGATTGTGTTGATCTTGAACTTTTAATGCCATTTGTCCATAGAGAATGGCCCTGAAATCCATCCAATGGCGCGATGCATGCCTTGCATCGCGCCATCCACGCGTTCAAGCCGTCAAGCGCTGCAAGGCTTCGCGGTACTTGGCCGCCGTGTGTTCAATCACATCCTTGGGCAGACGTGGGGCGGGTGGTGTTTTGTCCCAGGGCTTGCCGTTCACCAGCGCAGTTTCCAGCCAGTCACGCAAAAACTGCTTGTCATAGCTGGGCGGGTTGGCACCTTCCTTGTAGCTGTCGGCAGGCCAGTAGCGTGAAGAGTCGGGTGTGAGCACCTCGTCCATCAGCACCAGGGTGCCATCGGTGTCCAGCCCGAACTCGAACTTGGTGTCGGCAATGATGATGCCTTTCTTCGCCGCGATCTCGCTGGCGGCTTTGTAAATGGCGATGCTGATGTCGCGGATGCGGGCAGCCAGATCGGAACCGATCATCTCCACTGTGCGTTCGAACGTGATGTTCTCGTCGTGCTCACCCACCGCCGCCTTGGCAGCAGGTGTGTAGATGGGCTCGGGCAGCTTGCTGGCGTTTTGCAGGCCCTCGGGCAAGGGCACGCCACAGACCGAGCGGGTGTCCTGGTATTCCTTCCAGCCGCTGCCGGCCAGGTAACCACGCACCACCGCCTCGACCGGGATGGGTTTCAAACGCTTGACCAGCATGGAGCGCCCCTTGACCTGAGCCACTTCAGCAGGGGTCACCACGCTCTCGGGGGCATTGCCCGTCAGATGGATCGGGCAGATGTTCAGACCCTTGGGGCCGAGCTGGTCGAACCAGAACAGGGCCATCTGCGTGAGCAGCTCGCCCTTGCCGGGAATGGGCTCGCCCATGATCACGTCAAACGCGCTGATGCGGTCAGACGCCACCATCAGGATGCGGTCGTCGCCTACGGCGTAGTTGTCGCGCACCTTGCCACGCGCCAGCAGGGGCAAGGAGGTCAGGGCAGAAGTGTGCAACGCAGTGGTCATGGCAATAGGTCTTGGCAAAGGCAAAAATAAAAAGGCCCGTTGAACAGTCAACGGGCCATTCACGTCAATTATCGCAGGCTCAGTTCACCACTTGTGCCAGCTCGCCCTTGGCATAGCGGGCAGCCACCACCTGCAGGCTGTCACCCTTGATCTTGGGGGCCTGGCCCTCGCAACCGAATTCGAGGTAGCGCTGCTTGCACAACTGCTTGGCCGCTTCGCGGGCAGGCTTGAGCCATTCGCGGGCGTCGAATTTGTCGGGGTTTTCAAACAAGAATTTGCGGCAAGCTGCCGTCATGGCCAGACGGATGTCGGTGTCGATGTTGATCTTGCGCACGCCATGCTTGATGGCTTCCTGGATTTCCTCGACCGGCACGCCGTAGGTTTCCTTCATCTTGCCGCCATATTGGTTGATCAAGGCCAACAGTTCCTGCGGCACGCTGGAGCTGCCGTGCATCACCAGGTGGGTGTTGGGGATGCGTTGGTGGATTTCCTTGACGCGGCTGATGGCCAGAATGTCGCCCGTGGGCTTGCGGCTGAACTTGTAGGCGCCGTGGCTGGTGCCGATGGCGATGGCCAAGGCGTCCAGACCCGTGGCTTTGACGAACTGGGCGGCCTCTTCGGGGTCGGTCAGCATCTGGCTGTGGTCGAGCTTGCCCGCCGCACCGATACCGTCTTCTTCACCGGCTTCACCGGTTTCGAGGTTGCCCAGGCAACCGAGTTCGCCTTCGACCGACACGCCCATCTGGTGGGCCATGTCCACCACACGGCGGGTCACGTCGACGTTGTAGTCAAAGCTGGCGGGCGTCTTGCCGTCTTCCATCAGGGAGCCATCCATCATCACGGACGAGAAACCCAGATCGATCGCGCCCTGGCACACTGCCGGGCTTTGGCCGTGGTCCTGGTGCATGACCAGCGGGATGTGCGGCCACTGCTCGGTGGCCGCCTGGATCAGGTGCTTGATGAACGGCTCACCCGCGTATTTGCGGGCCCCGGCGCTGGCTTGCAGGATGACCGGCGCACCGACCTCGTCGGCAGCCGTCATGACGGCCTGGACCTGTTCCAGGTTGTTGACGTTGAAAGCTGGAATACCGTAACCGTTGACAGCGGCGTGGTCCAGCAGTTCGCGCATTGAGACGAGAGCCATGGTGAATTTCCCAGGAAGTTTGAAAACTGGCAGGCCGGTTGGTAACCCGCCTGTAACTGACCGGGATTTTAAAGGGTGGCATCTGACACCGCCCTGAACCCACATCTGCGGGCCTGGTGCTCAACCTACCCGGCAGATCTTCAGCATATTGGTGCCGCCTGGTGAGCCCATGGGCTCACCGCAAGTGATGGCGTACACATCGCCTGTGCTCACAATGCCGCGCTTTTTAAGGTGGCGCTCGGCCTGGTCCAGCGCCGTATCCCGGTCCGCGCTGGTGTCCATCAGGAGCGGGCGGACATTGCGGTACAAGGCCATCTTGCGTTGCGACGACAGCTTGGTGGTCAGCGCATAAATCGGCACATGCACGCGGTGGCGGCTCATCCACAAGGCGGTGGAACCCGACTCGGTCAGCGCCACAATGGCCTTGGCCCCGAGGTGGTGGGCGGTGAACAGGGCCCCCATGGCGATCGACTGGTCAATGCGACTGAAGGTCTGGCCTTTGAAGTCGGCGTCCAGGGCGGGGTCTTCGGCACTTTCAGCGGCCGCGCAGATCTTGGCCATTTCCTGCACCGTCTCCAGCGGGAATTTGCCAGCCGCAGTTTCGGCACTCAGCATCACGGCATCGGTGCCGTCCAGCACCGCGTTGGCCACGTCCGACACCTCGGCACGGGTGGGCACCGGGTTGGTGATCATGCTCTCCATCATCTGGGTCGCGGTGATGACCACCTTGTCATGGGCCTTGGCCAGCTTGATCATGCGCTTTTGCAGCGCAGGAACGGCGGCATTGCCCACTTCCACCGCCAGGTCACCGCGGGCGACCATGATGCCATCACTGGCCAGCAAAATGGCCTCCAGATGCGGAATGGCTTCGGCACGCTCGATCTTGGCGATCAGCCCGGGCTTGTGGCCCCATTCAGCTCCGGCGACGTTGCACAGCTGACGCGCCATTTCCATGTCGGTGGCGTTTTTCGGGAAACTCACCGCCACGTAGTCGGCCTTCAGGCCCATCGCGGTCTTGATGTCTTCCATGTCCTTGGCCGTCAGGGCCGGGGCCGTGAGGCCACCGCCTTGCTTGTTGATGCCCTTGTTGTTGGACAGCTCGCCGCCGAGTTTGACCGTGGTGTGCACGGCCTCGCCCTTGACGGCATCGACCGTGAGCACGATCAGGCCATCGTTGAGCAGCAACACATCACCGGCTTTCACGTCACGGGGCAACTCCTTGTAATCCAAGCCCACGCCTTGCAAGTCACCCAGCTCGGTACGGGACGCATCCAGCACGAATTTCGCGCCCGGCTCCAGCATCACCTTGCCTTCGGCAAATTTGCCCACGCGGATCTTGGGGCCCTGCAGGTCGGCCATGATGGCCACCTCACGGCCCGCACGCACAGACGCCTCGCGCACCAGCGTCGCGCGGTCGATGTGGTCCTGCGCCTTGCCATGGCTGAAGTTCAGACGTACCACATTGACACCTGCACGGATCATGGCTTCGAGCAATGCGGGATCGCTGGAGGCTGGGCCCAGAGTGGCAACAATTTTGGTGGCGTGACGGGGCATGGCAAAGGTCTCCTTGTAACTTGGTTTCAATTTTCACATGAAATCGGTTACATACATGGTTCTTTCCGCACGGCCCAGCAGGACAAACGTGGCCTTTCGACCTCTGGGTAACGATAAAATCAAAAGACCACGCTATTGCCTCCAATTGGGCGGTGAATTGATCCTTGTCAGTCATGAGTGGGGCCGAGGCCACTAAACTCACCTGATCACGTGTTTCCCCTGATGCATAGACCTTATGCGCAAGCCATGACAGAACATCACATTTCGAATCCCGACCAGCCCATCCCGCTGGACCAACCCATGCCGCACCGCAAAGTCATCCGTGGCTGGCTGGTGCCACTGGCCGAGCGCACCACTTTGCTGGCCTTCGTGCTGCTGGCCATCGACTACGCCCTGTTTTTTGCCTTGATCGCAGGCACTGTGTTTTTCGACGCTGTCTGGGCCAAGCTGCTCAGTGGCCTGGCTGCCGGCTTTGTGATCGGGCGCCTGTTCATCATCGGTCACGACGCCTGCCACCAGAGCCTCACGCCGCACCGCGAGCTCAACAAGGTGATCGGCCGCATTGCTTTCCTGCCGTCCCTGACACCCTACAGCCTGTGGGACACTGGTCACAACGTCGTGCACCACGGCTACACCAACCTCAAAGGTGTGGACTTTGTATGGACCCCTCTGACGGCCACCGAATTCGAGGCGCTAAGCCCCCTGCAAAAGCTGCTGGAGCGCGCTTACCGCAGCGGCTGGGCCCCCGGTCTGTACTACATGATCGAGATCTGGTGGAAGCGCGAGTTCTTCCCCAACAAGACACACATGCCCACCCGCCGCCCGATCTTCTTCAAGGACAGCCTGCTGGTGACCGTGTTTGCTGCACTCTGGATCGCCACCATCGCCGCCGCCGCCCTGGCCACAGGCCAGTCGGTCTGGCTGATGGAACTGCTGGGCTTTGCCGTGCCCTTCTTCTTCTGGAACAGCATGATCGGCTTTGTGGTCTATGTGCACCACACCCACGTCAAGGTCTCCTGGCACGACAACAAGGCCGCCTGGACCAAGGCCGCGCCTTTCGTCTCGACCACGGTGCACCTGACCTTCCCCTTCAACATTGGCGCGCTGATGCACCACATCATGGAGCACACGGCCCACCATGTGGACATGAGCGTGCCCCTGTACCGCCTGAAGAAGGCCCAGGCCAAGCTCGAAGAGATGCTGCCTGGTCGCATCATCGTGCAGCCCTTCTCTTGGAAGTGGTACTTCGAGACCGCCAAGAACTGCAAGATGTACGACTTCACACGCGAGTGCTGGACCGACTTCAAGGGCAACATGACCAGCCCCGTGCGCGGCAACCTGCCACCAGCCGCTCAAGCCTGATCGGGGCTTTGCCCTGGACAACAAAAAACCCCGCGATGCGGGGTTTTTTGTTGGGGGTCAACCGATTCAGTCCGCTGCGCGCTTGGCCAAAATCTCGAACGCGGGCAAGGTTTTGCCTTCCAGGATTTCCAAGAACGCGCCACCGCCCGTGGAGATGTAGCCCACCTGCTTGTCGATGCCGTATTTGGCGATCGCGGCCAGCGTGTCGCCACCGCCTGCGATGCTGAACGCGCTGGACTCGGCAATCGCTTGAGCGATCACCCGGGTGCCGCCCGCGAACTGGTCGAACTCGAACACGCCCACAGGACCGTTCCAGACAATGGTGCCAGCGGCCTTGAGCTGGGCCGCCAATTGGGCCGCCGTCTCGGGGCCGATGTCCAGGATCATGTCGTCATCGGCCACGTCGGTGGCTTTTTTCACGGTGGCCACGGCATCGGCTGCGAAGGTCTTGGCGGTCACCACATCGGTCGGGATCGGCACATCAGCGCCACGCGCCTTCATGGCTTCGATCACGGCTTTGGCTTCGTCCACCAAGTCGGCTTCGGCCAGGCTCTTGCCGATCTTCAGGCCGGCGGCCAGCATGAAGGTGTTGGCAATGCCGCCACCCACGATCAGCTGGTCCACGTTCTGCGACAGGCTCTTCAGGATGGTCAGCTTGGTGCTGACTTTGCTGCCCGCCACGATCGCCGCCAGCGGGCGCTTCGGGTTGGCCAGGGCCTTGCCAATGGCGTCGATCTCGGCCGCCAGCAAGGGGCCCGCACAAGCGATGGGGGCGAACTGGGCGATGCCGTAGGTGGTGCCCTCGGCGCGGTGGGCCGTGCCAAATGCGTCATTCACAAAGATGTCGCACAACGCGGCCATTTTGCGGGCCAGGTCTTCGTTGTTCTTTTTCTCGCCTTTGTTGACGCGGCAGTTCTCCAACAACACGACCTGACCGGGCTCGACCTTCACGCCGTCCACCCAGTTGGCGACCAGCGGGACATCGCGCCCCAGCAACTCGCTCAGCCGTTTGGCCACCGGGGCCAGCGAGTCTTCGGGTTTGAACTCGCCCTCGGTCGGGCGACCCAGGTGGCTGGTCACCATGACGGCGGCACCTGCGGCCAGCGCCATCTGGATGCAGGGCACGCTGGCGCGCACGCGGGTGTCTTCGGTGATGCTGCCGTCGTCGGCCTGCGGCACGTTCAGGTCGGCACGGATGAAAACACGTTGACCAGCAGCCTTGCCGGTGGCACACAAATCGGAAAAACGGATGACGTTCATGAAAAGACTCGCTGGAGAAATGGACTGCCTGTGATTTTAAAAGCCTGCACTGACAGGGGCTGACACCCGGGCGGCGGTACGAACCCCGAACAACGCCAAAACGGCCCTACCAGCCCAGCCCCAGGTGCAGGGGCAAATACACCGCCATGCCGGCCACGATGGTGAGCAGCACGTCACGGCGCCAGAAATAGACCACCGCCCCGACCACGGCCGAGAAGATGCGGGCGTCCTGCCAGGTGCTGATCAGCACGCCCTGCACGGTGATGATTTCGGGCACCACCACCGCCGACAAGGCTGCAATGGGTGCGTACTGCAGGCCGCGCTGCGCCCAGTGGGGCAGTTGCCAGCTTTTGCTGGAGATGAAAAAGAAGCTACGCGTGAGCACCGTCACCAGCGCCAGCCCAACGATGACGGCCAGGGTCCAGAGATCGGTGCCGTTCATGCCTGTCCCCCAGGTGCTGGGCGAATTTTCTCCACCGTCAGGCACAGGATCACCGCCACGGCAATCGCCACCACGATGTTGAGCTTGAGCGGCAGGCTGTAGGCCACCACGGCCGCCGCCCCGGCCACTGCAGACGACAGCATGCGCATGCGCGAGCTGGCCAGCGAGCACTGGATGCCCAGCAGGCACAAAATGCCCGCGAATCCCAAGCCCCAGCTGGTGGGAATCAGGTTGGCCAGCGCGATACCAACAAAGCTCGCCACGATCCAAGACAGCCAATTCAGGAAATCATTGCCCGCCAGATAGGCCTCCTGCTCCAGACGCCCCTCGGCGGTCTCAGCCGGGTGGGCGTACTTGCGCACAAACAGCACATAACTGATGTCGGCCGTCAGGTAACCGTGCAGCATGCGCTGCCAGCGCGGCAGGTGGATCAGGAATGAGCGCAGGTGCAGGCTGAACACCACAAAACGCAGATTCACACAAAAGCCGGTCGCCAAGATCACCCAGGCCGGTGCGCCCGCCACGATGAGCGGGATCGCCGCCAGTTGCGAACTGCCCGCGAACACCAACAACGTCATGGCGCTGGCCTCGAACACACTCATGCCCGACTTGACCATGGCCACGCCGGTCATCAGGCCCCAGGCAGCAATGCCCGGCGACTGCGGCGACACCTCGCGCATGCCCAACACAAAGGCCGGGTGACGGTGCAGGCGCGAGAGAAAAAACATCAGGCAGCCACCAGGCGCTGGCCTGCCTGCAAAGGGCAGCCATGCAAGAAGTCGGCAGCACCCAAGCGCTTGCCGCCGGGGCGCTGCAGTTGTGTGAGGCACAGCTGGCCCTGCCCGCAGGCCACGCGCACGCCCCTGGCATCAGCCTGCACCACAGTGCCGGGTGCTGCGGGGCTTTGCAAAGGCTCGGCCACGGCCTGCCAGAGCTTGAGGGTTTCGGTGCCCGCTTCGGTGGTGAGTGGCACCGTCATGCCCGGGAAGGGGTCGAAGGCACGGATGCGCCGCGCCAGCACCTCGGCGCTCAAGGCCCAATCGAGTGCGGCTTCGGCTTTTTCGATCTTGTGTGCGTAGTTCACGCCTTCGGCTGGCTGGGGCTGGCGTGTCAGGCCATCCAGTTGCGCCAATGCTTCCACAATGGCCTGCCCGCCCAGCACCGCCAGCCGGTCGTGCAGCACAGCGGTGGTGTCGGTGGGCAAGATCGCCTCGGTACGCACCAGCAGCATGTCGCCTGTGTCCAGGCCCGCGTCCATCTGCATGATGGTGATGCCGGTTTGCGCGTCACCGGCTTCGATGGCACGGTGGATCGGTGCCGCACCCCGCCAGCGCGGCAAGAGGGAAGCATGGATGTTGAGGCACCCTTTGGGAGGCAAGTCCAGCACCCACTGCGGCAGGATCAGGCCATAGGCGGCCACGATCATGGCGTCGGCATTGGCCGCCAGCAGGGCCTCACGGGCCGCTGCTGCATCTTCGGGGTACTTGCCGTCCAGACGCAGGCTGCGCGGCTGGGCCACCGGCACCTGGTGTTCAAGGGCCCACTGCTTGACCGGCGAGGCCTGCAATTTCATGCCACGTCCCGCAGGGCGGTCGGGCTGGGAGAGCACCAGCATGATCTCGTGGCCGGCAGCGTGCAGGGTGGCCATGGCCACCTGGGCGAATTCGGGGGTTCCCGCAAAAATCAGACGCATGCCGAATCAGCGCTCGGCTTTTTGGGCTTTGACCAGCTTGGTCTTGATGCGGCCTTGCTTGAGGGGCGAGAGGTATTCCACAAAGACTTTGCCCATGAGGTGGTCCAGCTCGTGCTGGATGCACACGGCCAGCAGACCATCGGCTTCGATGGTGCGGCTTTGGCCTTGCCCGTCCAGCGCCGTGACCTTGACCTGCGCGGCACGCTCCACGCCGTCGTAGATGCCTGGCACCGACAGACAGCCTTCGTCGCCCTTGACGCGCTCGTCGCTGGCCCAGGTGATCTCGGGATTGATCAGCACCAGAGGCTGGTCACGCTCTTCGGAGGTGTCGATCACCACCAGGCGCTCATGCACATCGATTTGCGTGGCGGCCAGGCCGATGCCGTTGGCGTCGTACATGGTCTCCAGCATGTCGGCGATCAGGGTCTGGATGCGGGCATCCACAGCCTGCACGGGCTGAGCCACCTTGTGCAGACGAGGGTCGGGGTAACGAAGAATCGGAAGCAGGGCCATATTTGAAATCCACCAAGGCCTCTATTTTCGGTCAAATTGCTGCGCTGCAACGGCGCCACCCGGCAATACCCCTGCCATGACACGCTTGCCGCGCAAGAGGCTTTGCCACAAAATCGCCTCAAAAGCCGCAAAGGCCACCCAGGGAGGGATTCAAAGATGCTCACCACGCAGCAGGAACTGGCGCACTGGTTGCGCCTGACACTCACACCCGGCATTGGCAACGACACCGCACGCCGCCTGCTCAGCGCCTTCGGTCCTCCTGAAAACCTCTGGCAAGAGCGCTTGGACGATCTGCAGCACGTCGTCTCGGCCAGGCAAAGCCAGGCCCTGCACCGCGAGCCCGATGGCTGGGCTGCGCTGGTCGATGCCACCTGGCAGTGGCTGCAGGAGAACCCCAACGAGCGCGCCATCGTCACCCTGGGCGACGGCGATTACCCCGCCGCGCTGCTGGACACCGACGATCCCCCTCTGCTGCTGTACGCCATCGGGCAGACCGCACACCTGCGCCAGCTGCAAGCCCACCATGCGATGGCCGTGGTCGGCAGCCGCAACCCCACACCACAAGGCAGCCTCAATGCGCGTGAATTTGCCCGCAGCATGGCCGCTTGCGGCCTGACCGTGATCTCGGGCATGGCGCTGGGCATCGACGGCGCGGCGCATGAAGGCGCTTTGCAAGGGGCAGAACCAGGGCAGTTGGCCACCATCGCCGTGGTGGGCACGGGCCTGGACCGCGTTTATCCCAAGCAGCACCTGGCACTGGCGCATCGGATCGCAGCGCAAGGCTTGATCCTGAGCGAATACCCGCTAGGCACCCCGCCGCTCAACGCCAACTTTCCCAAACGCAACCGGCTGATCTCAGGGCTGTCACAGGCCACGCTGGTGGTCGAGGCCGCGCTGCAGTCCGGCTCGCTCATCACCGCCCGGCAGGCCCTGGAGCAAGGCCGCGACGTGTTCGCCATTCCCGGATCGATCCATTCACCACAGTCCAAGGGCTGTCATGCATTGATCAAACAAGGGGCCAAGCTGGTGGAGTCGGCGCAAGACGTGCTGGAAGAATTGCGCTGGCCCGATGCGCCCTTGCAGCCGCCTGGCAAGGCGGCTTCAGACGCGGATCCAACCGACAAGGGACTGCTCGCACAGATGGGGCATGAGCCAACAGGACTCGACGCCTTGCAAGCCCGCTGTGGCTTGTCCACCGCCCAGCTGCAGGCGCAATTGCTGGAACTGGAACTCGCCGGGCAGGTCGCTCGCTTGCCCGGCGGTTTGTTTCAAAGGTTGACCAGGGCCTGATCAGACCACCGCGCCGCGGTTCTCGTCACCCGGATCGCCTTCGTCTTTCTTGACGGGTTTGATCAGGTCTTCGCGTGTCACGCCCAGCCACATGGCAATGGCGGCCGCCACGAACACCGACGAGTAGATGCCAAAGCAAATACCAATGGTCAGCGCCATGGCGAAGTAATGCAAGGTCTCGCCGCCGAACAGCAGCATGGACAGCACCATGATCTGGGTGCAGCCGTGGGTGATGATGGTGCGGCTGATGGTGGAGGTGATCGCGTTGTCGATGACTTCAACCGTGTTCATCTTTCGGTATCGGCGGAAGTTTTCGCGGATCCGGTCAAAGATCACGACCGACTCGTTGACCGAGTAGCCCAGCACCGCCAGCACCGCAGCCAGCACCGCCAGCGAAAACTCCCACTGGAAGAAGGCAAAAAAGCCCAGGATGATGACCACGTCGTGCAGGTTGGCAATGATGGCCGACACAGCGAACTTCCACTCGAAGCGGATCGCCAGGTACAGCACAATGCCCACCACCACAAAGGCCAGGGCCTTGAGGCCGTCCACCGCCAGCTCGTCGCCGACTTGCGGGCCGACAAACTCGGTGCGGCGCAGCGTCACATCGGGTGCGTCGGCCTTGAGGGCCGCCATCACCTTGTCGCTTTGCTGGGCCGAGCTCACGCCCTTCTGGGCGGGCAGGCGGATCATCACGTCACGTGCCGTGCCGAAGTTCTGCACCTGCACTTCGCTGAAGCCCAACGTGGCCACGGTGCCGCGCACCTTGTTCAGGTCGGCGCTCTGGGTGTAGCTGACTTCCATCAGCGTGCCGCCCGTGAACTCCACCGACAGGTGCAAGCCTTTGCTGAACAGGAAAAACACCGCCAGCGCAAAGGTCACGAAAGAGATCGCGTTGAACACCAACGCGTTCTTCATGAACGGGATGTCTTTTTTGATCTTAAAGAATTCCATCTCTGTTCTCCCCTTCAATCGGCCTTGACGGCCGAAGAACCTTCGGCACGCCACACGGTCCCGATGGACACGCCTTTGAGCTTTTTCTTGCTGCCGTACCAGAGGTTGACCAGGCCCCGCGAGAAGAACACGGCCGAGAACATGCTGGTCAAAATGCCGATGCAGTGCACCACGGCAAAGCCGCGCACCGGGCCAGAGCCAAAGGCCAGCAAGGCCACGCCTGCGATCAGCGTGGTGATGTTGGAGTCCAGAATCGTGGCCCAGGCGCGGTCGTAACCGGCGTGGATGGCCGCTTGCGGGCTGGCCCCGTTGCGCAGTTCTTCACGCACGCGCTCGTTGATCAGCACGTTCGAGTCAATCGCCATGCCCAGTGCCAGCGCCATAGCGGCCATGCCCGGCAGCGTCAAGGTCGCCTGCAGCATCGACAGGATGGCCACCAGGAACAAGAGATTCACGCCCAGCGCGATGCCCGAGAAGGCGCCAAACATCATGTAGTAAACGCACATGAAGGCGACGATGACCAGGAAACCCCAGCTCACGCTGTTGAAGCCCTTGGCGATGTTCTCTGCGCCCAAGCTGGGGCCAATGGTGCGCTCTTCAATGATCTCCATTGGCGCGGCCAGCGAGCCCGCACGCAGCAGCAGCGCGGTGTCATTGGCTTCCACCGTGGTCATGCGGCCGGAAATCTGAACCCGGCCGCCACCGATTTCGGAGCGGATAACGGGGGCGGTCACGACTTCGCCTTTGCCTTTTTCAAACAGCACGATGGCCATGCGCTTGCCCACGTTGTCACGGGTCACATCCTTGAAGATGCGGGCACCCTTGGCGTCGAGTGTCAGGTTGACCACGGGCTCCTGGGTCTGGCTGTCAAAGCCGGGCTGGGCGTCGGTCAGGTTGTCGCCGGTCAGAACGACCTGCTTTTTCACGATCAGCGGCTGGCCGTTGCGCTCCAGATAGCGGTCGGCACCAAAGGGCACCAGGCCGCCTTCGCGCTCGGCGGCACGGGCTTCAGTGCTTTCATCGACCATGCGCACTTCCAGGGTAGCGGTACGGCCCAGAATGTCTTTGGCCTTGGCCGTGTCCTGCACGCCAGGCAGCTGCACCACGATGCGGTCCAGGCCTTGCTGCTGGATCACCGGTTCGGCCACGCCGAGTTCGTTGATCCGGTTGTGCAAGGTAGTGATGTTCTGTTTGAGCGCCTGCTCCTGCACCTTGCGGGCAGCTTCGGGCTTCATGCTGGCGCTGAGCTGGATGTCGGCACCGCTCGCCGCATCGGTCACCAGCAGTTCAGGAAACTGGTTGCTCAACACGCTCTTGGTCAGGGCCAGTTGCTGCGCATCGCGCAAACGGATTTCCAGACCCTGCCCATTGCGCACGATGCCGCCATGGCGAATGTCCTTCTCACGCAGCACCGAGCGCAGGTCCCCCGCCAGGGCTTCCACACGCTGGGTCAGCGCGGCTTTCATGTCGACCTGTAGCATGAAGTGCACGCCACCGCGCAAGTCCAATCCCAGGTACATGGGGGCCGCATGCAGATTGTTCAGCCAAACGGGCGAGCGCGAGACCAGGTTCAGCGCCACCACGTACTGCGGATCGGCCGGGTCGGCAACCAGGGCTTTCTGGATCGCGTCCTTGGCCTTGAGCTGGGTGTCGGTCGATTCAAAGCGGGCACGAATGGACGCCCCCTCCAGCGAAACCACCTGCGCCGTCACCCCGGCCGACTTGAGGGCATCTTCCACCCGTTGCAGGGTCGAAGTGTCGACCTTGACGGTGGCCTTGCCCGAAGACACCTGCACAGCAGGCGCTTCACCAAAAAAGTTGGGCAGGGTGTAGATCACCCCCAGCAACAGCGCGATCACGATGATCGCGTACTTCCAGACCGGGTAACGGTTCATAGTGACTCGCGAGAAAAAGGGGGAGCGCCGGGAGAAATTACTTCAAGGAGCCTTTGGGCAGCACCTGCACCACAGCGCTGCGCTGCAGTTGCACTTCCACGCCCGAAGCGATTTCCACACCAATGTGGGCCTCGCCCAGCTTGCTGACCTTGCCCAGCAGACCACCCGCAGTCACGACTTCGTCGCCCTTGGCCAGCGCGTCGATCATGGCGCGGTGCTCTTTCTGCTTTTTCATCTGGGGGCGGATCATCACGAAATACAGCACCGCAAACATCAGCAGCAAAGGCAGCATGCTCATCAGGGTGGACTGCATGTCACCGCCTGCGGCTGCGGCTGCGGGGGCGGTTTGGGCAAAAGCGGACGAAATGAACATCTTGTGACTCCACAAAAACGGAATATGAATCTTCTGCCAATGCGACCCTGACGGTCGCTTGCAGGCCAACGGGAGATTGTATGCGGCGCTATCATCGCCTCGGCAATGCACCTGCCATGCGCAGGTTTTGCGCTTTTTTGACTCCCGTCCCTTTCTTGAAAGCCCGATCTTGTCCTTTCCTGTCTGGCCCGTGGCCGCCCTGATGGGCTCTCTGGTGTCCCTGTGCGTCGGTACCTCATTTGCCAAAACGCTGTTCCCGGCCATGGGAGCCGAAGGCATGTCGGCCTATCGAATCGTGCTGGCCACGGTCATGCTGATGCTGGTCTTCCGGCCCTGGCGCAGGCGCTGGCAAGCGGCTGACCTGTGGCCGCTGAGCCTGTACGGGGTCACGCTGGGAGCGATGAACCTGCTGTTTTACAAAGCCATCGCCACCATCCCGCTGGGGCTGGCCATTGCCATCGAGTTCACCGGGCCGCTGGCGGTGGCGCTGTGGACCTCGCGCCACGCCCGTGACCTGCTCTGGGTGGCCCTGGCCGCTGCCGGGCTGGGCCTGATCCTGCCGCTGCAGGGCCTGGACAGCCCGCAAGCACTTCACCCGGCTGGCATTGCTTTTGCCTTGAGTGCAGGCCTGTTCTGGGCGATGTACATCGTTTTCGGGCACAAGGTCGCCCGCCGTTACGGGCGTGACGCGACCCCTATGGGCATGCTGGCTGGTTCACTGGTGGTCGCCCCGGTCGCCCTGCTGCAGTCAGGCACCGCACTCTTCAACCCGGAGTGGCTGGTCGTCGGACTGGCTGTGGCCCTGCTGTCGAGCGCTTTGCCCTACGCACTGGAGATGTACGCCTTGAACCACCTGCCCAAAGGCACGTTCAGTATCCTGCTGAGTCTGGAGCCGGCCGTGGGCGCCGTGGCGGGCTGGGTGGTGTTGTCAGAACAACTGAGCCCCCAGCAAGTACTGGCCATGGGCCTCATCATCGCCGCGTCGATGGGCAGCGCCTGGTCAGCAGGCCAAAAGCGCAGCAACTGACCCCATCGGCACGGTGGCCTTCACATTCAGCACCCGGCAAAAACCGGCTTGCGCCGCTCGGCAAACGCGGCACGACCTTCGGCAAAGTCGGCGCTGGCGCTGGTCATGTCCTCACGCTCGCGCAGGCGGGCTACTTTGTAGTCGCCTCGGGCGATTTCATTGATGGAGCGCTTGGTCTCCTGCACCGCTAGCGGAGCCAGCGCCAGGATGTCCTGCACCAGCGCGTCCTGCGTGCTGGCCCAGTCAGCGGCAGACGCCACCGCCTCAAAGAGGCCCATGGCCTGCAATTGCTCGGCACTGAATGGGCGCGCCGTCAAAAACGCCCGCTTGGCACCGTTCACGCCAAAGCGGCTCACATAACGCTGCAGACCGCTCGGGTAGTAATGCAGGCCCAGCGCCGTGGCGGGCATGCGCCACTCGATACCCTGCAGACCGATGCGCAAATCGCACGCCAACACCACATCGGTGGCACCACCGTAAACGCTGCCGTTCAGGGCGCAAATGGTCACCGGGCGCAGGCCGGCCAGCACATCGGGTATCTGCTCGAAAAAGGTCGAGCCATGCCCGGGCTGGTCAAAGCCGCCAATGTCGTAACCCGCACAAAACACCGGTTTGGGCTGCCCGGCGGTGTTGGCCGTGAGCACCAGCACCCGCACGCTGGCGTCGGCTTCGATCTGCTCAAAGTGCGCCAGCAAGGCCTTGAGGTCACCGTTTTCCAGCTTGTTGCGCTGGGCCGGGCGGTTCAAGGTGATGGTGGCCACCCCCTGCGCGATCTGCAGGACGGGCGCACTGGGCTGGGCAAAGACGTTCGACATGGTGGCGTGTTTCTGGATCACAAAAAGAAAAAGGCGTCCGAAGACGCCTTTGGCAGCTGGCTTCACCGCGCATTGTCGGTGATCAGCCTTGGAAAGCTCAGGCCTTGACTTTGGCCTTGGCGATGCTGGACTTCACAGCGGTTTCGGCTTGGGCAGACACGGCCTTGAAGTTGGCTTCGGCGGTGTCAGCGGCTTGCTTGGCCACTTTTTTCAGGGTTTCAGCAGCAGTCTGGCTGGCTTCGAAAGCGGTCTTGATGGCGGCCACAGCGGCGTCAGAGCCAGCAGGTGCGTTCTTCAGGTTGGTTTCGACCAGGTTCTTCACAGCAGCTTGGCTCTCGGCCACTTTTTCTTCGACAGCCTTGGTGAACTCGGCACCGGTGCTGGAAGCGATGTCATACAGATGACGGCTGTAAGAGACCGACTTTTCGAAAGCGGGCTGCACCAGAGCGGCTTGAGCCGCCAGCAGGTCCTGGGGGTTCTTGGCAGACAGCAGGCCTTGCACGTTGGTGAAAGACTCGCCCACAGCGGCTTTGCCAGCGGCCATGTTCAGCTCAACCAGGCGCTCGAAACCGGCGAAAGCGGTTTGCGACAGGCCAGCAGCGGCTTCCAGGTTGGCTTTTTGGGCGGCGACGAATTGGTCAGCGTTGAAGTTTGTCATGGTGATTTCCTTGGAAAAAGAAAGTTTGTTGCAATGCAGCAATTGGACACCAGCGGTCAGCACAAGGCAAGGGAAAACCCGCACTTTAGAGTCCACTCTCCAAAACCCCTGTGGCCTGGCGCACTGACTACACTTGGCGCATGACTCGACAACTTTTGGACAACGCAGGTGTGCTTTGGAACTGATTGAAATCTTGAGCCTGCTCATGCTGCTGGCCGCGGCACTGCACTGGGGCAACAGCCACAGCCGCCGCCAGCGCACGGCCCTGCTGGCCGCGCACCTGCAACCCTTCCAAATCGAAAAGCGCATGCAGCAACTCACCGAGGCCTACATGCGCGCCCTGGGCGAGGCCGATCCGCAACGCCAGGCCCAGATCTGGCAAATCCAGGAGCCCGTGGAGCAGCAACTGTGCGAAGAATTCAAGGCACTCGCTGAATCCTTTGCCAAAGTGCCCGCTCCCGAGGCACGCACCCTGCGACTGGCCTTGCCCGGCATCGACAAGGTGATGCCCCAGTCCACCTTTGACACCCGCCGTGTGCTGCAGATCCATGCCGAAGGCATTGAGCGCGCTGTGCGCAACGAAGCGGGGTTGGCCCCACGGAACAAGGCCTTTGTGATGATGGCCGAGATGTTCCTGATGCAGCACAGCTGCCACTGGTTTTGCCGCAGCAAAACCATCGCCTCGGCCCGCATGCTGGCCCAGCACCAGACCCACTACGAGCAAGCACTGCAAGCCGTGAGCCCGCAAACCCGCGACGCCTACATGGCCCTGGTCAACGGCCCGGCACTGGGCTGAACTGCTGCAAGAACGCCCTCACCTGCGCCAGAGGCGTGCGCTGCAGCGCCATGAGCAAGGCCGCATTGACCTCGCTGCAATCGTGGCGTTTTTCCAGATCGCGCTGCATGCGCGCCAGCAAATGCGCCGCCACCTCGGCATCGGCCAGGGCACGGTGGGCCCGGCCACTCACAGGCAAATCGAACCACTGCGCCAGCGTGCCCAGCTTGTGATTGGGGACATCGGGGTACAGCCTGCGCGAAAGCAGCAAGGTGCAGGCAAAGTCATGATCTGCCGCCAGACCGCAGTGGGCCAGTTCGCTGCGCCAGAACTGTCGGTCAAATGCCGCGTTGTGCGCCACCATCGGGCGTGAACCCACAAACGCAGCCGCCTCGCGCATCACGGCGTCAGCAGGGGGTGCGGCAGCCAACATCTCGTTGGTGATGCCCGTCAGCTGGGTGATGAAAGACGGGATGCGCACCCCGGTATTCATCAAGCTGGCAAAACGGTCCACGATGCGCCCACCCTCCAGCAGGCAAATGGCCACCTCGGTGGCGCGCGCACCCTGCGCGGGCGTGGCGCCGGTGGTTTCAAAGTCGATGACGGCGAG